>Ga0209633_10000072_pt1 | contig 118611 bp, 108 predicted proteins | sample Cruoilmetagenom1_FD_187290 | JGI IMG/M metagenome (GOLD analysis project Ga0209633, IMG submission 187290) | Oil polluted marine microbial communities from Coal Oil Point, Santa Barbara, California, USA - Sample 1 (SPAdes) (version 2) | ecosystem: Environmental > Aquatic > Marine > Oil seeps ... | reverse complement strand
GCAAATGCCTTGACAGAAGGTTTTAATACAGATTTCGTATTGGCTGACAAAGGATATGATTCTAACGATTTTATCGAAAACATCAAGGCGATTGGCGCTGTGCCGGTTATTCCACCAGGGTGTAACCGAAATGAGCTCAGGGGGTATGATCATCATCTCTACAAGGAAAGAAACCTGGTGGAGCGCTTATTCCAGAAACTGAAACAATTCAGACGGATCGCAACAAGGCATGATCGATTGGCGCAAAATTATTTGTCGATGCTTCACCTTGCTTCGGTATTGATTTGGCTTAATTGAGAACGCCCCCTGGTCTATGATGTGGATTGTACCAGTATATTCCGTTTTAATTTCTTTCCCTCGTGAACCGGCTGGATCCCTGACTATTAACATATAATTGCCGGATTTCGGGGTAAAGCCACGCCATTCGACCCCTTTCGTCACTTTTGACCAGTCAGGCACTTCTTCGGTTTCCCTGTTGTCCCCCACCACGAAAATGTAGTTTACCAAGGGCCAGCGGCACTTATGGTGATCCAGGAGCCTTTATGAAGAGAAGGCATCCAAGCGAGTAAAAATCCCACTGTTCATGAGTTACGACTCCGGAAATGGGTATTTGTTCATTCGCCTCCATTGTCTCAGGTATCTCAAGGGGCGTTGGTTCAGCGCTCAGCACTTGGGCTGCGATGGTTTGCATCAATATAGCCGCGACAAACAGTACCCTGTTTCGTCTCATACCTTCTCCAGAGTAAAGGGTGCATAATATCTGCCTTGTGGCATGATTCCCCCAAAAGTATCTGGTTCTCGCTAGTCCATAAGTTGAGGTCGCATGAGCAGGCTTTCTACCTCAATGCGTTTTTCCTGTCCCAGGAGTAGGGCAATAAGGTGCAAAGTAAAATCCATCGCTGTTCCCGGGCCCCGTGATGTAACGATTCGGCCATCTGTCACTATCGGATCTTCAAGGTAGGTGAATGCAGGGTTATCTTCAGGAAGATGCCCGGGGAAGCTGGTTGCCTTCCGGCCTTTCAGCAAACCGGCCTTCCACAGTACTTTCGGCGCTGCACAGATAGCGGCTACAAATCCGCCTTCTGCATAAATCCGGCGCGCCAGTTGCAGGATTCGTTCATCATTGGCAAGGTGCTGAGCGCCGGGCATTCCACCAGGCATCACCATCAAGTCGAAGGGGTGTTCAATGATATTATCAAGCCTATAGTCTGCAATGAGGCGTACACCACGGCTCGCTGTTATTTCAGTCTGGTTAAGTCCGACCACGCGTACATTCATCGCGGCGCGGCGTAACAAATCAATGATCGTTACCGCTTCGAGTTCTTCGCAACCTGGAGCAAGAGGAATCAGAACGCTCGGCGCTTTCTCTGTGAATCGGGCCCGGTCAGTCTGACCAGACATAATCGCGTCCGATTGCCAATCCCTTGAGCAGATTGAGCGCTTCGTAGAGCGCATAGTCTAATTCAGCCAATTCCAGCGCACGCTTCCGGGATTCCTGGCTTTGTTCCTCGGAGGACTTGTCTTCACCTTCAGTCTGGCCGTTATCGTTGTCCAACCGACCAACGTAATCAGCTTCCCGCAATCTTTTCACCGGGTTATTGGTTTGATCGCGGTCAATAGTTACGGACGAATGCAGAATAATATCGGGTTGAATGCCCTCAGCCTGGATTGAGCGTCCATTAGGGGTGTAATAACGACCGGTAGTCAGTTTCAAAGCATCGCCACTGCGCAACGGGATGAGGGTTTGAACCGAGCCCTTGCCGAAGGTCTGCTTGCCGGCAAGCAGCGCGCGCTTATTATCCTGCAGAGCGCCGGCAACGATTTCAGAAGCTGATGCCGATCCTTCATTGACAAGAAGAACGATGGGGGCCCCCTTGAGATCATCTCCTTTTTTAGCGCGAAATTCAACCTTGGCGTCCGCTCGTCTGCCGTTGGTGTAAACAATCATTCCTTTATCGAGAAAGGTATCTGAAACATCAATGGCGGAATCAAGCAGTCCGCCGGGATTGTTGCGCAGATCAAGTACGATCCCACGAATCGGTTTCTCTTTCTGTTGCCATTCCTTGATTTTGGCTTGCAACTCCTTGTGCGTTTCTTCGCGGAACTGACTGATTCTGAAATAAACGAAACCAGGCTCAAGCAAATCAGCGCGCACACTTTTTACCTTGATGATAGCACGGGTAATCGGGATATTCTGGAGTGTGTTGGCACCTTCACGTGCAATAGTCAGGGTTATTTCGCTGCCGGGTTCGCCGCGCATCAGTTGGACAGCATCATTGAGCGACATGCCCTTCACGGATTGTCCATCAATGCGGATAATAAGATCTCCAGCAAGAATACCCGCAAAATAAGCCGGGGTATCATCAATCGGCGCAACCACACGGATAAAACCATCGTGCATTTGCACTTCAATTCCCAAGCCGCCGAATTTTCCGCTGGTGTTGATCTGCATTTCGTCGAATGCATCTGCATCAAGGTAGGATGAGTGCGGATCAAGACCTGTCAGCAAGCCATGGATTGCATTGGTCAGAAGGGTATGATCCTCCACTTCTTCCACATAATCTGTTTTCACCCGCGAGAAGATTTCCGTGAAGATCTGAAGATCTTCCAGAGGCAGATCTGGTTGACTGGAAGTTTTTCGTTCAGCAAAAATGGCGCTGGTCAACGAAATCGTTGAACCGAAAATAATGCCAATAACCAGTAAAATTACTTTCGGATACCAACGGTGTGACAAATGGATCGTTCCGATCTTTTTATCCGTTGGGTGTGTTCTGGGAGGCAATGGTTTATCTCCTGCATCATTGCGTTAAATTTAGTACCAAATGGAGTCAAGGTTATGATCCATAATGTCCTGGATAAGCACTAGTCCGGCTCCGGCTTCTGCAACTATTTCACAGCTGCAAGGCGGCATGATAGTCTTGGGAGTCAGAACCACAGGATGGCTAAAAACATACCTGAACCAACTCCGATAAAGAAAACATTCCAGTTGAGTTCCCAGGAAAAGGTTTTCATATCCGATACCGACAAGCTTATCATGATAAACAATCCGATCAATGTCAAAGCTACGCGTTTTATGGAGCTCAAACCCGGATTGTGTAATTGGCTGGAGCCTCGGTCTCGGAGATCTGATAAATGGTGTGGTTTTCCATCCAGTTGATTGCGTAATAAAACAGGCAACTCGGGAATTAATTCAGCCCACATGGGCCAGTTCTTCCCGGCTTTTTTCATGACCGATATGGGACCGATCTGTTCTTTAAGCCATAGTTCCATAAACGGTTTCCCCAAACGCCATAAATCGAGTTGGGGATAAATCTGGCGCCCCAAACCTTCGATATGGAGCAGTGTTTTCTGCAGCAATACCAACTGGGGTTGAACCTCCATGTCGAACCGGCGCACTGTTTCAAACAAACGCAGAAGGATCTGGCCGAAAGAGATATCCCCGAGGGCACGATCAAATATTGGTTCACAGATACTGCGGATTTCCCCTTCAAGTTCTTCGACCTTGATGGTTGGAGGCCCCCAGCCCGCTGTAATATAGATCTGGGCTACGCGCTCATAGTCGCGTGAAAGCACGGCCATGATAGATTGGGCAATGTGGTTCTGATCTCTGGCGGTCAAATGTCCGACAATGCCGAAATCAATAGCGATATATCTGGGATCGTCCGGCGCACTGGCGTCGACAAATATATTGCCTGGATGCATATCGGCATGAAAAAAATTGTCTTCGAAAACTTGACTGAAAAAAATCTCAACACCACGTTGCGCAAGAAGTTGACGATCGACACCAGCGCGATCCAGCGCTGTAAAATCGTTGACCCGGATGCCATGGATCCTCTCCAGCACCAGTACGTTGCGTCGGGTCAGCGGCCAGATGATTTCCGGGATATAGAGCAGAGCTTTGCGTTGACTGTTGCGCCGCATCTGCATGGCGTTCGCACCTTCACGCAGCAGGTTGAGCTCATCGAAGATGATGCGTTTGTATTCACGAACAACATCCGGGCCGCGCAGACGCCGCGCCGCAGGAATCCAGTTCACCCAGCGTGCAATAGTGCCGAGAAGGGCCATGTCGCGTTGCAAAATGCTTTCAAGATTGGGTCTCAATACCTTGACCACTACCGATCGCCCATCCGGCATGAGGGCGCCATGCACCTGAGCGATTGATGCTGAAGCCAATGGCTCGGTTTCAAATCGTGCGAAGCAGCTCTCGAGAGGTTGACCAATGCTTTTTTCGACGATTTTGGCGGCATCCGGAAATGGTGGAACCCGATCCTGAAGCCTGGCCAGTTCTTCAATATAGGCTGGTGGTAATAAATCAGGACGCGTTGATAACATCTGCCCCAGTTTGATAAAAACCGGCCCCAGCGTTTCACAGGTTAACCGCACGCGTACATTGACTCCAATTCTGTTTGCATTCAATGTACGCATCCCTAATCGGCGTAATGTGCCTTCAGGTATTGCGTGTCGCCAGATCAATTCATCAAGACGGAAATGCAGAACGACTCGAGTGATATGAAAAAATCGTTTGAGCTGGCCGATCATGAACGGTCAACGGAGTTCGATAAGGCAAAGTTCATGCGGGCCTGAAGCCGATCAACCGCTTCGCGGATCTGATCTACTTCGTCGAACCAGTATAGAACCTGTCTCCGTTCTGCCAGAAAGCCTGATTCATGAATCAGGGCATCACCAAAATCACGCAAAGCGTCATCAGGCAAATCTGTATAGCCGCGCAGGTGATTTCTGATTTTCAGCCTCCCCAGATATGCGAAGCTTGAAATGGTGGAACGCCCGAACATTTCTCCCCATTGCGGGCGAAAAAAATCGAGTAATGCCTGCGCTTTTTCTGCTACGGCATCGTTCCCTTCCACGATTATTTCGCTTGCATTGGTTAAAACGGCATGGCTGGGCGCTGTGAGTTTCATCCAATCGAGGGCGCTCATGGTAATGATGGCATCGGGCTCCCCCTCGTCGGAAGCGAAATAAAGCCCCTGGCATGTAAATTTTACAGTCAAGCCTGTTGCAGGATGCTCTTTCAACCGCAAACGGATACTGCGGCCATTCAGTTGTTTTAATAGCTGTTGCGCTTCACTGCTGGCGTAAATTTTTTTATCAGTCCAGGAACCAGCTATCAGCCGCACCATCTGCAGTGGCTCTGGATAGCGCCTGCTGCGGAAGGGGGGAGCCCGGTTTTTCACCAGCGAAATCCTCTGTGGACAGCGACGACACCTGCGGAAAGATTAAAATATTCCACATCACAAAATCCTGCATCGGCCATCATGTTTTTGAGTCGGTCCTGATCCGGATGGGTGCGAATACTTTCGGCAAGATAGCGGTAACTGTCTGCATCCGAGGCCACCCATTTGCCAAGTTGCGGCAGAACCTGAAAGGAATACCAGTCGTAGGCGTGCTCAAGCCATGCCAGGCGCAAGCGGGAAAATTCCAGTACTACGATTCGTCCGCCCGGCGCCAGAACCCGGTACATTTCCGCCAGTGCTGTTTCCTTGCTGGTGACATTACGCAAACCAAAAGCCATCGTGATGCAGTCAAAGCTCTGGCTTTCGAAAGGTAAAGCCTCGGCATTTAACCGGGCATAACGCAAAGGTTTTATCCAGCCTTCATCTTCAAGCCTGGATCGCCCGCGGCGCAGCATGGCATCGTTGATGTCTGCTGCAACCAGAAGCCCGTGTTCACCGATTCTCGGCGCCATCAGTGATGCGAGGTCGCCTGTGCCGCATGCAAGGTCGAGCACTTTCTTGTCCTGAAGAACGCCGCACAGTGACACTGCGAATCGCTTCCACAGTCGATGCAGTCCGGCGGACATCAGATCATTCATGAAATCGTAATGCGGCGATACGGATTCAAAAACGGCATTGACCTTACGGGTTTTATCCTGCGTTGCTACCCTTTCAAAGCCAAAATCCGTAGTCTCGTCTTCAAAATCTTCGGGATTCATGGGGATTCACTCGTTGCATGATTTGGGACTTTGCGTTGATAACCAGCCTGTTCTGCCCGATCGAGATAATGGCGCCATTTTTCCTCTTGGGTTCGACCGAGTTCATAAAGCCATTCCCAAGTATATAGCCCACTGCTGTGACCGTCGCTGAAGAAAATACGAATGGCATAGGTTCCGATAGGTTCGATTTTTGAAATGGTGATATTTTCCTTGCCAAGAACCAGAACCGCCGGACCGTCCCCATGCCCTTGAACTTCGGCAGAAGGTGAAAACACGCGCAGAAACTCAACAGGTAGCTGATAGCTGCTGCTGTCGTTGAAATGCACCTCCAGCTTACGGGAACGCTTATGATGTATGATTTGAGTGGTGCCAATAGTATTCATGCGCTAATTGTACGACAACCGGGCTTATAAAATATACCGGCTCAGATCCTGATCATCCGCCAGTTCCCCAAGTTGCTGCTCCACATAGGCCTCATCTATTTCAACGGTTGTGCCTGCCTGATCAGGCGCTGCATAGGAAATGGAATCGAGCAGTCGTTCCATAACAGTATGCAGGCGACGTGCACCAATGTTTTCTGTGGTTTCATTGACGCGCCATGCTATCTCGGCAATGCGTTGTATCCCGGACTGGATGAAGCGAAGTGTCAGACCTTCGGTTTCCAGAAGGGAAACATATTGTTCGGTCAGAGAACATTTGGGCTCAGTTAAAATGCGAACAAAATGCTCTGTGTTCAGCGGCGAGAGTTCGACTCTTATGGGAAGCCGCCCCTGCAATTCAGGGATCAGATCTGATGGTTTGGTCAGATGGAAAGCCCCTGAAGCGATGAAAAGAATGTGATCGGTTCGGATCATGCCGTATTTGGTATTGATGGTGCAACCTTCCACCAGCGGAAGTAGATCTCTTTGCACACCTTCCCGAGAAACATCAGCGCCGGAGACCTGCCCTCTGCGTGCAACCTTGTCGATTTCATCGATAAATACGATACCGTGTTGCTCGACCTGATGCAGGGCATCCTGACGCAGTTCGTCCTCATTGATAAAGCTGGCGGCTTCTTCATCGGTAAGAACCCGCAAAGCTTCGCGTACCTTCATAGTGCGTTTGCGCCGTCGATCACCCGAAATATTCTGGAACATATTCTGCAATTGGCTGGTCATCTCTTCCATGCCGGGCGGGGCCATGATTTCAACACCAACCGGTGACATTCTGACTTCGATTTCGATCTCGTGAAGATCAAGCTCGCCGGCCTCGAGCTTGTGGCGAAACTTTTTTCGTGTCTCCGGTTCGTCATGATCCTGATCTTTTTCGATGATACTGTACTGCCTGGGTTGTGGGAGTAAAATATCGAGAATCCGGTTTTGCGCGGCCTCTTTGGCCAGGTGGTGAACTTTTTTTATAGCCACCTCTCGCATCATTTTGACCGCGGCATCGGCGAGGTCGCGAATGATTGATTCGACCTCGCGCCCAACATAACCAACTTCAGTAAATTTGGTCGCTTCTACTTTAATGAAAGGCGCATTGGCCAGTCGTGCCAGGCGGCGGGCGATTTCTGTTTTCCCGACACCGGTGGGTCCGATCATCAGAATGTTTTTGGGGGTTACTTCCGCTTGCATGGGTTGCGCGAGTCTGGATCGGCGCCAGCGATTACGCAGGGCGATCGCAACTGCTCTTTTAGCATCATCCTGCCCGATAATGTGACGGTCAAGCTCGGCGACGATTTCTCTGGGAGTCATTACGGTCATAGTTATGGATCTTCAATATTTTATTGGTTCAGGTTCAGATGTTCGATGGTAATGTTATGATTGGTATAGATGCAAATATCTGCGGCTATATGCAAGGATTGTTCGACTATCTCGATGGCGCTCATATCAGTATGGTGAACCAGCGCCCGGGCGGCAGCTGCGGCATATTGACCGCCGGACCCAATGGCCATGATTTCATTCTCGGGTTCGATCACATCCCCGCTGCCGGATATCAGGAGAGATACCTGATGATCCGCCACGCAGAGAAGGGCCTCAAGCCGCCGGAGCATGCGGTCTGTTCGCCATTCCTTGGCTAGCTCGACTGCTGATCGCATCAGACGCCCATTATATTCCTCGAGCCTGGCTTCGAAGCGTTCAAAGAGGGTAAAGGCATCTGCGGTGCCTCCGGCAAATCCGGCAAGCACATGGCCATGGTAAAGGCGTCTGATTTTGCGGGCATTACCCTTCATGATGGTATCTCCCATGGATACTTGACCGTCACCGCCTAAGGCAACGCTGTCGCTCCTGCGGACACAACAAACTGTGGTGGCATGAAAAGAGGGTGTTGCTGTATTCATAATATCAACTTGCTTTTATCAGGATTCATCATCGGTGATACGGCTCGCCCTGGGATGGCAGCGGCGGTATGCTTGCGCCAGGTGGTCAAAGGCCACATGGGTATAAATCTGGGTGGTGCTCAGGCGCGAGTGTCCCAGCATTTCCTGAACGGCACGCAGATCACCGCTGGATTCGAGTAAATGAGTGGCGAAACTATGGCGCAACATGTGCGGATGAAGCGGCTGTTGCAATTCGACTCTTTGCCCCCATAAGGCGATTCGGTACTGAATGGCTCGATGACTTAAACGGGCCCCACTCCGGCTGATAAACAGCGCCGGCTCCTGTTTCCGGCTCAGCGCCCTCCGAGCTTCGATCCACCTTCGAATGGAAGCTGAAGCTTTTGCGCCGACAGGTACGATGCGCGGTTTTTCACCTTTGCCCATAACCCTGACCGAAGCGGTTCTGAGGTTGACCTGATCCATATCCAGCCCTGCCAGTTCGGAAACCCGGATGCCGCCGCCATAGAATGTTTCAAGCATGGCGCAGTCTCTTATAGTTAGAGGGTCATGACCGGCTTGTTCGCTTGTCTCGATTAAACGCAAGGCTTCTTCCACATCAAGATAGGTCGGCAGAGAATGTTTTCCTCTTGGCGCACGCACCTGATCCGCCGGATTGATGGGGATCTGATCTGTACGCATGCGATAAGCATAAAATCCCCGCAATACGGATAACAGGCGCATCAGGCTTCTCGAACTCAAGCCATTACGATACCTGTCGATTACATAGCATTTTATATCTGTTTTCTGTGCGGTTTCAATTTGGCAGGATCGTTGTTCAAGACAAAAATTCTGGAAACCGACCAAATCTCTTTGATAAGCTTTTACGGTATGCTTACTGCAACCTTTTTCGAGGCGCAGATGAACCAAAAACATGTCAACAGGATCGGCTTCCATGTTCTTAAAGGCTCAACCCGTGGGACAGGCAGGCAGGAAGCGATGGAAAAGCACGCCTGATCCTGGCTGTACCTTCGAAATATCTATAAATTTTTTTCATATTCCCCGCTTATACACTTTATCGGATTCATAATACAATGTAACATTCACTATATTGAAACTCAATATTTGAAGTCGGGAGCCCATCGAAACCATGGGCGTTTTATGCGCGGGCCAGGAACATGAGAGAAGTTCATTGTAAAGAAATAAATTTGCTGTTGTTGCCGGGTGATGGCGTAGGTCCAGAGGTTCTGGCGCAGGCTGAGCGGGTGCTTGTATTTTTGCGTCAGCAGGGATTGTCTTTGAATTGGCGCCATGCTTCGATCGGCGGGGGAGCATTCGATAAGTCTGGAGACCCACTGCCGGGAGAAACCCTGCGGGCGGCTTTAGAGTCTGACGCGGTACTTATGGGCGCGGTGGGCGGACCCATGTGGGATCATCTGCCCCGTGACAAACGACCGGAAACCGGTCTTCTGCGCCTTCGTTCAGAGCTTGAGCTTTTCTGCAATCTGCGCCCGACTATTGTTTATGATGGACTTGAACGCGTCTCAAGCCTTAAACCCGGTCTGGTGCATGGTCTTGACCTGATGATTGTGCGCGAGTTGATCGGCGGAATTTATTTTGGACAGCCACGAGGCATGGAATGCGATGGTGAATACGCCTCTAATCCCAGGGCGTATAATACGATGGTATACCGGCGTGAGGAGATCGTACGCATTGCAAGGGCTGCTTTTGCAATAGCCCGCCTGCGCCAGGGTCGTATCTGTTCTGTTGACAAGGCCAATGTGCTCGAAGTGTCCCAATTATGGAGGGAAACTGTTACTGAAGTAGCGAAGGATTTTCCCGAAGTTCTGCTCGAACATATGTATGTCGATAACGCAGCCATGCAACTGGTAAGCAATCCCCATCATTTCGATGTTATTCTGACCGGAAATCTGTTTGGTGATATTCTCTCAGATATTTCTGCCGCCCTTGCAGGCTCCATTGGAATGCTGCCTTCGGCCTCTCTTGGCGTGCCCGGTCGGGCGCTGTATGAACCGGTGCATGGTTCAGCGCCGGATATTGCGGGGCAGGGTATCGCTAATCCATTTGCGGCGATTCTGTGTGTTGCCATGCTGCTGCGACACAGCGCTCATGCCCATGAGTGGGCGACAGAGATTGAAAAAGCGGTAAAAAATGTCGTTGATCAAGGGATCTGCACAGCGGATCTGAAACATCCGTCAGCAAGAAACATCCTGAGCACGGAACAGGCGGGCGATGCGGTGCTAAAATCCCTGAGCGATCTGGTATCGTGATCTGCCCTGCAAGTTTCGGAGTGAGGCGCGATTCCCCAAGGAGGTGTAATGTCCAGAACTTATGATGTTGCAGTGGTCGGCGCCACCGGAGCAGTGGGTCGTGTCATGATTTCCATATTACTGCAGCGGAATTTTCCCGCCAGAACCATTCATGCTCTTGCCAGTACCGCTTCTGCCGGAAAATCCATTGAGGTTGATGGACGCAGGTTTGAGATAGGCGCGCTGGATGATTTTGATTTCAGATTTGCCCAGATCGCATTGTTTTCCGCGGGTGCGGCAGTGTCAAAAATTCATGCGCCCCGGGCAGCGCAGCAAGGCGCCGTGGTTATCGATAATACATCACAATTCCGCTACGATGACGACGTGCCACTGGTAGTTCCCGAGATCAATGCACATGCGATTGCGCGATGCCAGGCAAGAGGCATTATCGCAAACCCGAACTGTTCTACCATCCAGATGCTTCTCGCCCTCCATCCCATACACCAGCGCGTCATGGTGAAACATGTTCATGTCGCCACTTATCAGGCGGTTTCGGGCAGTGGCGCTTCAGCCATCGAAGAATTGCGCACACAAAGCGAAGCCATACTCAAGGGCAAAACGCCTCAGGCGCGTGTTTACCCTCAACCCATCGGCTTTAATGTGCTGCCGCAAATCGATGTTTTTATGGACAATGGGTATACGAAAGAAGAAATGAAAATGGTATGGGAAACCAGGAAAATACTGGAACAGCAAGACATCGGGGTTGACCCTACTGCTGTGCGGGTGCCGGTATTCTATGGGCATTCCGAAGCGCTGCATATCGAAACCAGAGATAAATGCACGGCGGAACAGGCGAGGAACTGGCTCAGACAGGCTCCCGGAATTGAGCTTGTTGATCAGTCTCAGGATGGAATATATCCTACTGCTGTGACCCATGCCGCCGGTCAGGATGCCGTGTATGTGGGTCGCGTCAGAGAAAGCATTTCACATCCGCATGGTTTGAACATGTGGGTGGTCGCGGATAATCTGCGCAAAGGCGCCGCTTTGAACAGTGTTCAGATCGCCGAGAAGTTGATTCAGTCAGGCACGATATAATGCAGCGCTGATGCAGAACAAGGTCATCATTATCTGTAATACCGTTTCATTGATAGCGAGGATTAATTTTGGTGCGTAAGCAAAAAAATATCCGCAATACGGTTGGCTGGGCAACATGTCTGATTGCCGGTCTTTATGTCTGGTCTATGGATGTAACCTATGGGCTGGGTATGGGTGACATTGAAACCCAATCCATGCTCAATCAGCCTTTCGAGGCGCGGATACGATTGAAAGACGTTAATCTGGACGATATCGGTCGCATCAATGTTGGTCTCGCTTCCCGTGATCGGTTCAAACAGTTTGGCTTGCGTTATCCGCCCACATTGCAGGATATGAAAATCTCGGTAATGCATGGCAACCAAGGGTCTTATATCGAACTTGAGAGCCATACACCCGTCCAGGAAACATTTCTAACCCTGCTGGTTTCCTTGAGGTATCCCGGCGGTTCTCAGATCCGCGAATATACCGTACTCCTTGACCCTCCGCTGCTGATGCCGAAAACAGCCCCGAAAATAGCTGTGGCGCATAAATCTTCAACCCAAACACGTGATGTAAAGCCGGAACCCATGCGTGCAATCACATCCACCGGAGTTCGCAGAGGCGATACCTTATGGTATGTGGCGCAAAGGGTTCGCCCTGATGATTCTGTAACCATGACACAGGTCATGAAAGCTTTATATGACGCCAATCCCGAAGCTTTCGCTGGTGGTAGTATTCATAAAATTCGCGCTGGTTATGCAATGCGCGTACCTGAACCTGAAACGTTAAAAGCCGTTGACACGGCCACAGCCCGGCAATGGTGGCGCGCCAACACATCCAGTTATTCATCGTCCGGATTCCGCGTGGCAGTGGAACAGCCGGTTACCGTCCGTCCAGCCGCTAATGCGGAGGAACTCGAACGAGTCCAGACTGAGACTGAAACCACCAAGGATGAACCTGGCACCGAGAAAGAGCAGGCCGAAGATGAAATTGTTGCTGAGGAGAATCAGGATGCTCCGTGGCGTCTCGAACTTGTGGCGCCTGATGATGCAATTTCTGGCATGGATTCGTCTCTGTCCTCCGGTGCAAATTTGACCTCGAAGGAAACGCTGAATGCTGAAAGCACAGAGCTAAACCGGGGGAACTCCAGCGTGGGTGGTGTGGAACAAACTGAAGCTGCCGGATCGGGGCAAGGCAGCGCCGAGACCAGGATTGGTTCATCTTCTTCTCAACCTTCTGAGAAAGTTTCATCCTTGATCGACATTGGGGAACCACAGTTGGGTTTGCAAAACAGCGCAATCGAAACAGAAGCGTTCAGTACAAAAACTCAAAAGCGGCCGGATATTTCCAGTGTTTACCGGGTTTTAATTCTATTATCCATATTGGTGTTTGCGGTGGTATTATTGATCATGATCATGAAACGCCGACACGCGCAAGAGGCTTTCTATGGCGCTATTTTTCCCGGATACGGATATAAGGACATTGCCGAAGATGAAGGCATCATTCGGAGCGATGCGGAATCAGACGCCGAACGACCGTCAACCAGGAAGAAAAAGACGCAGCCAACTACGCCGGACGTCGGACGTGCAATGGATTTGTCATTTAAGGTTATGGAGGGAGGTGGTCCCGAAATCAGCAGACAGGCTCCGTCATCTATTTTGAAGGCTGAGGCGATGGCTTCAGCAGAAGAATCGAACAAGACGTTCAACGAAAAGTCAGTGTTTCCGGAGCATGCGGATCAGGATCATAGCGCTAAACCGGAAGCTGATCCCGTATCTGTAGATACCCAGACTTCGGATGCTTCAAGGCTTGAAGGTGAGCGTATGGAAAGCCGTGAACTGTCGCAGTCTGTCGAATCTACTGACGGAACTGCGCAAAACAAGGTCTCCCCACGTTCAGAAGAATTTCTTAATGATATTGATTTTAATATAAGTTTTGCGCTTTACGCTGACGCCCTTCAATTAATCGAGCAAGGTCTGGCCGATGATCCGGAGTGGCGGGAATTGCGTTTTCGACGCCTGGAGTGGGCACGCGTCAGCGATGATCCTGAACTTTTTATGACCGATGCACACATGCTGCATGACACGGCTCCTGCCAAAGATGATGAGATATGGCGTCAGGCTTCCCATATGGGAAGCCAGTTTTTGCCGGATGAAACGCTGTTCAAACCAAAGGATGGCAGTTGACAGGAACTTGTTGTTGATTTCCGATGAGCAGACGCTGGGCGCTGGGTATCGCCTATCTTGGTAGCAGCTATTGTGGCTGGCAATGGCAATATGGGCAACCAAGCATACAGGCCGAGGTGGAAAAGGCGCTTTCGAACATCGCCGATTCGAAAGTCCAGACGATCTGCGCCGGGCGAACCGATGCCGGCGTGCATGCTTTCTGCCAGGTGGTGCATTTTGAAACCGATTGCATCCGATCCCGGGAGGCATGGATCCATGGCACCAATACCTGTTTGCCGGATCAGATCAGTGTCTTATGGGCGGAACCTGTGGATGACCGTTTCCATGCCCGCTTCAGCGCACGTTGGCGCCGTTATCGGTATATCATTCGACGCGAATCGCCTCGCTGTGGTTTATGGACGAATCGCGTATGGCATTGTTATTATTCTCTCGATATCAAGGCTATGGTGATGGCCGCAGATTTTTTGCCTGGAGAACGGGATTTCAGCGCCTTTCGTTCCGCCGGATGTCAGTCGCGCAGTCCAAAACGTTGCCTGGACAGCATCCGGATCTATGATTATTCGCCATGGCTGGTGATTGATGTGCAAGCTAATGCTTTTCTGCATAATATGGTAAGAATCATTGTGGGTTGCCTGCTTGATGTGGGGAAAGGCAAACATGAACCCGGCTGGATCAAGAGCGTACTTGATTCAAAAGACCGTCGGCTGGGTGGGGTGACCGCACCGGCACAGGGACTTTATTTCACCGGGGCTTTCTACCCCAATTATCCGGCTATACCCTGTCTGTTACCTTCGGGATCTGAATTCAATGGTTTTCCGTTTTATTGAATTTATTAAATCGTTTAAGGAAGCTCTGATCAAGTCGTGAACTCGCATCTTGCGTCCCTTATACCCATGTAAATCTTCGCAATAACCCTGCTAACGCGTGCAATTGTCGCCTCGAATCTGAACATGGGGAATCGCGCCTGAGCTTCGTCCAGACTTGTTCAGAGCTTCCTTATGATTCCGAAAGGCAAACTGATTCGTGCTAAAATAATTTCGGAGTAAAGTGATGAATCCATTGCGAGTAAGAGTTAAAATCTGCGGCATCACATCGGTCAAGGATGCGATGGCTGCCGCCGATGTAGGTGTTGATGCCGTAGGACTGGTGTTTTATCCGCGTAGCAAACGCTATGTAACGATTGAACAGGCCTGTGCGATTCGTGACTGTCTGCCTCCATTCGTTACGCTGGTCGGGTTATTTCTCGACGCCGACAGGGAAGAAGTACACAGTATTTTGACCCAGGTAGCCGTTGATGTACTGCAGTTTCACGGTCTTGAAAACGAAAGGCAGTGCACCGGCTATGGTCGCCCTTATATCAAGGCGCTTTCCTATCGTCGGACTGGTGAATTTGACCGGATGGCCGCCGATTTTCCACATGCTCAGGGATTTTTGATCGATGGACATGAAGAGGGTGGGGCTGGCGGAACCGGCAGGGAGTGGATAACCGGGCATGAATGGAACGGTGGAGACATTAACCAGCCATGGATTCTGGCGGGTGGATTGACTGCCTCTAATGTCCAGGGGGCAATTTTGCGCGCCAGACCATGGGGCGTTGATGTCAGCAGCGGTGTTGAAAACGCGCCGGGCATCAAGGATGGCGTGAAAATGCTTGAATTTATGCGGGCGGTGCGCATTGCCGAATCAATGATATATAAGGAATGAAACCAGGTATGATTTCCATGTTTGAGCCTGACGCGAAAGGCCATTTCGGCAACTACGGGGGCCGTTTTGTGCCGGAAACTCTGATGGCGCCCCTGCAGGAGTTGGAAACCGCTTATCGTCATTTTCAGCGCAGTCCTGAAATGCAAGGAGCGTTTCGGTCTGCTCTGGCTCATTATGTCGGTCGCCCCAGCCCTCTGTATGAGGCTCGGCGTTTATCGGAATACGCAGGCGGCGCTCGTATTCTTCTGAAGCGCGAAGATCTTCTCCATACTGGCGCGCATAAAATCAATAATGCCGTGGGTCAGGCTTTGCTAGCAAAAAGCATGGGTAAAACCCGTCTCATCGCTGAGACCGGCGCCGGGCAGCATGGCGTAGCAACCTCTACCGTGGCAGCATGGCTGGGTATGGAATGTTGTATTTTTATGGGTACGCGGGATATCGAGCGCCAGAAAGTCAATGTTTATCGTATGCGTCTCCTGGGAGCGCAGGTGATCCCGGTAACTTCGGGTTCGGCAACGCTCAAAGACGCGATGAACGAAGCAATGCGGGATTGGGTGACACAGATCGACCACACGTATTATCTTGTCGGTACCGTCGCCGGACCACACCCTTACCCTGAAATGGTGCGCAATTTTCAGTCGGTGATCGGGGAAGAAGTGCGGGATCAAAGTCAGATCATGCCCCTGGGTCATCCCGATGCCATGGTGGCTTGTATCGGCGGTGGTTCCAATGCTATCGGTCTGTTCTATCCTTTCCTGGAAACGAAAGCAGTTGCGCTTTATGGCGTGGAGGCGGCAGGTGAAGGCATTGAAAGCCAGCGCCATGCAGCTTCGATCGCCATGGGTCGTTCGGGGGTGTTGCATGGCAATCGCACCTATCTTCTGCAGACTGAAGGCGGACAGATTATTGAAACGCATTCCATCTCGGCGGGGCTTGATTATCCAGGGGTCGGTCCTGAACATGCCTGGCTCCATGATGTCGGACGCGTGCATTATGTCAGCATCGACGATGAAGAAGCGCTGGCTTCCTTTCATCGATTGACGCGGCTCGAAGGTATTATGCCGGCATTGGAAAGCGCGCATGCACTGGCATACGCAGAACGTCTTGCGGCAGATATGGCGCCCCATCAAACGCTGGTAGTCAATCTTTCGGGTCGTGGCGACAAGGATATAACGACCGTCTCCACACGGGAAGGGCTTGAATTGTGAACCGGATCACCAAACGTTTACAGGAAACCCGATCCGCTGGTCGCGCCGCTTTAGTTCCTTATTTGATGGCAGGCGATCCAGGGATTGCTTCAACCGCGAGAGCTATGCACGCCCTGGTAGAAGGCGGAGCAGATCTGATCGAGTTGGGCATGCCTTTCTCGGATCCTATTGCGGATGGCCCGGTTATTCAGGCGGCGGCTGGTCGTGCGTTGTCCCGAGGTGTGTCGCTGGATACCGTTCTTGATATTCTTGTTGAATTCAGAATCCATGATTCATCGACCCCGGTTCTTTTGATGGGCTATCTCAATCCCATTGAACAGATGGGCTGGCGTCGTTTCGTCGATGCCTCGGTTGATGCTGGCGCCGATGGACTTTTGCTGGTAGATCTGCCGCCAGAAGAGGCAGAAGAGATGTACCCATATATGCAGAACTGTGATCTTTTGCCTATCAGTCTTGTCGCACCGACCACTGATGAAAACCGCTTACGCTTGATTGCCGGCGTTGCCCGTGGCTTCATCTATTATATTGCAGTGAAAGGTATCACCGGGGCGGCACATGATTTTGATATGAATCAACTGCAATCCCGGATAGAATGGATCAGAAGGCATGTGGATATTCCGATTGGTATCGGATTCGGAGTACGTAACGCCGATATTGCAGCCCAATGCGCGCGTGTGGCGGATCTGGTGATTGTCGGCAGCGCCTTGGTAGAACTTTTGGCGTCTCAGAAAGATGAAACGGTCGTTTTGCAAACGGCGCAGAACTGGATTAGTGAATTATCTCTGGTCATGGGCCGCGAGTGAACGGGTTACGGAGTAAAGCATCGGTGGAAATATTATGAGCTGGTTCAGTCGCTTGGTGCCGACTACTATTCGTATCGAAGGGCACAATCGCCGGTCGATCCCCGAAGGTTTATGGGAGAAATGTTCTTCATGTCAGTCGGTGCTTTATCACATCGAACTCGAGCGACATTTGCGTGTATGCCCTTCATGTGGTCATCATATGCGTATACTGCCCAGGGAAAGACTGGCTTCTTTTCTGGATAAGGACGATATCGAAGAAATAGCACCCGATCTGGTTCCGGTCGATGTCCTGAAATTTCGCGACAGCAAACGGTATCGTGACCGAATCGCCGCGGCAAATAAAACGACCGGCGAGAAAGAAGCGATGATTGTTCTGCAAGGGTGCTTGAAGGGTATGCCCGTCGTTGCATGCGCGTTTCATTTTGGATTTATGGGTGGATCCATGGGATCGGTGGTGGGTGAAAAGTTTGCGCGCGCTGTACGCAGGTGCCTGGATCGCAATTGTCCTCTGGTTTGCTTCAGCGCAAGCGGTGGCGCCCGTATGCAGGAAGGACTGCTATCCTTGATGCAGATGGCCAAAACCAGCATGGGCGTGGCTGATATGGCCGAGGCGCGGCTGCCGTTCATTTCCGTGCTCACAGATCCGACAACCGGCGGCGTCTCGGCAAGTTTCGCTATGCTTGGCGACATCAATATCGCAGAACCCAATGCCCTGATCGGTTTCGCCGGCCCCAGAGTTATCGAGCAGACCGTTCATCAGAAGTTGCCTGAGGGGTTTCAGCGCAGCGAATTTCTGCTCCAGCACGGTGTGATTGATATCATCGTCGATCGTCGTGAAATGCGTGATACTGTAGCCACATTACTCTATCAGCTTTCTTTCTCCGCCAGGGAGTTTCTGGCAGCCCCTCTGTCTGAAAAAGAAGATCCTGCAATGAGCCTGGAACCAGGAAACGACGAAAACCAGTGAAATGAGCGACCTTGCTTCAATCCAACCGCAAACTCTGAAGGAATGGCTGCAATGGCAGGAGGATTTGCAGCCATGGGATATTGTCCTCGGCCTGGATCGCGTGCAGCAGGTGGCTCAGAATCTGGATCTCGGGCGTCCTGCGCATCAGGTGATTGTGGTGGGTGGGACCAACGGCAAGGGTTCATCCGTGGCGCTGCTCGAGTCGATCTATCGCGAAGCTGGTTACCGGGTTGGTGCCTGTTTTTCGCCCCATTTGCTGAATTACAATGAACGTATTCGGCTATTAGGTAAAGCCGTGGAAGATCCACGATTATGCCAGGCGTTTCGCATGGTGGAAGACGCAAGGAATGCGGTGCCCCTGACCTATTTTGAATTTGGCATATTGGCGACGCTGTGGTGTATGAGTCAATCTGATCTTGATGTGGCAGTCCTTGAAGTCGGAATGGGCGGCAGACTTGATGCGGTCAATATGGTGGATGCCGATGCCGCTTTATTGACCAACGTTTCATTGGATCATTGCGAATGGCTGGGAGAAGATATTGAAACCATCGGCGCGGAGAAAGCTTGTATCATGCGCCGCGATTGCCCTGCTGTATTCGCGGATCCGGACATTCCAGGAAGTGTGCGTGATTATGCGCAGGTTCACGGTGTTCCAATGTGGCGGCGCGGAGAAGATTTCGGGGCTACATTGCATTCATCTCACTGGGATTGGCATGGGATGGGAAAGTTCCTGAGTGATTTGCCCTGGTGTGGAATCGGCGGGAGAATTCAAACGGATAATGCCGCTGGCGTGCTTGCCATGGTTGAATTGATGCAGACAACATTACCCGTGAACGAATCATTATTGCGAAGCGGTCTGCAGAATGCTTTTTTGCCCGGAAGGTATGACTGGCGCCTAAGACAGGGAACGGAATGTCTTCTCGACGTGGCGCACAATCGAGCTGGAGCCCGGTCGCTGTCTATGCTGCTGGCGGAATGCGGAAAACCGGTATTCGGTGTGCTCGGGATGTTGCGTGATAAGGATTCAGCCTCTTTTGTTCAAGCTTTATCTGAAGTGGTAGGTCACTGGGATCTGGTGGATCTGCCGCCGCCGAGAGGATTGCGCGCCGAGGAATTGGGTCAAAAAATATGCGGCAGTGGTCATCACGAGATGAGCGTACACACTTCCATGATTGAGGCTTTAGAGTCGGCCTGCGCGCGAGCCAGAGAGCTTGCAGGCATGGTTTTGATTACGGGTTCTTTTGTTACAGTTTCCGAGGCTATGGAAATATGGGGCAGGAGTCAGGGACAACAATGAACAGATGGGTGGATTGATATGGATGGTCAGGCTAAGCAGCGACTGATAGGATCGGTAGTACTCATTGTGATGGCGGTAATCATCATACCGTTTTTAGTGCGCAAACCACAAACGGAGAACCAGGGAAGTCTTGAATCCATGAAGGAAAAAGAGATTGCCCTGACATCCCCCGGAGAAGATGCGTCTTCCGAGAAGGAGCCTCCCCCGGACGCGCTCCCCCAAGATGCGAGTTATGGGCAGAGATGGATAGAAAACACTCAGGACTTGAATTCACGGGTTGATGATTCGCTGATAGTGGGAGAAGAGGAAACAGAGACTTCCATTAATCGTACGTCAGCAACCGATGCTTCTGTTTCGGAGAGCAATTCCGCAATGAAGCAGGTGGCTGATAAAGAATCTCCGACAAGTGCAGATGATAGCAGCCAGACTGTGGCAACAAAAGTGGAAAAGAAGGGAAACGAGCCAAAAGTTCGGGTCATGCCATTGCCGGAAGACCAGGGCGCCACGGGATCATGGATGGTACAGGCGGGTAGCTTTACGCGACGAGAATATGCTGTTGCGATGCAGAAACGCCTTGCAGAGCATGATTTTCGCACCGTAATCGAACCCAGCCATGTCAAGGGCAAACAGTGGTTCCGGGTCCGCCTCGGACCCTACGAAACCCGGAGCAATGCCGATGAAGTGGCGCAAACGATTCAGAAAATGACCGGACAAAAGGCTTACAGCCTGAAGGGATCGTAACACATGGATAGTATCGCGAATGCGTTGGTGCTTGATGCAGCTATTGTTATCATCATTCTGATATCCGCTCTGATCAGTCTTTTTCGTGGTTTTGTGCATGAGTTCTTCAGTTTGGCCAGTTGGATCTGTGCGCTGATAGGCGCTACGGTTTGGACTGCGGCGTTCAGCGAGCGTCTCAGTTCATGGATTGGTCATGAAGACTTGAGAATGATCTTGGCATTTGGGCTGCTTTTTGTCGCTATTCTGGCAGTGGGGCTTATTGTGACGGTTTTACTGACAAAAGCCGCGAAACGATTGCCAACGGCTCTGGTGGATCGCCATCTGGGCTGGTTGTTTGGTGTAGTCAGAGGTGTTTTCATACTTACTGTTGCTGTTTTTATTGCCGAACGCACGGTGATTTCTTCTCAATCCTGGTGGTCACAATCCTATCTCATCCCATATCTCGGTGAACTGGGCGATTACATGGCTACCTGGCTTCCCGAAGAACTGGAAGAGAAAATACCGGAAAAGCTTACCTCCGAGAGTAAAGGAAGTGATCGCGGAAAAGGAACACCCGCCATGCCTGAATGGATGTCGGAACCGAAAATAAAACTTATTCTATAGGAAGATTAGCAGACATGTGTGGTGTAGTGGGCGTATCGGGATCGGATTCCGTTAACCATTTGATCTATGATGCTTTAACGGTTTTACAGCATCGGGGTCAGGATGCCGCTGGCATTATGACTTGGGCGGGAGGAAAATATTTCCTGCGCAAGGATAACGGGCTGGTGCGTGATGTATTCCAAAAGAAACACATGCTGCATCTGCAGGGGAGCATGGGCATCGGGCATGTCCGTTATCCTACGGCGGGATGCTATGCTATCACGGAAGCGCAGCCATTTTATGTCAATTCACCCTACGGAATCGCACTGGCTCATAATGGCAACCTGATCAATGCCGAACAGCTTAAAAGCGAACTCTATTACGCCAGCCGATGCCATATCAATACCGATTCCGATTCCGAGATTCTGCTGAATGTATTTGCGGAAGAATTGCGCCGTAGCAGTGATCTTCATCTGGGGTCGGAAGAAATATTTACTGCGGTGAGCCAATTACATCGGCGCTGCCGCGGGGCTTATGCCGCAGTCGCTATGATCGCGGATTATGGGCTGGTGGCATTCAGGGATCCATTCGGAATTCGTCCACTCGTCTATGGTTACAGGGAAAGCCCGAAAGGCAGGGAATACATGGTCGCTTCCGAAAGCGCTGCGCTGGATGTGCTGGGCTTTCGTCTCATTGGGGATATTTCACCCGGAGAAGCGTTGATCATCGAACATACGGGCGCCATACACCGGAAAGTGTGTGCTCCCAACAGCAAATGCTATCCCTGCTTGTTCGAATACGTTTATTTTGCCCGTCCGGATTCGATTATTGACGGGGTCACCGTTTATCAGGCGCGCCTGCGTATGGGTGAATTTCTGGCAGAAAAGATCAAGCGCGAACGCCCCGACATACAGGTGGATGTCGTGATTCCCATTCCAGATACCAGCCGAACCAGTGCCTTGCAACTTTCATACAGCCTCGGCGTCCCTTATCGTGAGGGTTTCATCAAAAACCGTTATATTGGCCGCACATTCATTATGCCGGGACAGGAAGAGCGGAAAAAATCAGTCAAACACAAACTCAACGCCATTGAAGCGGAATTTCACGGCAAACATGTTCTGCTGGTGGATGACTCGATTGTACGGGGGACCACATCAAGGCAAATTGTGCAAATGGCGCGTGAATCAGGAGCGCTCAGCGTTCATTTTGCCTCCGCAGCACCGCCTGTTCGTTTCCCCAATGTTTACGGAATCGATATGCCAACCGCTGAAGAACTGATTGCCTATGGGTATGACGTGGAGCAGATAGCTGCGTATATTGGATCAGACAGCCTGATCTATCAGGATATCGAGGATTTGCAGGAAGCTGTACGCGCGGATAGCACCGTGATCGATGGTTTCGAAGCCTCGTGCTTCAATGGTTGTTACATAACCGACGATGTGACACCAGCATATCTTGGTGCGCTCAAAGAGCGGCGCAACAATGCTATGCGAGAACTGCTATCCGAAGATATCTCGAAGCTGTGAAGCGGGTTCGTTGCCATGGAATTTCAAGCAGAATAATGGAGAAAAAATATTGTTTGTATTGATTGGGCTGTGGGCATGACGACCAAAGCTGATTCATGGGATCTCGAGACCCTGGCGCTGCGTGCCGGCACGCAGCGCAGTGACTATGGAGAACATTCCGAAGCTTTATTTCTCACTTCGAGCTTTGTTTTTGACTCCGCTGAACAAGCGGAAGAACGTTTCAGCGGTCGCGCGCCCGGTCCTGTTTACAGCCGGTTCAATAATCCCGGGGTCGCCATGTTTGAACAGCGTCTGTGCGAGCTCGAAGGTGGTGAAGCGTGCGTGGCTACTGCTTCAGGCATGGCTGCAATCCTTGCGTTGTGCATGAGTACGCTGAGAGCCGGGGATCATATTCTTGCTGCCGAAGGGCTGTTCGGCACGACTACGGGTCTTTTTAACAATTATTTATCCCGTTTCGGCGTAGCCACGACGTTCGTTCCTGTTACGGAACCATCAGCATGGGAAAAAGCTCTGCGAGCGAATACCAGAATGTTGTTTCTGGAAACGCCTTCCAACCCGCTGATGGATATCGCCGATCTTGGATCCTTAGCGCAAATCGCGCGAAAATCCGATGCCCTGTTGGTAGTGGATAATACTTTATGTACCCCGGTATTGCAGAATCCGCTCTCTCACGGTGCGCATGTGGTGATTCATTCGGCAACAAAATATATCGACGGTCAGGGTCGCTGTGTTGGAGGAGCCGTGGTCGGAGATGCCGAAACCGTGGGGAAACAGGTTTTCGGATTTATTCGCAGTGGTGGTCCGGGGATGAGTCCGTTCAATGCCTGGGTTTTCCTGAAAGGACTTGAAACCATGCCTCTGCGTATGCGCCATCATAGCGAACAGGCGTTGGCGCTGGCGCAATGGTTGCAGGAACAAAAGGGTGTGCGCAGGATTATATACCCTGGTCTGGAATCCCACCCCGGTAACCGCCTGGCCAGCCGACAACAAAATGGTTTTGGTGGCATACTGTCTTTTGAGATCGAAGGACAACGAGAGGAAGCCTGGCGTTTCATTGATGCGATGCGTATGATATCAATTACCGGCAATCTTGGCGACAGCCGTTCGATTCTGACCCATCCAGCTACCACAACCCATGGCCGACTAAGTCTTGAGGAACGGGAAAAGGCAGGTATCTCCGAGGGTCTGCTGCGACTTTCGGTCGGCTTTGAATCGCAGCGGGATTTGAAGGCTGACCTATCCCTCGGTCTGGCCAGGTAAGCTCTGACCAAGTCATGAACTCGATTCTTGTGGCCCTTATGTCCAGCTTCTTTGTTGGCAATCTCCGCAATAGTCCTGCTATTATGCGCGATTGTCGTCTCGAATCTGAACATAATGAACCAAAATCACCTTCGCCCAGACTTGATCAGAGCTTCCCTAGGCTGTGATGGTCTCAAACCTTGGTGGGTTGGTGCCATCGCAGCGCAAGGCGCTGCCTTCATCGCCCCATGCGCCCAGAACGATACGAGTTAGACTATCATGATGGAAAATCCCGGGGCGATGAATATGACCATGAATCATTTGATGTGCTTTAGCGTTGCAGAAGAACGCGCTGACCGTGGCTTGATCCACATCCATGATATACAGTGGTTTATGTCTGACGGCATTCGTAGTGGTTGATCTGATGCGTTTTCCCAAAGTATCCCGCGCCTGTTTGGGCAAACGGGTGAAACGTCTCTGAAGCCACGGATTGCGCACGATGCGGCGAAAGCGCTGATAAGCGCGGTCCGCGGTACATAGTAGATCGCCATGGGTAATAATCGTCGGTTCGCCAAACAGAGCAATGCATTCGGGGTCTTGAAGCAAATGAGCGCCACAGGCGCGGGCGAACATCTCTCCGAGCAGGAAATCACGGTTCCCTGGCATGATATAAATCTTTACGCCATGACGTGAGAGGGCATCAAGAGCAGTGACCGTATTTTCATATTCAAGCATGCCTATGTCATCACCGAGCCAGTACTCAAACAGATCGCCGAGGATGTATAATGCGCTGCAAAGGCGCGCCCGGGTTTCAAGCCAGTGATGAAACAGTTCGTTACGCGCCTGCTTGCCGGGTTCAAGATGCAGATCGGAAATAAAAAAAACGCTCATGCTTGCATCACCAAATAAAAAGTTGGTTCCAGGTTCATAATGTTCGATTATACCGATTAAGTTTATGGGAGAAACATGCAGATATACAATAGCCTGAGCGGACATAAGGAAAAGCTTGTTCCTATCGAGCCTGGTCGTATCGGACTTTATGTCTGTGGTATCACTGCGTATGATGACTGTCATCTCGGCCATGCCCGAATGATGGTGACATTCGATATGGTGGTGCGTTTTCTGAGGATGGAAGGTTATGCCGTGCATTATGTACGCAATATAACCGACATTGACGATAAAATTATTGCCCGGGCAAAGAAAGAAGATCGGGACATCGGGAGTATCGTCGAAGACTGTATCCAGAGCATGCATAAAGATGCACAGGCATTGGGTATTGTGGCGCCTGACGAGGAACCTCGGGCTACCCTGCATATGAACGAAATCATCACACTGATCCAGCAGCTTATGAATAAGGGCTATGCTTATCAGCAAGCGCAAGGCGATGTGCTGTATTCGGTACGCCGTTTCGCCGATTACGGTAAGCTTTCTGGCAAGACGCTGGATTCGTTGCGTGCGGGTGCAAGGGTGGAAGTTGATCCCAATAAGAAGGATCCACTGGATTTCGTTCTGTGGAAGAAAGCCAGACCCGGAGAACCCGCCTGGTCCTCGCCATGGGGCGAGGGGCGACCCGGCTGGCATATCGAGTGTTCAGCCATGTCGATGCGCTGCCTGGGCAAGCATTTTGATATCCATGGTGGCGGTCTGGATCTTAAATTCCCGCATCATGAAAACGAGATTGCCCAGAGTGAGGCCGCCACGGGAGAAATTTTCTCCAACATCTGGATGCACAATGGGTTTGTGCAATGGGAGGACGAAAAAATGTCCAAATCCCTTGGCAACATATTGACAATCCGCAACACAGTGCAGCGCCACCACCCCGAAGCCGTGCGTTACTGGATTCTCAGTACCCATTATCGTAGTCCACTGCGATATGACGAAAACGAGCTGGAATCGGCACGCAGATCATTGGCCAGACTATATCAGACTGTGGCCGCCAACAGTCAGGAAACCGGCACAAGCCCTGAAAATGATGACAGACTGGCTCCCATCGTTGAAGATTTTATAGACGCTATGCGGGATGATTTTAATACGCCCAAAGCTATTTCTATTTTGTTTCAACTTGATCGCCGGATTCGCCAGGCGAGGCAGGATGGCGAATCCGATTTTGCGCACCAGGGAGCGCTCGCGATGAAAAGATTGGCGGAGCCACTTGGATTTTTGCGCAGTGCTCCAGATGAATTCGCTGCTTATCAGCCTGGGTTGCCCGCGCATCTCGATCACGAAAAAATCGATGCCATGGTCTCCGGGCGGGTAGAAGCGCGGAGGAACAAAAACTGGGCGCGCGCGGATGAATTGCGCAAAGAGTTATTCGCGATGGGAATTGTGCTCGAAGACAGCGCCACAGGAACGCGCTGGCATTATCAGCCCGGCCAAGGAACCTCAGAATAAGTCATGAATTCGATTCTTGCGTTCACTATACCCAGCTTCATTGTTGACAATCTTCGCAATAGCCCTGCTAACCCGCGCAATTTAACCCGAGAATCTGAACATAATGGATCACACCTGAGCTTCGTCCAGACTTATTCAGAAGTTCCCTAACCACCTGCCTGCCCATATATTCTGATTAGCGCGAGAGACATGATCAAAACTTTACGCACCGACATCCAGGCCGTCTTCCAAAGGGATCCTGCAGCGCGTCATGTGTGGGAAGTGTTGACTGCCTACCCCGGCTTGCACGCCTTATGGGTTCACCGTTTTTGCCATTTCTTGTGGGGAAAGCGGCTTTTTTGGCTTGCCCGAATGCTGGCTTATCTATCCCGCTGCTGGACGGGCATTGAGATTCACCCAGCCGCGCGTTTCGGGCGGGGCATCTTTATCGACCATGGGATGGGCCTGGTCGTGGGTGAAACCGCCGAAATCAGTGATAATTGCACCCTTTATCATGGAGTAACTCTAGGCGGAACGAGTTGGAAGAAAGGTAAGCGCCATCCCTCTTTGCAGGAGGGCGTTATTGTGGGCGCAGGCGCCAAAGTACTGGGGCCGATCACGATTGGAACGGGTGCACGCATCGGCTCCAATGCCGTAGTGATCAAGGATGTTCCCGCTGGAGCTACTGTCGTTGGCATCCCGGGGCGCATTCTGGGTGGGATTATAGGATCTCCCGATCAGAAACAAAGCGCGAACCAAACGCCTACCGATGCGTCAGCGCATTTTGACGCCTATGGCATGATCCCCGGAACACCCGATCCTGTTGCCCAGGCGCTGCATGACATGCGTCTGCGTATCGAGACCATGGAACGCCAGATCACAGACTTGAAAGAAGCGCTGGAACATTCGGATCAACCGGTAGCGACCTTCCAGACATGGAACGATGAATCAAGCGATGAATAAATATCAGTCTGAGAAGGAATCCGGCATTTACCTGGACTATGCTGCGACCACGCCCATGGATGCTGAGCTCATCCGGTTTATACGCGATGAAAGCCCCTTTCTGCCATGGGCCAATCCTTCCGCTCCTCATGCTGCTGGGCGAATAGCGGCAGACTGCATCGAAGAATCAGCCCGCACGGTGGCCAGCCTGATTGGCGCCAGGCATAACGAAATCGTATGGACTTCCGGAGCCACAGAAGCCAACAATCTAGCCATACGTGGCGCCGCCGCGTATTACAGAACCGCCGGCAATCATCTGATAACCTCTGCGCTTGAGCACGCATCCGTGCTTGAGAGTTTTCGCGTCCTTGAAGGAGAAGGTTTCAAGGTTACCTATCTAAAATCAGAGCGAAACGGAATCATTACACCCGGACAGGTGGAACAAGCGATCACGCCGCAAACCATTCTGGTTTCACTGATGCATCTCAACAATGAAATTGGCACCTTGACCGACGTCGAATCCATCGGTCGGCTGTGCCGAAGTTCAGGCGTCCGATTTCACGTGGACGCTGCCCAGAGTGCCGGCAAGCTGCCACTGGATATGGCGCGGATGGAAATAGATTACCTGTCCTTGTCCGCGCATAAATTATATGGTCCTGCGGGAATAGGCGCGCTTTATGTACGCCGCCAACCCGCCTGCGGACTCCGTCCCGTGCTTGCCGGAGGATCACAGCAAAATGGACTGCGTCCCGGAACCTTGCCGACCCATCTTATTGCCGTGTTCGCTAAGGCCGCGCAACTTCGCGCCCAAAACATGACCGCTGACCTGAACCATATCAACCGGCTTGAAAGCTTGTTTCGCAAAGAGCTGGCAAAGCTTGATGGCGTCGTATATTATAATAATGATCAATCCCGGCACTATGGCATCGTTCATATCGGCTTTGAAGGCATACACGGTGAAAGCCTGCAGTATCTCTCCAGAGACGTTATTTTTTCCCGAGGCGCGGCATGTAATGCAGATGGAATTCACCGCTCCCATGTGCTGGAAGCCATCGGTATACCACCGATTCTTGCACAGGCGAGCTTTCGCTTCTCTTTCGGTCGGCAAACCACCACGACAGAATTACACGCTGCCGCAAAACGGTTACGATATGCCGTCAATCGTCTGCGCCAGAATGCTCCCCGGAGCCAAAACAGGCTGGCGAACCATAATCAAGCCGATTTCCCGGCGCCAAAGCTTGATCCCGGCGCTTGTGGTTATGCGCGTGCCTTGGGCACACTGATTGATCACGCGCGGCATAGTGGCGAAATCGACGATCTATCCCTGGTGAAACTGAGTGCAGAAACCGGGAGTATTGAGGAAGGCGGATGGCTACAATGGCAATGGGGTATGGATCAACATGGCATAATCTGTCAAAGTCGTTACAAAGTTTGGGGCGATCCTTTTTTGATGGCGTTGGCGGAATGGGCCAGCCGTGAGGCGGAAGGGAAATATCTGCCGGATTTTCGGGAACTTGTGTTCGATCAAGTCATGGAAACCGTGGGTCTGCCGCCGAATCGCAGGCAACGATTATGGCTGATTGAGGACTGTTTATCCCGTTTAAGACTTCAAGCGCATGAAATTTCCATGCCTTGTTCAGAGGTTCTTAACGCAAGCCAGGCAAGAAAATAACAGAACCGCGTACCTGAATGGTATTGCAATGAACTGAAGGAGCAAAAACGTGTCCATAACCTTGACGCCAGCCGCAAAACAGCAAATGCAGCGGGCTTTATTACGCCGCGGTAAAGGAGAAGGCGTTCGTATCGGTATCCGTTCTACCGGTTGTTCAGGACTTTCCTACCATATCGAATATGCCGATCATATCGAAGATAATGAGCGAATTTTTACTGAAGATGAATTGAAAGTCATCATCCCTGAAAAAGATCTGCCATTTCTGGATGGCATGCAGGTGGATTATCGCCAGGAAGGCATCAATACTCGCTTTGTTTTCGAAAACCCCCATGCCAAAGCGCAATGCGGTTGCGGAGAAAGTTTTACCGTTTGATTCCGGGTTGGACCAATCCGCTATGTCTGCGGCTACTCACAATCATAGTTTCTAAACAGGAGCAAAATATTATATGGCTAATGAAATGACTTTGTCCATTATCAAACCCGATGCAGTTTCCCACAATCAGATCGGCGATATTTATCACCGCATTGAGCGCGAAGGGTTGCGTATCCGTGCCGCCAGAATGTTACGCCTGTCATCAGAACAAGCTCAAGCGTTCTATGCCGTCCATCGGGAAAGACCTTTCTATAATGATCTGGTACAATTTATGGTGTCAGGGCCTGTTATGGTTCAAGTACTCGAAGGTGACAATGCCATTGAACGTTATCGAAATCTGATGGGCGCAACCGACCCGACCAAGGCAGAGCCGGGCACTATCCGGGCCGATCTGGCAACCGGGATCGAAGCCAATGCGGTGCATGGTTCCGACAGTCCGGATACTGCCGCTGAAGAGATTGGCTTTTTCTTCAACCGGATGGATCTTGCCACCACCCAACGCGCTGATTAAACGATCTTGATAAGCAAACCCGTCAATCTGCTGGATTTCGGTCCGCATGAACTGGAAAACTGGGTGACTTCGCGTGGGGAACGGTCATTCCGGGCCCATCAGCTCATACGCTGGATCCATGTCAAGGGGATATCGGATATATCCGCCATGACCGATTTGGGGAAAGCCTTCCGCCAAGACCTGGAAGAAAGCGCCAGTGTATCGGAACTGGCTGCGATCAAGGTAGCAGAAGCCAAGGACGGAACGATCAAGTGGATGTTCTCCGTCGGGGAACGTTCGGCGATCGAAACCGTGTATATCCCCGAACCGCGACGGGCAACCCTTTGCATTTCTTCACAGGCTGGTTGTGCGCTTGACTGTAGTTTTTGCGCCACGGGCGCGCAGGGCTTTCAAAGAAACCTTTCGACGGGCGAGATTATCGGGCAATTGTGGAGCGTGAAACGCTGGCTTGCCGTGCATCGACCCGAAGCGCCACCTATCACCAACATCGTTTATATGGGTATGGGTGAGCCATTGCTCAACCTGAAAGCCGTAATTCAAGCGACACAATTAATGATTGATGACAGGGCTTATGGTCTCTCACGCCACAAAGTCACCATCAGCACCTCGGGTATCGTGCCTAACATGATCCGCTTGCGTGACCAGTGCCGCGTTGCTCTGGCGGTTTCCCTGCATGCGCCTACCAATGCGCTGCGCGACCAGATCGTACCCATTAATCGAACCTACCCGCTTGAAACACTCATTGAAGCCTGCAGGCACTACCTTGCACCGGACAGGAAAGATTCAATCACCTTTGAATACGTCCTGATACGTGGGATTAATGATCATCCTGATCATGCCAGGGCGCTGGTACGATTGCTGAGTCGTATTCCCTGCAAAATCAATCTGATTCCATTCAATCCTTTCCCCCAAAGTGAATATCGCCGTCCTGAAGCAAGCAGCGTCGAAAGATTCCAGAATATTCTGATATCCAGGGGATTTCTTACCCTGATTCGCAGGACACGAGGAGACGACATATCAGCGGCGTGCGGTCAACTTGTTGGGCAGATCATGGACAAACGACGACATGGCTTGCACAAAGCAGAGGTGATCAATGCTATATGATAGGGATGCTCTATCTTTTTCAGGACATTTTAACCCGTCCACTTTGCCTGTATTGCCCATGAATGACCATCATGAATAAGTTTTTCGCCCTTCTTGTCCTTATTCCGGTCATGGCTAACAATAATGGCGGCCAAAGCGGTGCGTTGCGCGATTATCATAGCTCAGGGCTGCTAAATTTCACCACCGCCCTGGCTGGTCTCGTCATCATCGGATTTATTTCCGCCTGCGGCGGACAAAGTGGCACCTTCAAAAAACAGCCTGCTGAAGCTGCAATTTCCAACCTCGCTCTCGGCACCCATTATTTCCAAAAAGAGAATTTGCGTTTGGCTCAAGACCGCTTGAATCGTTCTATTGTACTTCAACCTCGGAACGCCGAAACCCATACGATGCTTGCACTCGTTTATGATGCTCTAGGCGAAAGAAAAAATGCTGAAGAACATTTCACTATCGCCCTTAAACTGGATCCAAAAAATCCTATGGTACACAATAATTATGGCGTTTTTCTTTGCGCTGGTGGAGATATGAAAGAAGCCGAACACCATTTCAAAGCGGCCTACACCAGCCCGGTTTATTTAACGCCCGAGGCAGCTTATACCAATGCCGGGAACTGTAAAATGCGTCAAAGCGAATGGAAGGATGCGCTGCAGTATTTTTCCGCAGCGCTTGAGCTTAAAAAATATTTTCCCGAAGCTCTGATCGGCATGGCGCGTACCCAATTCCAACTTGGTCACCCGGAAAGTTCCAAATCCTATCTTGATCTGTATCTGCGCTTCAATAAGCCTAACGCTGATACACTTGATTTGCAGGCGCGTCTTGATACACGCTCCATGAATGAATCTGGAAATACAGCGTCACTCAAGAACGAATTCGCCAGCAACCACAGCGAGGAATGATGATGGACGAGTATACGTCGATACAAAACCCGGATGCAGAAAACAATATCTATGCTGACAACAGCAGTGAAGAATTGTATGTGCGTTTGCGCAAAGCGCGTCAAAACCGGGGTTGGGATGTAAACCAGGTCGCTGATATGCTGCACTTGAACCCTGAGATCATTCAAACCATTGAAGACAACCAATACGATCATACACCCGCCATCTTTATCCACGGCTATCGGCGCGCTTATGCGCAACTCGTGGGAATCCATGTATCGCAGGAACAATTCGATTCCCATTACCGGCAGGAAATCGAGCAGGGGAGATTGGACATCATGCCCAGAAAGTCCTTGAATCAGCCACTGCACAAAAAAAGGCACATGCGTTTGTTATTGCTACTGATCTCAATTGCAGTCATACTGACCATTTTAATTACTGGACTGTCGCTCTATTCAGGTTCGGACAGTATAGACCGAATCAACGCGGAAAATCTATTATCCACAAACGCCGATCGGGCGCACGAACAGATTCTACCAACCCCATGAGCCTCAGTACAAGCAACCCGGACCATCAGGCACGAAACCCGGTCACGGGTGTACGAGGTATGAACGACCTCTTGCCGCATGAGACGGAAATCTGGCAATTCATGGAACAAGGTTTCAGGTTGGTGTTGCAGAATCACGGCTATCAGGAAATCCGTTTGCCATTGATAGAACGCACTGAACTTTTCCAACATTCCATCGGCGATTCCACAGATATCGTACAAAAGGAAATGTATACCTTTGCCGACCGAAACGATGAATCCCTGACGCTCCGACCCGAAGGTACAGCCGGAGTCATGCGCGCCGTGATCGAACATGGCTTGTTCCACCAGCCGCAAAGACTCTGGTATATGGGTCCGATGTTTCGATACGAACGTCCGCAGAAAGGACGTTATCGCCAATTCCATCAGTTTGGCGTAGAACTTCTCGGTTATCAGGGCGTCGAAGCGGATGCTGAAATCATTGCCATATCAGCGCGCTTGTGGCGTTTTCTGGGCATTGATGACTTGAAGCTGCAACTCAATATGCTGGGGTCAGAGAAGTCGCGCTTCCGTTACCGTCAGGTCCTCCAGACATATTTGCGTCAGCATGCGCACCGACTTGATGAAGTTTCCAAACTACGGCTTGACACCAACCCTTTGCGTATTCTGGATAGTAAAAACCCGGAAGTACGGGCAGTGTTGGAGGAAGCACCTTTACTGGATGACTTTCTTTCAGAGGAAGATAAGCTTCGTTGTAGCCATTTATGTACTTTGCTTGACGATATGGGAATCGATTATCACAAAAATTCACGCCTGGTTCGCGGACTCGATTATTATGATGGAGCGGTATTCGAATGGGTTACCACCCGCCTTGGCGCGCAAAACGCCGTTTGCGCCGGCGGGCGCTATGACGGCTTGGCTGAAAAAATAGGTGGCTCCGCTACTCCGGCGGCCGGTTTTGCCATCGGGCTGGAAAGACTGGTGGCCCTACTCGAAACCTTGAATCAACTTCCCACTACCAGCCACCTTCACGCTTATTTGTTGTATACTTCGGATCAATGGACCAGTGCGGCATTCACGCTGGCCGAGTCCTTGCGCGACAAGCTCCCACAGCTGCGCATGATGGTTCATTGTGGTGGCGGCAGCATGAAGTCGCGTTTGCGCCGAGCTGACAAAAGCAAAGCCGAATGCGCGCTGATCATCGGTGAAGAAGAACTGCGCGATTCCCGGGTCCAGATCAAGCATATGCGCTCAAATGCCGAAACGCTGCTCATCCATCGCGATCAACTTGCGGCATGGTTGCAGGAACACTTTCGTCTTTAAAGATAACTGGCAGATACTATCATTCCATGAAACACTTACGCGACCCTTTCCTCGGTTTATTATCCACCCTTGCCCTGCTGCTTTGCTTCGGATGCGATTCCGATTCAGCCCCTCCGTCGGAACCGGAGGCACAGAAGGCGTATTTAAACCTTGTCAAAATGCTTGAAGAACATGACATCGACAAGGTGGAGCAACAGGGAAACAGCATGCAGCAACAATATGCCAAGAGTATTTATACCACCCTGGCTTCCATGCGTATGGCCGCTCATGCGGCTGAACAGCAAGATTTTGATCAGGCGGCTTCGCGACTTTCCTGGACGGCGAATCACAGTCCGGATCCGATCCTTGGGCATTTGGCTCGTGTCCGTCTGATACGTATTTACCTGTTTCAGAACAAAACGGACGAAGCGCAATCACTGCTGAATCAATATGGAACCTTGAACGAGGAAGGCCCACTTATGCAGTTGTACGCCGAGGCCTGGGGTGATCTGGAGCATTCATTGGGACATTACGAAAAATCCGAAACCTATTACCAGCAAGCCATAGCAGCGAGCAATCCGCAAAACGGCTATGCGGCGTTTATTAAACTAAAAAGCGATTCAGCTTCTGTGACACAGCGTAATGCCGAAAACTGAGTTCCAATATTATCTTTCCCGCTTACTGCTTTTACTGCTGATCGCGTGCATCACAGGGTGCGCGGGTTTCCGAAAAAGTTCTCGCCCTGAACCCGCGCCACTGCCCCGGAGTTCTGAAAGCGTCCAACTGGGAAAATGCTGGCAAAGAAAATTTGGCTCGGGTGAAATTCCGGTTTTCCTTGATTTGCAGCCCGCACTGTATAAAAATCAGTGGATTGCCACTGCCGCCCTCAACGGCGTCATCAGTGCCTGGGATCAGGACCATGGTCGGAAATTATGGCAAAAAAAACTGACTGATCAGCAATGGACCGCTGGCCCCGTTGTACAGGATGAAGGTTTACTGGCGTTGAGCAGCCTTGAAGGCGAACTACTGATCCTTGATGGTTTAAAGAAAGGTCAAACACTGTGGACCAAGCCCTTGGAGCAGGAAGTTCTGGCGGCACCTGCACTCAATCAACAAAGCATGGTAGTACGCACAACGTCCGGAAAAACATTCACCATTGATCTGCATTCAGGCGCTATGGTCTGGCAGAAAAACACCATGGAACCTTCACTGATTACCCGTGGATACAGTGCGCCACTCGTCTCGGAAGATACTCTCTGGCTTCCACTGGACCAGGGGATTGTCAGCGCACATCAATTGGCAGACGGGTCGAAAATGTGGGAAGCCACCATAGAGGCGCCCCGGGGCGGTTCGATTATCGAACGAATCACCGATATTGATGCCCCCATGGTAAGAGATAATGGCATCCTCTATGTCCTGGGCATCCATGGTCATCTGGTGGCGATCCTGGAGCAGACCGGCGTGCTTTTATGGGAGGCCCAGTTGAAAAGCGGTGGATCCATACTGGCGTTACATAGGGGTCAACAAAAGATCGTCGCTGCTGATGGCACTGATGTTCTATTTGCCTATGATGCCAACGATGGTATGTTGGTTTGGGAAAACGACAAGTTTCGTCACCGTGGTATTTCGGCGTTGACCGCGGGAGGCGATTTGATCGCAGTGGGGGAAAAGAAGGGATTTGTACACTGGCTTGATCCAGATTCGGGTACCATCGTCGCAAGACGGCGCCCGAAACACCAGACCATCATCGATATACGTCGCAACAATGAGGGACGCTGGTTCATATTGAGCGCAAATCATCACCTCACCTGTTATGCCAGGAGATGATCGATCATGCAAGTCATCGCTATCGTAGGTAACACCAACGCCGGAAAATCGACGCTGTTCAACGCCCTTACCCGTTCCCGTTCCGCGCTTGTAGCTGAATATGCCGGACTGACCCGCGACCGCCAATACGGCGTCTTTCGAGCCGGTTCTTCGGATTATTCGATCATTGATACCGGCGCTATCCGACCGGAAGAACAGATCCAGATCACAAATGCGATTGAAAACCAGACGCGTCAGGCTATCGAGGAAGCGGACCTTATCATTTTTCTTACCGACGGTAAATCCGGTATCAGCGAAGAAGATTCGCTATGGGCGCAACGCCTCAGACGAACAGGGAAACCGATTCTGGTAGCAGTCAATAAAACGGAAGGAAAACAAGCCTCACAAGCGGTAGCTGATTTTTACTCCTTAGGGCTTGGTTCCCCGTGTGCCATATCGGCGCTGCACCGCCACGGACTGGAACGTCTCACCAATGAAATATCCAGGCTTCTACCCCATGAAATGGTCATGGAACCGGCCGTTTCAAGCACGGATCAAGCGGATCCACAAGATCAAGCCATGGAAATTGCATTGATCGGAAGACCCAACGTCGGAAAATCCACCCTGCTCAACCGGCTGGCAGCAGAAGAGCGAAGTATTTCCCATGAGGCGCCTGGAACTACCCGTGACAGTATTCGTATGGCGATCGAATTCAGAGATCGTCGTTATTTTTTGACCGATACCGCAGGCATTCGCCGCCGAGCGCGCATTAATGAAAAAATCGAGCATTTCAGCATTGCCAAATCCGTTGAAGCCTTGAGTGTAGCCAGGCTGGCGATTTTACTCATCGATGCGCATGAGAATCTCAACGAGCAAGACCTGCGTTTGCTTGATCTGACCCTGTCAAAAGGCAAAGCCGTCGTACTGGCAGTTAATAAATGGGATGGAATGAGCGCAGACCAACGCTATCAGGTCCATCAACAACTCGACCGAAGGCTTGCTTTCGCACCTTACATCAAACCGGTATTTATCTCAGCACTGCATGGGGGCGGGCTTGGCGAACTGTTTGATGCTATCGGTAGAGCTTATGAATCGGCGCAACAGCATTTTCCAACCGGAGAATTGAACCGCGTACTTCAGTTAGCAACGGAGCATCATGCCCATCCGCTGGTTTACAGGCGACCGGTCAAACTCCGCTATGTTCATCAGATAGACCATTTCCCCCCGACCCTGCTCATCCATGGCAGCCGGACCCATCGCTTGAAACCCACTTATCAGCGCTACCTGGAAAATACCTTCAGAAGCGCCTTTGCACTGGAAGGAACCCCCTTGCGCATCGAGTTCCGCAATGTCAACACCCCGAGAAACGAGAGAAGCAAGGCCAGAAGTTCAAATATTAAATCGTAGTTATGCCATAATATATATTATGATATTTTTCTCATTAACATAACAATATAAACTCGCAGAGATGGGAATATTAAATTGCAAGTCCAAGACAGCCACAACTTTCGTGTCATTAAAGCAGACCTTCATCAGGATATTTACGCCAATGCAGTCCTCAAGCTTGTGGATGCTTATGCGCGCGATCCGCTGGGCAAAGGTGAACCACTTGATTCAAGCGTTCTTGCCAGATTGATCCCTGGATTGCAGGAACATCCGGCATGTCGAACATTTCTATGTTTCGATGCGAACCAAGCGATCGGTCTGGCCGTATGCTTTATTGGATTTTCAACTTTTATCGCCAAGCCCGTTATGTATATTCATGACCTGGCGGTCTTATCAGACTGGCGCAGCCAAGGCATTAGTCAATTGTTGCTCGACGCCATTGAACAAGAAGCTCGCTCATTGAACTGTTGCAAAATAGCTCTTGAAATACGGGAAGATCACCCTGCGATCCAGAAGATTTATACTTCTCTCGGTTTTGTCGAACCTGGGCTGCGTCATTGCTTCTGGCAAAAAGTTTTGTAACCATAGGAGGCACTGCTCTCGGAAGAGCAGAAAAGTTCAGCCGACAACAGGAACAAGGCCTTTGCGCAAACAAGCGAACCAGTTTCCAAGCAGGCTCGTGCTGAACTTCAGCGCTTCGACACGCCATTGAAGTGTAGAAACCTCTTCTCCATCCGCAACTGGCTTCCAAGTCACCAGAAGCCAGCCATTGATTTCATCCGGTTCGATAGACAACACGCCTACGCTCTGTGTGGAAGCATCCATGCCTGTAATTTCACAGGCACTGCCCGATCCTGACCAATGCGGGCACGCTGACCGCGCCCATCCACGATGAATGCATGCCTCCACATATGGCGCCCAGATATCGCGCAGGGCCGCGCGCGCACTTCGAAGCGCTGAGTCCTCACAACGCCGGGAAGACAAGAACCCGAGCCGTTCCTGAAGGTGGCTCTGGACTTCATCGATGGCAATATCAATCCAGTTCATACTGCACCGGGTATAAACAGATGTTGGCGATAATAACGCAATTCCGCGATAGAATCCCGGATATCATCGAGGGCGCGATGGCGATTGTCTTTGACCAGACCTGCGGATATTCCAGGAAACCAATTGCGCGCCAGTATTTTCAGCGTACTAACATCAAGCAAACGATAATGAAAATAAGCTTCCAGCCTGGGCATGCATCGATGCAGGAAACGCCGATCCTGACAAATACTGTTTCCGCACATCGGTGATTCTCCCGCCCGAACCCATGAATCAACAAAGTCCAGAGTTTGCTGTTCAGCCTGAGCCGTGGAAACGGTGCTGCAACGCACCCGCTCAATCAGACCCGAACGAGTATGCTGGCGCCGGTTCCAATCATCCATACGCATCAGAATCCTTTCAGGCTGATGAACTGCAATGGATGGCCCCTCAGCCAGCACATTCAACTGCGCGTCCGTAACTATAGTCGCTATCTCAATAATGGAATCTCGATCGGTATCCAGTCCCGTCATTTCCAAATCGATCCAGACAAGATTGCCCGTTTTCAGGGATTTAACTGCTTCGTCCAATCGTTCATCTCCTCGGTCGTCTAAAGGGCCTCTGATTAAGTCATGAACCCGGTTCTTGCGTCCCTTATGTTCCAGCTTCATTGTTGACAATTTTCGCAATAGCCCTGCTAACCCGCGCAATTGCCGCCTCGAATCTGAACATGGAGAATCACACCTGAACTTCGTCCAGACTTGATCAGAGCTTCCCTAAAGGAATCAGGAAGCAACCACTTTTTGCCCTGCCTCACCCCAATATTCTCGTACTTTCCCCCGCTGAATCTTGCCGACGGGATTCACCGGCAGTTCATCGACAAAAACCAGCGAGCGTGGTTTCTTGTAACCGGCCATGCGCCCGGAACACCAATCCAGTAATTCATCGTCCGTAACTTGATGTCCGGCTTTTAATTGCACCACGGCTCTGACTGCTTTACCCCATTTCTCATCCGGAACACCGATCACGCAGGCCGCAGCAACTGCTGAATTTTCCTGAAGTATATCCTCAATTTCATGCGGGAAGATTTTTTCTCCACCACTGGAAATACATTCATTCTTGCGTTCCAGAATACGCAAGTCACCATCCTCGTCAAAATAACCCAGATCTCCACTGTAAAACCAGCCATCCTTAATCACTTCAGAAGTTTTACCCGGCTCGGTATAATAACCTTTCATGACGGTCTGGCTTTTATAGATGATTTCTCCGGTCTGTCCTTCGGGCAAAACATTACCCGAATCATCGACAATACGGGTTTGCACGATGGGTTTTCCGACACTGCCTTCCTTGATTGTATCCGGGCTAAAATCGATGCGTACAGAAGTTGCTGGCGCCATTTCCGTTTGTCCAAAGCCATCGACCAGAACAGCATCCGGGAAGTGCTGGAATATCTTGCGTTTCAAAGCGGCGTGACAGATTCCGGCACCCGTCAAGGCAACCTTGATGGAGGATTTATCAATTTCGTCAATGCGAGACGTATCCAGCAGCATCCGCCATCCGGTCGGCACATTGCCGAGAGCAACGGGTTTTTCCGACTCGATCAGACTCAATACCTCATCACCATCGAAGCGGGGCGAACTGAGGCATACCAAACACTGGTTACCCATCAGGGGACCAAGGATGGCGCTGACATAAGCCGCATCGTGAAACAGCGGAAAAGACGGCATCATCACCTTGATGGGCGGTTTTTTCGCACTCATGCGAATCATCCTCGGAGTGCCGACCATGCGCATCACCAAGCCTTTGATCAGGTTTCTTACAGAATGGCGTTCAAGCGTCCAGCGCGTAAATTTCGAGCCCAGCAATCCTTTTTGCCACCCCTTCATGTTACCAAGCTTTGCCATAAGGGCTGGATTGGAAAGCAGAGAAGGTGCCTGCTTGAGCATGCCGTCAATCGCCGCCTCCATCAGGCTGGTGTGATTGCCATAGGTTAACATCACGCCCTTGGGCATGCCTGTGGTTCCACCCGTGTAACAGATGACGCAGATATCCTCAAGGGAGGTATCAACAGATGGGAAATCGGGCAGATTCTGTTGCTCGATGAAGGTATCGTAATCAAGCATACTATCTGAACCCAGCCCAAGACAGATATAGTGCTCCATCTTTTCAATCTTGTCGCGCGCGCCTTCCACCGTTTCGAGCCACAGATCCTCAAGGAAAAAAGCCTTGGCTCCGCAATGATTAGCCTGGAATGCTACTTCCCGTTCAGAGAACCGGTAATTCATCGGAACCGGAATGGCGCCAAGCATTTGCGCGGCATAATTAACCTCAAAAAATTCCGGTCTGTTGTGGAACATAACAATGACTCGATCACCGCGCTCGATACCAAGAGCACTCATGGCAGCCGCAAGGCGCTGAACTCTCTGGTAAAGCGCTTTCCAGGTGATGCGTTGGTCACTATATACCAGCATTTCCCCCTCAGGATTATACTGGGCGCAACGTTCCAGACAGGTTCCCATAAAATTGCTCATGATCCCTCCAGTTTTATTCTTGTTTATTGTTCAACATCCTACAATTTTACACTATCTTTGATTCCCTGCTTAGTCGTGTTGTTTACCATTTTCATTCCATGCCTTCCGCCGTATCACTGCGTTGGCTTTGGCTGACGGGGCATGGCGCCATGGAATCCCCTGCAAACCAGAGCCCAAGGCATGGTTTTTGCAGTTCCACATATTAAAAACCGCCGACCCATTTCGGCTTCCCCTAAGGAACCTGAGGTTCCCTAATCCCAGACAGCGTAAAACTCTTACACAGGAAATTAATGATGTCCGATGAGGTAGTAACAGGTTCCACTTTTGGCGGGATGGAATGGATCCCGAATTATGTTTCCAATCTAGACCAAAAAAAATGTATTGCCTGTGGTCGTTGTTTTAAGGTTTGCCCAAGAGATGTCTTTACACTGGTTGAAAAAGATGGGCTTGTTGTTGCAGCTGAAGATGACGATGACGATTGGGATGACGATGATGACGAGTCCATGGTGATGATTATTTCAAACGATCTGGACTGTATCGGCTGTGAGGCATGCTCCAAAGTCTGCCCCAAGGATTGTTTCACCCATGTGCCCAAGAAAGTGGCATAAATCTTAATGAACCTTTAGATTAATTCTGGACGAAGGTGATTGCAGTTCATTATGTTTCAGATTCGAGGCAAAAATTGCACGGGTTAGCTGAGATGAACGAAATGGCTTTCGTGCAAAGGGCTCTTATCATTAACCCGGTCGACCATCCAGCCGGGGATTTGTGAGTATTGGCAGATACTTAATAAAAAACAGCCCGTATGCCATGCACCAGAGTGCGGCTGAAAGTATTAATGATTCGGTGTTGTAGCCGGTTAATGTTGTGCCGACCGTCCGAAATAATAAAGCCAGAACAATTAGTATAAATGCTGCCGTATGCACCGGGTCAGCGCGAATGGGTCTGCCGGTATGGCCCAGCGCTACCCGGGACATCATCGATAAAATCATGCCGCCCATGGCGCCGACAGTTATAACATGTAAGGGCAGAGAAAAAGTAATTGGGTAGCCTGAAAAATGCGCAGCAAACAAGATAAGCCCCACGGGTATACAGAAATAAGCAATATGGAGTGACCAAACCATGGGTGTTTTAAGTGTGATCCAAAAACGCCAACGCGCCCAGCGAATGAAATGAGCAAGCGCTGAGAAAAAAAACAGTGCGGCCATCAGGTATCGGGGCAGGGGGATGGCAAAAACGAAAACTATCACAATGAGCGCTATCGACCATAATGAAATCTTTTCAAGCCAGGGCCACGGTAACACCTTGGGGGTGTTGGTTCCTCCCGCGGTAAACATTGGAAAAACCCGACCACCCAGCACACACATGAGCGCGGTGATTAATAGCACCATAGAATGATTGCCAATGGTGAACCAGGTGGGATCCCCGGAATAAACAGACCAATGCATGGTGCCGTTACTGACGGTCATAAAGAGTAAAATAGGCACAAAAATCAAGTTTCGGGTTTGTTTGACAGCAAGAACCGAGCTTGCGAAAAAAAATGCCGCTACGGGCAAGAATGCCAGATCAATGGTGGCAACCCACAGGGGTGGGATGCCTGGATTAAAAAAGATAAGCAGGCGTGCGCAGAACCACAAAAGAACCAGCAACAGTAAACGTGGCCCCTTGGTGCCGGGTACACCGGTCCAGTTTTGCACCGCAGTTAACAGAAAGCCAACCACAACCGTGGAGGCGAAGCCGAACAGCATTTCGTGAGCATGCCACCAGTAGCTCCCGCCATAGGGATTGAAATTCCACTGGCGCGCCAGAACGCCGGCCCAGGTGATAAGCGCCACAATACTGAAACCTGAGGCGGCCAAAAATAATGGCCGAAATCCGAGTCTTAGGATAGCGACAGGCTGCTCGGGCGGCCGGTCGGCTATTTTCTCAAGCACGTGGTTCTCCTTTTTGATGAGGTCAAAGTCCCCTCTGGGCAAAGTCACTCTTTGAGGGCGATTAAACAGGAACTGGCAGCAATGGTGCGCCTGTGCGCAATATCTAAAACGGTATTGATAAACTCTACATTGGAATAGGGACGCAGTGCGTCAAACAACGATTTTCTAATCAGGTAGTTAGGAACAAGATATCCCAATGCATCGATATCATCTTTCTTGTGATCAATACAAAGTGGGTAGCTGGAATTTCCATTCACCACGGTGGCTTTTTTATCGGCGAAATAGCTTCAGAAGGAATGTGATGCCACGCGCCCAGCTCTACTAATAGTTGAATTGAGTGATGAGTGAGTGCTATTTATCTACCGTCGGGCGTCGGTTCCTCAAGCGAGGCCATTGATAGCTTTTCAATCAGGCTTATTGATAAGCCCATTTCAGCCAGCGAAATGGCGGAACTCAGCCCTGCAGGACCCGCGCCAATGATGATAGCATCACGTTTCATTGACAAATCTCGATATTGATTATGCCAAGCTCGTAAGTTGGGGAGCTTGCGAACCCAAACATGACAGTGAGTTGCGAGGCTTCGATTGTCGGGGTTCATGCTTTACCCCAACCTATGAGCTGCGAGCTGAAACTGAGGCAGCAAATAATAATAGCCGAAATCCGAGCTTTGGAATGGCGGCAGGCTGCTTTGGGGGGGCTGGCCGGGTATTTTGTGAAGCACATGGTTCTCCTCTTAATGAGGTAAAAGCCGTCTCCAGGCAAGTCGCCGTCTAAGGAACCCCTGCCCAAGACATGAACTCGGTTCTTGCGGCCCTTCTGTCCAGCTTCTTTGTGGACAATCTTCGCAATAGCCCTGCCAACCCGTGCAATTGTCCTGAAATAAGGAATCGCACCTGAGCTTCGCCCAGACTTGATCAGAGGTTCCCTAAGTACTTCGCTGACCTAAATATCAGTTTAGATCCTCAAGTTGCAAAATAATAGAAACCCATCTTCTCCCACCTTTTGACGCATCAACCGCAATTATTTGGAAGCATCCTACTCCGTCCAGCCTCTGTTCGCGTTATACTTCTGATTTCCCATTATCGGTTATACCTGAATTTATGTCTCTACTTCGTCTCCGTAATATCTGTGTCAGCTTCGGTGGTCCTATCTTGCTGGATCATATCAACTTCACTCTAGTCAAGGGGGAGCGCGTCTGCCTGGTGGGACGCAACGGCTCCGGCAAGTCTACACTACTCAAAACCATCAATGGAGAGATCCCCCCCGATGAGGGGGTCATCGAAACCAGCGGTACACTCAAGGTTGCCCGGTTGGAGCAAGAAGTACCACAGAATTATCACGGAAGTGTCTTTGACTTGGTGGCACAGGGCCTGGGAGATATGGCGCCATTGATTCAGAGCTATCAACACATCACCATCGAGCTGGCGGAAAACTATAGTGAAGAAGCATTGAACAAGCTCGAAGTTATCCAAAAAGAACTCGAAGCAAAAGGGGGATGGGTTTTGGAGCAACGGGTCAATAGAGTGTTGAGCCGCCTTGACCTTGATGGCGAACTAAAATTTGAAACACTCTCTGGTGGACTTAAACGACGGGTTCTGCTTGCCCAGGCATTGGTTAAAGAACCCGATATTTTACTGCTTGATGAGCCCACCAATCATTTGGACATGGACTCTATCCAATGGTTAGAATCTTTTCTGCTTACATACTCCAGTTCGCTGCTATTTATAAGCCATGACCGTTCGTTTATTCGTGCTCTGTCAACCCGGGTAGTCGATCTGGATCGAGGCAGGCTCAGCGATTGGCCGGGTGATTACGACACCTATTTACGCCGAAAGCAGGAAACGCTGGACGCCGAAGAAAAACAAAATGCCTTGTTTGATAAAAAACTCGCTCAGGAAGAAGTGTGGATACGTCAAGGTATTAAGGCCAGACGTACCCGAAATGAAGGGCGCGTGCGTAATTTGGAAGCACTTCGTAAAGAGCGCGCAGAGCGGCGATCGCGGTTAGGAAAAGTCCGCCTGGAAGTCTCTATAGGAGAAAAGAGCGGACAACAAGTTATCGAAGCGAAAAACATTTCTTACCAGTACGGCGACAATTGCGTGGTCAAGGACTTTTCAACTCTGATTTTGCGAAAAGACCGCATTGGAATAATCGGCCCAAACGGTGCTGGCAAATCAACCTTGCTGAAACTATTGCTTGGGCAACTCGTTCCCAATAAGGGAGAGGTGAAAATAGGCACGAATCTCCGCGTTGCTTATTTTGACCAGATGCGTGGTCAACTCGACGAAAAATTATCAGTCCGCGATAATCTGGGCGAAGGCAAAGATACAGTTACCATCAACGGCAGAGATAAGCATGTGATTGGTTATCTGCAAGACTTCTTGTTCAGCCCCGAGCGTGCCAATATGCCGGTAAGCGCCCTCTCCGGGGGAGAGAAAAACCGCCTGCTATTAGCCAAGCTTTTCGCGCGAGAATCCAACTTGCTGATTCTCGACGAGCCGACCAATGACCTGGATATCGAAACCCTGGATTTGCTTGAAGAACTTGTTGCCGATTACCCTGGAACCTTGCTTATTGTCAGCCATGATCGAACCTTTCTAAATAACGTGGTCACCAGCACTCTCGCCTTTGAAGGTCATGGCGTTATCAATGAATATGTTGGCGGTTACGACGATTGGTTGCGTCAGCGACAATCCTTGACCAACGCGAAACCAGCCCTCATAAAAGCCAGCGATAAACCCGGTGGAGCAAACAAATCCAGCGAATCTGAAAGCAAAACAAAGCTCAGTTATAAAGATCAGAGAGAGTTGGATGCATTGCCGAAAAAACTGCAGGAACTGGAAGACAAAGTGGCATCATTACAACTTGATCTGGCAGATCTGGCGCTTCATTCCGAGCATGAAAAACTTGCCGGTTTGAGTAATGAACTTACACGAACCGAAACAGCGCTTGAAGAACACTTTTTACGCTGGGAAGAACTTGAAAAAAAACGCTAGCAGTGCAGGCGCTTCCCTGAGGATCAAGGAGCCTCTGAATAGATCGATGATGAGGATAACGAGGCTGAAAGTACCGCTTAAGCGCAGTTCACATGAGTAAATGAGTGTAAGGAGGTGTTTCCGTCCCAATATGCTTTGTTAAAACTCTCGCAGGGCCGCCTCAGAGGTTTTCACTGTTGTTATAATCAGGTGTCGACTTCCTCCGCAACAGTAGCCACACGGACATGCGTGAAGCCCTTGGCTCAGTCTTCCAGGTTCAGCCCCAAGCGATATAAATAGAAAAACCGACCTAATGGAGCGCGTTTCAGAATACAATACGACCGTCTAGCGACGACCTGCTTCTGACGGTCAGAAAAACCTGGACAGGCGGATCAGGACACCACTTTCCTTTTCAAAGGCGTTTTCGACTGAAACATCTCGGTCAACCTGGATCAAAACCTGGATGCTTGGCTTGATCATGAGGCTGTAGGCTGCGCGAATCCGGGTTGAATGACCGCTGCCCAACGACATGTTGTTGGTGGATTTTTTGCCGAACTGCGCGGTCTTTAAGCCGAAAGAAGCGGTAGAACCGGGGGCCACGAGATAGTTCAGCCAGCTCAGTGCTGTGATCGATGGATCCTGCTCAACCGTAAGACCACCGGGGCCATCGTCATTATTGCCGTAGATGGTGATATCGGCGACCAACTCAACCGACCATCTTTCAGATAGCGGAACGGCGATGCCCGATTGGAAGATTATGGACCAGAGATTGGCGCCAAAATTGATATCGGTGCCGGAATGATACTCCCCGGTCGGCAAGATTATATAGGTCGCAAATGCCAGATGCTGATGCTCTTCGGGATTGCTCATGGACCAGAGCAGGAGGCCAAGTGCGGTATCACCAAGACTGAAGTCCTTGGATGAAAGATCAGCTCCCCCGATCTGCGATTCGCTGTAACCACCGACAGGCAGGTAAATGTCGAAAGCAGCTGGTATATTTCCGAGTTCGAAGTAACGGGTGTAGCGCGGGATTATCACATCAACCGTCAGCTTGGAATTGGGCACGTCATGGGCATTCTGGTCAACGTAGTTGTTGTAATTCTCGTGGTTGTAGTAGATCAGCCCGAGGTTAGTCCCTGGAGGAGCGGGGATAAGATCCCTCGGCTGCGCATCGAAGGCTTCGGTGCGTTGCGCGAAACTGGAAAGGCTCAGCATGAGCGCAAGCATCGCCAGCGAGGAATATCTCAGGTGTGTTCTCCGTGAATCTTTCAATAAATCTCTCTGGGCAGGCTCCGAATTAATGGCGAAGTAAGGGAGGATCCAGGAAGGATCGTAGCAGATCAGATTTTAAAAAACCATGAGCCCAATAACATTTCTCCGGGCTAAATATCAGATCAACGAAGTGATTGAGCGGATGGAGACGCTTGAACAGAGGTTCCTAAAGCTTGATGATTCATCGTGTCAGAATGCCGGGGATTGGTTAATGACTGGGTGAAGGATGTATGCTGATCTCCTTAAAAGTCTGGGGTAGCTAAAATGCGTGAATGCAAGACTTGACCCCAACGTATCCATTATAAATCAATGGGTTACGAAGGAGGTTGTAGAGAATTTCAGAACTTGAAAAGTTTACTGTTTTTTTAACAAAACTGTCACAATCCACAGCCCATTTTTAACCCGGCGAAAAACCAGCGGAATGCCGTTTTTTCCCAAGCAAATCAGGCGCTTATCCTCACCATATTGTTAAAGAGCACCCAAGCCAAAACATTGGCTCCGGGTTCGGTCATATACTTGGTAACGATCAAGGCAAATCACCCTTGGCGACCCTTTTTACCCATAACAAATAAGGGCTCAGGTGTAAGTATTAACCTGATCATGTCGATTCAATTCATGTAAACTGTCTATGTTCCTGCCAGGACCTGTTAACACCAGACTCAGTGATTTTTTGTGGCCGCTTAATGCTTGAAACATTTGCAGTTCATTTCGCATTCCATCCAACAGGAAAATCCGGATTATGTCTATCAAAGATCTTCACCTGATCCATCCCGATCATACCTTCGATCAGGATCGCAAGCGCCCGGCTGAACGCCGGACTATTGTGGTTATTGCCTTGACCACCATCATGATGGTGGTAGAGATCTCAGCCGGTATAATCTACGGATCCATGGCGCTGTTGGCCGATGGACTGCACATGGCTTCCCACGCGGTAGCGCTGAGTGTCAGCGCTGCCGCGTACATCTATGCCCGGCGCCATGCTCGTGACAGGCGATACAGTTTCGGAACCGGAAAGGTCAACGCCCTGGGCGGCTTTACTGGAGCCATATTACTGGCTCTATTCGCTTTTTTCATGGGCTGGGAAAGCTTGGGTCGCCTGATCGAGCCAGTGGATATCGTATTCAACCAGGCGATCCTGGTGGCTGTGTTGGGTCTGGCAGTCAACGGGGTGAGTTTTTTCATCCTCGGCGCCCATGATGAACATCATCATGCATCCGATCACGGAACGACACACCATGATCACGAGGATCACAATCTCAAGTCGGCTTATCTGCATGTACTGGCCGATGCACTGACCTCCATTCTGGCCATTTTCGCCTTGTTGATGGCAAAGCACTTTGGCTATGTATGGATGGACCCGCTCATGGGTATTATAGGCATGATTCTCGTAGCCCGGTGGTCTTTCGGCTTGTTGCATTCAACCGGGTTTATCCTGCTGGATCAGCAGGGTCCCGAGGCCATCCGGAACAAAATCGTGGAGATCATGGAGGCGGATAATGACTGCCGTGTTGTCGACCTGCATCTTTGGTCCATTGGTACTGCTATATATGCCACGGAATTGGTGATCGTCACCTATAAACCTGCCACTCCGGAAGACTATAAGGCGCGCATTCCAGACGATCTTGGTTTGGTTCACGTCACCATTGAGATTCATCCCTGCCTAGCGGATGAAAAAAAATGCGCCATGGTCAGCCCGAGCGCCTGACAGGCAAATGGGAAGATAAGTATAGCGGCAAAGGAGATATCTGCAGCGTTTTGAAACGTGTGAAACCGCTGACTCGACCGCAGGTGGTGCGCGGGTAGTGGCAGCCCAACCGGGCTTACGCGAAAGCCAATTTCCTGAATATTATCCTCAGCCGGGTCAGGCTCCACGTCTACGTGATCGCCAATCCAGCGATTGGGTGCCATATCCGCAATGTGAGGTGTGATCAGCACGCTGCATCAGCGGGAACGGTTTCTGGATGTCAGGCAAGGAATAGCGGACCTGCCATTGTCATAAAATTTTGCTTCAATGACTTTATCATGGTTAGAAGCCTTGAATTTTGAATCCATGGAGGATTCCATGACATGAGAATTTTCTCGATACGCAATCATTTTTTAGTCCTGATCATCACGATACTGATGCTCAGTCTGCCAGCGATGGAGGCGGTCGCATCAGTCCATGATCTGCCGGTGATCGAATTGAACGCCACGACGGAAACGCCCGCTGTACTAAATTCGGCTGAAGGAAACTATGGTGATGCGGATGACCCCGCCATCTGGGTACATCCGCGGGTAGGCGCCGCGAGCCTTGTCATTGCTACGAAAAAAAATGCCGGACTTGGCGTTTATGATTTATCAGGCGTTGAATTGCAATCTATCGCCCCCCTTCCTGAAGAAGGTGCTTTACCGGCGGGACGCTTTAACAACGTGGATATTCTGTATGGATTCCCCCTCGGGGCGAAAAGAGATATTGCCGTGGTTTCCGATCGCGGGCGCGATACTGTGCGAATATTCCAGATCAATCCGGGCACTTTGAGCCTGAAACCCATCAAGGTTCTGGGATTTGACCATTTATTCAGTTCCCCAAATGCCCTGACACAAGGCAAAACAGCTTATGGATTGACCACCTGGCACGATAAAAGCCATGATCACTTTTATGTTTTCGTCAGTCAGGCGGACGGGGCATTGATTCGCCAACTCCGCCTTCATCCGGCAGATTCCACTTCCATAACGATGGAACTGGTTCGCACGATTATCCTCCCCGAGCAGGTGGAGATCAATGCTATCAGCCACGAGATCGATAATCCCACGGTTGAAGGAATGGTGGTAGATCAGAATCTCGGCTGGTTATACGTTGGTCAGGAGGAAGTGGGAATCTGGCGCTATTCCACGGATCCTGACACCAAAGCGCCCGGTGTCCTGGTAGATCGGGTAATAAGCCTCGGCGGTGAACATCTCGTAGCCGATGTGGAAGGTCTTGCCATCCTTTACGGCTCAAACCCACTCGAAGACTCCGGCGGTTATCTGATCGCCTCCAGCCAGGGTGACGACAGTTTTTCCATTTATTCCCGCCTGCCCGATACCAGCGGCGCCCATACCTGGATCGGTCGATTCCGCATAGTCAACGACTCCTATACCGATGGTGTTCAGCATTGTGACGGCATCGAGATCATCAGGGCCCATCTTGGTGATTCCTTCCCCGAAGGATTGATGGTTGTTCAGGATGGGAGCAATGCGCCTGACGTAGTTGTGTATGATGAAAAAAATGATGAATATGAAAATATCAATACCAATTTCAAGTTTGTTTCCCTTAAAGTTCTGGATCAGGCCATTAATGCCCGATTAACGATCAGAGTCAATGCAAATCACGCGCCGCGTTGATGCAACTGGAAAGCTGAGCGTCTTAATCATTCGCCAACACCTGTGAATCTGGCTATTTAAGCCTGAGAATGTTTCACCGTGATAGAGCTCAAAATACGATTGTCCTGATGTCGTATGAGTTAAGGAATCTCTGAACAACAGGGTGCGTAAAACCCCACCGAACCTGCTACCCGCAAAAATCTTGCATACATAACGAAACACCCGGCATATTCGCAGAGAGCCATAACATTAACAATACGGTCATTTTCCATTACTATATATTTATCATCATTTCACCCAACCATTGATTGGAGCATCCAAAAGACCATGGAAAACAGCGAGCATGCAAGCGATTGCCCCCTGCTGATCCTGGGCGCAGGTCCAGCAGGATATACCGCCGCCATTTACGCCGCCCGTGCCGGGCTTGAGCCTGTATTGATAGCAGGATCTGCACCTGGTGGTCAACTGATGACCACAACCGATGTGGACAACTGGCCCGGAGAGCCTGAGGGCATCCAGGGGCCGGACTTGATGGAGCGCATGCGCAAACAAGCCGAGCGTTTCGGTACCCGACTGATTTATGATCAGGTCATTCATGCTGATCTTGGTTCCACCCCTTTCGTTCTTGAAGGAGAATCCGGGCGTTATTCATGTCGAGCACTGATCATCGCTACCGGAGCCAATGCCCGTTATCTCGGTTTGCCGGCCGAAAAACAATTCATGGGTAAAGGTGTTTCCGCCTGCGCAACCTGCGATGGTTTTTTCTTTCGCCAACAGGACGTGGCGGTTATAGGCGGCGGTAATACGGCGGTGGAAGAAGCGCTTTATCTGAGTAATATTTGCCGCTCCGTCACTCTGATCCACAGACGTGATCAGTTGCGCGCTGAGAAAATCCTTGCGGATCGGTTGATGGAACGCGTGAAAAACGGTAATGCTCGAGTCATATGGAATCATGTGGTAGATGACATTCTCGGCGATGATGACGAAGTCAAGGCGCTTCGTCTACGCCATACCCTCGATGATCGTATCACCGAACTTCCGGTCAATGGTGTATTTATCGCCATCGGTCACGACCCCAATACATCGGTGTTCAAGGGACAACTGGAGATGGATAAGCCCGGTTATATTCAGATTGGCCAGGATCCGAGTTACACAACAAGCACCAGTTGCCATGGGGTATACGCCGCCGGTGATGTGGCAGATTCCGTATACCATCAAGCGATCACTTCCGCTGGAACCGGATGCATGGCGGCCCTTGATGCGGACCGTTATCTCGATGGTTTGCGCTCCACCTGATCCCTTGATGCATAGTCTATGGTAACGTGCCGGGTTTATGGCAGCATCAGCGAAATAGGCAAGGATGCATGGGATGGTCTTGAAGGCACTGCACAACCTTTTGTTGGCTACAATTATCTGCATGCGCTTGAAACCAGCGGCGCAGTTGGACCCGGAACCGGCTGGCTTCCTGCGTACATCGGCGCCAAAAACGATGAAAGCGGCAGGCTTGAAGGCGCTTTGCCCGCTTTCGTCAAGCATCATTCGATGGGCGAATATGTATTCGACTTTTCCTGGGCTGACGCCTATCGGCGCATGGGGAAATCCTACTATCCCAAGCTCATCATCGCGATTCCATTCACTCCTGTAAGTAGTCCAAAACTATTACTTCAGCGGAGAAGCAACTCCGCTGCCATCGCTCGCGCATTGCTTGATTTTGTCGAGCAGTGGTCCAGGCAGGAAGGATGGTCATCGAGCCATGCGCTTTTTCTCAAACCCGCTGATCTTGAGATTTTTCAAGCGCAAGATTATCTGACACGCATTGATTACCATTATGAATGGCGTAATCCAGGTTATCGCGATTTTGATGATTTACTGGCGGATCTCACCTCCCGGCAACGCAAAAAAATCAAACGCGAAAGAAAGCGCATGGTGGAGCAAGAACTCGAGATTAGAGTATTTGATGGCCACAGTCTACCTATCACGCTGCAGCCCTGGCTTTATCGATTTTATGCTGAATCTTCCTTGCTGCGGGGTCAACAGCCCTATCTGAATGCGGAATTTTTCCACACTATTTTGCAGAGCATGCCTGAATCCCTGTTGATTTTTACCGCTTTCCACAACCAGAAACCGGTAGCCATGGCTATCTGTTATTATAAACAAGCTATTCTATATGGACGGCATTGGGGCTGCGCGGAATATTTTGATGCCTTGCATTTTGAATTGTGTTATTACTGTCCACTGGAATGGGCCATAAAAAATGGCGTGGCGCTTTTTGATCCTGGAGTTCAGGGAGAACACAAAAAAGCGCGCGGTTTCTTTCCTGTACTGCGTTATTCGGCCCACCGTTTATGGAACCCGACCCTGCATCAGGCGGTAGCCCGATATCTTGAAGAAGAGCGATCCTTGATCCGGGTTTTTCATCGCCAGATGATGCAACAATTGCCCTATCGGGAACAGGCCAGAATCATGGACACGATGAGCGACTGAAATGGCAGAACTCGCTTTTATTGCTCCCGGCTCACCGCCCGATGCTTTTCCACCTGCGCAACGAGCCATGGATGATCCCAACGGGCTGCTCGCCGCGGGAGGCGATTTGAGCGCCAAAAGGCTGCTGGCTGCCTACAGCCAGGGGATATTCCCCTGGTATGATGACAACGTGCCTTTATTGTGGTGGTCTCCCAATCCTCGCGCCGTTTTCTATCCGGATCGGGTGCACATGTCCAAACGAACACGGCGCTATTTTCGTCAGCAGACAGTCCGGGTCGCCATCGACAACGCTTTTAATACAATCGTGGAAGAATGCGCCGCACTTGGGCCAGGCCGGGAATCCACATGGATTACGGAAGACATGAAACAGGCTTATCATGAGCTTTTTGCCTTGGGTTACGCTCATAGCATCGGGATCTACCGTGACCATGAGTTGATCGGCGGCTTATTCGGCATATCCCTCGGTTGCGCTTTTATCGCCGAATCCATGTTCAGTCGCCAAAGCAACGGATCAAAATTCGCGCTGATCACGCTGGCGGCGCTGACTCATGCTTGGGGGTATCACATCATCGATACTCAGTTTTTAACGCCTCATCTGCAAAGCATGGGAGCGATTGAACTACCGCGTGAGCATTATCTGATTTTACTGAGCGAGGCCATCAAGAAGAAACCGGCTGACCGAGCCTGGCTCGAACTACCGCCGGATCATCATATCTACCAAAATCAGTCAAACCGTGGCTAGGGGGCGTTCTCAATGAGATGATGCATGCCGTGTTCAATGATAGACCCTAAACCTGGTCGGCCTCCATACTGTCAAAAACGATAGGATGAATATGATTGTCACCGCTATACAGGGTGGTGGCGAAATTGAAAACATCACTAGTGGAATCAGGCGAACCAGAGAATATCAACCGGGTTAGAATCCGCTGACCCGGCTGGAAATAAGTCCACTGGATACCGGTACTTAAAACAGAGCTCTGAAAAAACGTCCATTTATACCCCTGATCATCGAACAGGTAAGTGATCTCTTTTTTGTTGTCGAGCTTGAGAATAATCTCATCTGCAAAAGTATTGGACAGTTCAACAAGTAATACCATTTTTGATGGATCGACTTTTGTCAAACTTGTCACTTTGAAAGTAAAGCGTCCATCATCCGCCTGCCACGCAAACTCATCGGCAGGCTTACTGCCGCTGGAATCCTGTGCATAAGCGGTAAATACATAGAACAAAACAATGACCTGGCAGGCGCAGATCTTTAACCAATGCATGATATCGATCCTTTTACTAAAAAACGGTTGTCATGGTATTTAAGCGATTTGAAGCAGAAAAACCTTCCATTTCAATCGATTATAATCTGAGACCTTGGGAACCTCTGATTAAATCATGAACTCGGTTATTGCGGCCATTATGTCCAGCTTCTTTGTTGACAATCTCCGCAATAGCTCTGCTAACCCGCGCGATTGGCGTCTCGAATCTGAACATAATAAACCACCCCTGAGCTTCGCCCAGACTTGATCAGAGCTTCCCAAGGTCTCAGATTAATGTAATTTATTGGTGGTTGAATTACAATAACCAAGATGGTTCGCCTCTAAACAGGAATGGAATGACCATGAATAAGGCTCGGGTAAAAGGCGTATTTTGTGTATGCCTGCTCATAATATGGATGTCAGGTTCCTCGGAAGAAGCCCTGCTAGAGCGTTATCAGTTTGATCTTGGCGAGGTGCCGGGTGATGTGGATATACGAATCAAAGACGCCAGTTTTGGTCATGGGGACGCCTTGGCTCGGTTGCGCCTTTATAATGCCGATACCCTTCCGCCCTGTGATGATATCGCCATAATTCTGATCTATCCGCCTCCACCGCTTCCACCGTGCGCGCCGCCCGGATCGACTCCGTCCTTGCGTCTTGCCATGACCGTTGAGCGGGATGTCGAGCCTGTAATGGTTAGCCTGGCACTGATAGTATCGCATATCACCTTGCAGGTCAGGGATCGTTCAGGTTCAGTGGTTCTGGAACATGCACTTGAGGGGTTTTCCTTTGGCGACAGCGCCTCGGGATTGTGGAACAGAGAACTATACCTGCCGCTGAGCGCCAAAACCGTCGAAGTGATATTTTACGGTTTTTATTCCTGACTATACTTATATAGTTCCTTTTCTGGCTTGGCATTACGCTTGCCTGATTTAACCGCATTTATTATTCCAGGAGAAAATATGATCAATCTTTCCCGCCTCGCAGCAATCTTTGTCGCCGCCATTTTGCTTCACGGTCCGGCTTATGCCGATGTTCAGATGCTTTATGGAACACTCCATGGAACCCAAACCACACCGGCTGCAAAAATATGGATCAAGGGTTCTTCCGTCCGTATCGAACCTTCCGTGAATGACTCATCATCCATGAAACCGCTTTTTATGTTGCTTGATGTGCATGATGCCACGATGACCATCGTCCATCCCCAACAAAAGCGTTATGTGATTATGAAAAAAGACGAACTTGGTCAGCTCGCCGAGCACGTCGATCAGCGCACCCGCATGGCGCTGGAAAATCTGGGAAAGACACTAAGCTCCGAAGATCTTCCGAAACAACTGAAAGAATTACTCAATGCGGCAGAACCATTGTCCGCCAGGCTTGCAGAGGAACATAATCAGGGAAAAACGGTAAAAACAAAGATCAAATCCGGTCAACGCCAATCCAACGCCTTCAAAGGCAAGGATTGCCAGCAATGGATCGTCCACGATGAGAGCAAGCAGATTGAAGATATGTTTTTTTGCGCAATTGAATACAACAAGCTCGGCATCAGCGACGCTGATTTTGCCACCTATCGCAGAGCCATCATGATGCAGTTGTCATGGTCATCGGATTTGAGCCGGGGCGCAGCAGCCATGATTCAATTGATGGATCCCACAGCGCAACATGTTCTGCAGCGCGCCGCTGTTTATGAATCCGCGCTCAACCAGTTATTCGACAAAAATCTGCTACCGGTCGAGGGAAGCGACCTCAACCCCGCCCCTGTAGCGCTCTCTACACAAGAGCCCCAAAAAACGAAGTCATCTGTTTTGATGAAGCTGTCGCTTGAGCCCATCGAAACCAGTTGGCTTTCAGTGCCCGATGATTACCAAAAAATTGATCCGCAGGATTATATCAAAGCCAGGCTGTAACGATGTCTTGATTGGACCAGACAGACGAGCCGCGATTTTAGGCCATCGCTTATGGAACCTCTGATTGATTCTGGACGAAGCTCAGGTGTGGTTCCTGGTGTTTTAAGCGGCAAATATACCGAAAGTCACGCAAACCACGGGGGTTGTGGCTCTTACAACTCCCGGAAGGCGAGAAGGATCGAAGATCCTCATCGTGGTGCCCCAGAACCAGGTTTACGCCAGTAATCACCTTTGACCATCAGGGATCCTTGGGGCCGGTCAAACGCTTCTGGACTTCCTTGAGTCTGCGGCTGGTCACTTCAGGGTTGATGAAATATGCGACAGTAATTCCCACAACCACACCAAACACAATAAGCATCAGCAATCTAATCATGATCCGAACTCCATCATAAACCAAGCACACTTCTATCGATTATTTATCCTATTTCCCCCGGTCACCCGTGTCAATGGTTCCTTAAACCGATGGCTTGCCCCATGATCAAATTTTGATCGTGGGGCCGCTATCATGCCATCATTCCGCCATCGACTGTATAGATGCCGCCATTACAATAAGCAGCGGCTTCAGAAGCCAGAAACAGCGCCATATAAGCGACATCCATAGGCACACCGATGCGTCCAGTGGGAACGTGGCGCATAGCTTCTTTCAAAACCGCCTCATTCTGCCATAAAGCAGCGCTGAACCTGGTTTTAATTAAACCGGGACAAATAGCATTGACGCGAATGCCTGCTTCACCCCATTCCTTGGCCATCACTTTGGTCAGGCTGATCAGCGCAGCCTTGCTGACACTGTACATACCCAGAAAACGTTCGGGGGTCAGTCCACCCACGCTGGCAATATTAATGATGGCGCCGCCTCCGCGGCGCAACATATGCGGCTGAACCGCCTTTGACAACGTTAAGGGTCCCATGAGGTTGACATCCATTACTTTTCGACACGCTGCGTCATTGATCCCCATCAAGGGCGCGAAAACCGGGTTCGTAGCTGCATTATTGACCAAAATATCGATGCCACCATAGGTTGCCAACGTAAAATTGACCAAAGCTGTGATATCATTTTCACATCCCATATGAGCTGCGCAAGCCTCGGCTTGAGCACCCGAATTCTTGAGACGGGATGCGACCTCATCCACGGATTCGGCTTTGCGACTCGAAACAACCACCGTGGCACCGGCGCTGGCATAAGCAACAGCAATCGCTTCTCCAATCCCCTTGCTGGCTCCGGTGATAATGGCGATTTTGCCATGGAGTGAGAAAGAATTCTGCTTGTTATCAACCATAACCGTTTCTCCTGGTGATGAAGCCTATTTCAGCATAGTCCTCATTACCTTAAATCATAGCCTAAGGAACAGCAGCAGGAGGAGATCGCGATTGAATTGGTATGAACATTTAAGCCTCACCATCTTTAATTTTCAGAACAAACATGCAAACTATCATATTATTGCCCAACCGCAGTATTGCCAGGGAAACCGCTCATGCATGAACGCTGGAATCATTACCCTAGTGAAACCTCTTACGACGAATTAATCACAGAACAATGCGAATCACGCCCGGGGTGCCGCCATCTCGTCGAGCAGCTGGCAAATTATACTGAAAAGCAGCTGCTTGAAAGCCAGCAAGCGATGGAGTTGACACTTCAACTGATGGGGGTCACCTTTACCGTCTATACTTCGGAAGGCAGCGGCATTGATCGAACATGGCCGGTGGATATCATTCCTCGAGTCATAGAAGCCCGGGAATGGCGCGTTATCGAAGCTGGGTTGAAACAAAGAATCCAGGCATTAAATATGTTTATCAGCGACATTTACGGTTCCCGCAACATTATTCGCGCCGGAAAATTCCCGCCCGAACTCCTGAGTCAATCAAAAAACCTGCACCAGTACTGCATGGGCATGCGCCCGCCCTTGGATCAGTGGGCGCATATATGCGGTTCGGATCTGGTGCGTGACAGAGATGGTCATCTCTATGTGCTTGAAGACAATTTGCGCATACCATCGGGCGCGTCTTACACCCTGATAAATCGCCTGGTTATGAAACGGGTTTTCCCGGACTTGTTTCAAAAAAGCAATATTCTGCCGGTCGACGATTACCCGGCCCAGCTTTTTGATATGCTTGCAGCCCTCTCCCCACGACCGGCGGATTATCCCTCAATCGTTGTGCTCACGCCGGGCATTTACAACAGCGCCTATTTTGAACATGTTTATCTGGCTGAACAGATGGGTGTAGAAGTAGTCATGGGCAGTGACCTCATGGTAGGAGATGATGATTGCGTTTACATGCGCACCATTGAAGGTCTGGAGCGAATAGATGTAATTTATCGCCGGGTAGATGATGACTTTATTGATCCTGAAACGGGCAGGGCTGATTCAATGCTTGGAACACCCGGATTGATACGCGCCTGGCGCAAAGGCAATGTCGCGATTGCCAATGCGCCCGGATGCGGGCTTGCCGATGACAAAGTTATCTATGCCTTTGTGCCGGAATTCATACGATTTTATCTCGGTGAAGAACCCAAGGTCGATAACGTCCCGACTTACCGCTGCTATATTGACTCGGAACGGAGTTATGTGTTGGCTCATCTGCATGAACTGGTGGTCAAACCCGCCAATGAATCCGGAGGTTACGGCATGCTTATCGGCCCTTTCTCCACAGCCAGGGAACGGGAACAGTTCGCTCATAGCATCAGAAAAGATCCTCGCAACTTTATCGCTCAACCAACCCTGGATCTATCGACTTGCCCTACATTATGCAATAATCGCTTTGAACCACGCCATGTAGATCTGCGTCCATTCATCCTCTCCGGAACCAGGGTTCATGTCACCCGAGGGGGGCTGACTCGTGTAGCCTTACGCCGAGGCACTCTGATCGTCAATTCCTCCCAGGGAGGAGGGAGCAAGGATACATGGATCGTCGATGAAACCACTGACGAATCGGAGCACATGAATGCTATCCAGAGTCGCTGAAAATCTTTATTGGCTCGCACGCTATATCGAACGGGTTGAGAACACTGCCCGCCTCGTTAATGTGCAGGCCAATCTGTTAATGGACCTGCCGCGGGCGCACGATGGCTGGCACGACATGGGATGGCAGCATATGCTCACTATTATCGGTGCAAGCGACCATTTTTATGACAGCTACAAGGATGCTGATGAACGCAACATCATTGCCTTCATGCTCGTCGATAAAAACAATCCAGGATCAATACTATCATCCCTGATCATGGCCAGAGAAAACTTGCGCGCCACTCGTGAGGCTTTGCCTCAGGAAGCCTGGGAAGTGCTGAATGAAATCTACCTGTTTGCCCGAAATGAAGCCGCAACGATTCTAGGGCGGAACCGGCAGTTCGAATGCCTGGCACGCATCATTACTGAAATCCATAGTCTTACCGGGTTGCTCAATTCCACCATGACCCGGGATATGGGTTATATATTTCTCCAACTGGGTTATTACATGGAAAGGGCGGACATGACTTCCCGTATTCTCGATGTACGTTCGAGCCATATTTTTTCAGTTGACGAAGAACCAGCAACCATTGAAGACCTGATCTGGGTCATGGTTCTACGCTCATTGAGCGCCTACCAGCCCTATCGCCGTTACGCTCGAGCGAGGGTCCGCGGCAGAACGGCACTGGCGTGGCTTTGTCAGGATCAACGATTCCCGCGCTCCATTTATTATTGTTTTGATCAGATCGAAAGCGGTGTACGGCTCTTGCCCCACCATGATCAACCTCTGAGACTGATCACGCAACTAAAACGACACGTCCAAACCAGCAACATGGACACCTTGTCAAAAAACAAAAATGAACTGAGACAATATCTCGATCATATGCAACAGGAATTGGAAGATTTGCATCAAATCATATTTGACTCTTACTTTTGCCCGGAACCTGTTTCGCCCGCCAGTCAGAAACAAACTTCCGCCAATGTATCCGTTTCCAGCATCCATAACAGCGCGGCGAATAAACAGGTGCAATCCCAGACTTCCATGCCCCTGAAACCCTGAGCGTTTCTACTATGCTCTCGAGACATCCACATATCCACCCTCTTGTCGACTTTGTCAAACCACAGCAAGAACGTGTACGTACCGGCATAATGATAAAATAAAATACTCATGGTATATCAAGATCAAGTATATAATTGATCCCATCTATCATAAATATCTGTTACAGCTATTAAAAAAGGGGCGTTGATTGGATCCAAACTGGCTCCGACACAGCACGGAATTATTTGATCCGGAAAGCGGGATCAAGCCGCATTGGCGCTATCTTCAAAGTACCATTAATGCACTGGGTTCACCCGGTCTCAAACAAAGGGATCGTGATCTGCGTCGCGTGCTGGCTGCCGAAGGATGTATCCAGAATACGCAGGCTAATGGTTATACAGGGCGCAACTGGGAAGTCGACCCCATTCCGTGGATCATCAGCAGCCAGGAATGGAGTCATCTGGAATCCGGGCTGCTTCAGCGAGCAGAACTGTTTAATCATATCTTGGCGGATATTTATGGACCCCGGCGCTTATTGAGGCAAGGCACCATCCCGGCGGAAGCCATTTTTCAATCCGCATCCTATCTGCGTTGCGCCATCAGCAGCAAGCCTGCTCATTTACCGTGGCTCAATTTATACGGTGTAGATATCGCTCGCGGCAAGGATAAACAATTTTACGTGATGCGCGATCACCTGGATTCCATGCCCGGCATGGGTTATACCTTGATGTTCAGGGTCGCGCTAGCGCGCATCATGCCAAGCATTTTCAGAGAATCCCATCCGCATCGTTTACGCCCGTTTTTCCAGACACTACGTCATCATCTGGCGAAACTCGCCGGAAAATCCACAGATGATTGCCGCACCGTTTTATTAAGTGATGGCATCAATTCGCTTGATTACATTGAACAGACTTACCTGGCGCATTATCTTGGCTATCAAATGGTTGAAAGCCAGGATTTATCTGCCGGTGAACAACACCTGCTTCTGCACACCGTTGCCGAGAAACAGGCGGTAGATGTGATCATGCGTTACAGCTCCTATTTGTTCAGCGATCCGCTTGAGATCAACCGGGCATCCACCTACGGCATCCCGGGTCTGATGCATTTGATACGTATGGGAAAAATCACGCTCGCAAATACGCTGGGCGTCGGGATTGGAGAACATCCCATTCTGCTGGCTTATTTACCCCAGCTTTGCCGAGTATTGCTGGGCGAGGAATTACGCATTCCATCCATAGGTACCTGGTGGTGCGGAGATCCAGCACATCTCGACTATGTGCTGGGTCATCTGGATGATTTGAACGTCTATTCTCTTAGAACGATTCCGCCCACGCTGGTTCCATCAAGCCACTCTTCGATCATTCCCCGTCATGTGTTGATCGAGAAAATACGCCGCTTCCCCTTTCTTTACCTGGCACAGGATCAATTTCAGCGATCCCGCCTTCCCGCCTGGATCGACAATGACATCCAGGTCCAGGATGTGCAGTTTCGCACTTTTGTTACCGCCAGCGGTTCCTCCTATGAAGTAATGCCTGGAGGGCTGGGTTATTGCGCGCCATCTGATACTACAGAAAAGATCTGGCGCGGTCAGTACGGACGGGCTAAAGACATCTGGATCGCCGCTTCAGAACCCGAGATTGAACTGGGTATCGTTTCCGCTTCACTGCGTCCCTTCCCGTTTCCTCGCAGCGAACATGTCATTCCACGTCACATCGCCGACGACCTCTTCTGGTTCGGTCGTTACCTGGAACGAGCCCTGATGCAAAGTCGTACATTCCGTGAAGCTTTACAGCGGCAATTTGAATGGTCCACACCGAAGCTTGATCCAGTACTTCCCGGATTGTTTCACTTTGGGCGCACTTCTTTCAACCCGTTTGAATCCGTTGCCAGCCAGATCAAGACCCTTCTGGGAAGCCATTATATTGAAAGCCTGCCGTTCAATCTCGCGGCAATGAAGTGGTCAAGCCGTTCATTGCGCGATCGATGTCATTCCGAGACCTGGCAGCTTTTAGGCCGACTTGAAAATACAACTTCTCAAAATACGGACACTTTCGCATTATTACAAAGCTTTGATGAACTGGCTCTGGCTCTGTTGGCGCTAAGAGCACTGACCCTCGAAGGCATGCAAAGAGATCGCGGACGGCTTTTCCTTGAATTTGGTCTCAGGCTGGAACGTTCTCTACAGATACTGGAAATGTTGCGTCTGATTCCCGAGCTGGAACCCTCTATACCTACTATGGTAGAAACCATATTCCAACTGGCAGGCGTAAACCCAAGACAATATCAACGTTTTTACACCAAAGATCATTTGTTGCAACTGCTTGCGTTCGAATGGCAGAATCCCCATTCTCTAAATGGCCAGCTGGTGATCATGGAGCAGATTTTAACCGAGCTTATGGCACCGCGCATGCTTTCCCTGAAACACACCCAGGCACAACGCCACTTGATGCACACCAGAAGCATTCTCGATAATATCGGAACCCAACCATTTGATAATCATGAAGAATTTCACGCCTGGATCGACCTGCTTGAAAAAGGTCTGTGCGAATGCGCAAACGAGTTCGCCCAGATACTGCTTCGACCTTTGATTCACCCTCGGCAATTGACCGTCAATACCTAAAGAACCTCTGAACAAATCTGGACGAAGGTGATTATGAAGCTGGGCCAGTAGGGACGCAAGAACCGAGTTCATGACTTGTTCAGAGGTTTCTTTCTTATAGGATCAACATTGCGAGCATGGACTTCATGCGTGCTGGCCGTTAATACACATCCCTCTCACGTCTATCCATATGCCAGCATTGATTGGATAAAGGATGCGTTTCATCCCTGATTAGGCTGAGGTATACCAACTATATGATTCCTGATTCAGGAATGACAGGAGATCAGGGAACCAAAGCGAACCCCGGTACAAACCTGCGGAACAAATGGATTATCCCGCCGTGAAGAAACGAATTAAAGGTTCCAGATTATCGAATTCGGCATCCGGCGGATGGGAGCCAGTATAGCGATTTTTTTGACGATTGATCCAGATCGCACCCAAACCGGCTTCTTTAGCACCAGAAACATCGCACAGCGGGTCATCACCGATATGGAAAGCTTCTGAAGGCGCCACACCAGCATACGAACAAGCAGCTTGAAAACAGATGGCATCCGGCTTGGCCGCCCCCAACATCACTGGATCGAGACTCACATGAAACCAGTCGCGCATGCCAATGGTACCGAGGTTCGCATTGCCATTGGTCAGGGAACCAAGCGTAAACTGCTGCGACAACGCATGCAATGCCGGCAGGGTATCGGGATAAATGTGCACTTTGTTGCGCCAGTGCAAAAATATGCGAAAACCTTCTTCGGCAATGACCTGAGCCTTGTCATAATAACCCGCTTCCAGGGCTGCATTGCTCAACGCCATCTTGCGCAATTTCGTAACGTCATGGCTTATATCTGGATAACGTTTCCTGAGTTCCAATCCCATGATACGCCAGCGTTTTCGGTTATATTTGCGGGTTACTCCAGGCCAGTTTTGATTCAACCAATCATACAGCTCTTGTTCCGCTTTTACGAGCGCCGGGGTCGAATCCCACAGTGTACCATCAAGATCAAAAATCAATAGCTGTATTTGTGCCACATCCGTGCTTTTCTTGCCCGGTATGAAAAGCCGAGCTCTGTTCATGGACCCGATCCACCACGCATTGAACATTGGACACCGGCGTGGTGGGCATAATGCCATGTCCAAGATTGAAAATATGACCGGGCCCAGCGCCGTAATCCGCAAGTACCCGATCCACCTGGGCATGAATGGCTGGGATATCGTCAAGCAACAACACCGCCGGATCGAGATTGCCCTGCAGTGCCACGCGTTGCTGAGTTTGTTCTTTTGCCCAGCCAAGAGAAGTGGTCCAATCAAGGCCAAGTGCATCACAGCCCGTGCGCATCAATTCGGTACAATGCTGCCCAGCGCCCTTGCAGAAAACAATGATGGGAACGGGCTCCGGAAAAGTTCTGCGCCGCAATTCAGACACAATAACCTTGATCGGATCAATGCAGCACATATCCATTGCCCAGCCCGGCAACAGACCAGCCCATGAATCAAACAGCATCAGTACCGAGGCACCAGAACGCCATTGTTGATAGAGAAAAGCGGCAACAGACTCGGCAAGAACCGCGAGCAAATGTTGCATCAGCGCCGGTTTTTCAGCAAGAAGCATCCTGGCTTTGAGAAAATTTCCGCCACCGCGACCTTCCAGCATATAACAAGCCAGCGTCCATGGAGCGCCTGCAAATCCGATCAAGGGAATGCGCTCTTCCAGGGCCGTGGTGGTGAGATGGATGCCTTCCATCACATAATGCAAACGATCTTCGAGGTCTACGAGCGCCCGCAATCCTTGTATATCATGCTCTCTGTGCAATGGGCGCTGAAAATACGGACCTTCTCCCGCTATGAAATCCAGCCCCAGCCCCATGGCATCAGGGATAACCAGAATATCAGAAAAAATAATCGCGGCATCGAGTTCAAAGCGCCGCACCGGTTGCAGGGTGATTTCGGTCACAAATTCGGGATTTTGGCACAGGGTTATAAAATCCCCGGCGCTCTGACGCAACGCCTGATACTCCGGAAGATAACGCCCTGCCTGGCGCATCATCCAGACAGGAGTCTTATCCACCGGCTTCCGATGCAGAGCGCGCAATAAGCGATCGTTCACCAGCATCAGTCCGTTTCCATCCGGCTGGACAGGACTTCTCCCATCCGAAGCAGAATTTCACCAGCTGCTTGCGCTGGATCAGAAGCCCGAGTGATCGGTCTTCCAATCACCAAAAGGTCGGCGCCCGCTTTCAAGGCGTTTTCAGGGGTAACGACCCGTCGCTGATCATCCACGGTTTTATTCTCCAGCGGTCTGATTCCGGGAATAACAGTGATGAGCGATGCAGGCAACTCGCGCCGCAGCATCGGTAATTCCAGCCCCGACGTGACCACGCCGGCACATCCGGCTTCCATTGCACGCCGCGCACGCGAAAGAACAAGCTGTTCAATCCGGCATTCAAAACCCAAATCCTCAAGGTCTGCCTGATCGAGACTGGTGAGAGCTGTAACAGCAAGAATACTGATTTCGTCGCCCCCTGCCTGCGCTGCTGCTTCCATCATTCCCTGATTGCCGTGCACGGTACACCAGTCGGCGCCATAACGGCGCAAGCCTGTTACCGCACGCCCAACCGTGGCTGGAACATCAAACAGTTTCAGATCAACAAAAACCCGTTTTCCCTGCAGCTTGAGCCATTCAAGAAGTTGGAAATAGCCCCCGCTCATTAACAGTTCGAGACCAATTTTATATATTTTAACCGCCTCACCCAATTGCGTAACCAGAGCTTGCGCCTCACGCTCCGAGCTGACATCAAGAGCGACGGCAAGATAATCGCCCGGCGGGCTATTTCTAGCTGGAAATGAAGTCATGGAACCTGTCAACCATTGTAGTCAGGCAAAGGTTATCTGGTTGAATCCACAGGCACTGCGTTTAAGACCTGCACCCCGAAAATCTCATGCGCAGGATCAGGCTACACGCAGTGGTTGCGAAACCATATCAGCCGAACCTGTAGAGTAAAGCGGGAACCCCCGCTTTACTCAGGTTCAAATCCCTTGAGGCTTAAAATTATGTGAAAAAATAATGTGCTTTTCCCGCCTCAAGGATTTCATTATGAACTTAAAGTGTCGCCTCACCTTTCTGCCATGCGCACGGAGTCAACTCGCCAGTCTGCAAGGCGTCGAGCACCCGTAATACTTCCGTCGGATTGCGCCCTACTCCAAGATCTGTGACGTAAACGAAACGGACGATGCGGTTGGGATCAACAATAAAAGCCGCTCTCTGCGATACACCTTCCTGGCGATCAATAATACCAAGTGCTCCGCTCAATTCGCGTTTCAGATCCGAAAGCATGGGGAAAGCCAGATTGTTCAGTTCCTTTTTATCTTTCATCCATGCCAGATGCACATATTCATTATCCACACTGGCAGTTAAAACCTGGGCATTACGCGCAACGAATTTATCATTTAGCGCACTAAACCCGGCAATTTCCGTCGGGCATACAAATGTGAAATCTTTTGGATAAAAGAAAACCACCAGCCATTTCCCGGGATAATCCTTATCGCTCACCGTTTTGAAAGCCGATGCCATATCGGTGGAAACGGTCGCAGTCATGGAAAATTCAGGAAATTTATCGCCAACACCAATCATCACTACCTCCTTATAGCCACTATCTGTATTTGAGTATCAATGTACATTGCACAAGTACCCCCATACGTTAGCATTATACAACATATTAATCCAGCAGGAGGGCAAGCCTAAAGTAGATTCCGCCCCTGTACAAGCGTTGAGGCTTTGCTAAACTAATAATATCTACGGGTTGATTCCCGCGCCCAGCAAACGTCATCGGCACGAACTTGATTGCAGAGAAAAACAGATAAAGATACTGAAATACTCCGCCAGGGGATTCAGTCATCAAGTCATAACAAGTGATGCCAAAACCGGCATTAGGGAACCTCTGAACAAGTCTGGGCGAAGCTCAAGTGCGATCCCCCATATTCAGATTCGAGGCGACAATTGTACGCAATAGCAGTGCTATTGCGAAGACTTACAACAATGAAGCTGGGTATAAGGGACGCAAGCGGATTCGACTTCGTTCACCGCAGGCACTGAGTTCATGACTTGATCAGAGGTTCTTTAGTCACTTTCGACACGCTCAACCATCAAGGAAGATACCAACATGATGCTATGGATTTCGGCTTTTTTATGCGGCATGTTTGCGTTCAATGCACTACCTCATCTGGTCAGAGGAATTACCGGTCAGCGCCATATGACGCCGTTCGGTCGTTCATCATCCGCCATGGTTAACGTTATATGGGCATGGGTCAATCTGGCACTCGCCACAGCCTTTTTCACAGGGGGCGGGGGTACCGACTGGGGTGTTTCTCACTGGATACTGTTTATGCTGGCAGGCCTGGTGATTTCGACGTCGCTGGCAATATTCTGGTCCAACCCCGATGCACGTTTACCGTGGCAATAAAAACCTGAAAAAACCTGATGCCGCTCAGGCCGAGCAGTTCAGGATAACGAATTCATCCGAAAGGGCGGCAGGAACGGGCGCATCAATGGCGATGATCCGATCCACCCTGGCATCAACCGACCCATGCTTCAACCACTGCGCCAGTTCCTGCACAGCCTCCGGCGCACCACAGGCCAGGATTTCAACACCACCATCCGGAAGATTGCGCACATGCCCCTTCAAATCCAGAGCCTGGGCCTGATCACAGGTCGAGGCGCGAAACGATACGCCCTGCACTTTTCCGATCACATGAAATTGCCTGCAATGTCTCATAAATCCCCGCGTTTGAACCTGAGTTGCTGCGGTAATAAAAGCCATGGTTAGATCAGTTGCGCGAATTCGTTCTCCATCCAGGTGACCTCCCCCCGCTTTATGGATTCTGTTGCAGATACCGGCGGTCGGACGCTTCCGCCGGACCCACCGACCATGGCCCCCTTTGCCGAGCATGCTCTCTGGCTTTGTTTATCTCTTCTGATGAAGGCGCGGCAGGTATGCGCAGTCGCTGTTGAGGGTAAATCAAATCAGCATCGTCGATTTGATCGGCGTTTTCCTTATATAGCAGGGGCCAAGTATAAGGATCATTGTAGACTTCTTCCTTGCGGGCAATGGCCCACAAACTCTCCCCGCGGTGGATATCGTAATATTCTTGAGTCTGTGAACCCGGAACACCCTGCCCGGACGCAAGACCATCAGCACTCATTCCACCTCCTGGCTCATCCGAGAGCTGGATTTCCGTCAGCAAACGCTGTTTTTCCCAGAACGCGGCATCGGGTTGACCGGCGTTCACCAAATGATACCGATCGCGCAGTTCGGTCAAGATCTGATAGGCGGATTGACCATCGCGAAGCCACAGAGCTTCCTGGGCCTGGCGCAATTCCCCCAGTTCCGACTCGCTCCAGCCTTGACGCGATTCTAGTTCACCGAAAAGCTGGTCGGACATGACCAGATAACGCCAGTCGATATAAGCCTGCGCCCGTTCCTCAGCCTGTTGCGCCCAGACACGCCGCTCCTGTAAAGTTTCGTTTGAAGAGGCAACTGTAAGCATCTCAGGAATGGTGCTGCCGACATAGCCCAAATTTTTGGCTTCAATGTATTTGTCATGCGCCCGTAAAATATTTTGATAGGAGTGATTCAGATCCTTTTCCCCCTCAAACGGGTACTGCGACTGCGCAGGCATAGTCTGTACGCCTTGTGCCACGGAAACAACAGAGTGGTTCAGATTCTTGTCAACCACCGCCGAATCCATCCGGGCGTCAACATACGCTTCTCCCTGAAGTGGGTACTGCAACTGCGCAGGCATAGTCTGCGCTCCCTGCGCCACGGAAACAACGCTGAAAACCGACAGGATGGCAAGAAATTCTTTTTTTATGAGGGGAATCCCCAATCCCACAACGGACATATTCTCATCCTTTTTTGGTGCCCAGCAACCCACTCGCCTTTACAGTGTTGAATCAGGCGGGCAAAAATTTATTTTTCATTAGTATCGTATTCTAGTTCTTTTATCCGGGCAAGACCCTTGATTCGATTTATTGCACGATTGACCCATCGATACACTCCTGATCTATACTATCCGCTGCGCCGGGTCATGATATAATTCAACAAATTCAAAAGAGGATCCGGAACGTGATACATATACTGGTATTATATTACAGTCGAAATGGCAGTACTGCGCAAATGGCCCGACATGTAGCGCGTGGCATAGAGCAGGAACCATCTTGCCAGGCTGTGGTACGCACGGTTCCAGCGGTCTCCCCTGTCAGTGATGCGGTGGCGCCTCCGGTTCCTGAGCAAGGCGCCCCCTACGCCACGCTTGATGACCTGTGCGCCTGCGACGGGCTGGCGTTGGGAAGCCCCACCCGATTCGGCAATATGGCAGCGCCGCTCAAATATTTTTTGGATACTACCGGCCCCTTATGGATACAGAAAACCCTGAATGGGAAACCCGCTGGTGTCTTCACCTCCACCAGCGCCCCTTCCGGCGGACAGGAAAGCACTTTACTGACCATGATGATTCCTTTGCTGCATCATGGCATGGTGTTATCGGGTTCTGCGCTATCCTTCCCCAGCGATTCCCACATCCAGAATGCTGTCAGCGGTACTCTGTACGGACCGAGCCATTGGTCCCAGCATGAAAGCTCCGCCCATTTGAGCGCCGACTGCCAGAAAATATGTCATGAATTTGGACATCGTCTGGCACGCATCGCCCTGCAACTTCGAGGACTTGATCTGTCGTGAGCACCAGAACTCTCAATTATTGCTGGCTTGTAGCGAGTTATGTCGGCATGCTGATCTTTACCGTGCTGTGGTGGGGGTGGATCTCCGAAATCGCCGCACCTCTGAAAGCACCCGCCATTTTGATCTCGAGCCTACCCTGGCTGTGGCTGCTGCGACCGATCATGGACGCACGTCCCCGCGCGATGCTTATCATCGCGCTGTTTAGCCTGGTTTATTTGTCTCACGGCATCATGGAATTCTGGGCGGTCAATGGCGACAAACGCCTTTGGGCAGCCCTTGAAGTATTCTTGTGCATCAATATTTTTGCGGCATGTTTTTTATATATGCGCTCATTACCGCGCCAGACACTCGCTGCCTGATCCAGGAGTACTGCAAGTTGCAGCATAGTCATAAAGCTGGTTGCGCAAAAATCTCTACCATGACATTTCAAAACTTCATCCCCTGATATGTTCGAAGCCGCCCCATCGAATAACGCCGCGTCACAGATTAAAACAACGCTTTTTCTGGCTTCCTCTTCCGCGATGCGCGCTGCATTGTTGCGCCAAATCGGTCTGGTTTTTACCGTCATACCCACCGTTGAAGATCCGCCCAGGCTCACGCACGAAAGCCCTGAATCCTATGTCCAGCGCAGTGCCCTAACCAAACTTGAGGCAGGACTGCAACATCTCGACGCCAAATCCCACCCGTACGCGGTAATTGCAGCTGATACTCTGATCAAGGCGCCGGACGGGCATATTCTCGGGAAACCGATAGATCGAAATAATGCGCTCGCCATGCTGGGTTCCTTATCCGCAAACAAACATCAAGTATTGAGCGGTATCGCCTTTAGTGTCCAATCGAAAACCCGCTTCCACCTGAACGTCAATGACGTCTGGTTCCGCGCTGTTTCGAACGAGGAAAGAGAGATCTGCCGGGAATCAGGGGAAATGGCCGATCGGGCGGGCGGATATGCCCTTCAGGGTCGCGCGGCCGCATTTATTCAACGCGTGGAAGGAAGTTGCTCCGGAATTATGGGTTTGCCGCTCTATGAACTGATGAATATGTTCCATGATGCCGGTTTAAAGATGTTAGCTGATGGAAGCCTGAGCGGTCCCAGTGTCTGACAGGATGCTCCCTGCCAGCAGCCTGGTGTACACCAAGATCATTCCAGACGCTACCTCGGTCACGCTGATGCCGATTATCAAGCGTAAGGTTTGGCCTGACAGCAACGTTTATTCGGATTGCTGGAAGGGCTATGTGCTGGCTGCACTAAAGCCGGGAGGCAGCAGACTCGGGTTTGCCCAATATCGCGATCTTGCCACCCGTTTGCTGCCCGATCAATTCGACGATGCGCCCGACTGTTTGTTCGCGGAAGATTCGATGCGCATACTGTTGTCTTCTCAACCAGGTGATCTGGCGTTTCGCCAGTTGCCGGGTAGCAGCCACAGCAGCTATGACTGATTCCTCGTGCGACATGGTTCCGCTTAGATGCGCCGCCATCTGCCGGTAGCCGATACAGCGCAGCCCCTGGCTTTGCAATGTCACTCCCGGCGTTGCCAGCAATCTTGCAACTTCCGCGAGCAATCCCTGTTCGAGCATTCGTTCAAAGCGCCGGGCAATGGCTTCATGCAGCGATGCACGATCATCCGGCCACAATAGCAGCTTGCACAGTTGATATTGCAGCGGCTGCTCATGAGCTCCGAGCCAGTGACTCAAGGGGTGACCGGTTAAATAATAGACTTCGAGTGCCCGTTCGATCCGTTGGCGGTCGTTGGGATGGATGCGCGATGCGCTGGCAGAATCCACCCTGTTCAGTTGCGCATGAAGACCCTGCCAGCCTATCGTACATGCATGCGTACGCAATCGAACCCTTAATGCTTCGTCAGCCGGCGGCAGAGGCGCCAGTCCATGCTCAAGAGCGTTGAAATAAAGCATGGTCCCCCCCACCAGAAGCGGGATACGACCACTGGCCGTAATTTGACGCATTTCCCGCAGCGCATCGTCGCGGAAGCGAGCAACAGTATAGCCTTCTGAAGGATGAGCTATATCGACCAACCTGTGCGGATGCTGCGCGAGAATCTCAGGCCTTGGCTTCGCCGTGCCAATATCCATCCCCCGGTAAACCATTGACGAATCGACGCTGATGATATCGAGCGGCAGATATTTTCCAAGGGCCAGCGCCAGTTCGGTTTTTCCCGATGCCGTTGGTCCCATGAGGAAGATTGCTGACGGTAGTGCTTCAGCGCTCTGAATATTTTCGGCGGGCGCCTTATGCATCAGAAAGGAAGCTTATCCAGCCGTACACAGGAGACGCTCGACTCGAAGCACCTGCGCTTCATCAACGTTGCCCAGTCCGAGTGTGGCTTCCTCCCAATCAACTACGTGGCACAGGGGAATCGTTCCATCACCGCCTTCCAGATTGAAGGGGTCAAGCTGGATACGCTGACCATGGCGAAAACAGCGCGCCTGCTCCTGCGAAAGTCTGATTCTCGGAAAACCATGCAAGGCTACATCCATAGGCTGACACATCAAGCGCAATGCGTCGAGTCCACCGATACTTGCCTGTGCTTCCAGTTCATCAAAACTAACCATGGGGTATTGCGAGAATGGGGCAACATAGGTGCGATGCAAGGCCCCAACATACGCGCAGCTACCAATCGCTACCGCAATATCCTCGACCAGAGAACGGATGTAGGTTCCCTTGGAACAGCGCACTACAAGTGTCGCACTGCAATGATCCGCCTCTACCAGGCGGATGGCATAGATCCGAACCCGGCGCAGCGGCGGCTGAACCGGCTTGCCCTGACGCGCCAGCTTGTACAAAGGCTGCCCCTGATGCTTGATTGCCGAATAAACTGGAGGACGCTGTGTGATTTCGCCACTAAAATCCGGCAGTACTCTTTCGATTTTCGCTCCCACAGCTTCAGGAACGGATTTTCTTTCAACCACATCCCCTTCGGCGTCTCCAGTCATGGTTCGCGCCCCCAAAACCATAAGCACCCGGTATTCCTTGTCAGATTCGAGCATGCGTCCACATAAACGGGTAGCATGCCCGAATGCTATCGGCAACATCCCGGTCGCAAGGGGGTCAAGACTACCGCCATGACCGGCTTTACAGCGATTGAAATAACGACGCGCCCTTTGCATCGCCGCATTGGAGCTGATACCCAATGGCTTGTTTAACAACAGGATTCGATTCATATGCATCATTATACCCGATGCAGGAAATGCCGCCACAGGCTTGCTTGGCGCAAAGGGCTACTGCACCGACCAAGGCGCTACTATGACGCTCAGCATTTCCATGCTCAGACGTTTCACCATTAAGGAACCTCTGATTAAGTCATGAACTCGGTTCTTGCGTCCCTACTGGCCCAGCTGCTTTGTTGACAGTCTTCGCAATAGCGCTGCTAACCCGCGCAATTTATCCCGAGAATCTGAACATAAGGAATCGCGCCTGAGCTTCGTCCAGACTTGATCAGAGGTTCCTTAGCCTGAGAATCTATCAACGCAACCGGATTGCACCATCTCTGTTCTCGGACTTGCCATATCCCATACCATGCATCTTCTGGAGCCAATCTGGAATGCCGCACTGATACAAAGCCACTGGCGTTTCAATCAAAATGCACTCAAGCCAATGCGTTAAACCCATAGCCCTGCAGTCATACCAGGATCACTCTCAGAACAGTTGCAAGAACCAACGGTTATTATTTTTACAGTAATGCGTGTAAACCGGCCCCCAGTGGGCACGCAGAAATTTCTCTTCATGGGCGAGCAAACCAGTGCCAATCAAAAGCATGGTAGGGAATACGAGCAACAACACCCAAGCATTGTTGATCATCAGTCCCATCCCCATAGTCGCAATAATCCATCCGTTGCACAATGGATGACGACCAAGTCGGTAAGGACCATCATTGAGAAACCGTGTCGGCAAACCGGGCGATAGATGGGGATTGTAACTACGAGCTCTATCCATACGCCTCAGCAGTTCAATTCTGGATTCTTGAATCGCGGCCATGGCGCGCTCCGGATCCTTTTCGAGCAAATCGTCAATTTCATCTTCGGAAAAGATGCGCACATCGGTCTTGAGCAGATAGCGTTTTTCATGTTCTTTTAACGCCTCATCATGTTCCTTCAGCGCAAGCCAGGATGCTCGAATGGTCCAGAAAACCAGAGCTACGCCAAAAGCAAACAGCAACACGCCAACCAGTCGCATCCAAAGCGGAAACCAGGTCAGCGCAATACTCATGGACAAAAGTAGTCCATACAACACCGGAATAAAGAAAATGATACTCAATAAAATAAGCGTGGGAATCTGCCAGCCCAATGGCAATACATTATTAATGCCCTTTATCTGATCCAATAAGCGGCTGACTGCGGATGGTGGTTGCGTTTCCACTTGTTAGGCACCTCGACTTTTTTATGCATTACATGTAAAGCAAATGGCTGGGGATATATCCCCAGCCATTCATTATAGCCATATATTCAATTTTCGTTCAAACCTGGCGCTATGAATCCAGCGTCAGCAGAAATGGCAGCGAACAACCCGGGTTCGGATAACCAAACGGACTCGGAATAAAGAACATCGATACCGCCGAGAAGTCAGGAGATCTAACCAGCGGCAGCTTGTGCAGCGGGGCGCCCGGAGGTGGCAACTTGCTGAAACCCGGGTTGAAATTTTTGCCATCGCCCGGCTCCGTTACCTCCCAACGTGCCACATCATTATCCGGCAGTGGCAGATCGAAGGAGACGCTGCGGGAATTCTCCGTGCCTTCCACCATAATGCCGACATCCAGGGCAACCCGAATCCAGGTGGAATACTGCCACGGATGGCGGATTTCAAATTCTACCATCCCCGAGTCATCTGTCGACAGATTGCCTCCCGGCGGAGTTGGACCGACATTGGCCAGCACCGCCACGTTGCCCGGATCGATCATGCCGTTGTTGTTGAGATCTTCACCCGGATCGAGAAAACCGTCACGGTCAAAGTCTTCACTCGGGCAAGCCAGTGTCGACGGCAACTTGAACTGCACCCACACCGGAGTATCATCACCGATTTTCAGCAGATCGAACAGATCCTCAATGCTGTTGGGCGGCTCAATATTCTGGATTTCATCGGGCAACTCCAGATCTGTCGCAGTCAGGCCCAGCATGTCCATGCAGTTGTCCTGAATCTCCTCTAACGTGGGAGGCTCTGTGCCTGGATCTAAATCGGATAAATCTGCTGAAGCCTGCACGCCCAGTTCCACGCAGGTACTGAACGTCTCCAGTGCAGTGAAATCAACCGTGGGAATCGTCACAGTAGTCTCCAGCAGACCCGAGAATATTCCGTTGAATAGTTCCTGCGCAACACCGCCTAGAGCATCAATCAGTTCATTGTAAGTGGTGAACAACTCCGGCTGCAGCAACCACCAGAACCCTTTATAATAATGGGTGCTCACCAGCGCCGAGGAGACTTCCACCCCGCTGATGGCGCGACCCGATATATCCACTACCTGCGCCCAGTAAGCATAGTCCACCCAGCCGTTGTTGGCACTGTTTCGAGCAGCCTCACCGTTGGTGAACAAGCGAATAAAGGCGGCGCGACCGTAAACAGTAAGCGGAATCTCGGCGCTCAGCGTCATGCCGTCGCGCGCCTGAATACTGCCTATCACCTTGACGCCATTTAACCCGCTGGTGCGTCCTCCGGCCTGGTAGGTAACATTGGCGCGACCGATTTTATCGGTTTCCACCAGCGTAGCAGACTCCTCATCCTTTGCCGGCACCAGTGCTCCACCCGTGTTGTCATCGAGTGCAAAGCGCACCAGACCGCGTTCTACCACGTTATCACGCCGATCAAGCACCTGAACCCGTATCGAGCTGGTATTGGCGCCCTCTGCTTCGCTGGCCGAATCGGTGACAGCCACCACCTGAGGCGATGCCTGAATTTCAATGCGCGCCGGACGGGTGGCGACATAGTTGACCAGATAATCACCTCGAGTCACTTTATTGTCGTTAAGACCGCGCCGTACACGCGCGGTGAGCATGCCAAGACCGGCATTGGTCGATGCCACCTTGACCCGGGCGCGCCCGTCCGCATCCGTTTTGACTGAAACAAAATTATTATCCGGCTGCTCGGCCTCAAGAATATTCGCAACTTCCCACCAGGTAAGCGATGCATCAAATACCCGGCCACGGGTGATGTCAAAATCAAGAGTTGCCCCCGGGATCGGGTCCATGATAGGCTTATCATCCTCATCGAGCACCAGTTCATCATCTGAGCGCCGAACTTTCTGGTAACGAACTTCCACTTCCAGAAGATCGCCTTCAATATCAATATTATAGATATCACTCTGCTTGCTTGCGAAGCCGAAGCTCTTGTAGCCCTTGACACCCACCAGTCCGAATGCCAAGGACCCGGGATAGCCCTGTTCGCCGATGCTGACGCGCTGTTTTATACAAGCACCCAAAGGCGGGGTGTCCGGGTCATTGCAAACTTCCAGACCCGTAGCTTGAACCGATAGCACATCCTTTATTTTGACATTTCCGGCTTCATAGGTGAACTCCACATAACCATCGGCATCGGTATAATCGCTGGCGATTATACCGTCTCCGCCCTTAAGCCTGCCCACTTCTGAGACAATGCTCACCTGTTGATAGGGAATTGACTTATCTGAATAATCGGTCAGATGCAAAATATAGGTATAAGTCTCTTCCGCTTTCGCTGGCAAATCGATACAGTTGACATAGTCTCTGGATACACAAACCGCGCGATCATCGGTAATCGATGGATCAAACGCCAGGGTCGTTCCGCGCGCCATCAGAACCCGGCTATCAGAGACATTTCCGGCGAAGGCAGTAATGGATATCGGACGGTTGACCCGATCAACGACCCGCACCCAGGCGCGGGAAAAACCTGACGCGTTGGTGATGTTGGTCGGCACATCTTCCCATTCGACGCACACCGATTTCGTCGATGGTCTTGTGTCCTCGGGGTCAGTCGGATCAACGGTTGGATCCGTGACTTCCTCGAACTTCGTGCAGACCTGCTCGGTGGTGCGCAGCAATCCGTTGGGCGCCGAGAATTTCACATCCACGCCTTCAATCGGCACACCCAGGCGATTGCGCGTCACTGCGTAAACCAGTAGTTCGCGAGAATCATCATTGGGAATAAATGGCGTGGCCTGCTCGAACTGCAATTCAATCGAAAAGGGCAATACAAGCTCATCCTCAACGGTCTCTTCCGGCAACGGCTGACCATCGTCTATGATATTTCCTTCTTCATCGACACTTGCAGTCATGGATGAATCGCCACCGCCACCGCCACAGGCAGCAAGCGCGCCGATCATCAGAGCCGCCAGCATCCAACCCCCAAAACGCCTAAACATAATGCTTTTCCCTTTTTTTCGCGTGTTGATTTTCATGATCCCCCCATTAACCACGATTTATTCTGTTGCTATGAGAAGTTCCGGCGTAATGATTCGAGGTGTGACAAATATGATCAATTCAGATCGGTCATCAACGCGACTCTCAGAGCGAAACAACCGCCCAATCACCGGTATATCGCCCAATATCGGCACCCTGAACGACCCTTCCGCACGGTCTTGCTGAAAAATCCCGCCGAGAACCACAGTCTGACCATTATCAACCAGCGCTACGGTCTGGACTTGCTGGACATTGATCGTGGGCTCCGCGCCACCTTCGCCAGTTGGAACAATCTCGCCAATACTGTCATTGGTGACGTTCAAATCCAGTATGATCTGGTTTTCCGGGGTGATATGCGGAGTGACTTCCAGCATCAGTACTGCTTCCTTGAACTCGGTAGTGGTAGCACCATCACCTCCGCCCGAGTTGGCCTGATAAGGAACCTCGGAGCCCTGTTTGATGACCGCCTTGCTATCGCTCGAGGTCACAATACGCGGCGCTGAAACGGTTTCACCATAGCCTTCCCGTTGCATCGCCGACAGTTCGAGATCCACCAGATAGTCGGCTCCCAGAATTGCAATTCCGATACTCGTGGGGATGGCGCCTCCGATTATCTGGGCCGGCAGATTGACATTCAACCGATCATAACCACCACCTGTGGCATCGCCACGACCTTCTCCTCCGTCCGAGTCACTATTTCCTCCGCCCGACCCCCCGCCCGAGTCTCCTCCATTGCCGCCGGCAAAGGGCAAAGCAACCTCGGAAACCCGACCGTAGGGCAGGCTGCCCATCACGCTTTCCACAGCTGACCCGGCCATGAGATCGGTGGCTTCAAAGCGCCCACTGGTTGCCACGATCCCATCGTGTCCATTTTCACCGAATGAAGATACGCCAAAGCGGGCGCCGAGTTCACGTTGGAAACTGTTGTTGGCGGACACCACACGCGCTTCGATCAGAACCTGACGCACCGGCTTGTCAAGCAAAACCAACAACTCGGCAATTTCATCGAGTTTTGCAGGTATGTCCTGGATCAGCAGCGTATTGGTCCGTGAATCAAAAGAAGTTCGCCCACGGTCGGACAGCATATTGGAATCTTTGGATCGCAGCAAATTGGCAAATTCTTCGGCAGAAGCATAATTCAACACAAAAGTACGCGACACAAGGGGGGCCAATTCCTGACGCGCGCGATAAGCCTGCAACAAAGCCTCATCGCGCCGAGCCAATTCTTCTCTGGGCGCTACCAGTAGCACATCCTTCCCCAAATCGCGCTTGTCAAGATCCGCCAGATGCATGACGATAGCAAGCGCCTGATCCCATGGCACATCCTCGAGCCTGATTGCTATGGTGCCCTGAACGGAATCTGAAACCACGATATTGGCTTGTGCCACTTCCGCTATGAGCGCTAACACCGCCCGGGTTCCGATTTGCTGAAAATTAAGCGTAATCCGATCTCCGGTAAATACCGGCTCTTGATCCTCTGACACTTCATCCGGCGATGACAGTTCCACCACAATGGTATTACCCACCATATAAAGCAGGTGCGTAAAATTATCTGTAGCGCGGATCATCAACTCCACATTGCTGCCCTTCTGCCGGGTATCAACGGTTTCGACGACGGTGGCAAAATCCAGCACTTCAAGCCGACGCTGTAACCTTTGTGGCAACTGCACGTCAGGAAGGGTCACGCGCAGCCGATTGCCCAAACGCTCGGCCTCAGCGGGAACCCCAGCCGATGTCATTTCTATGATCAACTGGCCCTGACCGCGATGACCGCGTCTGAAATCCACATCCTCCACTGAATGACCATCTGGCCGAATGGCTGGTGACATAGTATCAGACTGGGCGGAATCGGTTGTAACAGCACCGCTCGTATCCTGTTCGGAAACGGGTGATGGCTTCACAACGGTTGCGTCAGCGCTATGTCCCAAGGTTACAATCAGCGTGTTCGTGCTTACCCGCCAGCCATATGGAACCAGAGAAGAAAGCCGCAGGTTAATTCGGGTTCTACCCGAGCTTTCCGCGATATCATACCCTCGTACCAAACGAGAATTAACCTCGCTGGTGCGACTCTTCATACCGTTTCTGACCCCTGTCAGGTCGATAGAAAGCTGAGCCGGGCTGTCAATTCCCAAAAAATCTGGCTCACTTTTCAAAGCCTGATCGAATATCAAGCGGACCTGTGTAGCGCCTCCGGAGACCGGTTTTATTTCGATATCCGACAGCACTGCTTCCTGCTGGGCATAACTCACGCCGAACATACCCAACCACATCCCAACTGTGGCAGTTGCTACCCAAAGCAACCAACTTGTCAAGCCGACTGATTCCCCTCCCCGGCTTCTGGTCCGAATAGCCCGGTTCTTCCGTCGCATACCCGAATTTATATCAGCAACCATGAATATTCCCCCCAATTAAATTTAACCTTGTTCAGTTAAAGGAACCAGCCTGATGTTGTAGCGCCATCCCCCTGTTCCATCCGGAACGATCTCCCTAAGAACCATTTCATTATTCTTCACTTCGGTGATACGTCCATGATTGGTTCCCATATAATTACCTTTACCCACCCTGTATACGATCCCGTCGGGCGCTTTGACCAAGCCATAGAGTGGACCATTCACGTTTTTTATGGTACCTACCATAACCAGTGAATTGATGGAGTATTTTTCAAGTGGCTCCCGGACTCGCCCTTGATCAGGGAACAAACCACTGCTGCGTTTGCGATCCAACCTCTCAAGTACAAATGGATCCCGCTCGATCTTGACTTTCGGTGGACTGCCCATATATATTTGTATATCGGGCAATGGCTCAACACGGGCAGGCTTGAGGGCATCAAGCCCTGCCAGAAAATTCTCCAGATCCTCTTCCGGCCTGTCGATACATCCCGCCAAAAGAGCCAGACAACCCATTCCAGCAGCTTGCCAACCGCGTCTGAACCCGATCATCGCCTAACAACCGTATCATCAGCTTGTTTCTCGATACGCCGATACATTTCTATTCTGAGCCCAATCGCGAGGTTTCCAGCATCGGCTCTCTCCGACGGTCTGGATTTGCGCGCCTTAACCCGCGCTTGTTCAATTTCGATGTGTTTGATAGTGGTAATCCGAGGGAAATTGGAGACTGACTCAATAAAATTCATGAATTCCCGAAAATTTCCGCTTAATTCTTCGCCTCTAAATGTTTTTTCATAAAATCCGTGCGACGTATAATCACTATTACGGTATTTGATTTCTTCCAGACCGCTTGCCATTTGTATCCGACTAATACTACCCTCAACATCACCCCACTCTGTAGGGGTCTCTCCCTTGGCGGGCAATACATGGATAACAGCTTCGTAAGTTGTTTCCACCGTCTTGAGTTGATGCTGGTAAGCCGGCAGAGTCAAAGCCAACTGCTTTTTTCGCTTTAACTCATCGCGTATGCTTGTTTCTTCATGGACCACCGAACTTAACTGCCGATAACGGTCGCCCAGAATCAGCACATACCCCAGCAACACAATGCCGAGTGTGATCATAATCACTGCGGCGATATAAACCTCCTTGGGCCAATCACCTATGTTTTCCATATCCAGATTTTGCAAATCTGTTATCGAGATCATTGATCAACGCTCCCTATTATTCCGGACCCTGCTTTCTCCGATCACTTCTTCCTGCAATGCCTCTAATTCGATTCCGCTGCGCACGAACAATTCGATCTCGAACGCTCTATTGCCTCCCGACCGGCTTCCTCCTTTGGGTTGCACTTCGACAAATCTTGGCGATTTTTCAAGATTACCCACCAGTTCAGCATAATAAGCAGGCGTGGTGGCCTGGCCGCGCAGAACGATCCTGCTGCCTTCCCATTGCAGCTTTTCCAGATAAGCACCCTCGGGCATGATCGCCGACAACTCGTTGAATATGGTCACCGGCAGATAGCGGGTTTCCTTGAGCTTTTCAATAAAACGAATGCGTTTGATCATACCTCTGGCTTCTTCTCTGGTATCTTTTACCTGCCTGACAATGGCATTGATGCCCGAAAGCTTATCTCGGCGCAGGTCGGAGTTGACTTGTTTTTGCTTTTCTATGCGCTGCTCCAGACTTGCGCAAGATGCCATGACGAATAGCAGCGCAAGCCCTCCGACAATCCCCATCGAGATATGAAAATATCTTGCCCGTCGTTCTCGCCGCACCACACGCCAGGGGAAAAGGTTCATCTGGGTCATTGATCAAAACTCCTCATCGCCAGTCCGGTTGCCAGCGACAAACCCGGACTGATCCGCTTCCCGGCAGCCAGATTTCTGGTTCCTGAAGCGACTTTTTCAAAAGGGTCGATCAATGCCACAGGCAAACCCACCGTATTTTGTACCACATGAGCCACGCCATCAAGGTACGCGCCCTCACCGGCCAGCCATAGTGTATTAACAGCTGGCAATTCACCGCTGGCCGAATAATAAAACTGCAACATCCGGTTAATGTTCTGACCAATCTGAGACAAAAATGGATGGAGGATTTCAGAGCTGAAATCTGAAGGCAGATTATTGTCCATGATACTTTGATCCGCCTCAAGCATATTCATGCCATAGGTATGGCAGATAGCCGTCAGCAGCCTTTGAACCCCGCTTTCCACCTCACGGCTGAAAATCATCACCCCTTGTTTGTCAAAGACATATAAATTGGTTGCAAACTCGCCAATATCGACAATACCATAGCAACTCTGATCCTGAGCAAACAACCGCCCGACTCTTTCCAGCGCATAAGGCGCCAGATCAATCAGTTCGCATTGCAACCCTGCCTGTTCAACCGCCGCCAATAAATGATCGGTGTGATCCTTGCGCGCGGCCGAGAGGATAACATCCACCAGATCCTGAGTGCTTGCGCTTGGACCCACCACCTCAAAATCAAAATAGATATCTTCAGCCTTATAGGCGATATGCCGATCGATTTCAGCTTCGATCTGATACATCATATCGTTCTCTGACAGATTGACCAGGCGGATAATTTTAGTGATAGCTGCAGCCCCACCCACTGATATGGCTGCATTCCGGCTTTTAGTTCCACTTTGCATCACAGCCAGACGTATATGTTTAGCCAGAATTTCAGGCTCCGGCAACCCACCTGACATAGGCTGCTCCGGCGTTCCCATAAACAGACGCGACCACGCTGTGACACGTGCGTCCCGAGCTGATTTTCCGGTTAACTCCACGAGTTTGATACTAGTTATACCAATGTCCAGGCCAATCAGATCATTGACAGGAGATTTATAAGGCATATCGCCTCCAGACTGAAATTTCCCAAAAAAAATTATCTCATCGAGTATCATCGAGAATGATGCAACAAAATGTTATTTATTTACTCATAGATACATCATAATAAAAAAAATAACAATTATTATGACAATCTGAACAATTATTATGACAGTCTGAATTATTTTATTCTTCCGCTAAAACAATAACACCACCAGGTTGTTATTTGCAATGCGTTATTATTTGCAACGCGTTATTATCTGCAACGCATCTTTTCAACAAATTTGAAGGTTTGAATATGCAATCAGTTCCGTTTTCACGAACCATGGCGGCTTTTGCCTCCACGATGGAAAACATTATTTTGGCAGGATTGTTATGGCTTGTCATTATCTGGCTTCCGCTGATTCCATCCATTAAACTCTCAACCGATATCAATGTGCAAACTCCGCTGCGAATTTATGCAAGGGAGGGTGAATTGCTCGGAGAATTCGGTGCTCAGCAACGCATTCCCGTCACACTTGAAGCGATACCTGCGCCATTGATTCAGGCATTCCTGGCCGCTGAAGACGACCAATTCTACCGCCATCATGGCATTGATTTTAATGGACTGATTCGAGCGGCTCTGCTTTTCCTGGCAACCGGGGAAAAAAGACAGGGGGGAAGCACCATTACGATGCAACTGGCGCGTAATCTTTTCCTAAGTTCTGAAAAATCGTTCGAGCGCAAACTGAAAGAAATAGGAATTGCCTTGCGCATGGAGCAGGAGCTTGACAAGGAACGCATTCTTGAGCTCTATCTGAACCAGATATATTTTGGACAGGGCGCCTGGGGCATCGGCGCTGCGGCTTCCATCTATTACGATGCCAAACCACGGGATCTGACCATTGCGCAAATGACCATGCTCGCCGGTCTACCCAAGGCACCATCAGCGTTCAATCCCATCACCAATCCTGAGGGCGCTTTACATCGCCGATCGTATGTCATCCGCAGATTGTATCAGCTCAATCTCATTACCCATCATCAATATCAGGAAGCCATGGCGGCGCCCATAACCGCAATCTATCATTCACGCCCGCTCGATGTTCACGCGCCCTATGCAGCGGAAACCATCCGGCGCCAGATTTTCAGGCAATACGAAGAAGGCAGCTATCAGTTGGGCATATCGGTGACCACTACCATTGATGCCCGGTTGCAGTCGCTGGCTAGAAAAGCATTGCAAAACGGATTGATTCAATACACCATCGACAACATCCCGATCAAGTCGCTCGGACACATCAAATTGCCGACTACCCGGGGATCCATCCTCAAACGCCTTGACCAACATCCCCATTCCGGACCGCTGATCCCAAGCATGATCATTAAATTGACACCATCCTTGCTCCAGTTGATGACCGATGAGGGAGAACGTATTTCCATCGAGGCTCGAGCATTGCAACCCATCCTGCGCACCGCCGGAACAAAGTCACCCGTAGGGCTTCTGCATCCGGGTGACATCGTCTACGCCTGGCCTAAGGGAGATAAAAACTGGACACTTGTCCCTGAGGTGAAAGTGCAGGGCGCTCTGGTAGCCCTGGATCCGCGCAATGGAGAAATATTGGCCATGTCAGGTGGTTTCGATTTCGCGCAAAGCAACTTCAACCGCGCTATTCAAGCCAAGCGTCAGCTCGGCTCAGTCATCAAACCCCTTTATTATTCCGCCGCGCTTGAGCATCGCTTTACTCCAGCCAGTATTTTATGGGATATTCCACTACGCTACGCTAGCGGCAATCCTTCCAAAAAAAACTGGCGCCCCGGCAATTATGCAAATCGATATTACGGACCCACCCGTATGCGTGAAGCATTGGCGCATTCACGAAATCTGGCGAGCATACAACTTGTAGACAGCATTGGCGTCAGGCAGGTGCGTAACTATATCACCCGTTTCGGCCTGAACAAAGACGATCTCACCCCCGATTTATCCATCGCGCTGGGGACGAATATTCTTACCCCATTGGAACTGGGGCGAGCTTATGCGACTTTCGCCAATGGAGGTTACCTCGTTCAAACCACCATGATCCGAAGTATCGATATCCATGGCAACACTATTTACAAGAACCCGATCCAGGAGTATTGTGTTTCGGAATGTGAACCACAGGATATCGGCGCACCCCGCATTATTTCACAACGCAATGCCTTTATCATGGACTCCATGCTCAAGGATGTTATTCGCAAGGGCAGCGGGCGCCGAGCCCGGACACTGAAACGTTCAGATATCGCCGGGAAAACCGGAACCACCAATGATTTTCGTGATGGATGGTTCTGCGGCTACCATCCGGATCTGCTGACTGTCGTGTTCATCGGTCATGACAATAATCATACGCTCGGTAAGGGCAATAGCGGAAGCCGAACAGCCTTGCCCATCTGGATCGAGTTCATGGGCCAGGCGTTAAAAAATCTGCCTTTCAAACTGCCTTCCATGCCATCGGGTATCGTCACCAGCCGCATCAATCCGGATACCGGCCTTCGGCTTGGAAGCACTCAGCCAAAGGGGGGACTGGTCGAATATTTTTATACCGAGAATCTCCCGAAGCTGGATACGGATCAAAATCCTGACACATTCGTCCCTGATTTTGATGAAATCTTCTGAAGTTATGTAGGGTGTAACAGCATGAGCAAAAAAAACTGGTCACGCCTCAAAGGGGATACGCGGCATCACCAGCAAAGAATCCAGGTCGCCCAGACCGCTGCACGACTGATGCATGAACATGGCATGATCGATTATCTCGCCGCCAAGCATAAAGCCTGCGCGCAGCTCGGCTTATGCAGAGAGGGCGCTCATATGCCAAGCAATGTTGAAATCAATCTGGCGCTCGAAAGCCATATGCGACTGTTTGCCCCAGAAGAACGCATGCTCTGCGCCGAACAACTTCTTGAAATCGCGGCAGGTCTCATGCAACAGTGCCGGGAATTCAATCCCAGGCTGACAGGCGCCATCCTGACCGCCCATGTTCATAAACACAGTTCTATCGAAATACATGTTTTTTCGGACACGCCCGAACATGTCATGATTTTTCTGATGGAACAGCATATTCCCTTTGCCAGCGGAGAAAAACGCCTGCGCACAAGACGCGATCACTACGAATCCCGGCCCTGCCTGTGCTTCTTCGTAAACAAGAACCCTGTGGAATTGACAGTGTTTTCGAAGCAGGATATCAAGCATGCTCCATTGAGCCCCATCGATGGAAAACCGGTTCGACGTGTGAATCTGGCAACCATCCACCAATTATTGAACAACCCGGAACGGGCCTCCTGAAAATCCTGGTTCCGCTAGCAGGCTGTTGCTTTTCTACTCACTCAGCCATCTACGGCGTTAAAATCAAGCTCATTGTACTCATTTACAGGTGTAAACTCCGTTTTTTCGCTCGATTTTGCCTTGTATCTGGCTCGACTCAGCGAATTCAAACAGCCTGCTAACGACCTCCGGTCAAGTCTGGGCGAAACTCAGGTGTGATTCATTATGTTCAGATTCGAGACGACAATCGCACGGCTTAGCCCGGACTATTGCGGAGATAGTCAATCAAGAAGCTGGGCCAACAGGGCCGCAAGCGGGTTCGACTTCGCTCACCGCAAGAACCGGGTTCATGACTTAATCAGAGGTTCCATAACCAGCAACCCGAACCGCACACCTCCATGCGCCACTCTGGTTCAGATGGCCGGTTTTTTGCTTGAATTACCTGATAGCCTATGAATCGCCTGCGCCTTGTTTTAGAAGGTATGATCGCGAGCTATACGCCATAAGTAGCGGCACGCCACTTTCGATATTCGCGTGATACGCCAGATTTTGTTCTTCGGGCGAGGCCAGATGCTGATCCCATTCGATCAGACGAGGCGCAAGCATGCGATGCCACAGTGGCGGTATGAGACAGATCAGCATAGAAGTCAAATAACCATAGCGATATTGCGGCGCTTCCGCATAATAGGGGAGATTCCAGAATTCTTTTTCTGGCTCCAGATGGTGGTGGCTGTGGCGCCCGATTCCATCGGATACCCAGTAAGTAAACCGATTGGCACAATCCCAGGAATGATGCATCAGAATCGCTGATCCCGGTACGCGCACAATACCATAATGTTGCCCGTAGGTCCCGATCTTATAGGCAAAATGAGTGTTTAAAACACTAAACAAAAACCATATTGCCAAAGGACCGGTTGCAATCAGCACGAACAGCAATACCAGCAATTCGGCGCCATAGCCGCGAAGCAGCCGATTGTCCCACGACCATGTCTGTTTCCCATGGGTCTGCAAGCGCTTCGCTTCGATTTCCCATGCGGTATCATAGTCCTGCCGGGCTGTGCGCACAGCATATCGATAAATGCTTTCACCACGTAAAGCGGTACTCGAATCTACCGGCGTGCCGACATTTTCATGATGGCCATACGGATGCTCGATTGCGTAATAGGTAAAAAGCGCCAGCAAACCGCCCGCGCGCGACATGAATACCGAAAGTGGCTCATGTATGCGGTGGCTTAGTTCATGACCCGTCGCCACAGAACCGACCCCGCTGACCGCACTCATCAATAGCGTATAGAGCAGAAAATCCGCCCAGTTATCACCAGTATGAATCGATTTCATTTCAATACCCAGTACCACATCCGCCAGATGGGACAAACCCAGCAGATCGATGCCGCGCCACGCATAAGCCAGAGACCATATAAACGCCCAGAACGTCAGGAATATAGACACGACAAACGCATACATCATCCAGACAAAAATTTGTGGATGCTCGTATTCATAATCTGCCACATCGTCGCCAGACAAACGTTCCACCAGCGGCAACAACAGTAAGAGCAGCAAAGCGCTCCACGCCCATTCCGCGCCGACCATAATCATCCACGCTGCGCCGAAACCAATCGGAATCGGCCCGAAGAACCGGGCATAATGCCAGAAATTGTTTCTCATCAGGGTTTCCTCCACAAAAAATTATAGAATGATCATTCAGTATGTTATAGCTGCTTTACACGCATAGCACAAATACGAATGTCAATAAAATCAGGCGCCAGGGAGGACTGACTATTACCCATCCGCCGAGATAGCTCGCCGACTAAATGCCCGGCTTCATTGTGGTAAATCTTCGCAATAGCCCTGCTATGCTGTGCGATTTATCCCGAGAATCTGAACATAGTGAACCGCGCCTGAGCTTCGTTCAGACTTGTTCAGAGGTTACCCAACTGTACCGGCAAGCCCCTTGAGTTTAGTCCCGTTCCGTCTTGAAAAAAGTCAACATATCAATCAGTTCTCCGGCTTGGGTATTCAGTGTAGACAGCCCCACGGCGTTCTCCTCTACCAAAGCGCTGTTTTCCTGAGTCTGGCTGGCTAATTCGGCGATGGCGGTAGCGATATACTCGGTGGTCTGCTTCTGACTGCCCGCAGTCTGAGCCATATCGTATACGCGCTGACTTACTTCCTGGATGCCGCTGACAATCCCATTAAACGCCTCCACTACCTGCCCGGACAAGGCGCTGCCTGACCCTACCAACGTGAGCATTTCTTCAATCAGTTTCCTGATGTCCCGGGCATTAGTCGCGCTGGACACCGACAAACGCCGCACTTCACTGGCCACCACGGCGAAACCTCGACCTTGCTCGCCGGCACGGGCTGCTTCCACGGAAGCGTTGAGCGCCAGAATATTGGTGGTAAAAGCGATTTCATCCATCATAATGATAATCTCGGTGATAGCCTTGGCAGCTTGCGTCATCGCCTGCATTTTACTCTCGACGGAAAAAATCAGTTGCGCGCCCTGCTCTGCGTGTTCCTTAACTGCACGAGCCCGCCCAGCGCTGACATCGGCCCGATCGGCGCTTTCATCAACTAAAGCGGCAAGCTCTTCCATGGAAGCGCTAATCTCCTCGATGCCGCCAGCCTGAGTCGAAGTGCGCTGGCTGAGGTTATCATTACCGGAATTCAGTTCTATCAAACAATTCCCGGCACTCTCCATCGCCTGTTGCACCTGAACCACTGTAGCTCGCAACCTGATCAGCGCCACATTCAGATTCTCGCCCAATCGGGCCAGATCGCCTCGCAGCTCTTCTGGCGCAGCGCTTATCAAATCCCCTTGCGCCAATTGTTCCAGCCGAACCCCGAGGGATGCAACGGCATCGTTCTGGGACTGAATCAGATGTTTCAGGTTGGCTTGCTGCTGCTTCAATTCGGTGATATCCGTATGGAAAATCACATAGAGATCCTCGACATCTCCCGTTCGGCGCGGCAATTGGATGATGGCGCAAAATGAATGGATAGGCCTGCCATCCTTGTGCGTCAAGATCATTTCTGCGGCCACCAGATGATCCGTATTCATTACTTTTTGCATGACTTGACGCGCAGCATCCAGATTTAATGTGAACAGATCACGCCAATCGAAAGAAGAACTCAATAGCTCATCACAACTATAGCCAGTCATGCGACAAAAAGACGGGCTGGCTTCACGGAAGTGGAAATCTCTGTTATATATCGCAATACCGACCGGACTGTTGTCAAAAAATCGCCGCCAGTAGGCTTCTCTTTCAGCCAGCTCGGTTTCCTTTCCCTTGATCTCACTGAGATCGAAAATAGTCACAAGATATCGATCCTGTGGCCAATCGCCACGGCGCTCGAGTTTTTTGAGCGCCAGCAATGTAGGAAACTGGCTGCCGTCACTGCGACACAGCTCCAGTTCTAAACGCATAATCCCCCCTTGCTCAAGCTCAGAGCTACCAATCACTTCCATCACCACTGACACATCTTCCTGGCGAATAACTTTCTGCCGCCAGTCAAAGCCCGGACCGGTTATCTCTTCGATGGTATAATCAAACAGCAGCGCATTAAGATCGTTGACCTCATAGACGCTCCCTTCCATATCGACTACCAACATGCTATGATAGGAAATTTCCATGAAACCATCGAAAATGGCCTGACGTTTTTATTAATGTCGTAATGTCGGTCACTACAGTCATAGTCCGATCCTGATCCCAGCCGGACTGGCGGGTCAGGCGGTGGACAGAAACGTGAATATCAATCACGCCACCGTTCTTGTGGCGATGACGCGTCTTGTAATTTCTGGACTCACCGGTTTCCATCACCTGTTGCAAATTGCACCTGGCTTTCTCCTGTTCACCCGCGTCGGTAGACAGGATCTGTGCCCGGTCGAATTCCGGAGCGCACATTTCCTCGAAGCTGTAACCATGCATAAGAGCATAAGCCGGATTGAATTCGTAAAGCACTCCATCAAGACCGGACACCACCAACCCATCGGTTACGCTGTTAAATATTTCTTGTGAATAGGTCATTTCTCTCTCCTTGAGATTCGCCCACCTCGTTATACTTAAAGTGTAGCGGTGTCTCGTTCAGGATCTATCAGCAACGCTGATGAGAGATGAACAGCCGGGTTATATAGGGAATCTCTGAGTTTTCTGATGGCTCTGCGCTGTCAAAATCCGGAATCATCCGACAAGCGGTAACGCACCTTCGTGTAATGCACTGACCAATAAAACAGCCGCCTACTCGTTATTAATCAAGGAGTTTGAGAAAGCAATAGATCATGCCTTGGCGCTGAATGCACCAGTTTTTAGCTGCGCTTATCCGATCCGGATTTGGCTGTCAGCCAAATCGACATTATTTGTTGGACGCGAGATTATCGAGGTGGATCAATGCTCCGAAAACGTGATACAGGACCGATCCGCCCGCTCGACATGGACGGCGGATGGTCCCTTTTCGCTATAGGCAATCTGGAAACTGACCCGGTCTTCCTGCTTCAAATCATCAAATCCAGCATGACGAATGACGGAGTGATGAAAAAATACGGTGGCCCCCCCCGAATCGGGCTTGATAAAACCATAACCATCCTTGAGGCTGAAAATGATCCCGGTTTCCGAAACCTGATCATCCAGCCCACTAAACCGCTCTTCCTGTTTATAGACGCTTACCTCTTCAACGTGGTGGGGCCTTATTCTGGAAAAGGACTCCATAGGGTTGAGAAACAGCCCGTTCACCACCAGATCATCCTTGCGTGACCGATCATTAATGACCTGCTGCATCATTATCGGGTAGGTGACTTCATCCAGTAAGGCCTGGGATGTTTTGGTTTCCCGGTCACAGCCCGAAATATCCCTATAGCAGAAATCCCAGCCCAGAAGCATCACCCGTGTGCCCAGGGTATTCAACTTGCGCACCAGAGGCAGGAAATCGCCATCAGAAGCCACCAAAACCGTCACATCGAAGTTTTTATGCAACGCGGATTCATAGGATTCCAGAGCGAACCAAACATCGATCCCTTTCTCCCCATCTGGACCAAGCGGCAGATAGTGGGTCGTGACCCCTTCCCGAATCAGCACATCATCAAACTGCCGTTCCTTCAATAAAAGATCCCCTCTTTGGGAAGCCTCAGATGCTCTCAACCTTCCCCTGAAATAATGAGCGTCTACAATCTGACAATATTCCACCGGGCAACCTTCCGTTTTGGCAACTTCATGGCGGATGAAATTATGCAGTCCGCCGATGCTAATTCGAGTACGACGCTGATGAAATGATAAATAATAATTACTAACGTGATAAAAAAAATTTCCGTCGTAAAAAACGCCAATCCGGATAAGATTTTCCATTTTCATGTTCGGTCCAGTTTCAGCATTATTAATGAATAGTTTTCTTGGCGGGCTTGATTTTTCAAAATTTTTACTTGTAATATTCATTGTCGTTATTTGATCTGTTTATTATAAAAGATTCTCCCAATTCCAATCAAGAATCATTGCCAACCTTCCGTCATGAAGTACCGCGCTGCTGAATCCAGAACGTCACCGGCCCCCGATTGGTAAGGGTAACGTCCATATCCATGCCAAAAGGAGCACTCGCCCGCTTCCCTTGAGCGCAGAGTCCGTTAGCTTGTTTAACCATATAATCGAACAGAGCTCGCGCCTGCTGCGGCGGTGCTGCAGGCGAAAACCCGGCCCGCAGCCCACGGCTTGTATCAGCCGCCAGGGTAAACTGTGGAATGAGTAACAGATCCGCGCCGATCTGATTCAATCCCAGGTTCATTCGCCCCTGCCGATCCGGAAACATGCGATAGCCTGCAATGCGCTCAAGCAAACGATCAGCGGTTTCGCAGATATCCGATGGTTCGACAGCTATCATGGCGACAATTCCCGCGCCAATTAACGCCACCACCTGGTCATCAACTTCCACTCTGGCTTCGGAAACCCTTTGCAACAAGGCGATCATGACCATCGAATGCGGTTAAAAAACATCGTGTAAGGAATAGCCTACAATGACTGTTGGGTAGTGCTGATATACCTGAAACTAATGATGGGTGAAAATGATATCACGCTTTAGAGCAGGAATTCCACTCTTTCTTTAGGATGAGCTAACCCATGAAACCAGGGTAAAGCGTATAAATAACAATCAAATAAACTATCTCAAAATGACGTGAGCAAGGAAGCAAGCGTCTTTTGAGGATTAAAGGCAGGATGCCTTTTGGTTCTGGAGAGTCCCGGTATTGGACGACTGAGGCAGGATGAAATTTTATTATCGGCAGGCGAAGGATTCGCTTATTGCACACAAGCCCCGATGGACCGGGGCTTTTTTGTTTGCAGTTCTCGCTCCACATGCTCTGCTTATCAGCTCAATAGCCAGAAACGATCATCATTTCCCAGGATTAAAGCATAAAAACCGCTCACAGCTTTCGGAATCAATAGCATCCCATTTGAAGTGAGACCGGTTTGTTGTAAAGAAAAGTCTGTAAATCTGTTACAGTTGTTGCAATTGATATAAACTTCTCTAATCCTGGAATCTGTCTTAAGGAACCTCTGATTAAGTCATGAACCCGGTTTTTGCGTCCCTACTGGCCCAGCTTCATTGTTGACAATCTTCGCAATAGCCCTGCTATACTGTGCAATTTACGCTTCGAATCTGAACATAATGAATCGCACCTGAGCTTCGTCCAGACTTGTTCAGAGGTTCCCTGACTATTTTTCACATTTCAGATACCATCATACCATTACACATGGTTCAATATATGGAGCAAACTTCTTATACAATGGATGATATTATTGAGGCGCCGCCGTGGTTCACACGTGCCGTCGAAACAGACCATCGGGAACATACCATACAGGTATGCGGCGCGCCGATCCACTTTCTGCATTGGCCCAACAAGAGTGCGCCCGGGTTGCTGTTCGTTCATGGCGGCGGAGCGCACGCCCACTGGTGGGATTTTATCGCGCCTTTGTTTATGGAGCACTATAATATTGCGGCGATCGATCTTAGTGGTATGGGCGACAGCGGACACAGAGACCAGTATTCCGGGGATGTTTACGCTGAAGAGTTAATGGCGGTCATTAAATACGCCGAACTCGGTCCCAATCCGGTCATTATCGGACATAGCTTTGGCGGCATGGCCACCCTTAAAGCAGGCGTCAATTATCCGGATCAATTGGGTGGAATCATGATGGTGGATACCGCAGTTTTCCCGCCGGGATTCAACAAAAACAATGATCTGTCCGTATCCCCGTTCAAGGAAAGAAAGATTTACCCTGATCGTGCAACAGCCTTGTCGCGGTTCCGGCTGGTTCCACCCCAGAGCTGCCATAACCGATATATGCTGGATTACATCGCGGAGCACTCCATTACTCGACTCGATGGAGGATGGAGCTGGAAATTCGATGTCCGTTTTTTGCAGAAAACTATTTTTGATCAACTCGCAACAGAAATCAAAAACCTTAAATGCCGTGCCGTTGTCATGTATGGGGAGCGCAGTATTTTGTTCGGCAAATTCATGCTCGGCCAAATTCACAAACTCTATCCCGATAACGTGCCTTTTATTATGATCGAAGATGCACAGCATCATGTTTTTCTCGACCAACCCCTGCGATTTGCGCAACAGGTGCATGACCAGTTGCTGACATGGGAACATGGACAGGGTCTATCGAGGTGGATCAAAGAAACTGGAGAACTGACGTGATATGGAATCATTGTCTGCGAATTTGTTTTGCCTTATGCCTGTGCTACGTGAACTTCGGGATGATGGAAAAAGCCAATGCCGGGATCACAAGCGAACAACTTGCGAGTTATCTTCCCGACGCACCCCGTTTTTGGGAAGAAAGCGGCGAAGATCGTCTGGCGGATGCTTCACTGATCGATCTGGCTTTTGCCGTGCGAAGCTATAGCCGGAGTGCCCAGCTTTCTCCTGTATCTATCCCTTTCAATGTGATGATTTACTCCGATCAGGGACCGGAGCAGAATTTACTGAACGAAGATCTGACCGAAAATCTGCTTGAGCGGATTTTCGGGATCAGCAATTCACTGGATGAATTAGATTTGCCAGGTGAATTCATCGATTGCACGCTTACGCAAACAAGCGATACTGCCAGCGGTTATCCGGCGCTATGGATCGACTATGACTGCCCGATCCAGGGTTTGGTTCTTCTGCATATTCTCGTCAAGGTAGAAGATGACTTTCACCTCGGTGTTTTGATCGGACCTTCTGTGACCGAAAACAGTGTGCGCCGTTTCGCCACCCAAATTGACCTTGATGGTCTAGCCAGGCTGCAACCCTGACCGACATATTTTTATCCACCTGGCCTCGATAAGGATCGCATTGATATGCTGCAAGTAACTGTGGAACGCCAAAATATGGTCGAAGCACTTTCTCGAGTACTTGGCGCCGTGGAACGTAAGCAGATTCAGCCCATTCTGGCGAATGTATTATTACAGGTGGAAGATGGTTGGGCTGCTTTTACCACTACCGATATGGAAATCGAGCTTCACACCCGGACGGAATCCGAAACAATCACTCCAGGCGCCATCACGCTCTCGGCGCGCAAACTTTATGATTTGTGCCGAACCCTTCCATCTAGCGCCAGAATTACCCTGTCGCAGGAACAAAATCATTGCCGCATTATCAGCGACAGCAGTCGTTTTACCCTTCAAACTTTGCCGCCGGAAGAGTTCCCTGCCTTGGATGTGGATCAGACACACCTTAGCCTTGATGTGCCGAGCAAACGAATGCGATACCTGATCGATAAAACCAAGTTCGCCATGGCCAATCAGGACATGCGCTCCTATCTGAACGGCCTATTGCTGGAAGTGCGCGGCAACAGTTTGCGCGCAATCGCCACCAACGGGCATCGTCTCGCGGTCGCAGAACAACCCATGGATACCGATTCACCCGATGATGATACCTTGTTATGGTCTGGCATCGTGCCAAAAAAAGCCATTCTTGAACTTGCCCGTCAGATATCCTCTTCCGAGGGAGATATCCGGATTAAAATGGCGGAGCGATACCTCATGACAACTCTGGGTACTGCGCGTCTCAGCAGCAAACTTTTGGAGGGACGATATCCTCCTTATCAGAACGTGCTCCCTCAATCGGCGCACTGGAGTGTTTTTATCGAATCGACCGAATTGCTGGCCGCACTTCAGCGCGTTACTGTACTGGCCGATGAACAAGCATCGCGCGTCAAATTGACCATCAAGCCAGGCCTGATCCATCTGGTATTAATCAACCCGTCAAGCGACAGTGCCGAGGATACGGTTTCAGCGCAATATGATGGGCCAGAGACCGACATCTATTTCAATGCCGCTTATCTGATCGAAGCATTGTCCGCACTTGAGGACAATCCCTGCGTTTTGCATTTCAACGATGCATCGAGTGCCTGTTTGTGGCAGATGCCGAATAACAATCAATGTTTACAGGTCGTCATGCCGATAAGAATCTGAGCATCCCCCCATACCTGAAACCCTTCCTTTTCGGTCGGCACAACCTGCATGCTCCAGGCAAAAGAATTGTAGTGCACTCGCGGTGTGCTTTGTGTCATTCCGGGCCACAACAGTCTCATGCGTTCCGCGCCCGTTCATCAAACTGTAAATAAAAAGGATTAAAATCGTTATCAAATAATCAACTTGAGAGCGAGGATCAATCCAGTGAAAAAAACATCGGTGGGCATCGCTTTGTGGATGAGTATTTGTTCCGCATTTGCCGCAGAAAATCCACTGACCCCACTATGGAACCAGATTGATCGTAATACCGAATGGGTGCTTGAAAAGGAACAAAAGCTGCATTTCAAAACTTATCATACCCAGGGCATGACCAAAGCAGGAGGACGTTTTTTTCTCTCCTCTCCTCGGTTGAAATCCTGAAAAAAACGAAGCACTATGACCACCCATTGGATGGATACGATCGCACCCCAGGATCAGGCATCGGCCACTTGTTTGTGTTTGATCCCGCCACCGGACAGTTGCTCAATACCATCACCTTGGGTGAAGGCGATATCTATCATCCGGGGGGCATCGATTATGACGGTCGCTTTGTCTGGGTTCCAGTCGCTCAATACAGACCCGACAGAAAGCCTGCTCTGGCTTCATGGACAGATTGGGTTCGTACTGGAACCGATCGCGTCAGCCTACACCATCCATTGTTTCATCGACTCCCACTAATAGTACATCATTTTCGGCTCCATGCTATTATAAAATAAACGTGAAAACACAGATTGCAGGTCATCAATATGGCTCGGATCATCTTGTTTACCGGAAAAGGCGGAGTTGGTAAAACCTGCTCATCTGCCGCAACCGCTCTGAAGTGCAGCGAATATGGTCACCGAACACTCGTCATCAGCACGGATGCCGCCCACAGCCTGGCCGATGTTTTTGATCAACCCCTTGCTCCTGAGCCCAGACTGATTCGCGACAATCTTTGGGCGCAGGAGAGCGATGTCTTCTACAATATGGAGCGTTATTGGGGCACGCTGCAAAACTGGTATGAATCGGTGCTCGCCTGGGAAGGCGTGGACAGTATTCGCGCCGAGGAAATGGCGATTGCTCCGGGCATGGATGAATTATCCAGCCTGTTGTGGATTCTCGATCATCATCAGTCCGGACGCTTTGATAGCATCATCATTGATTGCGCGCCAACGGCGGAAACCCTGCGCTTGCTCAGCTTGCCAGAGATAGGGCGCTGGTGGTTCGACAAACTCTTTCCCCTTTCCCGCCGCGCTACCAGCATTGCCCGACCTGTTCTGCGACGCTTAACCAAGCTTCCCGTACCCGATGAACAGATGTTCGACGCAGCGGAGGATCTGTTCGATCGCATGGAAAGAATTCAGGCACTCCTTTCCGATCCGCAACAAACCAGTGCACGCATCGTGGTTAATCCGGAAAAGATGGTGCTCAACGAAGCTCAGAACAGTTATACCTATCTCAGCCTGTACGGTTATCTTACCGATATGGTGGTCTGCAACCGTGTGATTCCAGCGTGTGGTGAGGAAGATTATTTTTACTCATGGTTTCAAAGTCAGCAACGCTACCTTGAACAAGCCCGGGCCATGTTTTCCCCGCTCCAGATTTCATGCGTTCCTTTTATGGAGCAGGAAGTCGTGGGGTTGAAAATGCTGGAGCGGGTCGGCACGGTTCTATATGGTGACCAGGATCCCGCGCGTTTTTATTATCAGGGTAAATCGTTTCACATTGAAGCTATTGATGGCGGATATCGCATGGATCTACCCATTCCCAATGTGGAGAAAAGTGAACTTTCACTGGTGGAAGCCGGCCAACAATTGATCATCGAGCTTCCACGTTACCGGCGCAATCTGCTTTTGCCCCGGGTTTTGATCGGGCGCCCGGTCCTGAGCGCCCAAATGGATAAGGGTTGGTTACACGTCATATTTGGAGAAAAACGCCATGGACATGAATGACAAGCAAAAAATTGATGAATTAGAAGCCCGCCTCAGCCTGATGGAAACGAAACTCGACCGGATGATCCATGGGCAGCATCGTTGGCAAACTGCGCTTGCGGATTTTCTTCCCGAGCAAACCCGCGATCACATCAAAGCCTTACGTAAGGAACGAATTCTAGTGGTCCGATCGCTACTGGATCATTGCCTCGAACAAGAATCCGAGTCGGGCCCGAAATCTCGACAAGGAGTTGCCAGAGATATCCCTATCGACTGAATGACGACGCGCAAAGCAGCAGGGGCCGACGCTTATCCCATAGCAGAGAGCAGATCCTTGTTGTCTAAAATTGATTCATTCTCGTTGGTCCTTTCAGCTTCCCCCGACCCATAAAAAGGTTATTTTATGTCTACACGCAATCTGGAGCATTTTTTTTGCCCCAAAAGTGTGGCGCTTATTGGCGCAAGTGACCGCGAAGCGACAGTGGGTTATACTGTAGCGCGAAATCTGCTCACAGGCGGCTACGAGGGAAAAATATTTTTAGTCAATCCTCGAAAACCGGTTATCGATGGGCACCCCTCATATGCTTCGATTGAGCAACTGCCCGAGGTGCCCGAAATGGCTATGATCGCCACGCCGGCACAGGGTATACCCTCGATCGTGGATCAGCTCGGGGCACTGGGCACCAGGGCTGCCGTGATCATATCCGCCGGATTCGGAGAAGGTGATAACCACGAGGGTTATGCTCTGCAACAGCAATTGCTCGAAGCATCCCGTCGCCACCTGATGCGAATCGTAGGACCCAATTGCCTGGGTATCATCAACCCGCTCAATGGATTGAATGCCAGTTTCTGCCATATCAATCCGCCTCGGGGAAACGTGGCTTTTATCACCCAGTCTGGCGCCATCATGACTGCGATTGCCGACTGGGCCAGCGCCAGAGGTATCGGCTTTTCCCATATGGTTTCCCTCGGAGACATGAGCGATGTCGATTTCGGTGATCTCATGGATTACCTGACGCTTGATCCTCACACCAAGGCTATTTTATTGTATATTGAGGGCATTCGCGACGCGCGTAAATTTATTTCCGCCGCCAGAATCGCCTCCCGGGTCAAGCCGGTGATTGTCGTTAAAGGAGGGAGATGCGCGCAAAGCGCTCAGGCTGCCCGGTCTCATACTGGATCTATGGCCGGCAGTGATTCCGTTTACGATGCCATTTTTCGGCGCACCGGCATACTGCGCGTCAAGACCCTGAGCGAGCTTTTTGATGCCGCGGAAACCCTATCCTTCGGCATGAAGGTTAAAGGTAATCGATTGCTGATCCTCACCAATGGCGGCGGCGTTGGCATTCTCGCTACCGATGCGCTGATTGACTTTGGCGGACAACTCGCGGAACTGAGCCAGGAGACCATCACCGCTCTTGATGAAGCTATGCCTGGCATCTGGTCTCAGAGCAATCCCGTGGATATCCGCGGCGACGCAAATGCTGCCCGATATGGCAAGGCTGTTGAAATATGCAGGTTGGAGCGTAATGCAGACGCCGTACTGGTCCTGAACTGCCCCACGGCAGTGGTCTCGAGCATTGACACGGCTAAAGCCGTCGCTGAAGCCAATGTACCCCGAAAGAAACCCATGCTGGCCAATTGGCTGGGCGCTTCTACTCAGGATCAGGCGCGACAGATTCTTCACGCCAGTCAGATTTCGGCTTATGATTCCGTCAATGATGCCGTGCATGCTTTCATGCACATGGCTGATTATCAGCGCAGCCAGAAAAATCTGCTTGAAACCACGCCTTCATGGCCGGAGGAATTTACGCCCGATTTGCGCCGAGTCCGGGAAATGATCCCTTCCGCGCATCCTGAAGCACGCTGGCTTGATGAAGCCACAGCAAAAGAAGTGCTTAAAGCGTATGAAATTGATATCGTTCCCACACTGATCGCCGATGATCCGCAGGATGCCGCCATGAAAACGCGTGAACTTTCCGGTCAGCCTGTGGCTTTGAAAATCCTCTCACCGCTGGTGCTGCATAAAAGCGATTTCGGTGGCGTGGCTCTAAACCTGGCCAGTCCGGAAGCCGTGTTACAAGCTGCATCTATTATGCAGCAGAAATTTTTTGACCGGCATCCAGAAGCTGAAGCGCCGCAGTTTACCGTGCAACCGATGGTCAACCGTTCCGGAAGTTATGAATTGATCCTCGGAGTCACAACCGACCCGGTCTTCGGACCCATCATTGTGTTTGGCGAGGGCGGCGTAGCTGTCGAGCAGGTCAAGGATGTAGCATTTGGTCTACCGCCCTTGACCATGGCTCTGGCGACAGATCTGGTCAAGCAGACCAAAATTTTCACCTTGCTGAAAGGTTACCGGAACATCCCGCCAGTGAATCTCGACGAACTTTACCTAACGCTGGTCAAACTGAGTCAACTGGTCACGGATATACCCGAGATCACCGAAATCGACATCAACCCTCTTCTCGCGCATGCTCAAGGCGTTGTGGCGCTTGATGCGCGCATTCGAATCGAACCCTATGCCAAGCAGGAAGCGCATGAAAGGTTGGCCATCAGACCTTATCCCAAAGATCTGGAAGAAAATATTACCCTGCCGGACGGTCGTGAAGTTTTGTTACGCCCCATCCGACCCGAAGACGAACCCGCCATGATTCGCGCTTTTGCTTTACTATCTGAAAAAGGTCGGCGTCTGCGTTTCTTTTCATCCATGCGCGGACTGCCCCACGAACTTGCCGCGCGTTTGAGCCAGATTGACTACGAGCGCGAAATGGCGCTGGTTGTGTGTACGCCCGGACTACCCGGTCAGGCTGATGTGGCCGCCGGTGTTCGCATCGTAATGGAACCCAACAGAGATCGGGCTGAATTCGCCATCACCGTGCTTGATGAATTTGCCGGCCAGGGCCTGGGAACATTTCTGATGAAAAAAATCATACGTTATGGCCGCAGTCAGGGACTGACGGAAATTTATGGTACCATTCTCCACGAAAACAAACCTATGCAGGCAGTGTGCCGCAAATTAGGGTTTAGCACCAGCTACACGGATGAGCCAGGGGTCGTACTCATGAAACTGAGCTTATAACCGGTCGCTTTATCTTTAGGAACCCCCGATCAAGTCTGGGCGAAACTCAGGTGCGTCCCTTATGCCCAGCTTCATTGAAGCTGGGCATAAGGGACGCAAGAACCGAGTTCATGACTTGTTCAGAGGTTCCTTAAAGTTTAATGTTTTGATAGCAGGAAATTATAGTCATGAAAATGAACCATTCCCAGTCACAAAGCCCGGATTCCGATGACTTCATCAATGATATCCACTGGATTAAAAAAACCGGCTGGTGTTTTGCATCGATACTGGCGGCTTTACCCCTGATCGGAATGCTGGCAGGAGGTGGTCTGTGGTATTGGGCGGTACCACTTGTGTTTGGCGTGATTCTGCCGATCGCCGATCATTTAATTGGCGAGGATCCGACCAACGTCAATCCCGGCGCAGAGGCGCGTCTGGAATCCTCGATATATTACAGCGCCATTTTATGGATTTTCTGGCCACTGCAAACGCTGGTTATTATATTGTCCTATCACCTTTTATTACAGGGTGGGCTGCAAGTGGCTGAAAGCGTGGGTCTGCTGATATCCATGCTGATCGTCTCGGGCTTCGGCTTGAATCTTGGGCATGAACTGGGGCACCATCGCAACAGAATCGACAGAATCATGGCCTGGCTGATGACCGCGCCAACTTCAACGTCCGATTTCTATATTTACCACAATTATGGTCATCATCGGGATGTGTCAACCCCGGAAGATCCGGGTTCCTCGCGTTATGGCGAATCACTGTGGGCATTCTGGATGCGCAGCATTCCGGGAAAGACAAAAAATGCCTGGAGAATTGAGGCGCAGCGTTTGCGCGTTACTGGTCAACCCCTGTTTTCATGGCATAACCGCTTCATCGTTCTGATGTTGCCAAGTTTCATCTGGCTGCTTTTTCTGGTCGGCACTTTTGGTTGGTGGGCTGCGCCATTATTTGTGCTTCAATATCTGGTCGCACGAACTTTCCTGGTGATTGCTGATTATATCGAGCATTACGGTCTAGCCCGGCGCCGATTGCCTTCAGGCGATTACGAACCGGTACGCCCGATCCATTCATGGAATAATAACTTTTTAATCAGCAACCTTGTCATGTGCCAGGTAAACCGGCATTCCGACCATCATGCCGATCCGGAACGCCCTTATCAGATTCTGCGCCATCTGCCGCAAGCCCCACAATTGCCAAGCGGATACCTGCCCATGATGTTTATCGCCATGATACCGCCCTTGTGGCACGCAATCATGGCACCGCGCCTCGAAAAACTCTACGCCAACTCCGATATTCCAGCCAATCGGGGATGACAACAGAGCCAGAGAATGGTCAAAGTTATTGAACCAGATCTGACCCAAACTTCAAGAATATTCCAAAGGTTATGCCTCCAAACACCATGACACTTCTTAAAGATATCGAACAACTGATTATCCGACCATCTCCACAAGGAGGCGGCGTACCCACGGCAAATTACAATGGCATGACCCTGCGCAGCAGCTTTCAGCCAATTCTGAATCTTGCGCACAGGACCATACCCGGGCATGAAGCACTGATCCGCATCCACGATAGTCAGGGTTTTCCGATCTCACCGCATGAGTTATTCAAGCAAGCCACCACGATTGAGCAAATAGTTTTTCTTGACCGGCTGTGTCGTGCATTGCATGCGGCTTCTTACGAACAGACGCAGGTCAGGGACAAATGGCTTTTTTTCAACCTTGATCCCAGAGCCATCCATGTGGGTCACCATTACGGACCATTTTTTAAGGAGATGTTGAATAAATATTCAATCCCTGTAGAACAGGTGGTGATTGAAGTGCTTGAACATGAGGTGGAAGATAACGATTATTTGGCAGAATCTTTCGAATATTATCGCGATATCGGCTGTCTGATCGCACTTGATGATTTCGGGGCTGGACATTCCAACTTCAATCGCGTCTGGACGATTAAACCCGACGTTGTAAAAATAGACCGTTCCATGCTGGTAGCTGCCCGCAATGCCAGCCATATTCGCCGAAGCCTGCCAAGGCTGGTGGATTTACTCCATGAATCCGGGGCACTGGTCTTGCTGGAAGGGGTCGAGAATGAATCTGAAGCCATCATTGCTCTGGATTCAGGCGTCGATCTGGTTCAGGGATTTTATTTTTATAGACCCGATCCGCTACCGGTTCTTCAGTCGAAATCCGAACATATCCTTTCAATTTATGAAAAGTTCAATGCTTATTCTATAAGGCAACGACTGGGCCAACATGGATACATGCAGCCTTTCATTTTATTTTTCCAGTCGTGGATCAAAAAGGTAAAACAATCCGATCATGCGGCGGTCATGCAGTGTTCTATGCAACTACCCGGCGCGGAATTGTGCTTCATACTTGATGAAAAAGGCTTTGAACTTGCTTGCGGTTGCAGAAAATGCTTTCAATCCATGCATTTACATCCGCATTGGAATCCTCTGAATCAACCAACGAACAGAGCATGCTGGTCCTACCGATCGTATTATCGAAAGGCGATGGAAAATCAGGGTACCATCCAGGTCTCGACCCCTTATCTATCGTTACGAACCACCAATTTTTGCCAGACCCTTTCCTGCGCCATCTATACCGCATCCAATCAGCTTGTGATTTTATGTCTTGATGTTAAATTCAACGGTGATTACTGATGCCGGATCGCACGCGTTTTCGTGAATCGCTGAAAAAGGGTGAATAGAACCTCATCATTTGAAATACAAACCACGATTTTTGGTCATTTCTCCCGAATACGCCAATACGATGGCTATCGACCAAGGAGCCTCCGATCAAGTCTGGACGAAGCTCAGGTGCGATTCCCCATGTTCAGATTGTCAACCATGAAGCTGGGCATAATGGCCGCAAGAATCGAGTTCATGACTTGTTCTAAAGGTTCCCTAACGCAAAGTATCTCCTGACAAAATTTTCAGCGCCAAATGGGAATCCTGATCATCACGCAGATGATAGCTATCCATTCCGCATCGCGCCATTAACGGCAACTGATCGACGTGCACATCCCCGATGGCGCTCAATTCCCCCGTATAGGCATATTGATGGCGCAGAATCCGGGCAAGGCTGTAGGGACGCCCATCCTTGAATCCGACGAATTCCAGGGCGATCAGATCAACTGCATGAATCATAAGCTCGTCAATATGCTGCGTGTCGTCTCCGCGCAGAATCAGGCCGGTTTTCGGTCTGTTGATCAGCGATAGTTGTTTACTCCAGTGTTCCCGGGAAATCAGGATAAGACCTGGCGGATAATCTACGCAATCATCGTTACATATTTGCCATGGATCCTGCTGCAATCCCCCCCCCTTAATCAGCCACGGCATAGATCGCATCCTTGAAAGGTTGAAGCCCGAGCCGTCGATAGGCTTCTATGAATCGTTCGCCTGACAGACGCTGATCGAGATAAACCTGCACAAGATTCTCGATGACGTCCGGAACATCCTTTTGCGGCAGAGAGGGGCCCAATACATCGCCGAGGGTGGTTTCAGTTCCGGCCGAATTGCCACCGAGTTGAATCTGATAGTACTGCTCCCCTTTTTTATCCACTCCGAGAATACCGATATGACCGACATGATGATGGGCGCAAGCATTCATGCAACCGGAAATATTCAGATCAATAGGACCAAGCTCATGCAGTTTCTCGATCCGGGAAAAACGTTCCTGAATGCCGAGACCAACACTAATGGACTCGGCGTTGGCCAGTCCACAATAATCCAGTCCAGGGCAGCAGATCATATCATTGATAGAAGTGATGTTGACGCTTGCAAGCCCTAATGCATTGAGTCTGCGCCATAATGCCGATATTTCCGTGGCAGGTACGTGAGGGAACAACAGATTTTGCCGATGCGTGGTTCTTATTTCACCACCAGTATACAAATCAGCCAGCTCCGCCACTGCCAGCATCTGTGCTGCAGTCATATCACCGGGCACCATTCCCTGCTGTTTCAAAGACAGGAATACTGCCCGATAACCCCGTTCCTTATGTGGCAAGGTGTTTTGACGCCACCATAAAGAAAAACCATCATCTCCATCCGCAAGGTCAACAAATTCAACATCATCAACCAAAGGAGGGAGTGGTGAAAAACACTGCTTCATGGCAGCAATCCGCTTATCGGTGAGGCACAAATCCGCGCGGCTCATCTGCTGCCACATGGTTTCCACCTGCTGCCGAAACGCATCAATACCCATGCTTTTGACCAGGATCTTGATGCGAGCCTTATACATATTGTCGCGGCGACCATGGAGATTATAGACCCGCAATATGGCATCCAGATAATTGAGCAGATCCTTTTGCGGTAGAAAATCCCGCAACAACTGGCCGATGATCGGGGTACGTCCCAGCCCGCCACCAACAAGCACTTCAAAACCAACCTCGCCATGGTCATTGTGGATCAAATGCAGACCAATATCATGCACCTGACTGGCCGCGCGATCATGAGCGCTGGCAGTAACCGCAAATTTGAATTTCCGTGGCAGATAGCTGAATTCGGGATGCAGTGACGCCCACTGGCGAATAATTTCACAATAGGGACGCGGATCCTCGATTTCATCACTGGCTACGCCAGCGAGATGATCGGTGGTGATGTTGCGAATGCAGTTGCCGCTGGTCTGTATGGAATTCAGATCAACCTGCGCCAGCATCTCCAGTACATCCGGCACTTCTTCGAGCTTAAGCCAGTTGAACTGAATATTCTGGCGCGTGGTGAAATGTCCATAACCCCGGTCGTATTTTTCAGCAACCCGGGCAAGTTGGCTCAATTGCCGACTCGACAGCGTGCCATAGGGGATTCCCACGCGCAGCATGGGTGCATGACGCTGTATATATAAACCATTCAACAGACGCAAAGGACGATAACTTTCCTCGTCGAGTTCGCCTGAAATAAATCGACGGGTCTGATCCCTGAATTCCGCCACTCTGGCGCAGACCAATGCCTTATCATGATCCTGATACTGATACATAAAAGATTGTCTCCCAAAAAGCGCTTCCTTCAGACGCATTATACTATTAAAGAATATTAATTAATAGATTTACGCAAATATTATTATAAGAAGGCGCCGTATAAAATATCTGGCTATATAGACAAATATTTTTGGAACACAAGCGTTCTTTAAGCCTTGATTGGTAGCGGTTGCTGCTCTTGATAGCGTGAACGATAAGTTTTACACTCATGAATTATCATGGAAACACGTCTGCCGGAAACGGTAAAATCAATGCCTGAGGGTCGTCAAGCCGCTGCAATCATCGGAGATTGTGTGCATTGCGGCTTCTGCCTGGCAACCTGTCCGAGTTATCGCGTGTTGGGTGATGAGCGAGACAGTCCGCGTGGACGAATCTATCTGATTAAAACATTGCTGGAGAAAGATAGTGGTGCTGATCAGGTTCGGCGCCATCTGGATCGCTGCCTGACCTGTCGCAATTGTGAAACCACCTGCCCTTCCGGGGTGAAATATGGAGAATTACTCGATATTGGGCGTCTTTGGCTGGAGCAGCAACACCCCATGCCGCGATGGAGAAAAATCCTGTCCGGCATCATGGTTAAAATCCTGACCTCACGGCGCTTCATGCGCCTGGTGGCAGATGCGGCGCGCATAAGCGCACCAATGCTTCCGCGTACTCTATCGGCACGCTTTGTACCGGATGGACGAGAAGCACTCCCCTGGCCTGGAGATTACAAAAACAAACAGTATGAAACCCTCGCGCAAGAGATAATAAGGTTTTCAGGCCAGGCAAAAGCGCGCACAGAGAGGGAGTTTACTGGAGACAATGACCGATCGAACACATTTTTAACGCAGCATGAGAACAAGATGGCTTTTGCGCAAAGGTATCAGGGAAAGGGAACCATCCTCTGGCTTGAGGGCTGCATACAAGCCGCATGGGCGCCTCATATTAATGCCCTTGGCGCCAAATTATTTCAACAACTGGGTTATCGCGTTGAGCGGATGCGCGCGGCGCATTGCTGTGGCGCGATGGCCTGGCATCTGAGCCAGTTCGAGCTGGCACGTGCGCAAATGAAAGCCACGCTCGATGCCTGCAAACCATGGCTAGATCAGGATAACATCACCATCATTAATGTCGCCAGCGGCTGTATGTCGCATCTTAAATCCTATAAGAACCATTTTAAGCATGATTCCCATTATGCCGCCTTGGCTGATCGTTTCAGCTCCTTAACCCGGGATCCGGCCGAAATGTTTCAACCGCTTGCGAACCAATTGAAGCCGAGGAATAAAAAATACAGGCTTGCCTTTCAAAGCCCGTGCACGCTTCAGCATGGGCAGGGCTTGAGCGGTGTAGTGGAACAATTGTTACGCCAAGTTGGTCATGATCTCATTACTGTAGATGAAGCGTATCTGTGTTGCGGTTCATCTGGAACCTATTCTCTGTTGCATCCACGTATCGCCGCAGAGTTAGGTCAAAAAAAGGTAACTAATATACAACACCACGACCCAGAGTGCATCGCTACCGCCAATATCGGCTGCCAATTGCACCTTGCCGCCAAAAGCCGCATTCCAGTCTACCATTATATTCAGTTGATACGCGCAAGTTGATACGCGCAAGTTGATACGCAGATTCAAGTCCAAAGTGCATCAGGCTTTAAGCTGCAAGAGCAGCCATATGTTTTCCCATTAATTGATCACCGGAGACTATATCTATGCGATATTTTATGAGGGTGACGCTGTTTAAGAACCTACTGATCGGTTGATTGTAAAGCAGATATTGGTTATCATCTGTCATTACTATAGACAAGTTAATAGGTTATATAAAAAGAGGTTAGGTAAAAACAATATGGCTCAACGACCCAAACTTGCGCATGTGGATTCCGATACGCACGAGCGCCTGCTTGAAGTGGCATTTGATTTGTTCGGACGTCATGGTTATGAGGGTGTATCCATAGATCAGATTTCACGGGCATGCAATCTGAGTAAAGGAGCATTGTACTGGTATTTTGACAGCAAAGAGGATTTATTTATCAGCTGTTTGTCGCGGCTGAGGGAACTATTGGAACGGATGATTTATCAACCGATGCTGGAGGCAACAGATCCAAGAGAACAGTTGGTGGCGTTTTTTCATGGATTGCGCGAGGTGTTGTTAGAGCAGAAAAATGTTGAGAGCATTGCCGGGCTTCTGCTCAGTGTTGGTGACCCGGGGCGGGAGAAATTCTGGAAATATCGGCAAAGCCTCCGACATAAAACAGAAAGTTTTTTTGCTGATATTATCCAGCAAGGGCGGGATCAAAACCTGTTTCACTTCGAAGACGACCCGCGGTCTCTAGCGCGGGCCATGAGCGCGATGCTGGAGGGATGTATACTGCAAACTCGCCGTGAGCAGTCGGAATATGGCCTGGAGGTTCTGGGAACCTTGTGTCGCGCCTTGTTTATTACCTTGGGAGCGGAGCCGCCGAATCCGCCGGAAAAACATTTGCAGCACTAATCACTTTCATCAAGGTCAGGCAGCTTGCGTCGAATGGTGGAGTAGATGCGCCTTTTTTGCGTTGGTGGATATTCCTGTCAGATGCGGTGGATAGGTGCCATGAGTCCGCAACGGGCATTTTCAAAGCAGGATGCCTGGGAGTGTGTTCACAACGTGACTGGGCTCAAAAATTTCGAGGTTCCACAGTATTAATGATATATATACTATGATATAATCGTAACTATAGTGGGATTGTCGCGATGAATCGCCCAAATCAGAGAGGTGGAAAGGTCAGTTATGGGATTATTTGACCGTTTTTTCAAGCAGGATAAATCACCTAAGAATTATCAATTTCGCATTGAAGGTTACCCCGAAACGATGATTGTAGAAGGGAAGAAAACCACCCTTTTACAGGTAGCACTTGATGAAGGGATTGATTTCCCATACAGCTGCCGGGTGGGATCCTGTCTTTGCTGCAAATGCCGTCTTATAGAGGGTAAGGTCAAGCAGTTTACCGATACCTCCTACGTTTTTACGCAGGAAGAACTAGAGAATCAGTATATTCTGGCTTGTCAGAGTACACCGTTATCCGATGTTGCCATTGCTGTGGAAGGCATCGATTTTCAAGCCCCAGTGGTTGGCGCGCCGCGCCATAAGCCGGAGAAAGCAGAAGGCGAAATCATCGGCACCCGCCATCTAACCCATGATATTATTGAAATCTCCATACGCCAGCAGATTCCGGCGATGTATACTTCGGGTCAGTATGCGGATATCACGGTCTCCGGGGTAATCGAAGAACCAAGATCCTATTCTTATGCCGCGGCACCCAACGAAGAAGATCCCGCGCTGGTTCAGTTTTTCGTGCGCCTGGTTCCCGGTGGAGCATTCAGTGGATGGTTGCACGCAGAAGACCGCAAGGGGCAGAAAGTGTTTCTGGATGGTCCTTATGGGAGTTTCTGGTTGAGGCCGTCGTCTGCTCCCATGCTTTGTATCGCCGGGGGTAGTGGCATGGCGCCCCTCAAGGCAATTCTGGAGCTCGCTTTGAAAGAAGAGGTTCAGCGCGAAGTGCTTTACCTGTTTGGCGCGCGCACCCAAAAAGATCTCTATGCCCTGGATAGCATGGCTGATCTGGAGCAGAAATGGCCGTCTCGTTTCCGGTTCGTGCCTATATTGTCCGAAGAGCCGGTGGACAGTGATTGGCAAGGGCGGCGGGGTCTGGTCACTGATTTTATCGGTGACAGTGAATTGACTCTCGAACAGCCGCATGTTTACATGTGCGGTCCGCCTCCGATGCTTGATGCTGCCATGGACAAATTGCTTACGCTTGGTGTTCCGGCGAATGTCATGCATTTCGACAAATTCCTTGATCGCAGCCATACGGCTAAAGCGCCCGCTTAGGGGACCTCTGATCAAGTCATGAACTCGGTTCAGCGTTGAGTTTCCCCGCGCCCTTTTTTTATCGCTTTGGCGATGTCATCAAGCCTTACACGGGTTCTTGATCCTTACCAGTGTCGGCAGGTTGTATGGCAGGTCAAAAAACTTCGATCCAATATAAGCCAGAGCCGGAAAGTTGTACAGTTTCATATATGGGGTCAGCTTTTACCGGAATTCAGGGAAGCTCTGAACAAGTCATGAATCAGGGAGCGATTCTATTTTGACCGTAATCAATCCCGCTTTGATCAGCGTGGTTGTCGTTGCCGTATTTGGTCTGGGTTTTGTCGGGTATGGGCGATTTCTCGCCGGGCATATATTTAAACTCGATAATAACCGCATCACCCCGGCGCATCAATATGAGGATGGCATTGATTATATACCGACTCCTCGCTGGATACTCTGGGGTCATCATTTCGCTTCCGTTGCCGGCGCTGCGCCCATTATTGGCCCCGCCATTGCAGTGATATGGGGCTGGCTGCCCGCGTTGTTGTGGGTGGTGCTGGGAACTATTTTTATCGCCGGAATGCACGATATGGGAACGCTGTGGGCTTCACTGCGTCATGAAGGTCGATCTATGCCATCTCTGGCGGGGCGCCTGATCAGCCCGAGAGCCAGAGCCTTATTTCTCCTTATCGTTCTTTTCCTGGTCATCATGGTCAATGCGGTTTTTGCTGCCGCCATTGCGCAATTATTTATCAGCACGCCCGAAAGTGTTCTGCCCTACTGGTTACAGATTCCGGTGGCTTTGACGGTGGGTGTTCTGATCTATCGCTATAAGGCGTCGGCATTGATGGTTTCAGTGTTGGGTCTTTTGCTGATGTTCGCGTTGTTGGGTGTTGGTATTGGATTCCCCATGCGTTTGCCTCAAACCCTGCTCGGGCTGGACTCGAAGGCCTGGTGGGTTCTGTTAATGCTGATTTATGGCGCGATTGCATCCCGTTTGCCCGTATGGCTTCTTTTGCAGCCGCGGGATTTCATGAATTCCCATATGTTGTTTGTTGGCTTGTTGCTGTTGTTGTTGGGTTTATGGGTTGGACATCCGCCGTTTTCGGCGCCTGCCATCAATGCTTCACCACCGCCCGGCACACCTCCATTATGGCCCCTGCTTTTTGTCACTATTGCCTGTGGCGCAATTTCCGGCTTCCATGGCTTGATCAGTTCTGGCACCACTTCAAAACAGTTGGATAAAGAAAAAGATGCCTTGGTGGTCGGCTACGGCGGTGCCATGGGGGAAGGGCTGCTGGCAATGCTGGCGATAATGGCAACGACCGCCGGTATCGGCGGCGTAAGCGCGTGGAATGCGGCTTATGGTGACTGGACCAGCGTCAGTCAGGGTGGAGTATCGCATTTTGTTACAGGCGCCGCGCATTTTCTTGGATATCTCGGCATCCCGGATAAAATCGGTTCGACTTTTATATCGGTGATGGTGATCGCATTCGCTGCGACCTCTCTGGATACCTCAATGCGGCTTCAGCGCTTTCTATTGGCCGAGATCGGTACGGAATACCGCATTAGCTGGCTGCAGCGAGTTAATGTCTCCACGCTGATCGGTTTTTCGGCTTGCGTGATTCTGGCGTTTTTTGCCGATCCCGAACATCCGGGGCAGGGTGGAATGATTTTGTGGCCGCTTTTCGGTACCACCAATCAACTGACTGCGGCTTTATCCATGCTGATGATGCTGACTCTGCTATACAAGTTGGACAGGGCGCGTTTGATTGTCTGGATTCCTTTCCTCTGGGTTCTGGTGATGACCACCTGGAGCATGCTGCTTAATCTCCTGCATTATTTTCGCGTCGGCAACGAACTGTTACTGGTTGTCGGCGGGATCATTATGATCCTTAATCTCTGGTTGATTCTGGAAGGGTTTTACGTCCTGCGTTTTTACGTTTTCCCCGGTTTAGATCGCAAGGATGAAACCCGATGAGGAACAAATCTGGAACGGCATGGAAAAAGCTGCGCGAATTGGGATGCAAATTGAATCAATTCTATATTCAATGCTACGATGCGCCTTACAGGCAGATAGCTCTGCGGCAGCGCCGACAACACGAATATTTATTTGAAACACTGGTCATGAGCGAATTGTCCGGCATTCCCAACCCCGCCGCCTTTTATACCCTGGAATTGATGCCCTGGCTTATCCAGGATTGGCACAACTGGCATCAGCGCATGGGATGGGAGCATGCACCATCGGGCGGCTGGCGCTGTTGCTAGGGCGATTCCGATTCCGTCCCATTTTCCCACGCGTGCCGGAAAGTCGCGCAGGAAGATTGCGCATCTATCTTTTTGGCGGCAAAGGGGGTACCGGAAAAACCACTTGCGCTGCCGCATGGGCCTTGGGTCAGGCCGATCAGGGGAAACAAGTGTTGCTGATATCGACAGATCCCGCGCATTCGCTTGGCGATGTGATGGGGCAGCACATCCACCGCGTCAAACCCTGGCGCCTAACCGATCATTTATGGGCTCAGGAACTCAGTGCAGAGCGTGCGTTGCGCCACTATCAAGTCCGTTTGCTGAAGCAGTTTCGTCAGGTGACCAATCCTGATCTATGGTCTGCACTGAAAAACCAGGTGCAAAAGATCATGACCCTTCCCGGCGCCCAGGAAGCAGCCTTGCTCGATGCCATTGCCGAAATTGTGGATGAAGCCAATTCGCGGCGGCGCTGGGATGTTCTGGTTTTTGATACGGCGCCCACCGGTCACACCCTGGTGTTGGTTCAATTGCCCGAGTTGATTGGAATATGGTCGGAGGGGCTGATGAATCAACGCTTGTTATCCCGCGATGACGCGAGTGAGGGTTTAGGGTTTCAGCCTGATCATGCGCTTGAGTTACTCGAACAACGGCGTGCTCGCATGAGCATGCTGAGAAAACTCCTTACCGATCAAGAGGTGAGCCGTTTTATCTGGGTGATGCGCGCGGAGCGACTCGCAATCGAGGAAACCAATCGCGCCCTTGGCGCTTTGAAAGAGAGCGGCATGCATGTGGAGCGTATTTTGATCAATGGTATTTTCGCCAGACCCGAACACGATGTTTTCTGGCTCAAACGCTGGCACAGGCAAAATGAACGGGTGGCGGAAATCAGGCGCCGCTTTTCCGCCTGGAATCTGCAGGAGGTTCCGCTGATGGACGAAGATGTGATTGGTTTGGAAGCATTGCGCCGATTGCAAGGGATCGCAAAAATGGATAACTTTTTTGTATAATTTTGTATAATCTAAAATAATACCGATAGGGTCTTGAATTTGCAGGGCGGGATGTAAAAATGAAATTTACGCATAATGGGTGGGCATGGTTATTTCTTTGGGCGTGGCTTGCAAACGCGCCGGCAAAGCCGGTCATAGTGGATTATGATCCGGGAAACTTTTCCGAGGATCTGTATGCGCTCGCGCTGATGCTTCATGCACCCGATCTGTCCATTGAGGCTGTTACGATGACCCATAGCCCCTATAGTGACGATCCTTTGCTCGAGTCCAGAATTACCACCCGATTTTTTAACGAACTCGGTTGCCGTGTGCCCATCGGTCAGGGACTGCCCTGGCCGAAAGATCCGGATCTGCCTGAGTTTTTGCGTATTAATTCCCTTGAGAAGTGGGCTTCCGGCATCGAAGACGACCAGATCAAGCACGAGGATGCTCTGACATTGATGGGGCAGGTTCTGGATTCAAACCCCAAAACCATCATTCTGGCGCTTGGTCCGTTGACCAATGTAGCGGCGCTTATAAACCATGATCCTGCAAAGAGCAAAGAGCGGATCGAGCGCATTGTATTGATGGGTGGTTCTTTGAATTATGATTATGGTGGTTTGCCCGGATCGGTTGCGGAATATAACCTCGCTATTGATCTCAAATCTTCTCAAACCGTATGGAACAGCGGCATTCCCATCACGCTGGTGCCAATTGATCCTTCTTTAGACTTGATTCTCTGGTCCGAGGATTATAAAGATCTGGCGAAAAGAAGCCGCACCGCCCGATTGCTCCACGCCGCAAGCGAAGTTCATTTCGAGAGCTGGAGTCAATATCATGTCGGACAGAATCATCCGGCTCTGTTTGATACATTCACCGCTGCCGTATTGATTGATCCGGGAATGGGCTACTATCTGGAGAAAAATGTGGCTTTGGATGAACGTGGTTTTACCCGCTGGGGCTCGTCTGATGATCCGCTCATGAAGGTATATACGCTTGCCGATCATAAGGGCGTGCGCAAGCTGTTCCGGAGGCATGTAGTGACCGATCCCCGGTTTCCGATCAACTGCCGGAAATAATCTGCCACATGACTTTTTCTTCCCGGCTTTGGTCGTGGTACAATCCGCTGGAATAGAGCACAACGGTCAGGAGGTGTCTGCGCATGAATCTACGCGCTCATTATTTGCAGCATGTGCCTTTTGAAGGACTGGGCTGCATGTACGATCATTTTCAAACCATGGGATATCGCTTGTCTTCGAGCAACGTATCTGCTGCGGATGATTTTCCGAATATCGATGATATTGACTGGCTTATCGTGATGGGCGGACCGATGGGTGTGGGTGATGAAAACCGCTTTCCCTGGCTCCATAGTGAAAAGGCGTACATCGAACGGGCTATTGATTCAGGAAAAACGGTTCTTGGTATTTGTCTGGGCGCTCAATTGATTGCCGATGTGCTTGGAGCGCGGATCATCTCCGGTGCTTGTTGTGAAATAGGCTGGCATGCGGTGGAACGCACCCCGGAAGCCTGCCATACCATTCTTGATCAAGCCCTGCCTGCCAGTTTTGAAGCCTATCACTGGCATGCGGATATGTTTGAAATTCCAGCGAATGCTGTGCGTTTGGCGTCAAGCCCTGGGTGCATCAATCAGGGATTTATCGTTGAAGATCGCGTGATCGGTTTGCAATGTCATCTTGAAATGACCATGACGGGAGCGCGCGAATTGATCTCAGCGTGCTGGGACGAACACTTGCCGGGTGATTTTGTGCAGTGCCCGGAGCAGATGCTCGCGCAGCCATCGAGGTTTGACGCGAGCAACGCAGTGATGATTGCCATTCTGAAAAGTTTGGAGCAGGGGATGGATGGAAGAAAAACAAACCTCGCGGATTAACGAACCTCTAAACAAGTCTGGACGAAGGTGATTGCGACTCATTATGTTCAGATTCGAGGCGTAAATTGCACGGTCAGAGCTATTGCGAAGATTTACAACGATGAAGCTGGACATAAGGGGCGCAAGAGTCGAGTTCATGACTTGTTTAGAGGTTCGTTAATCCTCTGCGCCGGTTTTGTTATATTCATGCGTCCAAACATGCTGTGCATGTTTGGACGCAAGCATATTTATTGACGCTCTTCGATGCGCTTGCGCATAATTTGCGCTGCTTCCACCATATTAGCGAGAGCTGGCATGACTTCTTCCCAACGTCTGGTTTTCAAGCCACAATCGGGATTGATCCATAATCTGTCAGGGGCAATGACTTTGCAGGCTTTTTCCAGCATGTCCACCATTTCCTCAACGCTCGGAATCCGTGGACTGTGAATATCGTAAACGCCGGGCCCAATCTCATTGGGATAATCATATTCCACAAAGGCATCCAGCAACTCCATTCTGGAGCGGGATGTTTCGATTGAAATAACATCGGCATCAAGAGACGCAATCCCCTCTATGATCTCATTGAACTCGGAATAACACATATGGGTATGGATCTGGGTTTCATCCTTAACGCCGCTGGTGGAAAGCCGGAACGCTTGCGAAGCCCACTTGAAGTACGCATTCCATAGTTCACGCTTGAGGGGCATGGCTTCCCTGAAGGCGGGTTCATCGACCTGGATGACATGAATACCCTGACGTTCCAGATCATTCACTTCATCGCGTAAAGCCATAGCGATCTGTATCGCAGTATCCGCCAGTGGCTGATCATCCCGCACAAACGACCACTTCAACATGGTAATTGGCCCGGTGAGCATGCCTTTCATCGGCTTTTGGGTCAGATTTTTAGCGAATGTGCTCCAGTGAACCGTCATGGGCTCAGGGCGTGAAACATCGCCATAAATGACAGGAGCATTGACGCAGCGACTGCCATAACTCTGCACCCAGGCGTTGGGAACAATCGCCATTCCCTGTAGTTTTTCACCGAAATACTGAACCATGTCATTGCGCTCAAATTCACCATGCACCAGCACGTCAATATTGAGCTCATTTTGCTTGTTGATCGCATCACGAGTCATGGTTTCAATCAGGGCGTTGTAATCGGACGCATCCATTTCACCCTTGCGAAACTTTGCTCTGGCCCGGCGCAATTCAGACGTTTGCGGCAATGATCCGATGGTGGTGGTCGGAAGGAACGGGAGTTGCAATTTCCCCCGCTGCGCTGTAACACGCGATGCATAAGGCAAGTGGCGCTCTGCATCCTGTTCGACAATACTGTTGCAACGCCTGCGCACATCCGGGCTTCTGACCCTTGCATGAGAGCTTCTTCGTTGCTGCAAGCTCGCGTTGGCAGCAAAGGCTGCATCATCCGCCTGTCCATTGGCAGCATCCACCAGCAGTTTCAATTCACCAAGTTTTTCTTCAGCGTAAGCGAGCCATTCGGCCAACTCTTCGTCTTTGAGTGTGGCGGATGCCAGAGACACAGGCACATGCAGCAAAGAACAGGAAGGGGCGATCCACAAACGGTCAAGGGGAACATGCTGTTTCAACTGTTCAATAAGATCACGGCTGTCATTCAAGTGGTTGCGCCATACATTGCGACCATCGACGATGCCGACTGAAATAACCTTGTCATCAGGGAGTTCCGCCAGGTTCGCCAGAACTTCATCTTTGGCGCGGACCAGATCCAGGTGGATCCCTTGCACCGGAAGCCCCGTTAAGACTTTCAGGTTTTCATGCAATGGGCCAAAATAAGTTGCCACCATAAGTTTAGGCAAAGAATCTGAAGCTTCAGCAAGCGCGGTATAAACCTGTTTCAGGGCTTCAAGTGCTTCTGGCTCAAGGTCGAGCGCCAATACTGGCTCATCAAGCTGTACCCACTCCGCACCTTCCTGGGCCAAACCTTGCAGCAATTGCTTGTAAACGGGGATCAATCGATCGATCAGGGAATAACGGTTGAATTCCTGATCGGTTTCCGAACTGATTTTCCCCAACGCCAGATAGGTGACCGGACCCACCAGAACTGGTTTGGTGTGATAACCGAGATCCCTGGCTTCAATGAATTCAGCGACTGGTTTATCGCTGGCGAGGTGAAAAGTCTGGTTCGGTGAAAACTCGGGTACGATATAATGATAATTGGTATCAAACCATTTGGTCATCTCGCATGCGAGATAAGCGGTTTCTTCCGCCTGGTGGGCTTTGCCCCGCGCCATACGAAACATCATGTCGATATCAATGCGCTCGCCGGAAAAGCCGAAACGTTCAGGAACATGACCCAGTACACAGCTCATATCCAGCATATGATCGTAATAGCTGAAGTCATTGCAGGCCAAGAGGTCAATACCCGCCAGTTGTTGTTGCCGCCAGTGTCTGACACGCAACTCTCGACCCTTCTGCTCCAGTGCTTCCAGGTCGATTTCGCCTTGCCAATAGGCTTCCACAGCAAATTTCAATTCCCGGGCTGCGCCAATGCGGGGATAGCCCAGAAGATGGGTCTTGGCCATAAGCTGAATCCTTTCTAAAGTAAGGTGTAAGATGTAAGATTTTCCCGCGTTGTTTACACTTTTGCGGGGTAGAAATAGTTTATCAGCAAAGCATGAGGGGCATATTATCAAGTCCCTTATGGGGTTTAACGGAGTTATAGAAATTGATAAAGCGGTTCAAGGAAGTCTTGCACGGTATATTGCTGCTAACCGGGCAACCTTTATATCACCTGCCTGATAGCGTGACCAAATTGACCTGCGATCATGCGGCGTCAGTCTTGTTCGTTTGCGCATATTCATATTTACAGTATCTCCAATAAAACCGGAATCTGTAAACAACGCGGCTAATTCTTACAAGTAATGCCATTAAATTTGGTAGCATATCAGTATAGCAGACTCACCTATTGGTGGAAAGCAAGCAGAGCCTATGCATCGAGGAGGCTTGACGGGTTGAGCCGCGTGTCTTTTCCTCACGCGATAATAACATGCTGTATATGAAAGGGGCTTAAGCAGAGTAACACCAAGCTACTTAAGGCTATTCAGAAGCTGTAGCGTATTCTGCCATAAATATTGCTGTTGTGCTGCATCTGCCCAAAAAAGGTGTGGATCTCCTGACCATCAAACACATTAGCGCCTACCGTCATATTGAGGTGATCGCTAAAGCGATAATAGAGCGAGGGTCTGAGATAATAATCCTCATCGCTCGGCGAATAAAACCCGAAGATACTGAGCATCAGATTGTCACGCCGCAGACTGCGGGTTAAACGCATTGTCAGCACATGCCGGTGTGCGTCGGGAAGAAATTCTGTGGAAGGCGCGCTCGCTTCCATAGCATCATGGTCATGCGTCCATTCCATATAATACTGCAAGCCAAGCGTGAGTTTGGGCAGCAACTCTCTTTCCATGCCCGCGAGATAACGGCTTTGGCTGTTGGGAACCAGTGGATCATTGCCCTGTTCGTCATCAACCGAGTCATAGTAGGAATACTCAGTAAACAGGATCGCACCGCGCCAGCTACCGCGCAGACTTGCGCCGAACGAATTCATGCGGTTATAAACCGGCTCCATGGTTGTGAGCTCCATGCCTATGGCCTGTTTGAAAAAACCCCGATAGCCATACAGCGCCCACTCCACGCCTCTCAAGGTATTGTAGAGACGCAGCGCGAACTCACCATTATCAAATTCCTTGTCGGGGTCATCGGGCCTGAATGCTGGCGGTGCGGCTGCTTCGGCGCCGAGCAGCGGAGAAAAATACGATAAACGATCACCGCGCAGGGTCAGATCACTATTAAAAACCGGATGCCAGATAAAATCGGCGTTGATATTACTGCTGTATCCGCTGAACTTGATGGCATCGCTGGGCGCCTTGAGATATTCATCGTCACGACCGCTGAAAAATGAAATATAATCTTTCGGAAACAGATCGTTCAGAAACACCAGATCCCCCATCCCCCAAGTTAGAATCTGGCGCCCGGCACGCACATCTATGGCTTGACCAAGCGGGAAACTCATCCACGCTTCCCGCCAGATGATATCCGCATCGCTGAGCACCGCATCACCGAGCAAATCCAGTTTGCCCTGTAATGTCAGCCAGGATTGATGATAGTTCCCTTCAAGCTGCAGCCGCCCTTCATCCAGGACATCATCCCCGGATATGACGGGATTGTCGCGGGTCCGCACGCTAAACGCGCCCTCGGCAAAACCGTGCCAGTCAACGGACCATGGCTTAGCCTTCACAGGCGCTCCCCAATCATCGCCCCAGCCTTCTTCCGATGAATCCGTTTCAGTTTGCGCATTAAGCGGCGCCATGCAAACCAACAGGCACAATCCATAAAAAATGGGTGTGATCCGGATTGATGAAAGCTGAAACATGAAATCCGGGCCGAACATTACTGTGCCTTAAGCCACTTTGCGGGAGGATTGCGCAATGAGCGTTCGCTGAAAATATTATCCGGCATGCCCATATCATACTGAATATAACGGAACTGGGCCAAAGTGTGCCCACCCGAAATCAGATCGGAAACCTTGACCTGTGTTGCGGTGGTGTGACCTTGAAAATCCTCCGTCTTTTCTACTTCGATCCTGCGATATTCCTTATCGGATTGGTCATAATAGATGCTTTTCATGGGGAGAAAAGATTTTTTATCCACCCACGCGCGATAATAGGCGAATTCGACGGAACCCGGATTTCTGGGCGTGTTTTTGATCACATAATAGGTATCGGTGGTTTCTTCAAGCTCATGCGCATCTTCATTTTCATTACGCCCCGAGACGTCTTCATAATAATAGTGGGTACCGACGAAGCTGGTGCGTTTATCGCCCGCAGAAATACGTTTAACCAGGTCAAGATCAGGCAGGTAAAGCCAGCGGTCGTCATCCCGTTTGACATGCTTTTCTACGCGGAATACGGTGCCATGTACGTCCGGCGGCCGACTAAAAACCACCAGATAACGTTGATCGGCGCCTTCTTCCACATCTTTGCGCAAAATGGTGAACTGGCGCATTTGACGATTGCCGCGCGCATCAATGATCGTCATTCGGGCGATCGAGCGCCCATCATCGGCGGCATAATATTGAACCAGATTGGCCTGGTGAACAATTTGGTCGGCATCCGTCAAGTCGGCGGCGCCGGTTACGCAAGACAGCGTTAATCCGCTTGCTATCAGGAGTAGGTAAAGTCTGCTTTTTAGCATGTTAAATCTCCTCGTGCGATGGGGTTCATGATTCTTCTTTGATCGATGAACCAAACATGGGTTTTTGCAGTAATTTTAACAACGCCGGCAGTACCAGCAAGGTCACCAGCCCTGAAAAAGCCATCAGCAACGCCATGAAAGTGCCGACCGTCTTGTAGGGAACCAGCGGTGCGACCAGCAAAGGCGAAAATCCAATAGCGATCACAATGGCGTTGCGGGTAATGGCACGCGCCGGCTCTCCGAACAACTGGCGCATCCCGCCTTCGAAGCTGTTTTCTTCGCGAATCAGATGCCGGGCATGTTGCAGGAAATGAATGGCAAAATCGATGGACAGCCCCAGTGTCAAGGATGAAAGGATCGCAACTGGCATGTCATAGTCTTTGCCGACAAAACCGATCAAGCCGTAGATTAAGGTGATCGTCAC
>Ga0209633_10000070_pt1 | contig 120502 bp, 111 predicted proteins | sample Cruoilmetagenom1_FD_187290 | JGI IMG/M metagenome (GOLD analysis project Ga0209633, IMG submission 187290) | Oil polluted marine microbial communities from Coal Oil Point, Santa Barbara, California, USA - Sample 1 (SPAdes) (version 2) | ecosystem: Environmental > Aquatic > Marine > Oil seeps ... | reverse complement strand
AGAAGCTCTACAATTTTATCAAGGAGTTCGTTTACATTTCTGCCCTGCAGAGCTGAAATAACAATAAACTCTTCTATTCCGAGGCCGTGAAATTCAAGAGCGGTGTTCTCATGTTTCTTATGGTCAACTTTATTAATAGCGAATATTACAGGCTTTTTGACCTTTCTAAGGAGGTTAATTACATCTATATCATGGGGCATTACCCCTTCTTTGCCGTCCAGTATGCATAAGATCAGATCTGCTTCCTGAATTGCAATATCGATCTGGTTCTTGATTAATGAAGGGTAGAGTTCGTCTCCTTCAGGATCAAATCCTCCTGTGTCAACCAGGCTGAATTCCCTCCCATCCCACTGGGTGTCTGCGTAGAGGCGGTCACGTGTGACCCCGGGTATATCTTCAACGATAGCTTTTCTTTCGCTTATAAACCTGTTGAAAAGGGTCGATTTGCCGACGTTAGGACGCCCTACAACGGCGACCAGCGGTTTGCTCTGGGCTTTTGAATCACTCATTTTTTGTTCGATTAGAACTCCTGAATACGAATACAGGAAAGGTGCTATAAGCCCCCGATTCCTATTGCCGCTATTGCAATAGCTGCATTACATACTAGTAAAAACTGAATCTTTAAAAAGTCAAATATCTATGACTTAAATGCTATTCACATACAAGTCTTCCATTACGATTTGTGATATCGCCATAGCAATCGCCATAATCGATAGAAGACCACCGCCACTCACCGCTTCTCTTCTGACACTGAGCGTTCAGGATATCACCGTTAACGCTCAAATCTCTGCAGCTTTGTTTGTAGCTTCCACTTGGAAGCATGTTATGATGATGCCGGCGTCCACACTGGAGTCTCCCGTTTTGGTTTGTAATATCGTTGTAACAATCTTCATAATCCAAACTCGTAAATCTCCAAGAGCCGTTAGCCCTCTGACACTGAGCCTGCAGAATGTTTCCTTCTACATTAATATTTCTACAACTTTGTTTGTAATTTCCAGGCGGGAGCCAGTTGCCGCCACCACTTTGATTACACGTTAATTGTCCGTTGTTATTATGTATTGGACCATCACAATTTCCATAAAAAAGAACTGTACTCTGCCATGTCCCGTCTTGTTTTCTGCATTTGGCTTCTAACATATGGCCGATTTTTAATAGGTCCGTACAACTATCCTTATAGTTGCCGGGCGGATATTGCTGGGCAAATGAATCTGTATTTATAGATAAGGAAGTTAATACCGCCAAACTGCATGCGAAAGCAAAAAACAATAACCCTTTAGACTTTTTCATTCTACATTCCTCCACTAAGATGTTTTTTTATTTAATCATTATGATTGAGTTTGTCATTAGGAGTCAAGCTCTAAATTATAATTCTTTCAAAAAGGTCTTTATTGTGATCGTGTTCTAAACGACTTATTCCTTATATTAGGGATTGTCTCTAAAATACTTTTTTACGCTTTTTAATACGAACTTGTGATGATATAGAAGTTGTTCGTCTGAATATTGCTCTGCTTTCCCATAGGGGCAGGCGCGTCTAGAGGCGCAGGATGTAGCACAGGTTTCATCGCTAATCCTAAATCTCATACACGCTTCCCAGTCCCAGCCTGATACAGATATAGTATTTGCGGGACAGGCGGATATACAGGGTTTGTCACAGCAAGGGCAGGGCGAGAACCCACAGATTGGTCCATCCTGTTCATCTAGTTCAAGATTGGTTATAAAAGCTCCTCTTAATGAGATCCATGGCCCATAGATAGGATTGAGAAGGATTCCAAGAAGACTTGGGACGCCGGCCCCGCATAGTTCTCCCAGTTTTAAGAAATTCAACTGGGTCGCGTCTGCGCCAAAAGGGAATACCGTTTTATAATCAATCTTATGAGAATCTAATATTTCTCCGGCTTCTTTGAATTTAAGAACAGTATAGTTGTCAATCAGGTCTATATTCCTATCTTCAAATTCCGGATTCTTCTCCAGATAATCTTTAAAAACTCCCCAGAAACCCTTGCCCGCAAAACCAACTAGAACTATGGATTTTGCCTCAGAGAATATGTCTTCCCTTTCTCCAGCTGTATGGAAATCCCCATTGTACTGATCGGAATTAATTTTTAGAGTGAGGTTAAACCCTGAATCTAGGAAATATTTGCTTAGTTCTTCTAATGCTCTCTGTGGGTTCATGTAGGTCTGTAATAAATCAAACTATATCTGACATTTGGGCATTACTCATCAGCTATGGGGGTGATGCTTGGTTCTAAATTCTGACTTATTTCATCTAATTCTTTTAATGTCGGGAGGTCATTTAAGCTTTTGAGTCCGAATATCTCCATAAATTCAGTTGTTGTTCCATAAAGAAAAGGTTTTCCAATAACCTCTTTTCTACCCTTAATTTCGATAACCCTTCTTTCTAAAAGAACATTAATTACGCCTGAAGAATCCACCCCTCGAATACTTTCAATCTCAACCCTTGTTACCGGCTGTTTATAGGCTATTATCGCTATCACTTCAAGTGCCGCGCGACTGAGGCGGAACTTCTTAATCTTCTTGTTATAATTAGAAATATCTTCACTGTGTTTGGGGTCGGTTCTAAATTGAAACCCTCCTGCAATCTCAGCTAAGAAAAACCCTCTATTTAATTCTTCCCAATCTGAAACAAGCTCTTTTAGACATTTTCTTATCTGCGAGCGATCAATATCAGGGAAGGCGAGCGTTAATTTATCAACCGTCACGGGCTGATCTGATATGAAAATGATACTCTCTATTGCTTTTTTTGTATCAGAAAGATCCAATTTGGTTTTCTCCTGAATATGCGATTAAGATTGGGGAATCCGGCGAATCCTGAACAACATCTACGTTGTCGGTTCTTGCTAACTCTAGTAACGCCAAGAAGGTTATCACAAGATCAAGTCTTGACGAACAGTCATTAAAAAGTTCTTCGAACTTGAATTGTTGTTTAGTTTTGAGCAGCTCAAGTACATATTCAATCTTTTCATCGATTGTTACAGATTCTGCTTCATATGTGATCTCTTCCGCCCAGAGATAGCTTCTGCGTTGATAAAATTCACGAAAAGCCTCAATAAGTGCCCATAGATCTACGGGTACAAGCTCAACTTCTTCACCGTGCTCGGCGGATGTTTCAATATATTCTCTTTTGAATACGTCTCTTCCAAGAACATCTTTTCCTATTAAGTCGGTTGCTGCGTCTTTGTATATCTGATATTCAATTAGCCTTCTAACAAGCTCGGCCCTTGGGTCTTCTTCCTCTTCTTCCATAACAGGTTTAGGAAGAAGCATTTTAGATTTAACAAGACTTAGCTCAGCTGCGATTACAAGGTATTCTCCGGCAAATTGAAGATTTAATACCTTCATAAGCTCTAAATATTCAATGTATTGCTCAGTTATTTTAGCAATGGGTATGTCGTATATGTCTACTTCGTTTTTTTTAATTAAATGGAGCAGTAAATCAAGCGGCCCCTCGAACAGCTGGACTTTAACCAAGCAGGGTTCGGGATTCTGAATTTGTTCAGGCTCTTTGTTTAAATCTGTCATCCTAGCAGTAGTCCCATTATATTTGTAAGGGTTCCATAACTATAGCCTGAAAATATTACTGATATATATGAGACGGGATAGAGTAGATATCTGAAAACACCCTCGCCAAAAATAAACACCCCAAATAGAAAGATAACCCCGTATGGCTCAAACCTGCTGTATGAATAGAGATGTTTGTCCGGCAATACAGCATATAGGACGCGGGAGCCGTCCAGAGGTGGGATTGGTATCAGGTTAAATATCGCAAGCGCTATTCCGTATATTATGGCCAGAATAAGGATTATAACAAATATGGATTCCAGGCTGCCGGGCGCAATCTCCCCTGTTAAGACCTTTGGGATTAGAGGGCGCAAAATAATGCCCGCGACAATTGCCGTAGCAAGGTTTGAAAGCGGTCCCGCTATCGCAACGAGCAATGTTCCCTTTTTAGGATCTTTGAAGTTCATGGGGTTAATAGGTACGGGTTTTGCCCAGCCGAATCCAACTAGAAACATCATTATTGTGCCTAAAACGTCAAGATGCGCTATAGGGTTTAACGTTAGTCTTCCTCTTAGCTTAGCAGTAGGGTCGCCTAGTTTGTTTGCGGTCCATCCGTGAAAATACTCGTGGATAGTAAGAGATAGCAGGATTACAGGGGCCTGTATAATTATAAGTTGAAAATTGATATGATTTAGGAAGTCGAGGTTCATTCGGTTTATGTTTCTATTTTATTTAGGTTGATAATATACTCGATTTAATAGAGATTTACGATCTGGGATGATATTTTTTGTGAATTTCCTTAAGTCGCTCACTTTCCACATGTGTGTATATTTGCGTAGTAGATATATCGGAGTGACCCAGCATTATCTGGATTGATCGAAGGTCAGCTCCACGCTCAAGCAGGTGAGTCGCAAAGGAGTGTCTTAGGGTGTGAGGGCTAATATTCTTTGCTATGCCGGCGCTTAAGGCGTGTGTCTTTATTAATTTCCAAAAGCCCTGCCGGGTCATTGCTTTCCCGCGTCTGGTGACAAATAGTGCTTTTGATTCTCTAGTTTTAAGCAGTACAGGTCTTGAGCGCTCCATATAGGATTTTAGTTTTTCCTGCGCTTTCTCACCCATGGGGACAATTCTTTCCTTTGATCCCTTACCGTAGACAATAATAAATCCCATCTCAAAATTAACATCATTTAGTTTTAGTCCGATAAGCTCAGACACTCTTATTCCTGTTGCGTACAGAACTTCTAACATGGCGGAATCTCTAATCCCTTCGGGAGTGGATTCCCCGGGAGATGCTAATATCCTCTCAACTTCCTCAAGAGAAATGACGCCCGGAATACTCTTTTTCATCCTGGGCGTACGTATCTGAGAGGTCGGGTCTTCTTTTATGATTTTTTCTAAGAGCAGGTATTTAAAAAACTGTTTTATGGATACAATGCATCGAACTGTAGTAGTATCGCTAAAACCCTGTTTTTTAAAATGAGAAAGGAAGTCAAGTATGTTCTCATACTTTATGTCCCCAACAGAGGTGATTTTGCTCTCTTGTAGATACAGGACAAATTTCCTGACATCCCTTCCGTAAGACTCAAGCGTATTTTTAGATAGACCCTTCTCTACTGCAAGGTAGGATAGAAAAGAGTCTAGAAGTTGGTCCATATTCTATTTAGTATAGACCATTAAGTTCCGATTTCCCAAGAGTTTAAGTACTTCTTCTGCTCAGGGGTTAATTTATCTATGTTAATGCCTTTTGCCTTAAGCTTCATTCTGGCAACTCCCTGATCTACCGCCTCAGGTACATTATAAACCCTGTTCTCAAGCTTTTTAGCATTCTTAACTACGTATTCAGCGCAAAGGGCCTGATTAGCGAAACTCATATCCATAACACTGGAAGGATGTCCTTCCGCCGCTGCGAGGTTTATCAACCTTCCGTTTCCTAGAACGTTTAGCTTCTTTCCGTTTTTAAGGGTGTATTCCTCTACGTATTCTCTTATCTGACGTTTTTTCTTTGATATAGATTTTAGACCGTCTAAATCAAGCTCAACGTTAAAATGGCCTGAGTTAGAAATAATAGCTCCGTCCTTCATATTCTTGAAGTGTTCTTTCCTGATTACGCTTATATTTCCGGTAACCGTACAGAAGAAGTCTCCGATTTTTGCAGCCTCAGCTATTGGCATAACTCTAAATCCATCCATTACCGCCTCAAGTGCCGCAAGGTCGTCAATTTCGGTTACAACAACATTTGCGCCAAGCCCCCTTGCTCTCATGGCAAGTCCTTTTCCACACCATCCGTATCCGCAAACTACAAAAGTTGTTCCGGAGATTAATCTGTTTGTAGCCCTGATTATTCCATCAAGAGTGCTCTGCCCTGTGCCGTATCTGTTGTCAAAGAAATGCTTGGTATTAGCATCATTAACCGCGACTATCGGATATTCTAATACTCCGTTTTCAGCCATAGCTCTTAAGCGTATAACACCGGTAGTAGTTTCTTCCGTTCCACCTAATAACCCGGCAATTTTCTCTTTTCTGCTTTTATGCAGGATTGAAACCACGTCCGCACCGTCGTCCATTGTTATATGTGGGGACATGTCAATTGCGCTGTTAATGTGATTGTAATAGGTCTTCGTGTTCTCGCCTTTTATGGCAAAAACCGAAATCTTATGGTCTTTTACGAGGTAAGCAGCGACATCGTCTTGTGTGCTAAGAGGATTTGATGCGCAGAGTGCAACTGTCGCGCCGCCTTCTTTTAATGTTATTGCAAGCTGAGCAGTTTCTGTAGTTACATGCAGGCATGCGGCTATTGTTATGCCCTTTAAGGGTTTTTGTTTTTTGAACCTCTCTTTAATTAGACCGAGCACCGGCATTTCCTGTGTCGCCCATTCTACTCTTAACTTCCCTTCCTTTGCTAGTGCTAAATCTTTTACATCGTATTTCATTATTGCCTCCGTATATTTTCTAAAAATAAGACTATGTTTAGTGTTTATCCAACTGCTTTTTTAAGGTCATTTACTCTGTCGATTCTTTCCCATGTAAATGCATCACCAGATCGTCCAAAATGACCGTATGAGGCAGTCTGCTGATAAATAGGTTTTAAAAGCTCTAGGGATTTGATAATCCCTGAAGGGGTTAAATCAAAAACTTCTTTTATTGCTGTCGCAATTTTTCCTTCATCTATATTGTTGCTTCCGTATGTTTCTACCAGTACTGAGACCGGCTCAGCTACTCCTATAGCGTATGCCAGCTGCACTTCGCATTCTTTTGCCAGACCGGCAGCTACAATATTTTTAGCGACATAGCGCGCCATGTATGCGGCGCTTCTATCTACTTTAGAAGGGTCTTTCCCGGAGAATGCTCCTCCTCCGTGTCTTGCCCATCCGCCGTATGTATCAACAATTATCTTTCTGCCCGTAAGTCCGGCGTCACCCTGGGGTCCGCCTGTTACAAAACGTCCGGTCGGGTTTACATGAATCTTCGTATCTTTGGTTATTAGTTCTTCACTGATGCAGGGCTTAATTACGTGTTCAACAGTGTCATCATAGATTGTTTTGGTGTCCACATCATCTGAATGTTGAGAGGAAACTACAATTGCATCGATTGCAACCGGAATATTGTTTTCATATCTAACTGTTACCTGTGATTTGCCGTCAGGTCGGAGATACGGCATAATGCCTTCTCTTCTAACCTCAGACAGCCTCTTTGTTAGCTTGTGAGCATAGATAATAGGGGAGGGCATAAGCTCCGGTGTCTCATCCGTGGCATAACCAAACATAAGTCCCTGATCCCCGGCCCCTTGCTCTTTTGACTCTCCAGAGTCCACACCCATCGCAATATCACCGGACTGTTTGTCAATTGCAACAAGTACGCCGCACGTATGAGCGTCATAGCCCATCGCGCTATCCGTATAACCTATTTCAGCAATTTTACTTCTTACTACTCCTGATATATCTACTGTCGCGTTTGAAGTTATTTCGCCCGCGACTACGGTTAGCCCTGTAGTAATAAGAGTCTCACATGCTACTCTACTATGTATGTCCTGCGCTAACATGGCGTCTAGGATGGCGTCAGAAATCTGATCCGCCATCTTGTCAGGATGTCCTTCTGTTACTGATTCTGATGTAAAAATAAAGTTTTTAAGAGACATGATATTAGTCCTTTTCGTAAAGCTTGAGTTAGTTAATAAAGTCGTCTATGGTAAATTGTTTTAATGTTGCTGTCAAGAATTCTGCAACTGCCCGTATCACCTTTCGTTTCTCTCCCGCTAAGTATACGTGATCATTTCCAAATGTTAATTTTACAACCGACGTTTTTCTACTACTAATTTCCCCCGAATATTTTTTGCTGGTATAATCCGTAGCCACAAGTCAACAAGTTTCTCGTAAATTTCCCGGAATGCCGGAATAAAGGACGAAAATATGAAAAAATTATTAGCACCCTCTATACTCTCCTCAGATTTTGCCAGACTGGGAGAGGAGGTTAACTCAATCAAAAAGGCAGGAGCTGACTGGATACATGTTGATGTTATGGACGGACATTTTGTTCCTAATATTAGCCTGGGCATACCGGTTGTGGAAGCCCTTGGTAGGGTTGATCCTCCACCAATGGATATTCACCTTATGATAGAGAATCCGGATTATTTTGCTGAAAAGTTTATTGACGCGGGCGGGGATGCAGTCCAGGGGATTACAATACAATATGAAACCTGCAAGCTCCTTTATAGTACAATGTCGAGAATAAAAGCCAGAGGAGTCTCCGTCGGACTTGCCCTTAACCCTACTACGCCGCTCACTGTTCTGGAAGAGGTTTTTGACTATTTAGACATGATTCTGGTTATGACTGTTGAGCCTGGGTTCCCCGGTCAGAAATTCATACGATCCATGGTGCCGAAAGTTAAAAGACTAAGAGAGATCATCGACGGCTCTGAGCATAAACCTCTAATTGAGGTAGACGGCGGTATCAAGCTGGACAATATAAGACTGGTAGCTGATGCAGGCGCAGATGTGATAGTCTCAGGTTCAGGCATTTTTGGTACTCCCGATTATGCCGAGACAATCTCTCAAATGAGAAGTGAAATTGAGTCTTCTTAAGCCCGTATTCACTTAAGTATTCTTTCGATGAGATCCCCTTTTTGGAATTTAATAAAATTGGTTTAGAATAAGTAAATCCCAATGGAGAACAATTCTAATTACGTAAAAGAGATAGAGACGTACTTTCTTTCATTAGCGGGCGAGGGGATAATGCTGTCCTCAATGGACTATGGCCTCATACTGGACTGGAAAAACAAAGAGATCCCGAAAGAAGTAGTTTTCAAGGGTATCAACCGCGCTTTTTCAGAAGCAAAATCAAGAGACGGACAAGGACCCAAATCGGTAAGGACCCTTAAACATTGTGCACAATGTATAGAAAACTCAATAAATGAGTTTCGACCTGTTATCGGGAAGAATCTAAATAGGACAGAATCTTTAGATGATGAGAGTGGTATAGATATAGTTGTTGAGAGGCTTAATAATCACATAAAATCTAATAATGATAGTCTTACTAAAAGCTACTATATGAATATGAAGGAAAAGTTATTGGCGTCAATCGACATTAGTGGTAATAATGTTTTAAGTCAAAGCGCTAAAATAGAAGAGGAGAGTCTCGAAGAGTTCTTTGGTAATCTTCCTCAAGCAGAGAGAGAGGGGATTACTCTTGAAGCCCAGAGCCTGTTAGGAAGTAGAGCTCGTCATATGACCAAGACCGCCCTTGAGGAAAGCCTAATTTCTTTTCGTAATGAAATTTTAAGCAAGAAGTACAACTTAAAGGGTTTTTTGTCCAGCGCGGAGGAATATAGTGGCTAAAAAAGTACCGCAAGCTGGTTGCGATGAGTGTAATTGGTCCGGGTATGTAATAGATGATTCGGGCAGTAATGCCAGGGCTGGTCTTTGTGACTGTATTAAAAAATGTCCTCACTGCGGAGGCTCTGGAAACATTCTTTCTGAAAAGAAGAATGGATATTCTTATATCGCTCCCTGTCATTCATGCGGTGTCATTAGAAGAAACGTAAAGCTCTACAACATTGCCCAGATACCCGCCAAATATTCCCATGTTATACAGGTAGACGCCGGCCTTGAGCTTACAAGGATGAATTCCTCGCTTCAAAGGGCGCTTAAATACGCGAAAGAGGAATTTGTAAAGAAGTACCCTACTAAAGACGGGTTTTTACTAATGGGGCCTTCCGGGCTTGGAAAAACGCATCTAGCCGTAGGGACAATATCCGAGCTTACTCTTAAACACGGCGTTAAATGTATGTTCAAAGATTTCTTCTATTTGCTTTCAGAGCTCAAGCAGGCCTATTCGGAAGGGACTCCAGAGAATGCCGTAATCCTGCCGCTTATAGAAACAGACGTTCTTGTAATAGACGAGCTTGGTAAAGGAAGAAGTAATGAGTGGGAGTTAAATATATTAGATCAGCTTATCTCAAAGCGTTATAACGCATCTAAAAAGACCCTAATAACAACCAATTATGTGACATATGATCTTGCCAAGGAAATTGGCGATAAACAGGAGATTCTAGAAGTGAGGGTAGGGGAGCGTATTGCCTCCAGGCTTCATGAGATGTGTGAGTTTCTATATCTCCAGGGAAGAGATTACAGAAAAGAGAAGAAAAAAGCTCAAAACTCCCAGTAATCAGAATATATTTTTTTTATATTCTCAATTAAAGAATCCACTTTTGTCTCAGAAACACCAAGTTTGTACTCAGTCTTTTTTTTGTCCAACAGTTCTTCAATGACTTCTTTGGTTGAAATCCAAAGACCATCCAGGTTGTATCCTCCCTCAAGCAGGAATACGATTTTCCCATCACAGATTTTGTCGGCTGCGTCGGTGAGCAGCCTTGTCAATTTGGCAAAGCCTTCGGGGGTTACCTTCATTCCCCCAAGCGGGTCTTCAAAAAAGATATCGAATCCTGCGGATACTAATATGAACTCGGGCTTATACTGCTCTATAATGGGGCTTAAAATCTCTTGAAATATTTTGATGAATTCATTGTCTCCCATCCCGGGCTGCATAGGAACGTTAACTGTATACCCCGCACCCTCTCCAGTACCTACTTCTTTTGCTGCGCCTGTGCCAGGATAAAATGGATACTGATGAGTTGAGAAATAAAGGACCTCGGATTTATCGTAAAAAATGTGCTGCGTACCGTTGCCGTGGTGTATGTCCCAGTCTATAACAAGGACGCGGTCCAATCCCCTTACTTTTGTTAAATAAGCCGCCCCTACAGCTACGTTATTAAATAGACAAAAGCCCATCGCGCGGTCTGCCTCGGCATGATGTCCCGGAGGGCGTACCAGGGGAAAAGCTCTGTCCACTTCTTTACTCAGCACACTGTCAATTGCGGAAATCATTCCACCCGCCGCTCTCAGCGCCGCATCAAAGGATACAGCGCAAGTAGATGTGTCGGCGTCTAAAAACACCTTAGGTTTGCCTTTTGTAGAGGCTATCTTCTCATAATGCTCAGGGGTATGAACCAGAGTTATTTCCTCTTTAGTCGCGTCTCTTGGTTCAATTCGGACTACTTCATCAAATAGATTGGTAAACTTAAGCATGTCCACGATTGCCAGGATTCTTTCCTGTGATTCAGGATGACCCATTCCGTTATCATGGTCTACGTAGAGTTTATCAAGCACGATGCCGACTTTGGCCATCTAATATTGCCTCCCAAAATTTTAATGCTAGTATAGCATACCCCGTTTTTCAAGACAGATACGGCAGACGAGCTAATTGGTGGGTTTCTTAATTGCGCCTATTAGATAAAGCGAGCCTGTAATACAAGAGGGCTTATCTAAATTCAAAATTACTTCGTATGCGTTTTTATAGTCATCGATTATCTCAATTTCTTCTATATATTTTTGTGCTGTTAATGCGAGTTGTTTAGGGTCCGCTGTTCTTTCAGACGGCACTTTCGTAATTATGAGCTTTTCTGCAATTAAAGAAATCTCTTCTATAAACTGTTTATGACCCTTCTCCTCCAGCATACCTATTAGGAATGTAAACTTTGTGTCGGGATAGCTGTCTTTAATTGATCCTACCAGTGATTTTGCGGCTCCGGGATTATGAGCGCTGTCTAAAATTAGAGGGGGTATCTCATTGATAACTTCAAATCTGCCCTCCCACTTTATGCTGGACAGGCCCTCTCTAAGGGATTTTTCTTCTATTGTTATATTGTATTTGTTTTGAATTGTTTCTAAAGCCGCGATAGCTAAAGAGAGGTTCTCTAGTTGATAATGACCCTTTAAGTTTGATTTAAGATTTCTAAGCTCCCAGGAGGGACCTTTATAATTGAAGTTATCCGTATTTTCTCCCCCTGTATTAAATTCCCTTCCGTACACTAAAAGGGGAGAGGAGTTTTTGTTAGCCACACGCTTAATTACCTCTAGTGCATCACTTGCCGCTGCCGTTATAACAGGGGTTCTAGATTTTATTATGCAGGCCTTTTCAGCAGCTATTTCCCTTATCTTCTCTCCCAAATATTCACTGTGGTCTTTTGAGATATTCGTTATAACCGCTGCCAGAGGTGTTATCACATTGGTTGCGTCCCATCTTCCGCCCATCCCTACTTCCAGCACGTTGAAATCAACTTTTTCCCTCGCGAAATATACAAATGCCGCCGCCGTTATTGCTTCAAAATAACTAGGTGTCTCTAAAAGAGATTGCTCAGTGGCTTCTTTTATCTCGAGTATTATTGAGGATAAATCCGAGTGAGAGATTTGAACATCGTTTATTTTGATTCTTTCCGTGATATCAACCAAATGAGGCGAGGTATATAGCCCGACTTTATAGCCCTGTGTTGATAAAACTGATGATAAGGCCGATGCTACGGAGCCTTTTCCGTTGGTCCCTGCAATAATAATTGAGGGAATTTTATCTTCAGGACTCCCGAGTGATGAGAGTAATTCTTTTATACGGCCGAGTCCGGGTTTTACCTTGTGAAGACCAAGTGAGTTTAGGTAGGTGAGTCCATTTTGCATAATTATATCAATATTGTAAGATTAATATGAAGTATATCATAGATGATAGTGCGGAGAGGATATTGTAATGGTAATTATTTCCAATTGGTAGCAATCACCTCTTGATATTGTTTCCACTTTGGTTTATTATTGATTTTAAATATCAATATCGTAAAGAGGTTTCAATATGACTCCCGTAGCTAAAAGAAAAATGGAAAGAAGAAAAACATTTAATGACTATATAGCTAAAAAACAGCTTAAATCAACCAAGCAAAGAGATATAATTTTCAATGAGTTCTTTAACAGTTATATGGGCAGACATGTTACCGTTGAAGAGTTGTATGAAGATATAAAAAAGAACAATCCTTCCATTGGATTTGCCACCGTTTATAGGACTCTTAAATTATTTAAAGAGTGCGGTATTGCTTCTGAAAGGAATTTCGGCGACGGTAAAGCTCGCTATGAGCCCATAAGGTCTGAAACCGAACACCACCATCATATGATATGCACTGAGTGCGGGCAGATTGTAGAGTTCGCAAACATGCAGATAGAGTCGTGTTTGCTTCAAGTTGCCAAGCTAAATGAGTTTAACGTTTCAAATCATAAGCTTGAAATTTACGGGATCTGCTCATCTTGCAGAGAAGCTCAACGCTAGAATCACTTCAGCTTATTTCTCTATAGAGAATAAATTAGCCGCATAAAATAAGCATTTCACTTACCGCCTGCTCAATTCCCACTATAACCGACCTTGAAATTATACTATGCCCTATATTTAACTCTTCGATCTCTTCAATCCACGCAATCGGCTCCACGTTTATGTAGTCAAGCCCATGCCCCGCAGCTACTCTTAGCTCATGATCCAATGCGATTCCTACCGATTCTTCAATTTTTCTAAGTTCCTTATCCCTTCTCTTTTCATTATTCGAATCGGCGTATAGGCCTGTATGGAGTTCAACCATGTCTGCGCCTATCTCTTTTGAAGCTTTAATCTGTTTATTATCAGGGTCAATAAATAGGCTTACAAAAATCCCAGTGTCTCTTAATTTTTTAACTGCCTTAGAGACCGTTTTTATATTTCCTGTAACATCAAGACCGCCTTCGGTTGTAAGCTCTTCCCTTTTCTCAGGCACGAGTGTAACCATATCAGGTTTGACCTGACACGCTATTCGGACCATCTCATTTGTAGCGGCCATCTCCATATTAAGTTTGGTTTTTACAGTTTGCCTCAAGATAGTTAGGTCCCTATCCTGGATATGTCTTCTGTCTTCACGGAGGTGGACAACTATTCCGTGAGCGCCTGCTAATTCCGATATATATGCGGCCAGAACAGGGTCAGGCTCATTTGTGCCTCTTGACTGTCTTAGCGTTGCAACGTGGTCTACATTAACATTTAGCTTGGGCATTTATTTGTTTACTCCTAATTCTTTCTCTATTGTGTGAGCAAGCTCACTCGCAATCTCATTTATAAGATTCTCATCTTCACCCTCTACCATTACTCTTGAAATTGGCTCAGTCCCTGAGTATCTAATATTGATGCGTCCTTTCCCGTTTAGCCGGTCCTCGTTTTTTCTTATCTGCTCTTCAAGCTCGGGGATCTTGTTTAAATCCTTTTTCTCTTCCACTCTAACATTTAGCAAAACTTGAGGGTACAGATCTATGATTGTTGCAAGCTCAGAGAGAGGTTTCTCTTTTGTTCTCATTATTCCAAGCACTTGAAGTGCTGCCAGGGTACCATCGCCGGTTGTTGTGTGATCGAGAAATATGATATGTCCGGACTTTTCCCCTCCGAGGTTTGAATTTTTGGCTCTCATCTCTTCTACTACATATCTGTCCCCAACCTGTGTTCTGATAAATTCTACACCCTGCTCTAATATATATCTTTCAAGAGCTACATTGCTCATAAGTGTTGTAATAACCGCATTTCCCTTCAGTTTGCCTTTTTCTATCATCTCCCTTGCACAGATGGCTATGATTTTATCCCCGTCAACAACGCTTCCCTTTTCATCACAGAAAATCACTCTGTCCGCATCCCCGTCAAGAGCAATTCCTAAGTCCGCGCCTGATTCTAATACCTTTTCTCTTAGTAATGCCGGGTTAAGCGAGCCGCAGTCAGTGTTTATGTTTTTTCCATTAGGGTTTACTCCAATTGTTATCACCTGAGCACCCAACTCTTGGAAAATAATCGGGGCAACCTTATAAGCCGCGCCGTTTGCACAATCAAGAACAAGTTTTATTCCCTCAAGTGTCAAATCATTGGGAAATGAGTTCTTGGCGAACACGACATATCTCCCGGGGGCGTCGTCAATTCTAAATGCTTTGCCTATCTCTTCTGGAGATGATTTCCTTAGTCTCTCCTCGCCGTTGTAGATCAAGTCTTCAATCTCCATTTCTTTCTCGTCAGGCAGTTTAAACCCGTGTCTGTCAAATATTTTAATTCCGTTATCCTGGTAAGGGTTGTGAGAGGCGGAAATTACGATTCCCGCGTCAGCCCGCATGCTTGCGGTTATAAAAGCTATTGCTGGTGTGGGAAGCGGGCCTACTAAAAGAGCATCGGCGCCCATAGAGGCAATTCCCGATGATAGGGCTTGTTCAAATATATATCCCGATAGTCTCGTATCTTTTCCAATTACTATTTTTGGTTTATAAGAGTGTTTATTGTTTTGTTTTAAGGTATACGTGAGGGCTTTTCCAAGCTTCAAACTCATCTCTGGAGTCATAGGGTCATGATTAGCTAGACCCCTAATTCCGTCTGTTCCAAATAGACGTTTACCTGCGTGCTTCACGTGTTCTCTCCAGTTTAATTGAGTTTAATCTCAATTGTTTTGGGGGATTGCTTTGTTAACTTGAGTATATCCTTATAAGGATAGTTAACCCCGACTTTAAGAGTGTATTTTTTATTTTGATTGGATTTGTTTATGGTGCTGCCGTCAACAAATAGCTCTATATCTTCGCTGCTAAGATTATTTATAATGCTGAACGGTCCTTCAAATGCAAGCTCGGTTGAAATGTTTCCGTTGGTTTCGTAGTTGAAGTCTTTGAAGTTTATGAAACTAATGTTTAGGTCATTAAATTCTTTCTCAAGAGTCTTTTCCCGGATATCTATAGTAACTTTTACCGTATTATCTCCGGTGATCTTTACAGTAGAGTAGGGGGAGCGTAAAGGGACCTCAATAGTAAATTTTGATTTCTCACCTTTTACCGATACAGGATCAGTAGTAATACTATTTATTTTACTAAGGAGATTCTTCGGACCTTCAATACTGGCCGTAGATGGAGATACTTCGGGCTTCCCTACAATTTCGTACCCCACCTCTGCGGGGCCGATGCTCGGCTCGACTTTAACTTTCTTTTTTGCGAGTTTATCGGCTTCAATTTTGATCTCAGCCGGGCTTACTCCCGTAACTTGTACATCTCTTGGGGGAGTAATCTGGTCAGTGCCTATTTCAAATTTGGACATTCCACTAGATACATTAGAAAGGTCAATTGTAAAAAGCATATTTTGAGATGTAATAGAAGAGAGCTGGCTGCGGGGTCCCCTGACTCTTAAATTTAATTTTTCCGGCGGGTTATTAACAACGATCAGTCCCGGGGATAGATTGGTGTAATTTATATCGATTGCAATATTCTTTTCTACATCGTGCTGAAGATTTGCCACAAGCCAAAGGGATATAGCAATCACGAGGGCAAGAACCTTCTTCCCTATATTGTTTAGAAAGGGATTTTTCTTGCTTTCTTTATTATTGCCGGATTGATACGGATGTTTTAGCCAGTCCACCATGATAATTTGTTAGGTGTTTGCCTGCTCACTCTCCTCCTTTTTTGGTGTTGGAGCTGCAGTGCTTTTGGAGCGTTTAATCCCCAGGGCGTCAAGCAGTGCATTGTTAAGTGATGTTGCATCAAGTCCTCTTGTGATTTCCCCTGCAAATGCGAGGGAGATAGTCCCTGTTTCCTCAGATACCACTACAATTACGGCGTCAGTTTCCGCAGAAAGTCCTATTGCGGCTCTGTGCCTGGTTCCCAATTCCCTTTCTAAATCAGGATCAGTGACCAAGGGGAAAAATGAACCCGCGGATGCGATTCTGTCTCCAACAATAATAATTCCACCGTCATGAAGTGGAGAAGACGGATTAAAAATGCTTATTGCCAGCTCCCTTGATAATTGGGCGTCGATTCTCATGCCTATTTCAATAAAATCAGCAAGGCTATTGTTTCTTTCAATCGCTATCAGCGCGCCTATCTGACGGTTAGCTAGATAACTGGAAGCCTTTACTATCTCTTCAACAAAGGATTCTTTGGTTTTCCCCGATGATATTTTAAACAAAAAGGGCCTTCGGCCGATTGCGGCGAGCCCCCTGCGTATATCGTGTTGAAATAGAATTACAACGATTAAAATTATTGAGCCCAGGAACTGCCCGAGTATCCAGTTTAGAGTAAATAGCCCTCTTTGGGAGAGATAAAATAGAACAAAGAGCAGTACCAGGCCGAATAATACCTGGAGCGCCCGTGTGCCTTCTATCATTGTGAGCGCGTAATAGATAATAAAAGCTACAAGGACTATGTCCAGCGTATCCCATACATATCTAAAATTCAGTATCGTATCAAACATGATCTTTTGCTAAAGTGCCCTCGCTTAATTTGATCAATTTTCAGTTCACATTTAGAACCGCATCGACCATTGTGCTTACTCTTTTCATCTGCGCTATGTCATGCACCCTGAGGATAGATGCCCCGTTTAATATTCCAATGGCAACTGTAGCGGCTGTACCTTCAAGCCTTTCCTCTATCTCGGCATTAAGCGTTTTGCCTATAAATGATTTGTTAGAAGTCCCTATTAAGATAGGTTTTCCAAGCTCCCGGAGTCTCCCTAGATTCTTAAGAAGAATGAGGTTTTGCTCTGCTGTTTTTCCAAAACCAAACCCGGGATCTACTATTATACTGCTTTTATCTATCCCGCTATCTTCCGCAATATCTATTGAAGCCCTTAGGGACTTTACTACATCTTCCATTAGAGATTTATATTGAGTTTTTCGTTGCATATCCTGGGGGCGTGACGAAGTATGAGCTAACACCACGCCTGCTCCGTATTCTGAAGCTGCATCAGCGATTTTCTTATCAAAGTTAAAACCACTTATGTCATTTATAATGGATGCTCCTTCCTTGAGTGCCCCGAGCGCAACCCCGGACTTTGTTGTATCAATAGAGAGTATAATATCAAACCTTTTGCGGATTTCCTTTATTATCGGAATCACCCTTTCACACTCTTCTTGCTCACTTACTCCGAGCGATCCGGGCCTTGTGGATTCTCCTCCGATATCAATTATATCGGCACCTTCCTCTATCATCTGCTCAACATGTTTGAGGGCTTTATCTACCTGGGTGTACTTCCCGCCGTCATAAAAAGAATCAGGGGTAAGGTTGAGCACGCCCATAATAATGGTTTTAGTGCCTAATTTGAGCTCTTTATCTCTACATTTAAAGATGTTCTTTCTAAGGGGTGAGGCCCCAGTGTCCGCCCGTTCAAACGGTGCTGGATTAATCTGGGTAGTTTCGTTGCGGATTGTTTCTTCCCGGGCTATTTTTTCCTGGATTTCCATTTTAGATCTTATTTGGGCCCGCCTCAACAAAAGTTCTAATTAAATAAAACTCAAGTATTATCACAAACTTTCTTGTTATCAGTAAAAAATATACAAATGCCTTAATAAGATTAAGTGTCTTTTATGTTATTATCTCTAAAGGCCATGGAACTCTCCGGACTAATTGGGTTCTCCCATGGTGACGGGTACTGTTCTGGTTTATTGTTTTTAATTATTTCATCCAGGTCCTTGCCGTCTATTACTTCTTGGTCTAAAAGGACTTCGGCAACTTTATGAAGAATATCCATGTTATCCTCTAGTAATGTTCTAGCTTTTTCATAGTTGCCTGTAACTATTGATTTTATTTCATTATCTATTTCAGTTGCAGTCTCTTCACTATAGTTTTTTGGCTTTGAGATATCTTTTCCTAAAAAGACTTGCTCTTCACCTTTACCAAAAGTGATGGGGCCGACTTTCTCACTCATTCCCCATTCGCAAACCATTCTTCGAGCTACTTCAGTAACCCTCTCAAGGTCGTTACCCGCTCCGCTGGTTCTTTCGCTAAAAACAAGCTCTTCAGCGGCTCTACCGCCTAGTAGCACCATTATGGTTGCGTTTAAGTTGGTTCTGGACAGTGTGTAGCGGTCCTCAATTGGCAACTGCTGTGTTACACCCAGAGCCATTCCTCTGGGGATAATTGTCACTTTATGTATCGGGTCTGTCCCAGGTGTCAATTTTGCGACCAAAGCATGACCCGCTTCATGGTAGGCCGTTATTTTCTTCTCGGAGTCACTGATGATAAGACTCTTTCTTTCAGCGCCCATAATGACTTTGTCTTTGGCAAATTCGAAATCTTCCATCGTGATTTTCATTCTTCCTAATCTCGCAGCGTGCAGGGCGGATTCATTCACCAGGTTCTCTAGATCAGCTCCTGAAAACCCTGGTGTGGAACGAGCAATTACTGAAAGTTTCACGTCCTCTTCCAAAGGTGTATTTCTGGAATGGACTTTGAGTATTGCCTCTCTGCCTCTTACATCAGGTCTTGGAACCACAACTTGTCTGTCGAATCTGCCTGGTCTAAGTAGCGCAGGATCAAGTACGTCAGGACGGTTTGTAGCGGCCATTAATATTATTCCCTCATTTGATTCAAATCCATCCATTTCTACCAATAGCTGGTTTAGGGTTTGCTCCCTCTCGTCGTGACCGCCTCCAAGCCCCGCTCCACGGTGCCGTCCCACAGCATCTAATTCATCCACAAATATGATGCATGGAGAATGACGTTTGGCCTGTACGAATAAATCCCTTACCCTGGAAGCTCCTACTCCTACGAACATTTCAACAAAATCGCTACCGCTAATTATGAAAAACGGGACTCCCGCCTCTCCGGCTATTGCCTTTGCTAAAAGAGTTTTTCCTGTTCCCGGAGGACCAACAAGCAAAATACCCTTGGGTATTCTTCCACCTAATTTGGTGAATTTTTTAGGATTGCTTAGGAAATCTACGATCTCTTGTACTTCTTCTTTTGCCTCATCTATTCCCGCCACATCTTTAAAAGTGGTTTTGTTTTGGTTCTCACCTAGCATTCTCGCTTTGTTTTTTCCAAAAGACATCGCTTTTGTTCCACCCGCCTGAAGCTGTCTCATGAAGAAAACCATAATAACAACCAGGAGAAGCAGTGGTGCCCAATTTAAGAGAATACTTGTTAAAGATCCCTCGTTATCCGAAGTGAATTTAAATGTTACGCCTTTTTCTTCTAATGTTTTTATTAGTTGGTCGTTTGCAGGTCCGGTTGTTTTAAAGCTTGCAGTTGAATCATCGCTTGACCCGACGTACTGGCCCTTGATCTCCTCACCTTTAAACTCAAGATCTTTTACATCCCCTGAATCCAGGTTGGCAAGGAACTCGCTGTAGGGTATTTCTTGGGAACCCTCTCTTGGGGTGTTTACAAGCTGATAAAGCGCTATAATCGCAACAAATATAACTAACCATAACACCAAATTTTTAAGTAATGGGCTGTTCAATGTTTCCTCTTGACTAAAATAATATTAACTACTGTTAAAACAATCAAAATGATAGCATAGGTTTCGGGGGTTTTCAACATGGATTCCCCAATTATAAAGCATAATTACGCCAACATGACGCTAATTTGGTCTTAATCGAAAAGACCTGTGCTTAAGTACCTTTCCCCTGTATCACAAAAAATCGTTGCTACCTGCTTTCCTTTTCCCATTCTCTGGGCGATTTTCAATGCTGCATATCCTGCCGCTCCGGCTGAAATTCCTACCAAAAGTCCCTCTTTTAGCGCGATTTCCCTTGTAAAATGCCGGGCATCCTCTGTTGAGACCGGAAAAATCTCATCATAAATCTCCATGCTCAGTATCTCAGGTATAAAACCGGGTCCGATTCCCTGTATTTCATGAACATGTGGCTTGCCTCCCGAGAGAACCGCAGATTCCTTAGGTTCAACGGCAACCAGATGTATATCGGGATAGTTCTTCTTTAATGTTTCTCCTGCCCCGCTCATTGTGCCGCCCGTTCCAATTCCAGCAACGAATGCGTCAATTTTTCCCGGGATTTGCTTTATTATCTCAGCACCTGTTGTCAATTTATGAGTTTCAGTGTTTACTTTATTGCTAAATTGATTAAGCATGAATGAGTTTGGTGTGTTTTTTGCTATCTCCAGTGCCTTATTTATAGCGCCTTCCATGAGCTCATTTGCCGGAGTCAGTATCACCTCCGCTCCATAGGCGGCTAATAATTGCCTTCTTTCCATACTCTTGTCATCGGGCATTGTTAGGATTAATTTGTATCCTTTTATAACACATACTAGTGCAAGACCTATGCCTGTGTTTCCGCTGGTAGCATCCACAATAACAGTGGACTGAGGGTTAATAGATCCATCTTTTTCCGCTTCTTCAATCATTCTCAAGCAGATTCTTTCTTTAATGCTCCCGGCGGGATTGAGGTTCTCCAGCTTTGCCCAGATTGTCGCGGAGTCAGGAGTCATTAGATTATTTAACCTAATTATAGGAGTGTTCCCGATAAGATTAAGCATGCTGTCTACTACATTGTCGTGCATTTTAGGTAGGTTCATAAATGTGTTGTTAACCGCCTGTTTGAGCTTGGTTATAAGTCTCTGGGATTGAATATGAAAACTTGTGTCATTGTGCTTTTTCAAGAAGCAGCAAGAATATTTCCTTAGTAATCTTGGTGTCTTTTTGTTCCAATGATATGAGTATGCTCTTAACTGACTCCCATGTAACATCCGGTTTCCGCATCTCATTTTTGAGTTTAAGCAGAATGCCTTTAATCTCCTGGTTATCTACCTTACGGATGTAGGTGTCAAATGTCTCTATGTCTGGGGTATCGTTCATAATTATTATGATAGCGTATTTTTTGTTTATGTAATAGCCTTGCCTCAGGTATAATTAACTTTGATTTATAAGAAAACCTATAATTTTAGCGGACTATATCTGATTTAATGGCGACAAAACAGAATAAAAAACTTAAATCAAAACCCAAGAAAAGCAAGTTCTTTTTGTACTTTCTACTATTTTGTATTTTCTTAATAGGCGCAGGTGTTTTAACGCTCTATGCCGGCTACATGTACTATACGAAAGATCTCCCGGATTTAAGTGTTGTTACGGGATACAAGCCCAAACTCGTAACGGAGGTTTACTCCTCTAACGGTACCTTGATAGGAGAATTCGCGGCAGAGAGGCGAAAAATCGTCCGGTATGAAAATATCCCTCCCCATGTTCGTAACGCATTCATAGCAGTTGAAGATAGACGTTTCTTTGAGCATGAAGGTGTTGATTTAAAGAGCATATTAGGTGCGATGTTTGAAAATATTCAAGAAGGGGATTGGGTTAGGGGTGCTAGCACCATAACGCAGCAAGTTATTAAAAATGTTATTTTAACTCCGGAAAGAACTGTTTCCAGAAAGATTAAGGAAGCGGTTTTGGCTCATAAGATTGAAAACAATTTATCCAAAGAAGAAATACTCTTTCTCTACCTTAATCATATTTACTTGGCCGACGGCACTTACGGGGTGGAGACTGCAAGCCAGAATTACTTCGGAAAGCCTGCAAAAGATATAAACGTTGCTGAGGCGGCGCTTCTTGCGGGTCTACCCAAAAAACCTGAATACTTCTCGCCGCGCAAACATCTTGACAGAGCTTTGCAAAGGCAAAAGCTTGTGCTTAGGAAAATGGTGGAAAGCGGTTTTATAACTGAAGATGAGAGAGCCGAGGCCATTGATTACGAGATCAAAGTTGTTCCTAGAAAGAGTATTAACTATAAGGTTGCTCCTTATTTCGTTGAGCATGTGAGGAAGTATCTCGAAAACAAAGTCGGAACCGAAGCGTTTCTAAATGGGGGCTACAAGATATTTACGACTCTGGATGTAGGGCTTAACAATGAAGCCAGGTGGGCTGTTAAGAGAGGAGTCCTGGATCTTGAGTCCCGCCACGGCCGTAAGGTTGTTTCCAAGCAATTAAAAAATAAAAATCTGACAAATAAATTTAGAGATGATGAGAATGTTCAAAAGATAGAGCCTGGGACTATATATGACGGTGTTGTAACCAAAGTTAACAAAATAAAGAAAGCTCAAGGGGACGTTCTACAAATCTACTCAGCGGAAATAGGTGTGGGGGAAGCTAGCGGTATATTAAACTATACAGTCAGCACTCCATTGGGAAAGGGTCTCAATAATACCTGGGACACAGGATTAAAAGGTGCGAGTGTCTCCCCGGTTGAGCTTAAAGTAGGAGATGTAATAAGCGTTAAGGCTACCAATAGTATCGATGATGTGAACTATTTTTCTCTTTATCTTCATCCGCTGGTTCAAGCTGCTCTCATTTCAATGGATACAAACGGTCATATACTTGCAATGGTCGGAGGGTTTGATTTTGGGACCTCTCAGTTTAACCGGACAACCCAGGCGCTTAGACAGCCCGGCTCAGCTTTTAAGCCGATAGTCTATTCCGCCGCTTTAGATAAGGGGTTCACCCAAACATCTATTCTGTACGATATGCCGGTGGTAATTAAAGACTGGGCTCCTCAGAATTATGACGGAGAGTATAAGGGGGCGATCGTATTAAGGCAGGCTCTTGCTAAATCAAGAAATTTGGCCAGCGTTAGGATTATGTTGGAAATCGATCCTGAGTATGTTGTCGACTATTCAAAGAATTTTGGATTCACTTCACATCTTAACCCTTATCCTTCTCTTGCTCTTGGCGGAAGCGATCTTAGAATGATTGAGATGGTTAAGGCCTATAACGTGTTTGCTACGGGGGGCAGGCTGGTCGAGCCTCAGTTTATTCTTCGCATGTACGATAGAAACGGGCGAATTATAGAGGACAATACCGGGGGAACATTTGTGTCCAAAGAGGAAGCTTTAAAAGCGCAAAGGGAAGAGAAACGGTTAGATATTATAAAACAGCTAGCAAAAGAAAAGGGTAGGGACACCGACGGAGACCTTGAGTCTTTAAAAGAGGAGATTCTTATAGACACGAATGATTTTTTTGGGGACAGCGGATATACATTCTTAACACCTAATGAATTTTTGGATCTAATCAGAGAAGAGCACATAGATTTTGCGTCTATAGAATTCTCCAAACAGACCCTCAGTCCCGAGACTGCGTTTATAATGACGGACTTGCTTCAAGCTGTAGTAAAAGAGGGCACTGGGGTGAGAGCGCTTAACCTCACAAAGCTTGCCCCTCTTGGAGGGAAAACAGGGACTACTAATGATTATACGGACGCGTGGTTTGTGGGTTTTAGTCCGAAACTAACCACTGCCGTGTGGGTGGGCAGGGACGATCACAAGAGCCTTGGAAAAAAGGAAGCCGGATCACGGGCGGCGCTGCCAATATGGATTGATTTTATGGAAGATGCTCTTGCGAAATATCCGGAAGGGGAGTTTAAAAGGCCCTCCGGCATTCAGGTTGTGAGTACTCCCTATGGAGATATTCCCTATAGCGTTGAGTCACTTAGAAAAAATGTGCTGGATTCAATTCGTGATAATGTGATGATTGATGGAGAAGAGTACGAAATGCCTTCTGATACCTATCCTGATGACTACAGTCTCCCCAACAACGATTCAGAAACAGAGATCGACTTTATTCTAAATCGTTAATCAAGATTGGCCGACTTTTTAATATTTGCCAGTTTCCTCTTACCTATACCTTCTACGCCCTCAAGCTCATCAAGCTCTTTAAATTTTCCGTTTGATTCTCTATAAGAAATAATTCGTTGGGCTAATTCGTCTCCTATTCCCGGTATCGCTTTTAGGTTTTTGGCCCCTGCGGAGTTTATCCCTATCGGCACCCCAAGGGAGATGCTCTTTCGTCCGCTTATTCTTGTGATTTGAACTTTGTCATCGCCGATTATCAAACTGTCGCCTGTCCTTAAATTGCCTCTAACACCGTATCTGTCCCGGATGCTTTCAAGCTCTTTTGGATTAACAAAGCTCTTGGTGGTTGTAAAACCGTTCTGTGAAATCTCTATATAGATATTTTCGCTTGTATCGATATTGTTTTGAGAATCTGTGGAAGGAGATAAATAATTAGATGTAATTAGAAAATACAGTAAGCAGAGTAGGGCCAGATAAAGTACAGAGTTGTTGTTCTGTAGAGTTTTCTTGCTCATTTTAGTCAAGGCTTACATGAGCCCTTTTGTAAGTCCGCCGTCTACCTGAATAGTGGTTCCCGTAATGTAGCTTGCTCTCTCGGAGGCAAGAAAGACAGCCAGGTTAGCCAGCTCTTCCGGCTTCCCGATTCTGCCTACCGGGACGTCCTCTCCCATCTCCGTAATTACCTGATCGAAGCTTTTTTCTTCTTTCTTTGCTCTTTCATAGGCAAGAAAAGTAATTCTATCCGTAAATATTCTTCCCGGGCAGATGTTGTTTACGAGTATATTGTAGGGCCCGAATTCATTAGACAATGTTTTTGCCAGACCGATAATCCCCGCTCTCACCGTGTTTGACAGCAACAGACCCTCAACGGGCTGCTTTACCGCATAGGATGTAATGTTTATTATGCGCCCCCACTTATTCTCTTTCATATAGGGAATCACTTCATTGCTAAAAGTGATGGCGCTAAATAGATTTAGTTCAATAGCTTTTTGCCAATCCTCAAGCGTGAAATCAAGAAAAGTTCCAACAGGAGGTCCTCCCGCGTTATTAATCAATATGTCTACTTTTGAATATTGATCTATGGTCTTTTTAACGACGGTCTTTATCTGATCTGTTTTAGATACGTCGCATTCCACCGAAAGTACGTCTGCCCCGGTTTGAGACCTGATTTCTTCAGCTGTTTTTTCGAGAGCTTCTTTTTCTCTAGAGCAGATTGTTAGTTTTACTCCCTCCATTGCAAGACCTAGCGCTGTAGCCTTCCCAAGCCCTTTGCTTGATGCTGCTACGATCGCGACTCTATTTTTTATTCCTAGTTCCATAAGGGCTCCTCCGACAACTATTAATAAAATATTTAAATATAAAGGGGTAGGGCAACTATTTGAAATCTGATCAATTAAGGAGTTTTAGCCTTAGATTGTGCTTTTTTCGTTTCTTTTTGTATGGCTTTAAATTTATCTGTAGGTGAAGAGGGGCCGCTTTCAGCAACAGTTGCCTTTCCATTATCACTAGAGGTACTTTTGGAATCACTCTCAACCGCCGGATTACTCTGGTCCTCAACTTTTGGAGGAATTCCCGGTCCCTTTGCATAATCAGTTGCATACCAGCCGGATCCCGTGAGTTGGAAAGATGAAAGAGAGATTAGCTTTTCTAGCTTTCCTTTGCATTCTTTACATCTTTTTAAAGGTGGATCATTAAATCCCTGAAGAGCTTCAGTAATCTGTCCACACTTTTTACACTCATATTCGTATATCGGCATATATCTCCCTCAAATCTTGCAGGTATTTCTCAAAATCATAAGTAATATAATGATTCACTCTAATTTTTCAAGCCCTATGTTGCTATATGTGGTTAGAATCAATTGATTTTTAGTGGATTGTTAATATAAGCTCTCTATTGCTCAAAACTCATCCGGAAGACGCCTCATGGCTACGGACATCCGGTTCCACATGTTCATTATAGAAATAATAAGCGTTAGATCTATGATCTCTTGCTCTGTATAGTGCTTTTTTAACTCCTCATAAACAGAGTCAGGTGCGTGTGTGACGGACACATTTGTCAAAGCTTCCGCCCAGGCGAACGCCGCTCGCTCTGATTCGCTGAATAAATTTGACTCGTGCCACACAGCTATTGAATCCAAGCGCCTTTGATCTTCTCCTTCCTCTCTGGCTTGTCCTAGATGAAGATGGACACAGTATACGCATCCGTTAATTTGAGAAACTCTTAGCTCAACTAACGCTCTAAGTTTCTTATCTATGGAAGATATATGTTTACTGGCAGCGGACATCAGATTAACAGCTTTGGGGTTTGCTTCGTGAAAATTGATTCTCTGGTACATGGATTACCTCATTGAAAGAAGTTTGTGCATAAAGTATACAGAACGGTCTTTTGCAATAACAGGGGCATTTTGTCTGTTTCGCAAATAAATCTAGGGGAGAGCCGGAACCGCTCCCTCAAACGCTGCTATTGCTTAGTTGACATAATATACATTATCGGACATTGCGAATATGTCATTCTGAATTTATTTCAGAATCTAATCTTTTATCTTCTTTTGTTTCTCCCTCCCTTAGAAAAAGGGAGATTGAGAGGGATTTATCTTTTGTCATATCTTTCTTCTTTTTTTCTTTTCTTTCGGAATCAATGGCTCGGTTAGTTATTGATACAACATAACATATTTATTTCAGTTTATTTTACTAGAGTTTAAATGTCTTACGTGCTTCAAAATGTTCGTTAATAGCAATTAACGTTTCCTTAAAAATCTGATCTGATGCATTTGCTTTAATGTTCGTTAATAGCAATTAACGTTTCCTTAAAAATCTGATCTGATGCATTTGCTTTGTGGATTGATAAACTGAGTTTTGAGTAAAGATCTTCCAGTGATGGAAATCGTGACCGGAAGTCCTTGGGTAGCGATTTACCATATAAATCTAATTCTTCATCTACTTGCTTTTGTCCAGGTGCGTTGTTTCTAACCCATTGTTCAATGAATGTTCTTAACAGAAAGAGACCAGCAAGTGTTTGGCCAGACTGGTGTGCAACAAGTGCTCCGGAGTAAAATTTGCTAAAATTATTAGGAATTACTTTTGGAACATCAACATGTTCAATTGGACTACGGCCTGAAAGTGTTAGTTTAGCCCCCTCTCTCCGTACCATGAAAAACTCTGGGATCATCTTGCATGATTGGCACAAAAACGAGAAGACGAAAATTTGGATATTTTGTTTGTTTTTAAGTTTGTTTATGATAATTTTATCTGGATAGCAATCTGTGCAGTATTGTGCATTGAAAGCTTCGACCCTGTCACATTTCCCGCAGTAAATTTTGATATCTGGTACCTTGAATTTTACTTCCGGTTTATAATGATCAGGTGAAGTTGGGTGCAACATACGTGTTGGATTCAATGATGCCTTACCTGTCCAATCGCTCTTAAATGCTTGCATTGCAGATTCATATAACGAAGTTTGGTCTCCAGTGGGTATTTCAGGAAATGCATTTCTAAGATAAGCATTAACATCTAGATTTACGGATTGATAAAGATGTTTTTCTTGAAGTAGGTCTTTGAGAAATTTTGTAATCTCTGGTTCTAATTCTTCTATAAATCTATTTATTGGATTAGCTTCCATTCAGAGAGGCACCTTTTCTATGAACAATAATTCTTTTCTTCTTTATAATACTTGCTAGATAAAAAAAATGAAGTAAAAAACACAAATCTTTTCTAGGATGCAATGACAAGGTTGTCCAAAATTGGACTCGACTAATTTCCTTCCTCCAGCTTAGCCAAATACCTGTGAACGCTGTTAATGGCCATACCGCCCTCTCCTACTGCGCTGAAGTTATAATCTGCGGACGAAATGAAGCTGATCGTTTGTGTGTTTTCGGGCATATTCCGGGTTTGTTATGCTGGTTTTTTTATACGGTTATAATCTTAGTTAAACATTAGGGACCGGAGGATGGAATTTATGAACAAGCCCAATATCAAAGATGTTGCTGAATATAACTACACCAGTTTTAAGCCGGAATACTATAATTTCAAAGAATTTAAGGGAGCAAAGCCGGGAGAAAAAGCTATTGATTTCGACGCATACGGGCTGGACGGAGAAAAAGTAAAGCTCTCAGATTTTTTAGGCACTTGGCTGGTTCTTGAAAGCGGGAGCTTTTCGTGTCCGATGTATGTGGGCAATATCCACAAGATGAACCGTCTGGCTAAGGAGTTTGAGGATGTAGTGTTCCTGGTTCTGTATGTTAGAGAAGCCCATCCCGGCTCGAGTGTCTCCCCCCTCAAATCAATTGAGGAAAAAATAGATCACGCGAAAAGATTGCCAGGTGAAGAGAATGAGGAAAGGACCATTATTGTAGATACTCTTAACGGGAATGCGCACAGACATTACGGCACTTATCCTGACGCGGTTTATATTATAAACCCTGAAGGGACAGTTATTTTCAGAGGCGACTGGACCATGGCTGCCGAGGTTGAAAAGGTGCTTTCACAGGGTAGAGAAGATATCCATAAACAGGAGCATTTCCAGCCGGGCAGACCGTCTATCCCCTTGGCCTTCAGAGTTTTAAAACGAGCGGGACTAAATGCGCTTTGGGATTTTGCTTTAGGCCTCCCGAAACTGCTGACTATGCACAAGGATGCCGATGAAGCTTATAGCAGGCGTAGCGAATAGGATGTAAGGCGGCTTCCTTTGATGTACCCTTGATAAAGACATTGCAGCGTGACAATACCGCTAATTAATGGTCGGTGTTGGGTCTCAGCTCTGAGGAAAAAAACGCTTACTATGAGCTACGATTCTGATCAAGTCAAGAATCGGACGTCTTTAACTAAAACTAACTCTGTTATAAGTGATTTGAAGTGTCAAATATTCATTGCGGGCGTTTAATGCCAAAGGTCTTAATTCGGGATCGCAAAGTCGAAGGATTCATGCCCAGAAGCTCTGCCGCGCCTTCAGTACCATAAATCCGCCACTCAGTAGATTCGAGAGCTCGTATAAGATTTTGACACTCTAACTCTTTAAGCTCCCTTTCAGTAAGTATTGTCTTTGAAGATTCTTTAGCTGTATTTATTTCCTTGTTATATTTAGTTCTATAGGTTCCCGAGAGTATTTGGTCCAAATTTATCTTAGAATTTGGAGATGTAATTATCGCCCGCTCAATAACATTTTGCAGTTCCCTTATATTTCCAGGCCAGTGATAGTCCAGCAAGCGTTGAATACAATTTGCTGATAAAGGATCAATTTTTTTCCCAAACCTTTTTACACACTTTTCTGAAAATACCGATGCAAGTAGAGTTATGTCGTCACCGCGATCTCTTAACGGAGGTATATCAATCGGGAACACGTCTAGTCTATAATACAGGTCTTCTCTGAATTTCTTGTCTTCAACCATTTGCCTGAGATCACGGTTGGTAGCACAAATCACACGAACGTCCACTTTTATAGACTTTGAGCTTCCTACCGGCTCAAATTCACCTTCCTGTAGCACTCTGAGCAGTTTTGACTGTAGGTCGAGCGGAAGCTCCCCTATCTCATCAAGGAATATCGTACCCCCGTCGGCTAAACTAAACCGCCCCTCCCGTTTTGAGGTCGCGCCGGTGAAGGCTCCCTTTTCATGACCGAAAAACTCACTTTCCATAAGTGAGGGAGATATCGCCGCACAGTTGACTTTAAGAAGCAGTCTGTCTTTTCTTTTGCTTTCAGCATGTATTGCTCTTGCTACAAGCTCTTTACCCGTTCCGGTCTCACCAGTTACAAGAACAGTTGCATCTGTGCCGGCAACCTGTTTGATCTCATTTAGAACTTTTTTAATAGCTTTGCTATTTCCTATGATCTCATTAAAATTTTGAAGTTCTTTTATCTCTTCCTGAAGATATTGGGCTTCGTAAACGAGAGTGTTAATCTTATGCTCCGCCTCGAGCCTGTCGTTTACATTCCTTAGAATAAGGGTGTAGAAAGGTTGACCCTCAACTTCAAAACCCGAGAGCGTGGCTTCCGTAGAAAATTCAGCCCCATTTCCTGTCATGGCATTAAGCCCCCCCGGTATCCAGAGAGATCTTTTATCTTCAGGTAGTAAATGTAATTGCTTTAAAAGTTCCATCAGTTTAACGCTGCTCGCATCAGTAATGAACTCGGTTAGGTTGCGGCCCTGCATCTGCTGTGCTGAGAGTCCGAATAAATCCTCTCCTGCCGGGTTTATCATTTTGACCCTGGCTCCAGCTTCAAGCTCTATAATCGTATCCATTACCGAGTCAAATAGTCCGGAGAGCTTCTGCTCTCTTTCTCTCACCTGAGCTTCAGCGCGCAAACGCTGTAACTCGGCTGCCGCCCGGGCAGCGAATATATTGAAGATTCCTACTAAACGGGGGTCTTCAGGAATCGGTTTAGTATCGAGTACAGCTATGTACCCTAGTGCTTTCCCATCAATATCCTTAAGCGGAACACCCATGTAGCTTACAGCGCTCGACTCTTTTAATGTCGGATTATCGGGAAAGAAATCTATAATATTATCAGGGTAATGTACAAACGTGTTCTCTAAAATGACTTTCTCGCAAACCGTCCCCGCTATATCGTACTCGTAGTCCTCAATCCATTCCCCGCCCATTAGAAAGGCGATCCCGCGGAGCTTTCTAGTTTCAGGTATGTATTCAGTAATCCAGGCGCCTTGTGTCCCGAGAGCCTGTCTCATGTTTTCAACTAAAGATCTGAAAAATTGCTCCCCTGTGTGGGTTACAGTGCCTTCTACAATGTTTCTTAAGACCGCATCCTCATCGAAGATGCGGTCTTCTTTTTTGTCTTTATCTGTCATTAAAACACACACCTTTTGGTAATTCTATCACAGTGGACTAAACATTACAGTTATCACAGTGTGCAGGGACATAGGTTAATTTCCTTTTGCTCTATATTAACTTCCACATTCGTTCCATTTCTGGCGACGTCTAAAATGGGCGAAAAATTTGTCAGTTCCTGCAATTTATCAATATTATCAGAATCGGTTTTTACCTTAAATCTGACCTTAATATTTTCGTAACCTTTTCTAACTTCGTTGCTAATACCCAACATGCCCCTGAAATCTATATCGCCTTCAATATCGGACTCGAGTTCCTCTATTCTTATGCCCTGAACAGCCGCATGGTATACCAGGGTTGTAGTTAAGCAGGAGACAAGGGCATTTAAGAAATGCTCAGGCGGGCTTGCCCCCCTATCCTTTCCTGCAAAAACCGGGTGCACGTCTGAATTTAACTCAAATGGCTCGTCATGCTGGTTTTCCTGACTAGCTCCAAAGCATGATGTGATTTTGGACTGACTATGCCCACCTTCAATCCATTTGTTCTGGAGATGGAACTTGAAATTTGCAAGCTCTTGGTTCTCCATAAACGCGTTTACCGCATTTGCTACGTGGTCTACATCCACTCCGTTTAATGTATTTACCGATTCTAATGCTTTATGTTGTTTAGACATAATTTACAACCTCCTATAATTTTTATTTGTTTCTATTTAAATGCATAAAGCATGCCAACATCTGAACATGAAGTATTTGTAAATGATTACAGGAGGTTATATGCTTTTAAGATTAAACGATAATGCCGCGAAAATTAGCAATTAGTGAAATCTCACAGTTTAAAAAGTGAAAATTCACGGTTTTGAAAACTTAGACATAATATTTTCTGGGATAAAAAATAGTGGTATTGTGAGGCGAACGTAAGAGTGATGCGCTTTAGATTAAGTAGCTGTAATTGTTGACTCTTTTAGTCCTGCGGGGAACAAAAAAGGAAGCCGAAGCCCCTTTTCCCTTTTCTGTAATTCTAAACCATGTGTTGAACCATGTCCCGGACTACGATCCGGGATCTATTCGGTATCTATTGAGAATCTAATCTTTTAGCCCGTACATTCTGAGGTTCTCGAAGGATGAAGTCTTGAAAATATAGTTCTTATGGATTCTATTTCCCTGCAAGATACAAATCAAGATTATCAAACGCCCCGCTCCAGCCCTCTTCTTGGCTTTCTAGCGATACGGAAACATCAAATGGTATTTATAGGCAAAAATAACATATGTTATATTGATGATATATACTATTCCTTTCGTTTTCTCAAGCTAGTGCTCTTTCCGGGTTGGAATTATTTAATAGGTAATTTTAAGTCAATGGAGAGATCTTTTTATAAAACAATCTCCTTCTGAACCAAAAAGCCACATTGACCATTGAGATGAGTACCGGTACTTCCACAAGAGGTCCTATAACCGTTGCAAAAGCCACAGAGGACCCGAGTCCGAATGCAGTGATGGCCACGGCGATAGCCAGTTCAAAATTGTTGCTCGCCGCAGTAAAAGCTGCCGCTGTAGTTTTGCCGTAGTCTGCTCCTATTAATTTCCCCATGATAAAACTGACGATAAACATCACAACAAAATAAATGGCCAGCGGGATTGCAATCTGTACTACATCCAACGGCAGCTCTAAAACCATACCGCCCTTGAGGGAGAACATAGCAACGATTGTAAACAGAAGCGCAAAGAGTGTAATGGGACCAATCTTCGGTAAAAACTTTCCCTCATACCAGTTTTTCCCTTTTTGTTTCATAAGGTATTTGCGCGTCAGAAAACCTGCAAGAAAGGGAATGCCGAGATATATAAATACACTTTCAGCTATGGTCCGAAAACTGACGTCCACTACTTGCCCGTCAATGCCAAAAATCGGAGGCAAAACTGTCAGGAAAAACCAGGCATATACGGCAAAAAACAATAGCTGAAAGATGCTGTTGAATGCGACCAACGCTGCAACATATTGATTATCGCCTTCGGCCAACTGGTTCCAGACAATCACCATGGCAATACAACGGGCTAATCCTATCAGGATCAGGCCGATCATATATTGCGGGTGATCCTGCAAGAATAAAATGGCAAGGCCAAACATTAAAAGCGGCCCGATAATCCAGTTCTGAACCAGTGACAGCAGTAGAATTTTCCAGTCCTTAAATATAAGGGGTAATTCCTCGTATTTCACCCGTGCAAGTGGCGGGTACATCATCAATATCAGACCTATGGCAATTGGGATATTGGTTGAACCGATAGATAAACTATTTAATAAACCCGGAGCGCCTTTAAAGACGGTTCCAATCGCTACGCCGGCGGCCATGGCCAAAAAGATCCACAATGTGAGATAACGGTCCAGAAAAGATAAACGCCGCTTGTTACAACTGGTCATCTGCAAATCCTCCGTTATTTATCAACTAATCTACATCTAAGTTACAAAGTTTAGCTATTGACTGAGGTTTGATTGCCTGGCTACGGGAGCAACACTCGTCAAAAAGGAACGTAAGTAAATTTTTAAGGGCTTCGGTATTTGCTGAATAACGCAGGAACTGACGTTCGCGATTTACCTGTATCAAGCCTACGATTTTCAATTTTTCCAAGTGATGCGAAAGTGTGGAACCAGGTATTCCTAATTCAGATTGAATATCTCCCACAACCATACCTTCAGGATGGGCCGATAATAAAAGCCGCATAATTCTGAGCCTTGGCTCGGTTCCCATTGCCGACATCATGTCGGCATAAAAATTCATAGGGCTTTCCTTTGTCTTTAATACCATATTTCTAGTATAATAGAAATAGATAGAAAAACAAGCCGATATATTCAAGAAACTGAAGAGTTATCTTCTAATCGGAAAAGCTTAAATAAACCGGTGAACTTTCCGGGTTGGAACTGTGTTTTCTCTGTGACTTCAACCCCTGTAAAATGGTGCCAATCTGGTAAACTTCACTGTCATGATGAAACTCAATGGGAAAACAGCTCTTATAACAGGCGGCAGTAAAGGAATCGGAAAAGGAATTGCAGAGGCTTATCTAAAGCAAGGTGCAGAAGTTGTAATCTGCGGACGAACTGAATCTGACTTGGCAGCCACTTGCGATGAGCTTAAAGAATTTGGGCAAATTGATTATGTAGTGTGTGACATTACAAAGTTGGATGATGTAAAACGGCTTGCCGGAGAGATTGAGGTAAAATGGCAGAAGCTGGATATTCTGGTCAATAACGCGAGCATTTTAGGAGTCAGATCTCCCATTATCGAGTATCCTGAGGATGTTTGGGAAGAAGTAATTCACATTAACCTTAACTCACAGTTTTTCGTCACGAAGGCCCTACTCCCGTTGTTGCATAAATCCAATAATAGTTCGGTCATTAATGTAAGCTCAAGCGTTGGCAGGAAAGGAAAAAAGGAATGGGGAGCTTACGCTGCTTCTAAGTTTGGGGTGGAGGCCCTAACTCAGGTGCTAGCTGATGAGATGGAATCTACTAATATCAGGGTGAACTCTGTTAATCCCGGAGGCACCCGTACTGATATGAGAGCAGGCGCTTATCCTGATGAAGACCCAAACACCCTCCCTACCCCGCTCGATATCTCACCAGTATTTGTCTACCTCGCATCAGATGAATCTATCGGTATCAACGGCCAGGAATTTACCGCCCGCGACTGGATCGGGAAGTAATTTCTCTCTAGTTATTTAGGTTCAGGATAAAATGACCACAAACAACTCTTTCGGGCCATGGACGCCGAGGGTTAGGCTGAGTTCGATGTCGGCAGTTCTGCTCGGGCCGGTAATGAAGGTCATACAGCTCGTTATGTCCTCAATGTTTTCAAGCTTGCTCTTTAAAATTACAAAAAGATCACCGATATTCCTCACTAAATTCTCAGGTCTCACAATTGCCAAATGTATTGGTGGTAGAAGTGAGACGCTTCGTGGTTGGTTCTTATCGGTTAGCAAAACCAATGTTCCGGTATCTGCAATTGCATAATCAACCTCTGTAATTCCAATATCAGAGTTTGCTATCCTGTTTTTGTTTTTTGCCGTGACTAATTTTAATCCAGCATCTTTAAGTTCTTGTTTGAGATTTATCTCTTTTAAAAATTGTGACTCCCAAATTGAAAATGACTTTAATTCTTTTTCTTTTTTAAGGCCGAGCAAAGATTCTTTAATTTCATTTTTACTGCCGGTCTCTATAACATTGGTGTTTACTTTTTTAAGCTCATCCGCAAATTGCATGATCAGCGCACTCTGACTTTCATCTATCCTTTTATGAACCTCTTCGGCCTCACTGTGAAAGTTCCTATTGGCGTCGGCTAAAACCTTCCCTTCGTTTTTACCGACTCCTTCCAGCCCTTTTCTGATAGTGTGTAAAATTTCTTCTCGTGAATTATTACTCATATGCTCACCGATTATAAAGTGGGCCCCCTACCCCGTTTCGCCCTTATTGTTCTTCCACCTTTCTCTAAATGTCTTTTTGGCAACCGCGGGAAAATCTCTCTGATCCGTCCACCTTGAAAATGGATATGGCAGTGAGTTTAATTTTCCATTGCGCCCTTTCCATGGAAGTTGAAAATAGTACGACAGCTTGTTAGTAATCTTGTATATAGATTCATGCTCAACCGTAAAACGCCATAGTCTAATTCCAAATCTTTCCCCTATCCCGGTACTTCCTTTTTTTGACTCTACAACATTTTTCCTGAGTTCAAGAAGTATCTTTGGGAAATCGATCTTAACCGGGCACACATCTTTGCAGGCGCCGCAAAGTGATGACGCAAACGGAAGCTCGGGTGCTTTATCGATACCCATTAACTGTGGAGTTATTATCGCTCCGATCGGGCCTGAATAAACCCATCCGTAGGAATGACCGCCAACTTTTCTATACACCGGACAATTGTTTAGACATGCCCCGCACCTTATACAATAAAGGGATTCTCTGGTTTCCTCAGATGCCAGTATTTTTGATCTGCCGTTGTCCAAAAGTACAAGGTGGAATTCTTCGGGTCCGCCTATATCAGTGCTCCGCTTTGGTCCGGTAATAAACGAAACATATGTCGAGGATTTCTGCCCCGTTGCGCTCCTTGCGAGTACTGTTAGAAAAAGAGAAAGATCCTCATAGCGTGGAATAAGCTTCTCTATCCCGACAAGGGCTACATGTATTTTAGGCACTGTGGTAGTAAGCCGGGCGTTTCCTTCGTTTTCTACAACTACGATTGTCCCGGTCTCTGCCACAGCAAAGTTAGCGCCGGAAACTCCCATGTCAGCATTTAAGAATTCGCTTCTTAATATCTCTCTTGCAACCTTCGTGAGCTCCTCAGGTTTATCGTAACGAGGAATGCCCAATTTTGCAGAAAATAGTTTAGAGATGTCTTCTTTGGTTTTGTGTATCGCGGGGGCGATTATATGAGAGGGGTGCTCACCCGCTAACTGAATAATATATTCGCCAAGATCAGTCTCAATTACTTTTATCCCGGCGTCTTCAAAACTGTTGTTAAGCTCAATCTCTTCAGTCGCCATTGATTTACTTTTTACGACTGATTTTACATTCCCTTCCCTGGCAATATTTACTATTATCTGAGAGGCTTCTTCGGCATCTTTAGCCCAGTGGACTTTCCCCCCTGCCCTTTTAACCCTTTCCTCTAGCATAAGAAGATATTTATCTAAGTTTTCTATAGTTTCTTTTTTTATTTCTCTTGCGGCCGCTCTGAGATTATCCCAATTGGGAACATCTTCACTTGCCTTATTCCTAGCTGTGCGGAATCGGTTGGTAACATTTACAAGCGCTTTTTGAAGAGGCTTGTTGTGTATCGCTTTTTCCGAGTCTTGTTCAAATCGGACTTCTTCAAATCCCATTATTTACCCTCTGCTCGCTAGTAATTCTGCTAAATGCATTACTTTGACAGGAATCTCCCGTCTACTTAACGCTCCAACTATATTCATAAGACAACCCATGTCTGCAGATACTAAAGTGTCCGCGCCGCTATTTATTATGCACTCTATTTTCTCCTCCAGCATTGAAACCGAGACTTTGGGGAATTTTATCGAAAACGTTCCGCCAAACCCGCAACAGGCATCATGGAGTTCCATTTCTTTAAATTTGACCCCTTTTACGGACTTAATCAGTTCTCTGGGGCCGTCTTTAACCCCCAGCTCTCTTAGCAAATGACAAGAGTCGTGATAGGTAACGACGCCCTTATATCCAGCCCCAACGTCTACAGTGTTTAGCACTTTTATCAAAAATTCAGAAAATTCAAATGTTTTTTGGGATACATTTCTAACTTTGTTTAATAATTCCGGGGAGTTCTTAAACAACTCTTCATAAAACACTTTAACCATTGATGTGCATGAACCCGATGGGCAAACTATATACGCATCCTTGCCGGATTCATCATTTAGGGCTTTATCAAAAATAGAGAGGAATCTTTCAGCTACGGCTCTGGCGTCGTCTTGATAACCGCTGTTAAAAGCGGGCTGACCGCAGCAGGTCTGCTCTTCTATAAAATCTACCTCTACTCCAAGCGACTTCAGCACTTTGACCATACTCTCTCCCACTTGGGGGAAAAAAGTATCAACGAGACAGGTTATAAATATATAGGCCTTTATTGGGCGCTTTGGATTCTTTAGCTGCATAATTTTGTTTCATCGGGCGAATGCCGTACCCAATTGAGTATCACAATTAGCTAGTATAATGTCAATTGCTCGAGTTTGCAGTGAATCTATATCATAGTAGAATCAAAGAGTCTAGGAAAAAACTATGGAGAAAAATGAGCTTCCAATTCCCTCACATTTCAAAGCTGAGAAAACAGGTGAAGTCTGGAGAGTGGAATATCAAAATATTGCTGACCTGGCATTGAGTTGGGCCAAACAGAATGGAATACAACCTGCTTGGGATGATGATTTTAAGATATGTCTAATAGCAGTGGATGTTCAGAATACGTTTTGTATCCCGGGGTTCGAGCTTTTTGTAGGTGGACGTTCAGGGACGGGAGCAGTTGATGACAATCTTAAGCTTTCTCAATTTATTTACCGAAATCTTCATAGAATTACTGAGATACTCCCTACAATGGATACTCATCAAGAAATGCAGATTTTTCACAGTATCTTTTTTGTTAATGATAAGGGAGAGCATCCGGCACCTTACACACAAATTTCAGTTGATAATATCAAAGAAGGTAAATGGAAATTTAATAAGAAACTCGCTCATAACCTTTCTTATAGTACCGAATACATTGAACGGCACTTACTCCACTATACGGAAGAGCTAAAAAAATCCGGAAAGTACGAACTTACTATCTGGCCATATCATGCCATGCTAGGGGGAATCGGCCATGCTTTAGTTTCGTCAATTGAGGAAGCAATCTTTTTCCATTCAATTTCGAGGTTTTCTCAGCCTGATATTCATGTGAAAGGAGATAATCCCCTGACTGAACATTATTCAGTTCTTAGGCCTGAAGTCTCCACAGGGCCCGATGGAAGGACTTTATCTCAAAGAAGTGAATCTCTATTTCAAAAGTCCGCCGGGTCTGAGGCGATCTATAAAAAACTGCTCGATTATGACGCCGTAATAATAGCGGGTCAGGCAAAGAGCCACTGTGTCGCGTGGACTATCGCCGATTTGCTGGACAACGTAATGGAGAGAGATAAAGCGCTTGTTGAGAGAATCTATCTCCTTGAAGACTGCACTTCCCCTGTTGTGATTCCAGGGGTAATTGATTATACGGATCAGGCGGAGCTCGCGTTTAAAGAGTTCTCAGATGCGGGTATGAATATTGTCCGCTCTACTGAGCCGATATCAAGTTGGCCGGGATTAAAAGTTTAGATTATCTGATATGGAGGCTCTGTGTTATATTAAAATCCAGAAACTAAAAAGTAATTGGAGAGCTTAATATGAGCACCATTTTCAAAAAAATAATTGATAAAGAAATTCCTGCCGATATTGTCTATGAAGATGAACACTGCCTGGCTTTTAAGGATATCGATCCCAAAGCCCCTGTTCATATTCTAATAATTCCCAAGAAGGAAATTCCCTCTGTAGCAGAGGTTGCTGAGAGTGATAAGGAGCTTCTGGGTCATCTATTGGTAAAGGCTTCTCAAATAGCTAAAGACTTGGGTGTTTCTGAGTCAGGTTACAGACTGGTGGCTAATACTAATAAGGAAGGCGGTCAAGAGGTCCCTTACTTACACATACACCTTCTGGGCGGAAGGCAGATGACCTGGCCTCCGGGCTGATACCGGCGTTTACGATCTAAGGTATTCCCAAAGCCTCTGCGTCACGGTCGGAGAGAAATACCCCGTTGGAGCGTTCCTTAACTGTCCCGTCTCGTTTCCACGAGCGCTCGCATTTGGGCTCTTGAGATAAATCGTTTACAGTGATTTGGAGGCTCTCCCCTTCACTCAAACTAAATCTGCTTACTCCATTTAGATCTGCAAGCTCAGGCTCAAAAGGCTTTAGGGCTGCATATGATTCTAAATCCAGGTTTGCAGATATTCCGGCATCTAGCGGGTTTGTAACTCCATCAGACGCCTTTGTTTCTTCAAGCGCTTTTAGGGCTTTCCCTCTGAGCTCCATTACCTGATTCCAATTCTGATCCGCCTCTATTTCGACTGCTTCCGGCATGTCCAGAAGATGAACGGTATTTGTAGTATCGGGCTCTTCATTCTTTAGACTTCTGTATGCCTCGTCCGCTGTGTGTACGAGAATCGGAGAAAGGAGTTTTATAAGGGCTTCCGCAATATGATACATAGCGGTCTGCGATCTTCTTCTTTTTCTGCTGTTATCTTTTTCACAGTAGAGGCGGTCTTTAATTGCAGCCAGGTATACGGCGCTTAATGTCTCATAGCAAAAATGGAATATCAACTCGTTTGCTTTCTTGTAGTCCAGATTTTGATAAGCTTTTTTAGTTTCAGTTACGAACTTGGATAGCTCAGACATTGCCCAGCCGTCTAATGAATATTTATCTTCTTCTATAAATTCAACAGAGTCTTTGGCGGGATCAAAATCATTTATATTTCCGAGCAGAAATCTAATAGTGTTTCTGACTTTACGGTACTCCTCCCCCGCTACTTTAAAAAACTCCAGATCAACTTTTATATCATTTGTATATTTAAGTGAGCTTACCCACCAGCGGCATATGTCGGCCCCGTTTGTTTTAAGCAGCTCTTCGACTTCAAGTGCGTTCCCGCCTGATTTGCTCATCTTGCGGCCGTGTGCATCCACCATAAACCCGTGAGTTAGGAGAGCTTTAAACGGCGGTATCCCCGTTACTCCTAATGCAGGAAGAAGTGAAAGCTGAAACCATCCTCGATGCTGATCTGAGCCTTCCAGGTAGAGGTCGGCAGGATATCCGATTCCTCTTTGCTCCAGCACAGAATGCCAGGAGGATCCCGATTCAAACCAGACATCAAAAATATCCGTTCCTAACTTCAGGTTATTTAGCGCTCCGTTTTCTTTTGCCCATTCTGGAGCATCTTTGTCACTTAGAGGGTCATACCCCTCCAGGATTTTTTCAGGAGCCTCTTTAAACCAGTAGTTAGACCCGTTTTTTCTGATCTTGTCGATTACAATTTTTACAGAATCCGGGGTTAAAAGGATTTCATCTTTATCGTTTATGAATGCAGGGATTGGCAGACCCCATGCACGTTGCCTGCTGATACACCAATCGGGTCTTGATTCAAGCATTCCTCTCAAGCGGTTTCTTCCCCACTCGGGATAAAAAGTTATTTTGTTTTGAGTAGTCTCAAGTCCAAGCTCTCTGAGGCTTTTACCAAATTCTTGTGTAGTTTTGTCAACGCCTACAAACCATTGCTCGGTCGCTCTGAATATTGTAGGGGTTTTACTTCTCCAGTCATGAGGGTAGCTGTGTAAATACTCTTCGTCATGGAAGAGATGGCCTGAATTTCTTAAGTGATCCGTAATAATCTCATTTGCGTCCCATACCTTCACACCACGGATCCATTGGGGGACTGAATCATCAAAAGTGCCGTCAGCTAGAACCGGGCAATAAATCTCTAGTCTTTCCTTGAGCCCTGTCTGATAGTCGTCAACACCGTGACCAGGCGCTGTGTGCACCAAACCGGTGCCGTCCTCAAAGGTGACATATTCAGCTGTGACAACTTTACTTGTCCGTTCGGCAAATGGATGGTTGTAAGTAATAGACAGCTCAGCCAGGTCTTTTCCTTTGCACCCGCCTAGCTTCTCAAAACTTTCAACCCCTGCTTTCCTAAATACTTTCTCCGCCAGGTTGTCTACCAATATTGTATAATATTCATTTCCGCCCCTGATTATTTTATATAATCCGTAATCACCCGCGGGAGATACGGCGACCGCTAAGTTGGCGGGAAGCGTCCATGGGGTTGTCGTCCAAATCACAAGAGATGGAGACATTCCATTTGGCACATTTAAATCTTTGGGTAGTGACTGGGGATTTTCTATTTCAAACAAGACATAGATGCTTCTGTCCTTACGGTCATAGTATTCAAGCTCGGCATCCGCCAGAGCGGTCTGATTTTCAATTGACCAGTGAACGGGTTTGAGGTCTCTATAGACTAGGCCTCTTTCGACGAGTTTTGAGAACACCTCAAGTACTCCCGCTTCGTATCCGGGCGTCATGGTCAGGTACGGGTTACCGTAATCCCCGATCGTACCCAGCTTTTGCATCTGTTTTGACTGGAGCTTTACAAATTTTTCCGCATATGATTGGCATTTGTATCTTATCTCTAGTTTTGATAAATCCTTTGCCTTCTCTCCAAGCTCCTTTAAAACTTTATGCTCTATAGGAAGTCCATGGCAGTCCCATCCCGGAATAAAATCAACGTCGTAACCCAACATAGTTTTTGATCTGACAACGATATCTTTTAGGACTTTGTTTAAGAGATGCCCAAGGTGAATCGGACCGTTGGCATATGGGGGACCGTCATGAAAGATGAATTTTTCTTTCCCCTGAGAGTTCTCTCTTGTCCTCTCATAGAGGTTTATCTTCTCCCATCTTTTCTGAATTTCAGGCTCTTTTTGACTGAGATTGGCCTTCATTGGGAAGTTAGTTCGTGGAAGGTTAAGGGTATCTTTATAATTGATTTTCTTTGGCTCTGACATATAGCTCTAATTACTCTCCTAAATTATTCAGATACAAATTATACCAAGCAGAATTTTATTCAATTAGATCAATAAGATAGAAAGTGAATATTTGTTTCTGAGTTGAGGAAAAATATTAGCTTAGATAGGATGAAATGCAAGTTGTATAAGGGACAAGATGTTTTTAGTCTTCTTCTCCGACTACCTGCTTTAGTTCTTTTAGAAGCGTGCTTGCAAAAACTACCCATTTGTCCCATTCTTCTATGTAATCTTTATTTTGATCTACGGGTCTTAGCAACTTAAAACCGTAATTGGTATGTTCAATCTGAAATTCATCGTCTTTGTTTAGTTTGTTTTCTAATATCTCTACATATCTATTAAGTAGTTTTAATTTTTCATTGTCGCCTTCCCTGAATTCAGCAATAAACTTTTCTGCAGTTTGTGCAGTAGGCATCTGCATAAAAGAGCTCTTCTCGAAATAAATACCCTTATTAATGTATTCAGCTTTCATTGAGATTAAAACTTCCATATTATTCTCTTTTCATCTCTGAGTTAAGACTATTTTATGGCTAGACAATGGATAATGTCAAGATGATTTTAGAATACGAACATTCAAATAGGGTTAAGCGCTAACTTCATTCCAGTCTTTAAAAATAGTGTTTAACAACTCTTCGCCAAATGGAGATGCGGTCTTGATATCTTCTTTTGAGATCTCGATGTTGTTAAGATATTGGAGCCGTAAAACATCTGAATCAGAATATTCGGGTATTACGTATCCAAAGAAGAACCCGAGCTCGCGGAGCCGGGAAGCTAAGAGACCTGCTCCCTTCTTCTTTAAAGGGAGATCGGCATATATGCAATCAACTCTCTGCATGCAAAGCTGTTTTAGATGGAAACGAATTTCCTCTAGCGTTCGTTTGCCCAATTCATCAACTGTTATTATTCCCTGATTGTGGTCTGAGCGGATGGATACCGTCATGCGACCACTGCCTTTTTTAGAATACTTCGAGTTTGTATTCTCAGAAATGTACTCTCTCTTAAATCCAATACGACTATAGATTTTCTCAATTATCTCTTGATATATCTCAGGTACATAAATTTTAGCAGCCTTACTTTTAAGGATAGGTGTAAACATGAGGGCTATTGATTGACGCCTGGGTTTCTCATCCTCGGATATATTTTGAAATGAAACTGTTCCCGGGCTGTAGCCTAGCAGAAACCCTGTCTCAGTTGAGCCCAGTTCAAGGCTTCCCTTCTGGCTGTAAGGATGTACCGTTACCGCTTCTCCGTAAACTCCTACTACTCCCCGAGAGGCGGCATGCTCGGTCATAAAAGTTTTCATTTTAGGAAAGATACCGTGCCCTCGGTAGCGTGGATCAACAACAGCTTCGCCGGACTCACCGACTTTGGCGCCGGGTTTGCTGTAAATAAAGGCCAGGTGCCCTATAAGCTCATCATCACTGCTGTAAGCGCCGCATGATGACATTACATTTCCATGGAGGCGAGTTTCGATCTGTTCCGGATAGTACATAAATTCGTTGGCGTAAGTATAGCCGTAGCATTTATAAACTAATCTCACAAGCTCATGAACCTTGTTGTGTTTGAAGATATCTATCTTGATTTCTGCATCAGGATCAACCGGCTCTAGTTCTATATGCTCATGATGCTCTGAAATATCCATCTCATTGCGTATATCTCTGGCAGGCAGATTCTTTACAATCTCTGTCCTGTTTCCCTTATTTCCCAAGCTATAAAAACGAACCTGATCTGCATAGCTTTTGGATAGATATGATTTGAACCGCGCATCTTCGCCATGTTCAAGATTTTCATAATCAAAGGGAAGTCCCTCGTCTTGAAGTGCGATCACAAATGAGTGAAGACGTTTGAATATGGCGACTTCAATCGGCTTGCTGGTATCATCTTGAAATCCATATTTAACGATATTTTTGAAAATTTCGGCTAGAACTTTATCAAGATTTTTAGCTTCTTTTTTACTTATTCCGTTAGCTTCGGCAATATCACTAACAATATCAACAATAGCGCCCAGATACCTTTGTTCCGGCAGTATCTTAAGGTTTGCTATTTCTTGTTCGGGTGAATTCTCTTTAGAGAGTTTTGACTTTTTATTCATATTTGAAAGTTCTATCTTTCTCTTTTGGGTTTATACATATGTGTGCTAAGGCCATAGTAAACTTCGGCTGATTCCATTACCGTTTCAGATAAGGTCGGATGGGCATGTATCATAAGCTCAATATCGGCGGCGAGAGCCGACATTTCGATTGCTAGAACACCTTGGGCAATTAGCTCCCCTGCTCCGGGTCCTACGATGCCCATACCAAGTACTCTGTCAGTCTCTGGGTCTATAATAAGCTTTGTCACGCCGTCATTTCTATCGAGTGTCGTAGCGCGCCCTGAAGCTCCCCAAGGGAATCTGGCTACTTTCACGGGAATCTTGTTTTCTTTTGCCTCTGTCTCAGTCAGTCCGCACCAGGCGATCTCGGGATCGGTAAATACAACAGCCGGAATGGCATTGGGTTCAAAAACTACGTTCTTTCCGGCGAGTACTTGTGCTACAACACGTCCTTCATGTGTAGCTTTGTGGGCTAACATCGGCTCTCCCGCAACGTCTCCAATGGCGAATATGTTGGGATCAGACGTTCTTCTTTGTCCATCAATTTTTATAAAACCTTGAGAATCAATCCCGACTTTTGTGTTTTCTAATCCCAGGTTCTCTGAGTTGGGTCTCCTTCCCACAGATACAAGCACTTTATCAAATACCAGCTCTTTTTCTTCAACCCCCTCCCCTTGAAATGTAACCTGTAAAGCCTTTTTAGTTTCTTGGATATCTACAACTTTAGTGTTTAGCATAATAGACTCATAAATATGCTCAGAGCTTTTTTGTAGCACTCTTACCAAATCTCTATCTGCCCCCGGCATAAGCCCTGAGGTCATTTCTACAACCGATACTTCTGTGCCTAAAGCCGCATACACCGTTCCGAGTTCAAGGCCAATATATCCCCCACCCACTACGAGCATGGTCTTTGGAATATCAGGCAAATCAAGTGCAGAGGTTGAATCCAGTAAATGAGGAGAGTCGTTTGGGAATCCGGGAATCTGCACCGGGCGTGAGCCGGTTGCAATTACCGCGTACTCAAATTTAAGCTCCGCTGTTTCGCCATCAGTCTTTTTTATTTCAAGCGTGTTTGAATCCAGGAAAGTGGCCCTGCCCTGTAGATAGGTGACTTTTCTTTGTCTGGATAACTGACCCAGTCCGCCTACTAATTTTTCTACTACTCCATTTTTCCAGTCTCTGAGTTTGTCCAGATCAATTTTAGGCTTACTGAATGTTACACCCCAATTCTTGGAATGTTCTGCTTCAGTGATTACTTTGGCTGTGTGCAGAAGCGCCTTTGATGGGATACAGCCTCGGTAGAGGCACACTCCGCCCGGGTTATCTTCAGGATCTATGATCGTAACCTCAAGCCCCAGGTCCGCGGATAGAAATGCGGCGGGGTAACCCCCCGGCCCGGCTCCGATAATTGCTACTTGTGTTGTATTTTTAGCATTACTCATATTTGTCTCATAATTTACTTGTTAAGATGACCTAGCCTTCAAGCGGAAGTTTGAAAGGCTCTTCCAGCGCCTCAATGACCCAGCGCAAAAACCTCACGGCATCAGCCCCATCAATTAATCGATGATCGTAGGAAAGAGACAGTGGGAGCATGAGTCTGGGCTTGAAATCCCCTTCTATATAAACAGGCTCAACAACGGAGCGTGAAATGCCGAGTATGGCAACTTGAGGGGCGTTTAGTACAGGGGAGAAATATGTGCCGCCCAGCCCTCCTAAATTGCTTATTGTAAAAGTGCCGCCTTGCAGTTCATCGACAGAGATTTTTTTGTTCCTCGCTTTCTCAGACAGCTTGCTCATCTCAACGGATAATTTAGTGATGTTCTTTTTGTTGGCGTTTTTTATTATAGGTACAAGCAGCCCCCTATCCGTGTCTACGGCTACCCCAATGTTGTAATATTTCTTGTATATTATCTCTCCATTCTCCATATCCACGCTCGCGTTGAATTGAGGAAAGACTTTAAGGGCAGAGGCAATTACCTTAAGGATAATAGAGGTCATTGTAAGTTTGCCGCCTGCTTTTGCTACTTCCTGGCCGAATTCTTTTCTAAGCTTCTCCAGCTCTGTTATGTCAGCTTTATCAAATTGCGTTACATGAGGCGCCTTCCATGCCTCACTTAAGCGCTCTGCGGTGAGTCTTCTCACTTTAGACATCGGGGTACGCTCTGTCTCTCCCCACTTGTCTGTATCCACAGAACCGCGGGGCTCTGCCGCCTTCATTGTTGCGGTTTTAGGAGCCTTTTTCTCACCCTTGGATTTGGATTTTTTCTCAGGAGTATAATTTTTGACGTCGTCTCCTGAAATGCGCCCTCCGGGACCTGAACCTGATACCAAGTTAATATCCACTCCAAGCTCTCTTGCTAATCTTCTTACTGATGGAGAGGCGGGTGCCTTTTTGCTGGAAACAGGCCCTGTCTTATCTGGGGTGATTTGTTCTTGCTTACCTTCTCTTGGATCGGGGCTTGGCTCTTTTCTCTCTGGGAATAATTCCAGTGGTTCGTCTTCTGCTTTAATCTCTATATCTTTATTGGGTTCAGGATCGGTATTTATCTCTAGTTTGACTTCTTCCTCCGCTAACTTTTCAATTTTCTCATCTTCATTATCGGCGGGTTTGTTGTCAGACTCTTTTGGCTCCGGCTCTTTTCCCTTTCCTCTTCCATCCTCGATGGTTACTAGAAGCTGGCCGACTTTGATTGTGTCGCCCTCTTTTACATGGACTTCTTTGATTGTTCCCCCAGCCGGGGCGGGGATCTCAATTGCGGCTTTATCCGTCTCTATTTCTATAAGAGACTGGTCCTGGGCTACTGTATCACCTGCCGATACAAAAACACCGATTACATCTCCTGTTTCTATATCTTCCCCGAGATCGGGCAGCTTATATTCGATAGTCATTTAGTCCTGCCTTGTAGAATATTTTCTGTTACTAAATTATATCTTTTCTTTTTACGTACCGACATCAATCTGCCGAGCTTTGAAATAAAGATACTATGAAATCATAGGATTGGCTTTGCTCGGGTTTATCCCTAGATCCAGTATAGCTTTTTCCACAATTCCCGGCTCAATTTTCTTCTCCCAGGTAAGGGAGGCCAACACCGCCAGGACTACGTATCTCCAGTCAACTTCAAAAAAGTCTCTGAGCGCTTTTCGGCTGGCGCTTCTGCCAAATCCGTCAGTCCCTAAAGAAACAAGAGGACGGGGCAGCCATTGAGATATAGAATCCGGAAGAGCCATTACGTAATCCGAAGCCGCGACAAAAACTCCGGGGGAGTCTTTAACACACTCCGTTATATATGGGATCCTTCTTATTTCAGAAGGATGAAGCATATTCCAGCGTTCTTTATCAAGGCCGTCCCTATAGAGTTCTTTGTAACTGGTAACACTCCAAACATCTGCTGCGACGCCGTATTTTTCCCCAAGCACCTCTTGAGCCTTGAGCACTTCATTTAGAATAGTACCGCTTCCGAAAAGCTGTGCATGTAGTTCGGCCTCTTTGTTCTCTGAATCTCTAAATTTATACATGCCCTTTAAAATCCCCTCTTTTGTGCCTTGTGGCATAGGCGGCTGAAGGTACGTTTCATTCATCACTGTGATGTAGTAGAAAAGATCCTCCTGCTCTACATACATACGGCGGATCCCGTCTTGAATAATCACTGCTAGCTCATATGCGAATGCCGGATCGTATGCCTTAAGATTGGGTACGGGATAGGCGAGCAGGTGGCTATGACCGTCTTGATGTTGAAGCCCTTCCCCCGCTAATGTGGTTCGACCGGATGTGCCTCCTACCATAAACCCTTTGCATCTCATATCGCCCGCAGCCCAAATGAGGTCGCCTATCCTCTGGAATCCAAACATAGAATAAAAAATAAAAAACGGTATTGTGTTAATACCGTGTGTTGCATAGGCGGTTCCGGCAGCAATGAATGACGACATGGAGCCCGCTTCTGTGAGACCTTCTTCTAATATTTGACCGTCAATCGCTTCTTTATAGTAAAGAAGCATTTCCGCGTCCACCGGGTCATAGAGCTGCCCTACATGGGAGTATATCCCTACCTGTCTGAAAAGGGCTTCCATTCCAAACGTGCGAGCTTCATCAGGCACTATCGGAACAATAAGTTTGCCGACATTTTTATCTTTCAGCATTTTGGCCAGCATTCTTACGAATGCCATGGTGGTGGCGACTTCTCTTTTGCCCGAGCCTTTGTAGAACTCCTCAAATAGCTTCTCCGGAGGAGCTTTAATCGGATCACATATAACATCACGCTTGGGCAGATAGCCCCCGAGTTCTTCTCTCCTTTCTTTTAAGTATTTAATCTCCGGGCTGCCATCTGGAGGTTTGTAAAAAGGCGCTCTTGAAACATCTTCATCTGAAATCGGTATATCAAAACGCTTTTTGAAAAGTTTAAGCTCGTCTTCATTTAGTTTCTTCTGCTGATGGGTAATATTTCTCCCCTCTCCAGCTTCCCCAAGTCCGTATCCTTTAATGGTTTTTGCGAGAATGACGGTTGGCGATCCGGTATTTTCTACGGCAGCTTTAAACGCGGAGTAGATTTTCTCCGGGTCATGCCCCCCACGTCTTAGTTTCTGAAGCTCAGTGTCGGAGAGATCTTTTACCATTTCTTTAATACGCGGGTCAGTTCCAAAAAAGTGGTTTCTTATATATTCACCAGAGGCTACAGAGTATTTCTGATAATCACCGTCTAGGGCTTCCGTCATTCTTTTTACCAGTAAGCCGTCTTTGTCTTTTGAAAGAAGCGGGTCCCAGTTGCTTCCCCATATGACTTTTATTACGTTCCAACCGGCGCCTCTGAAAATTGCTTCAAGCTCCTGGATTATTTTCCCGTTTCCTCTAACCGGTCCATCAAGGCGTTGAAGATTACAGTTAACAACGAAAATAAGATTATCCAAATGCTCTCGGGAGGCTAAAGTTATAGCTCCCAGGGCTTCCGGTTCATCTGTCTCGCCATCTCCCAAAAATGCCCACACTTTAGAGTCAGAGGGCTTTTTAAGTCCTCTATCCTCAAGATAGCGGTTAAACCGCGCTTGATAAATTGCCATTATAGGACTTAGCCCCATCGATACAGTGGGAAACTGCCAAAAATTGGGCATAAGCCATGGATGAGGATAAGATGTAAGCCCTCCTCCGGGTTGGAGGTCTCGCCTAAAGTTCTGGAGGTCTTCTATTGTAAGGCGTCCTTCAAGATATGCTCTGGCATAGATTCCCGGAGATGCGTGTCCCTGAAAATAGACAATATCTCCTTCGTGGTTTTCATCTCTACCATGCAGGAAGTGATTAAGCGCTACATCGTAAAGTGCAGCAGCAGAGGCGAAAGTGGATATGTGACCCCCAATCCCCTCTTGCAGGCGGTTGGCGCGTACAACCATCGCCATAGCGTTCCAACGTATAAGGCTTCTAATGTTCCACTCTATCTCTGGGTCGCCCGGGTACGGCGGTTGTTTTTCGGTAGGAATTGTATTGATATAAGGAGTATTGGCAGTAAAATGAAGCCTTGCTCCCTTTTTTTGGGCGTGGATCTGGAGTTTCTTGATAAGCCTGGCCGCACGCTCCTCTCCACTTGTATCTAATACATAATCAAGTGAATCGATCCATTCACGGTTTTCAATTTCTTCTTGATCGGCCTTCTTTTTTTTATCTTTGGATTCTTTATTCATTTTATATAGAAATTGTACAGTACAGCCTTGTTTGAAGTCAACTTTCTTCGCGTATTCTAAATCGTCTCTTCTTTTGATATTGCTATGTCTAAATGGATTCTATGATCGTTGTACTGATGATGATTAAAGGATTGACCGCCGTATTATTGAATATATAATATCCCACATGGAAAAATTCGACTTAACCATTATTGGATCGGGGCCTGGGGGCTATGTTGGAGCGATAAGAGCTGCGCAGCTTGGAATGAGGGTTGCCATAATTGAAAGGGATAAACCGGGCGGGGTTTGTCTCAATTGGGGCTGTATTCCTTCAAAGTCAATCTTAAAGTGCGCAGAAGTATATGAATATTTCAATCATTCAGAGGAGTTCGGCATACAACATAAAGGGCTTTCTTATGATTTTTCTAAAGTTGTTGATAAGAGCAGAAAGGCCTCTTCTACGCTAAATAAGGGTGTTGAATACCTCTTTAAGAAGAATAAAATCACACTCTTCAGCGGTGTAGGCAAGTTGATAACTAATAATAAGGTCGGTGTAACGGGAGATGGGGATGAAATAGAGATCGATACCGATAAAATTATGATTGCTACCGGATCGGTTCCTGTAACACTACCTGGACTTGAAATAGACGGAAAACTTGTAATGACAAGTGACGAAGCTATTTTTCATAGAGAGATTCCCGATTCGGTAATTGTGATTGGAGGAGGATATATAGGGGCTGAATTTGCTTACGTATATAATTCGTTTGGAAGCAAAGTGACGATAGTTGAGATGATGGATCATCTTTTACCTGGCGCTGATAAAGAAGTGGCTCTTGAACTGCAAAGAATATTTAAGAAGAACGGAATGACCATACTTACAGGAACAAAATTTAAAGATATCAACAAGAAAAAGAAAACAGTGGATGTCATACTTGAGAATGTCTCTAACCAGACGGAGACAAAAATTACAGCGTCTATGGTACTTGTTGCAGTTGGCAGGCGTCCTGTGGCGAATGACGCGCCCTCTTCTCTTAGCTTCTATAAGAAATCGGGAGATATTGGGCTTAGCGATTTGAAAATAGAACTTGATGAGAGGGGTTTTATTAAGACTGATGATAAATATATGACTACAAGCAGTAACGTTTATGCGATCGGGGATATTATAGGGCCGCCTTTACTGGCTCATAAAGCCTCTGAAGAAGGGGTTGCGGCTGTAGAGATGATGGCGGGACTAAAGAGCAAGGTGCATTATGATAATATTCCGGGTTGCGTGTATTGTCAGCCTGAAGTTGCGACAATTGGATTAACCCAAGAGCAGGTGCAAGATCATGGATATAATTACAATGTCGGGAAGTTCCCTTTCCGGGCAGTTGGAAAAGCTGTAGGAACCGGAGAGACAGACGGATTTGTAAAGATCCTATCGGATAAAAGCACGGGCGAGATACTGGGAGCTCATATCATTGGACACGGGGCTACTGAGTTAATTGCCGAGATAGGGGTTGCCAGGACTTTAGAGTCAACACCTCTTGAGATAGCCATAACATCTCATGCCCATCCTACTTTATCTGAGGCTGTTATGGAAGCTGCACTGGCTGCTATGGGAAGAGCTAGAAATTCATGATTGTTGTGGTTTTATGGGAACCGAATTATGGACACTCTTAAAGTATATAAAATTGGATTAGTACCTTATAGAAAAGCCCTTGAGCTTCAGATGATCTTGCTTGAGAAGAGGAAGAATGGAGAGATTGGGGATACTCTACTGCTGCTGGAACATCCACCGACATTTACGATAGGGAGAAAAGGAGATAAAGAACACCTGCTTATAAATGAGCGTTATTTGTCTGAGCGGGGGATTCACTTTGAGGAGATTAGCAGAGGCGGCGATATAACTTTTCACGGCCCGGGACAGCTGGTCGGTTATCCGATAATGGATCTTAGCGAGAAAGGACGAGATGTTCATAAATATCTAAGAGGGCTTGAAGAGGCCATTATATTGGTGCTTGAAGATTTTGGTATCCGGGCTAACCGGATAGAAGGACTTACCGGTGTTTGGGTGGAAGGTCATAAAATCGCATCAATTGGCGTAGGAGTGAAAAGGTGGATTACTTATCATGGTTTTGCCCTCAATGTAAATACGGAGCTGTCTTATTTTGATATGATAGTGCCTTGCGGACTTCCGGATGTGAAAATGACGTCCATTGCAGGATGTATTAAGAAGAAGGAAGGGATTCAAGTAGAAGATGTGGAAGAGGTAGCAGTTAAATCATTTATAAAAACCTTTGGCTTTAAGAATGCGAAAGTAATAACCGCTTTTGATAACGATCCGCAAAATTTGTTAGAATCTGATTTGTTATACAGCTTTGAAGAATTAGGAAAAGATTTAGACCTTCTTATATAACCAGAATATTGCCAATTTAAATCCCGATATTTTTTGACCAGAGGTTTGATTCGACCTTAAAAATAAAAAGAAAGATTTCTCCACTGCGTGTCGAAATGACGGGCAAATCCAGCTAAAATGTTTTTCTGATTGTCTCTTGGCTCTCAGTGCTTACAGCATGTTGATCTATCGCATGAGAATATCTAGTGATAACAGTCTATTATAGTGCAAAGCTAAAGTTGATCACCTTGTGTTTGTTTTGAAATTCTGCGAGATATTCTACGCATTGTTTACCTAAGGGCCTCATACAATGCCTTTTGATATAGGCTGATGAGAACTAACAATTAAAGTTTTAATATCTTGTTTTCCCTGATCTTGGTATAAGCGTTTACCAATTATATTTTCAATATAAAGAGTTTCCATAGATTGTCCCCTTCTTGCCGGATTAAGATATATCAAATTCGAATATTTAAATCAATCAGGTGATCACTGTATTTTTAGTAGGGTGATTGTGTATATGTAGTTAACTAATTGTTAAGGATATCAGCATGTTATGAAGCATAGTGAAGGTAAATAAGTGCTTATATTCTAAATTCAAACCACTAGAATTTATTATATGATCTATGCTAGACTATCTTTCATGTGTCAATTTTAGAAATGTTTAAAGGTGGATAAAATGGGGCCGAAGGCTTTAGGTGAATACTAAAATTAAATCAAAATCACTGAATAATGAAAGTGATTTACTGGAAGTAGAGGATATAGAAGATACCGATTCCGCACGCAAGCTCTATTGTGAGAAGCTTCAAGAGATAGGCAGAGAAATAGGGAGTATAATTAAGAATAGAGATATTGAACTTGAAGACCAACCTGGAGTTTCAAATAATAAAAATTTATCCATAGAGACACCCGAGGAATTTCTTTATAAGAGTTTAAAACACTACGTTAAGAAAAACCGATATGAAAAGATTATAAGGGTTGTCACTCAGAGTGTGCACAGATCTATAGACCTTAAGGATGTTATAGAGAATGCTTTAGATGCGATGAATAAACATATTGAGACTGCTGAAAATATCTCAATTTATATGGTTGAAGGGGAAGATGCCGTTCTTAAATCTTATCGGGGATACCCGGAACATTTGATAAAGAAGTTAAAGAGGATACCTCGTCCTAAAGGTTTTACCTGGAAGACCATAATAAGCGGAAAACCGATTCATTGTCCGAATGTTGATAAAGATTCCTCTATCGGATCAAAAGGGAGAGAACTCGGAACAAAAAGTTATGTATCTATGCCAATTTGTTATTCTGGAAAAGCAATCGGGTGTATTAATATTAATTCTATTAAGAGATATGCTTTTGATAATGAAGAGTTAAGTCTTTTGGAAATTGTAGCAAATCAGATTGAGATCGCGGTAAATAACGCGAAACAAGCAGAGGTACTCAGAAATTCGCAACAAGCTCTTAGAAAAGCGCATGACGATCTTGAGCAAAGAGTTAGAGAGCGTACTTCGGAACTAGAGAAAACAAACAGGTTACTTATAAAAGAAATTCTGGAGCGCAGATATGCGGAAAACGGGCTGAAACAGTCACTAACGGAAAAGGATGTGCTGCTTGAAGAAATACATCATAGAGTAAACAATAATCTTCAAATAATTTCAAGTCTTTTGAACCTTCAGTCAAGGTAGTTAAAGGATAAAAAAATCCTTAACTCTTTTAAGGAGAGTAATAACAGAATTCGCTCAATCGCTACTCTGCATGAGCAGCTTTATCGCTCAAAAGATCTTTCGAAAATTGATTTTAAGGCCTATATCCGTAATATGACGGATAATTTACTGCACTCATACGGGATTGCGGATGATTCAATAAAAATCAATATAAACTCAGAGCGTATTTATCTTGATATAAATACTGCCATACCGTGCGGGTTGATTCTAAATGAGCTTGTCTCAAACGCAATAAAACATGGTTTTCCTGATCGTAGAAGTGGTGAAATTACGGTGGATTTTAACCGTGATGTGAATAGGCATATCTTAAATGTGAGTAATAATGGCATTCAATTTCCTGAGGAGCTTGATATTAACAACTGTAATTCTCTGGGGCTAAAACTGGTTTCTTCACTTTCCAAGCAACTTAAAGGCTCAATTACATTAACCACGAAGGATGTAACCGGGTTTAAGCTCGATTTCAGTTGCTAGTGTTTTTGTGAGGAACCTGATATGGATAAGATTAACATACTTATTGTAGAAGATGAGATTATTATTGCTACAGATATTGAAGTTATGTTGGCAAACCTGGGTTATTCGGTATCTGGAATAGTCTCCTCCGGCGAAGGCGCGATTAAACACGCACAATGCCATAAACCAGATCTTGTTATTATGGATATAATGCTTGAGGGCGATATAGACGGTATTACTGCTGCCAATAAAATACGCCAACAGTTTAATATCCCCGTAATTTTTCTCACTGCATATTCTAATGAACAAACCCTTGATCGTGCTAAAACGGCCAAACCTTATGGATACATATTAAAGCCGTTTCAAGAAACGGATATGCACACCTCCATTGAGATAGCATCTTATAAGCACAAAATTGAAAGAAAATTAATCCTAGAGACAGAAAACGCTCTTGCAGCGATAATAGGAAATACTGAAGTGTTTCTTGAAGACGGGACCCTTAAATATGATACAGAGGTTCTTCGCAGAATTGAAGTCATAAGAAATGCGGCTTTAATAATTAAAGAAACGATTGAGAAGCTTTAAAATCAATGGAAAATTCAGTTTTTACATACCTTAATTCCCTTAGTGGACACGAGCATATCTGTCATCTCTATTATGATGTGTCGGAGTGTTATGAAATAGCCACAAACTTTTTTGTCCATGGGATTAAGCACAAGAACAAATGTGTATATATCTCCGATCGTCCTGCTCCTTCAGATTTGCTGAATAGATTAAAAGGCTATGGAGTCTCAGAGTTTAACAATAGTAATGGAGAAATATTTGAAGAGATTCTTCTTCGTAATCCCGTTAAGAACTCAAAAAAAGCGGAAGCGTTTATAACAAACATACAAAATAAAATTGATGGGGTGCTAAGAAAGGGGCATCAGCCGCTTAGAATATTGATGATACATAGCGATAATTTTTATTTTTTGACGAACTCCAAACGGCTTAGAACAAGAGCTTGTTTGAATAAAATGTGCCTTGAAAAACCCATAATATTAATGAATCAATATCAGGTTGATAGAATAAGCTCAAAGGATATTCTATCAATTTTAAAAACCCATCCAACTATTGTGGAAAGCAACAATGTTTATAAGAGCCCTCTTTACGTAAAACCCGAAACCATAATACAGGGGTTAGAAAAAGAAGAAGAAAAATTTCAGGTATTAAGCGGTAAAGAGAAGAAAGTATTGGGATTAATTGTAAATGGTTTAAGTAACAGCGGTATTGCAAATGAGCTTTTGATAAGCGTAAAGACTGTAGAGACCCACAGAGCGAATATAATGAAGAAGCTTGAGGTGCATAACCTTGTTGATCTTGTGAAATTCTCTATGAGAAATGGGATTGCCTAAGGAGTAATAGCTCTACGGTGCCTACCCTAACATTTAAACTTCTAGCTCTTGGGTTCAAGTCTGGATTTCGTAGTTACTAGATAATACAGAATAAGGATAATTGTTATTCCTATCAGGATGAATTTAATGGCGGCTGCGCTTGAGGCTAGAAAAATTAATCCTCCGTTTAAGCTCTCGATATTTGGGAGCTGGATTAGGAGAATGGTATTCTCTATAAGATCCAAGACTCCGGCAATGATGGGGAAAGAAAAGAATGTTAGCGCTCTGTCATAATCTATGCCCCTGCCCTTCAGCAAAGAGCCAAGCAGGTTTGCTAAGAAGCCTGTGTAGGCAATTATAAATAGATAGTCCACCCATATCATGATCAAATGCGAACGGATACCTTCGGCTCCGCATGCATTTAATATTTGATTGAAGGCGGATTTGGTAAATGCCAGCTCAAGCGATATCATATCCGGACATCCCACAGGCCTCAGTTGAGCGTCAAGTATAAGCATTACAAAAGCTGTAAGTATAAAAAAAGTACCCGAGAATATTAGGTACTGTTTTACGGCCAGCGCTTGAAATAAGAAGTCTATAGTTTTTTTGTACATAAGCCCTTTTCTCTAAATTGGTTAGCATATGAGTATGCAGGATAAATATAAACAATCAATATTTAGCCCGCGCGTTGCAAATAATCTTGTTGCCTAAGGAAGTTGTGCTAGAATTCTTGTAATCATGTGAACTTAGGGAGAGACTGAAGATGAGTAATCCGAGGATAGAACAATTAAAAACACTTATCAATAAAGACCCAAACAACCCTTTAGGAAGATACGGTCTTGCAAATGAACTTTTTAAATCGGAACTGTATGAAGATGCGATCATTCAAATATACGAGTATCTAAAATTAAAAGACGATGAAGGGGCCGTTTATCGTATGTTGGCTGAATGTTATGTGAGAACGGGAGATGTAGAGAAAGCAAAGGAGTCCTATCGCAAGGGTGTAGAGGCGGCAAATCGTCATGGGCACCCATCTATGGCAGAAGAGTTTGAAGAGGCCCTGGAGTTTCTTGATGAATAACCCTCGGTTGGTTCTAATTATTTAAAGGAGATATCAATATGGGAAATCTTGTAGAAGTCGCCAGGGTGGGTGAGTTAGAGCCGGGTCAGAGTAAGTTTGTCGAGGTGAGACGGTAACATGCCCCTGGCATGGAGCAGAGTTTGATCTTAAATCCACAGAGGTCCTAGCCCCGCCGGCTCAAGAAGGTGTAAATACATACAAAGTGCATATTGATAGGGATTTGATAAAGATAGAGCTGTAATTCCACCCTCTTTAGAAAGTCCATATTTCTAAGTTACAAAAAGCCCCTTGGACATAGTTGAAAAAGGGTCCATACTTGTTCATAGGGTCTGTACGTTCTTGCCCCTTTCAATTTAGTTCCGGCGTTTAGAAAAGAGCAGCAGGTAAGAATTCCCAGTCATGGCTAATAATTCAAATAGAAAACTGGATTGGCTTTTTCTCGACATGAACTCGTACTTTGCATCTGTCGAGCAGCAAATGAGAGCTGAACTTAGGGGCTCTCCTACTGTTGTCGTTCCCGTGATGGCTGACAGCACGTGCTGTATAGCCGCAAGTTATGAGGCTAAGAAATATGGAATAAAAACGGGTACAAAGGTTGCTATGGCAAAGAGGCTTTGTAGTACTTTAAGTGTTGTTGAATCAAGACCCACCATATATATCAAATATCACAAACAGATTGTTTCAGCCGTAGGCAGTGTTTTGCCGATAGATAAAGTTCATTCTATCGATGAAATGTCGTGTAGGTTAACGGGAAGGCACAGGGATTATGAAAACGCCGTTGCTTTGGCCCATGAGGTTAAGAGAGCAATTAAAGAGCGTGTGGGGGAATATCTGCGCTGCTCTATTGGCCTTGCGCCTAACCGTTTTATTGCAAAAGTCGCAAGCGGCATGAAAAAGCCCGACGGATTTACTGTAATAACAAAAGACGATCTACCCAAAATTCTCTATCCCCTCTCTCTTAGGGATCTGCCGGGGATAGGCGCACGTATGCACGCCCGTCTTAAAAAGCATAATGTTCATAATGTAGAGGATCTTTATTCTTTGTCCGGAGACAGGTTTTTGGATATCTGGCAGAATGTGGGTGGAAAGCGTCTGAGTTATCTCTTAAACGGTGAGGAGATAGCAGAGCGGGAAACCAAAAGGAGAACTGTGAGTCATTCACATGTGATGGCTCCTGAAATGAGGACTCAGGAGCGCTCGCGGGCTGTGCTTATAAGGTTAATACACAAGGCTGCCTTTAGGCTTAGAAGGCTAAAATATTTGGCCGGGAATATGAATATTAAGGTTAAATATTTTAATAGCAAAAATAGCTGGAGAAGGACGCTTAACATCGGAAAGCGCCATGACACACAGAGTATGATTAAAGCCTTTTCAGAAATCTGGAAAGATAGACCCCGGGGCCTGACTCCCCTTAGCGTATCTGTGACTTTCTCTGAGCTGATCCCGATACATGAGACTAGTTACTCCCTTTTTTCAAATGAATTTAAGCAGGATAAATTAGCGACTGCTCTTGATAAGATCAACGAGCGGTACGGGATGAACAGCATATATTTCGGCTCTATGCACGATGCTTCAGAATCTGCGCCTCTTCGTATTGCCTTTACTTCAATTCCAGATGTGGTTGCAGAGGGTACAAAATCGGAGAGATCTAATATGTCTGACCAGAAATAGTGCGCTTCATTTAAATATAATTGCAGGTTGCCTGGTTTTAGCATCTCTTTACAAATTGTTCTAGTCTTTAGAGAATGAGAGCAGATATTGGCTGGTGTCTTTAGAGACCACAAAAATTTTTGAAGTGACTTTATTAACAAACTTAATTGATTTGCCGTCTGTAATGAGGTTCCAGTTTTGAGGCGTTCCTAAAACATCGGGCATTTTTTCTTTTATGAACTGAATTATATCCCGGAAGCGGTTTACAGGTATCCCATTTTTTTGAAGAGATACGAGCCACCTTATGATAATAAAATCTTCTGTGGAGTATAGTTTAGGGGTTCCCCTTCCCTGCGATTTTTTTAAACTAGGCACTACTAGGTCGGTGTGTTCATAGTAATAAAGATGATCAAAGTCGAGCTTTATCCCCTCAAGCGCCTCTATTAGATGGATTATATCTATACTTTTAAGCCCTTTCTCTATTTTCTTTATAGTAATACCCTTGGGTTTATCCTGCTTTGGTTCTTTTTTTATCCCCGGCGCCCCTGAAATGTATCTTGATTCCATAGTTTCAAAACTATCATAAACAATCTACCAGTTCAATCGTTCTTGACAGCAGGTAAAGCGCTATCTATTTTTCTAGTTATAGAATCAAGGAGATAAGATTATGACTAAAGGGCAAAAATTAAGAGAAATTTTATCAGACTCCAAAATATTAGTGCTTCCCGGAGTGCATGACTGTGTGAGCGTAAAGCTTGCTGAAAAAGCCGGTTTTAAAGTGGCCTTTACCAGCGGTTTTGGTCTATCGGCCGCAACGCTTGGGAGGCCCGATTTCGGTTTTTTAACCGCAACGGAAATGCTCTGGAGTGTAAGCCGGATTGTGAAATCGGTAGACATTCCTGTCGTTGTAGATATTGATACGGGATACGGCAATCCATTAAATGTTATAAGTACTGTAGAGGATGTAGTGAGCATTGGAGCCGGAGGGATCATTTTAGAGGATCAGCGGTGGCCTAAGAAGTGCGGGCATTTTGAGGGGAAGCGGGTTATTACAATTGACGAGCATGTAGAAAAAATACGCGCTGCGGTACAGGCACGCGGGGATAGCGGACTGGTGATAATCGGACGCACTGATGCCCGGGCGTCCCATGGAATTGAGGAGGCTATAAAGAGGGGCAGAGCATATTTTGAGGCTGGCGCCGATATTGTATTTATCGAAGCCCCACAGAGTGTGGAAGAGCTTAAAGAAATTGCAGAAGCCTTTGAGGGTGTACCGCTATTTGCGAATATGGTTGAGGGAGGCAAAACACCTTTCTTGAGTACAAATGAACTTGAGCGTTTGGGTTATAAAATAGTTGTTTATCCTCTTGCAGGCCTGTTCTCGGCCACTAAAGCCATAGAATCTTGCTTTAATCATCTTAAAGAAAATGGGACTACAGAGGGGTTTGAAGAGATGCTTTCGTTTAAGGATTTTGAAGAGGTCATAAATACTGCTAAATATAGAGATATGGAGTCTAAGTTTAAGACTAGTCTCTAAGATTTTATAAATTCAACAAGGAGTTTAGATTAAGAGGCTGGCCATTTAATTCAATCTGTCCGAGTCTATAGGCGGCCTGTATCTCATAATTCCCCTCTTTGATAACCAATATGTTTTGATCCACCATTTGTGTGATTTCTGCCTGGGCTTTGCTCATGCCTAGATTCTGAAGCTCTTTGTCATCGGGTAGTTTTTCGTTTTTGCTCTTTTTCTCATCAGTGATCTCTTCGATTTTATAATCCTTTAGCAAATTTTCCAGAAGTGGTTTTGAGACCACTAGCTTCAACTCGGCTGATACTGCCGCCAAGAGAAACAAGGGATTTGCAGCGAGCTCAGGATCGTTAAGATCGTCTCCCTTTGCCGCGATCTTCGCATGGCCCAAAAGCTCACCTTCCCCTGTTTTTATGCTTAGCTTTGTGATCTCAATCTCCGGTGAGTCCTTTAATAACTGAGGGAGCACCTTCATTATTTGTGCCCAAATCTCCTCGCTTGATGTAGTGGATTGTTGAGTGTCCTGACTTTCGTTAAGTTCCTTTTGTATTTTCTCAAATGCCACTTTATTTATATTCCTTAATTCAAGCTCATATATACCCGGACCATAACTGTTTCCGCCTACAACAAGTGTCTCAAACTCTAGACTATGTACGTGGTTGAGCAGCCCTTCATTTTGATTTGTAGAAGCGGCAAATTGTAGATTTGCGAGTGTTACTTTGTTACGTTCGCTGTCCTCTTTATCTTCCGAGCTAAATTCTTCTATTCTTATCTCAGCATCACCCAGGGGGTTTGTATAATTAGCAGTGGGGTAGTACAGATTAGAGTTAATATCAACACCGCTTATACGTACACGAAAGGTATCGTCCTCTATTTCTATATTAGAAGAATTAATATTGGATGAGACCTTGGTAAGCTCAGGGGTAAAATTTGTGACTCCACTGAGTCCTGACCACTTGAGTGTTTTCCCGTTCTCAAGCTTTTTCTCGATACCCGGTATGGAGACAATAGTTGTGCCATGTCCGTTTAGTGCGAGGCTTGTTTCAAAATCAAGCGGGGGCAGGGAATTAATTGATTCGGCGTATTGATTTTCCGCATCAGTTGAAATTTCAGCTTTAGTTTCAATAACCGCCATAACCGGCTTTAGATTGAGCTTTCCTTTGGAGAGCAGCCCAATTGGAATCGGGCCGTGATAAAGAGTATCTTTTTCAATGAGTTGAACAGGGATCTCTTCCCCTCGGTTTATTGAATATGTTGTTTCCGCTGAAGATTTTAGCCAGCCTCGTTTATAGCTTTTACTAACAATTTCCAGGTTCTCAGATGTAGATACTGCTTCTATCAGATTGTTGTATTCATCCTCAGCCTTCATTCCAAACCAGTACGGCAGACCAAATATAGCTATCAACAGAACGAAAATTATAATTAAAATTGCTCTCATCTTGCTCCTCTTGCTAAATATAATAATACATAGTGTATTAATTTAGAACTAAGCATTCTTCTCTTGATTATATTACTGTTGTTGAGCTTTAGGTAGATAATAACTCAGGTCTTTAAGGAACTCACCTAAAATATCTCCAAGCGCGAGATTCCAGCCGTTCATCAAATTTTGCGGCGTAGCCTCGCCTATAGGCTTTGCCGATTCATAGGTTTTGCCAAATATGATGTTCGGATCGCCGTCATCTTCTGGTATTTGTAGTAGAAAAAACTGAAGTTTTAAAACGGCGTTAGCTGCTGACTGATTTCTATAGTCGCCGTATAGCTCTACGATGTTTCCTTCAATTACATATTTGGACAAAGCTTGGCTAGTGGGGTTTAAAACGTCCTCAAACAAGCCCGACTGATTAAGCCATTGTCTGACCGCCTCTGTCATTATGTTATCGGGAGGTTTGAAAAACTGGTTGTAGAAATCCTCTTTATATTCTAAATCTGTCGTTCTGTAAATAAATTCTCTTCCCTGACTGGTTGGGGATACACTGAATCTGTTTATTTCAAGCGTAGTACCTTTGATTGTTGTCATGGTTGTAGTTGGATTTGGGATTTCAAAAAGGTAATAAGTTCTTTCCGGGTACGGCTTGTTTACATTGGGACATCCATAAGTAAGAGCTAGCAATAACAAAAAGGAACAGAAATAAACTGTGTGCATGATTCTCATTTGTTTTTGTTCTCCTCTTTCTTTTTATGTCCGAAATGAGGCGGTGGTTCTCCGAAAAGGACCCAGGAAGGATACCTTCTTATCGTTACCATGAACTCTCCTACCTCTTCTGAGATGTGCTCGATATTCTGAAGAATTGCCTGAATGTTCTGCTCTCTGCTCTGGATTAGACGGTCTGTGCGCCGCAGGGCTTGTTTGAGCTCTTCGGTGGTTTGAGCAATGTTGGTAATAGTTTGCTTGATATCCTTGCTCTTAATTATCTTATCCGCGTTGGCAACCGTTTTATCTAACGTAACCAGCAGGTTTTGAAGGTCTTTACTGACTTGAGGTATGTCGGCTTGCTGAACGGCGACATTTAAAGTCTGAACAAGCTGTTCTACGTCGTCAGATATTTCCTTAAAGTTAATGCTATCAATAGTCTCTGTAAGTTTTTCAATAGTCTTGGTTATTTGTGCGATAGTTCCGGGAGCAGACGGTATATATGGATATTCAGGTTTCCAATCAATATTGAGCGGGGGATGACGTTCAGGTTCGAGATAAACCGCATTTAAAAAAGCAATTCCTGTGATTCCCTGAGAGGCGAGCTGAAGCCTTAGTCCCTTTTCAATCATCTGTTGTAAGTCTTTTTTCAGATCATCACTATCTATGAATAACTTCCCTTTGCCTTTACCCCCTCCTTTGTTAGGATATATTTTCGCTCGGACTAAAACATATTGAAAGTCTGTATCGTAGTTTTGAAAGACAAAACCAATTTCACTTATATTCCCGACCTGTACGCCTTGAAATTTAAGTGCCGCACCCACATCGAGACCCTGAATGGATTGATCGAAATAGGTCTCAATAACATATTCTTTCTCAAAGAACTTCCCGGCGCCAAAAAGTATAATTGCCGCTGCCAGGATCAATGTCCCCGCTATTACAAATAGACCGATTTTAAAGTAGTTAGGTTTCTGACTCATAATAAATAAAAGTCCGTCAAATTTTGTTACCCGCCGAGCTGCTCATCTGTTTGTCTTTTGAAGAACTTCTGCACAATTGGAATTTCTGAATTGTCCCTTAGGTATTCAGGCTCTCCGCTTGCAATTATTCCCTTTGTGTCCTTATCTAGCATAATAACCCTATCAGCTATATTGTAAATACTGTTTAGTTCATGTGTGACGATAACAAAAGTTACGCCAAGGCTTTTTGAGAGCTGGATTATTAGCTGATCAAGCTCTGCTGAAGTAATTGGGTCAAGCCCCGCTGAGGGCTCGTCAAGAAATAACATATCGGGGTCGAGCGCCATTGCCCTTGCCAGAGCGGCGCGTTTGATCATCCCCCCGCTAAGCTCTGAGGGCATTTTCTCTTCTGATCCCGTGAGACCTACAAGGTTAAGTTTCATCCTTGCAATCAGATCTATGGATTCTTTACTGAGATCCGTATATTGCTCAATCGGGAGCATTACATTCTCTAAGACGGTCATCGATCCGAATAGAGCACCTGATTGATATGAGACACCGATATTTTTTAGTATTTCGATTCTTTCCATTCCTTCGGCTTTTGTTATATCTTCTCCTTCTATCAGAATGCTGCCTTTAGCAGGACGGTAAAGTCCAATCATATGTTTTAAAAGGGTGCTTTTTCCGCATCCCGACCCTCCCAGGATTACAAATTTCTCTCCATTGTATACGTCAAAGTTTATATTATCAATTATTATGTTATCGCCGTAAGCAGCGGTAAAGTCAATTACGTTAATTATCTTATCTTCCATTTTATATACCCAAAATATAATATATGACGCCGAATACGCCATCTACAACTATCATAAGTACAATACCGATGACAACTGCTTTTGTAGCCGCATCTCCAACGGCTGAAGGACCTTTAGATGCCCTCATTCCGGCCAGACATCCAACGCCTGCAATGATAACAGCAAAAAAGAGTGTTTTGAATAGCCCTGATAATAGCATGCCAAACGTGGCTGCCGTGGTGAGCTGGTTAATATACGTAGTAAAGGTAAAACCGAGTGAGAACATTACAACCAGTCCCCCAATCAGTCCGAACAGGTTGCCGAAAACTGTTAATATTGGGAGCATAATTAATGACGCTATAACTTTGGGAATAACCAGAAAGGGTACCGGATCAAGACCCATAGTATCGAGCGCGTCAAGCTCTTCGTTTACCTTCATTGTGCCTAGCTCGGCGGCGAAAGCGGACCCGCTCCTTCCGTTCACCACAAATGCGGTCATTAGAGGGCCTAACTCTTTGAAGTAGGCTATTACGAGCAGATCAGCGACAAATACCTGAGCCCCGTAGGCTTTCATTGGGACTGCGGACTGGAACGCGATTACAAGTCCTACCAGGAAATTGACAAGGGCTATTATAAATAGGGCATTTGCTCCGAATTTCTCTGAAGTAACAAATACCTCACGCCATCTGATTTTGTGTGGATTTAATATTGCGTTAATAAGGCCGACTGTAACTCGTCCGGTAAATACAATATATATCTTGATTTCTTCCCAGACTTGATAAGAGAGTTTTCCCGCAGCTTCAATCTTATTGTCAGAATATAAGGGATCAGGTTTTCCGGGTTCTTTAAAATCCGCAGGGTCAAAAAGCTTATATAATTTATTTGTCTCATCGGAAAGCCCTTCTACCTTGTAACTGCCCCCGGATTTTTCTTGGCGCAGCTGGAGATTAACTAATAAGGCAATTCCTGATGCGTCGCAATAATCAATTGCTGCTCCGTCTACAATCAATTCTTTTGGTTTCGTATTCTTTAGCGCTAGAAGTGAGTCATTCCATATTTTGCCGGTTGTATAGGCGTCTAGTGTGCCTTTAATCTTTAGTCTAAGTGTATTATTATCCTCTGTAAGTGCTTCGAGTGAGGGAAGTGAGGAAATTTTATCGGCTTTATTCATTATGAGTATTATATAACTTACTTAATTCTATGAGAAATGTCCGCCCTCTTTGTGGATTTAATTGTGAGGTTAACATAGAATATTAAAAAGAGTCAATTATGAAGAAAGATGCACCTATCGTCAGGAATCTGGACGCGCTTTACTATCTTGAGGTATTTATTGTGTGCGCTGTGGCGTCCATACTCGTAATTCGCCTATTTCTCCATCTTACGGGGTACCCGCAAATTGGCAACGGCACCCTGCATATAGCACACATGCTTTGGGGTGGTCTGCTTATGCTGATTGCTATAATTATGCTTTTTTCCTTTATAGGAAAATCTGTTGAGCTTTGGGCCGCGATTTTGGGAGGAGCCGGGTTTGGAACATTTATTGATGAGGTGGGAAAGTTTGTAACGAGTGACAACAACTATTTCTTTGAGCCGTCAATTGCAATAATGTATATCGTTTTTATCCTGATTATTCTCTCCATTCATATGATCAGGTCCGGGTGGACATTTACAAAGAAAGAATATCTTGTAAACGCTCTAAAGGGACTTGAAGAAGTAGCGCTTCAGAATCTTGATCAGGATGAGAAAGACAAGGTCATAAAATATCTGGATAAAAGCGATCCGGAGAATCCCCTTACAAAATCAGTTCGGGATTTGGTAGGTGGCTCAAAATTGGCGCGGACATCCGAGCCTGGTTTCTATACTAAGCTCAAAGTAAGTTTTCGGGATTTCTATTCGAAGGTCGTAAGCTACAAGTATTTTCGAGCTGCAGTAGTGATATTTTTTCTTGGGCAATTGTTACTTACTTTAACTTACGTAGTTGTGTTTACATTTTTTTACGGACTCGGCTGGGATAGTATTTTAGATATTAAGATTTTGGATCGAATTGTGGATAAGACCCCTAATCTGACTTTTATTGATAAGGCTCAAATTTTCGCATCCTTATTATCAGGCGTTTTTGTCTTACTTGGAGCCTACTACATAAGAGTCTCGAGGCTGATCTCTTATCAAATGTTTGAGCGCTCGGTTTTGGTCTCAATACTTCTTACATACGTATTTATTTTCTATAAAGAACAGTTTGCCGCTTTGGCCGGTCTGCTGGTGAATATACTTATTCTGATAGCACTCAGAATAATGATAAAAGGGGAGCAAATAAAGGCTTGATCTATCCCGGGGATACACCGTTTAGACTGTAATAAACCAGTATGAAATAATAAGAAACCGGAAATACAAAGATCAGGCTGTCAAATCGGTCCAGCACTCCGCCGTGTCCGGGAACAATATCGCCGGAATCTTTAATGCCTGCTCCTCTTTTAATCGAGGATTCAACAAGGTCCCCTAAAATAGCGGCAATTCCTACAAGTAGCGCAAAAGAAATTGCCCAGTCTGAGCTGAGCGGGAAACCAAAAAGAAAGTTAACGACAAGTCCGGCTATTATACATAAGATGATTCCCCCAATGGTGCCCTCGATTGTTTTCCCCGGGCTGATCTTGGGGGCGAGTTTGCGTTTTCCAATAAATGTGCCTGTGTAGTAAGCCCCGGTATCGTTTAGAAATGTGCATGCAACGGCAAAAACGACCAGGAAAAATCCTAAATCCCCGAGTCCCTGATTACTCTCGGCGTACGCTCGGATATTCTCATTTTGGCCAATATTTCTTAGAAGTATGGCATGACTCAGGAGCCAGCCCAGATATATTACTCCGAAAAGCGTCGCCCCTATATTTATAACAGTTTGACTAAAATCCCCTTTTCTGAGGTCCAGAACTAGTATTAAAAGGACGAGCGCTGTGAAGCAAAATGTGAAATAGTAATAACCAAGATAGGCAGAAATTCCCATCAGGAGTGAGGATATTATGCCGAGGATTTTTTCATTGGGCAGGTTTTTTGATTCGAGCAGCTTCTGGTATTCAATTTGGCCTAAAAAGATTAAAGCAAGGAATAAAAGCAGATATAACAGCCCCCCTATGCGGAAGATCACATATAGTATCGGGATTGCTACTGCGGCGGTTAGAAGTCTTTGAATCGAGTTGCTCATAGTATTATTATAGATATAATTTCCCTGAACTGCTTAATATTGCAAATGATTCATGGAGGGGGGCAGAAAACAATATGAACAGATCTCAAATTGAGCTTATCCACAATCCCGGCAATGAACCTATGAGCGTAGCTGTATTTTTATCGGGCTCCGGCACCAATTTTATTGCCATTTATGAAGAGCAAAAACGGCTTGAAAAGATAGGTGAGAAAAACTACGGAAGGATCGATGTCGTCTTCACAAATGTTCCTAATTGTAATGGGGCCCGAATAGCACAAGAGTATGGTATTCCTGTAGCTGAGCTTAGCTCTAAGAAGTATTTTGATCTTTTAAATAAAGATACGAATGACAATGAGACAAGGGACTACTATGATGCCGCAGCCATATCTGTAGTCGAGCAAATTTGCTCTCCCGATATTATAGTGCTTGCGGGTTATAGAAGGAGAGTCGGCTCGCTCTTTCTTAACCGTTACCTAAATAGAGTGATTAATCTCTATCCCGGTGACACAACTAAGGACTATCTGGTTAAAGGGGTGGACTCCTGGGTTCAGGCATTAAGAGCGGGTGAGGAGATTACTAAGTGCACAGTGTTTTTACAAAAGGAGGATGAACGCTTCGGCCCTGCTCTGCTGCAATCCAAACCGATTTCGCTTAGAGGTTATTCTCAAAATGATAAACAATTAGTGAATGAGAAGATCCGAGTTGAAGGAGAATGGAAGATATTCCCCTATGCAGTGCATAATTTAATTGCAAAAGGCTGTTTGGGAGTAGATAGTGATGATAACGTTTATCTGGACGGGGTTAAGCTAGAGCGGGCGGGATTACAACATGGCGGTTAATTAATATTACCTCCCTTTAACTTTGGCCCATGCATCTCTCAAAGTAACTGTTCTATTAAATACTTGCGCATCGTCATTAGAGTCGACCGGATCGACTGTAAAATACCCAAGTCTTTCAAACTGGTAATTAACTCCGGGTTTAGCATTGTTGAGACTTGGCTCAAGGTAGCAGTCCTCTAGCACGGTAAGTGATTCGGGATTTAGAAACTCCGTAAAATCCTTCCCTTCTTTATCGCCTTCCGGCTCGGGAACTGTGAATAATCTGTCGTATAATTTTATTTTTCTCTTGATAGCGTCTTTAGCTGAAACCCAGTGTATAGTTGCTTTCACCTTCCTTCCATCAGGGGAGTTGCCCCCTCTGGTCTCAGGGTCGTAAGTGCAGTGAAGCTCTGTGATTTCGCCCTCTTCATTTTTTATTACATCGGTGCAGGTTATAAAATACGCATACCTTAATCTGACCTCTCTTCCGGGAGAGAGGCGATAGAATTTTTTTGGAGGGTCTTCCATAAAATCGTCCCGTTCAATGTAGAGCTCTTTTGAAAAAGGCACTTTCCTTATGCCCGCACTCTCATCTTCAGGGTTGTTTACAGCGTCTAGCTCCTCAGATGATTCCTCAGGATAATTGGTGATAACAATTTTTAGAGGGTTTAAAACTCCCATTACACGATGTGCCGACTTATTTAAATCCTCTTTTAAACTGTGCTCTAACAGCGCGACATCAATTACGCTGTCCTGTTTTGTAACGCCGATCTTCTCACAAAAGTTTCTAATTGCCCCGGGTGTATAGCCCCGTCTTCTAAGTCCGGATACTGTGGGCATTCTAGGGTCGTCCCAGCCTGTGACGTGGTTGTCCCGGACGAGCTGCATAAGCTTTCTTTTGCTGAGCACGGTGTAGGTTAGATTTAATCTTGCGAACTCAATTTGTCTTGGAGCATAAATTCCAAGCTGTTCTATGAACCAATCGTATAGCGGGCGATGGTCTTCAAACTCAAGGGTGCAAAGAGAGTGCGTAATTTTCTCAAGTGAGTCGGACTGTCCGTGAGCGAAGTCGTACATCGGGTAGATTGACCATTTATCCCCTGTTCTGTGGTGGGACTGTTTCAGTATGCGATACATGATCGGGTCACGCATGTTTAAGTTGCCGGAGGACATATCTATCTTGGCGCGGAGCACATGCGCCCCTTCTTCAAACTCTCCGTTTTTCATCTGTTCAAAAAGTTGGAGGCTCTCCTCTACACTTCTTTCTCTGTAGGGGCTTTCTTCTCCAGGTTCGCTAAGTGTTCCCCTGTGCTTTCTAATTTCTTCAGCATTAAGGCTGTCCACATAAGCTTTTCCGGTTTTGATCAACTCTACTGCGAAATCATATAGATTCTGAAAATAGTCTGACGCGTAATATAAGCGCTCACCCCAGTCATATCCTAGCCACTTCACATCTTCCATAATGGATTCCACATATTCCGTATCTTCTTTTGTGGGGTTTGTGTCGTCGAACCTCAAGTTGCAGGTGCCTCCGAATTTCTCAGCCACACCGAAATTAAGGCAAATAGACTTCGCATGACCTATATGCAGATAACCGTTTGGCTCTGGAGGAAATCTTGTTGCAATCTGTTGGTATTTATCTTCGCCGGTTGCTATGTCAAAAATAATTCTTTCTTCAATGAAATTTCTCGCTCTTATATCATCAATGTTTTCCATAAAAAATCTCCTAATTAAGAGGAAATTAATATTATACTATTGCCTGCAAACATCAACGGATGTCAACATTATAAATGTACTCAGCAATATTGCTTAGTAACGTTTAAGCAATTAAACTACTCTCCTATGTATTTCCCTGCGTATCGCCCAAGAAGGTTGAGAAGGAACTCTAATCTAAGAGAGCTTATTGCCGAGACAAAGCTCAGTGTGGATGATTTGATCTATCCCATGTTCGTTATGCCGGGCAAGAATAAAAAAGTACCGATAAGCTCGATGCCCGGTATCTACAAGCAATCCATAGATAACCTGATTAAAGAAATCAGAGAAGCAAAAAAGCTCGGCATCAAAGCTATACTGCTCTTTGGGATTCCTGAGCATAAAGACGAGATGGGTACAGAGGGATATGATGAGAACGGGATTATCCAGAGAGCGCTCAGGGAAATAAAAAAGAAAGTAAAAGACGTTATCTTGATAACCGATGTGTGCATGTGTGAATACACCAGCCATGGCCACTGCGGAATAATAAAAGACGGGGATGTGGATAACGATGAGACCCTTGAATATTTAGCCAGGATGTCGCTGTCTCACGCGCAGGCCGGGGCTGATATTGTAGCGCCTTCTGATATGATGGACGGCCGCGTGGGTGTGATAAGGGACGAGCTTGATGGAAACGGGTATCACAATACTGCTATCATGTCTTATGCTGCAAAGTATGCATCAGCTTTTTACGGACCTTTCAGAGAAGCCGCGGAGTCGCCCCCACAGTTTGGCGACAGGCGTAGTTATCAGATGGACCCTCCAAATGTAAGAGAAGCTCTTAGGGAAATAGAGCTTGATATCGAAGAAGGGGCCGACATTGTGATGGTAAAACCCGCTCTGCCCTATTTGGATGTGATAAGAGCCGCCAGGGAAGAATTTGATCATCCTATAGCCGCGTACAACGTAAGCGGAGAATATTCAATGGTTAAGGCCGCGGGCAAGCTTGGGTGGATTGACGAGGAGCTTGTTATGATGGAGGTGCTTATAAGCATAAAACGCGCGGGCGCGGATTTGATACTTACCTACTTTGCAAAGGACGCAGCGAAGGTCCTATCCCGGAAATAGACTCATTCTGGTCCACTTAAATATCATTCCAATTGTTATCTAAAGAGTATTAAGCATTATCCAAGAATTTATGGATTTCCTTTAGGTTGCTGATCTTGTGTTGATCCCCGATTGATTCGTACTCACCGTCTCTGTCTAACAATAATGCCCTGATCCCAAGCGCACGGGCTCCGTGGAAATCGTTGTATATATGATCCCCTATATGCAGGCATTGCTTTGGATCCACATTCATTTCTTTAAGAGCTATGTGAAATATATTAGGATCCGGTTTGGCATGACCGGCTTCACTTGAGATCACAAATTTGTCAAAGTACTCGTGTATCTCTAAATCTTTCATTACATCGTATACCCTCGAATCAAAATTAGATATGATGCCGAGGTTATAGTTTTTTTCTTTAAGGGATCTTAAAATATCTTTGGTCTCAGGAAATATTGCCCAGGCTCCGCTTCTAAAGACTTCAAAGAGTTCATCAAAATGGGCGTCAAATTCCTCAAACATTCCTACCTCTGTGTAGACGTTTTCTACAATATCTCTCCAGTATTTTTTCTCTAAAACTTTTCTCTCTTTATCGGATACGCCGCCGAACGCCAGTGCAGGCGCGGAGGTAAAAGCTTTTGAGAAAGCTTTCCTTAGATGATCGGGATCGGGGTCTCCGCCATGTTTGTTGGCTACTGAGGCATAAGTTTTTCCCAAGCCCTTCTCTATATAAAATAGCGTGTCTGCCGCATCGAAAAATATTGTATTGATATTGCCGTTTCTCATTTAAAATTCCTCTTTGTAGATAAAGATGCTTTAATATACACTTACTTTTTCAAAAGGAGTAGATTATATGGCGGAAACCGAACAAACAAGGATTATTGCAGTGCTTGATGATATGTTCTTCTCCTCCAAGATCAGAGAAGCTGCAAAATCGACCGGAGTGAATGTAGAGATCCTCAAAAATACAAACGGATTAATCAAGAGTTTAGCAAGCGCTCTCCCTACCCTTATCATTGTCGATCTAAACTCTAAGAAGTTAGTCCCGCTTGATCTCATAAAAGAGCTTAAATCTTCACAAGAACTAAAGAGGGTTCCGACCCTTGGTTATCTCTCGCATGTTCAGGAAGAGCTAAAGAAAGAGGCGATCAACGCAGGTTTTGATGTTGTTATGCCGAAATCAAGGTTCTCAAGAGAATTGGCACTAATCCTAAAAGAATACGGTTCTTAATTTGGGTTTACTTTTCATATGGGAAGTTATGTTTTCAAAAAAGAACGACATTTTCGCCAACGGCTTGCTTGCCACTTGATGAGTCGTATCCCAAATTAGGTCTCAGCCACTTCTCTGCTTCTTCAACTGATATTCCCTTACGTTTGGCGTAATCTTCTACCTGGTCTTTATTAATTAGCCCCAGGTGGAAATATCTGGTCTCCGGGTGAGGGAAATAAAGCCCTGCGATTGAGCTTGGGGGATAAATCGCATAATTTTCAGTGAGCTCGACGCCTATATTCTTCTCAACATCCAGCAACCGCCAGATTTGAGCCTTCTCGGTATGATCAGGGCACGCCGGATAACCCGGGGCGGGTCTGATGCCGCGGTACTTTTCTTTAATCAGATCAGTCGGGGATAAATTTTCTTCTTTGCCGTATCCCCAGCATTCGCGTGCTTTTTTGTGCATCATCTCGGCCATGGCTTCAGCGATACGGTCTCCGAGCGCCTGCACCATTATGGCTGAGTAATCATCGTTGTTCTCTTTAAAGCTCTCTGAGAACTCCTCTACCTCTTCTCCGGCAGTTACAACGAATCCTCCGATATAATCCTCTCTTCCGGACTCTTTTGGCGCTACAAAGTCAGAGAGTGCAAGGTAAGTTTCATTCTCTCCTTTGTCTTTTTGCTGACGGAGCGTATGGAATTTTGAAATCACTTCTTTTCGTGAATTATCCGAGTAAATCTCTATATCATCGCCTGAGCTATTAGCCGGCCAAAATGATAAAACAGCTCTCGGTCTAAAGCGTTTTTCACTTACAATTTGATCAAGCAGTATCTTGGCATCTTCAAAAATAGTCTTTGCCTGCTTGCCCCATTTCTTGTGTTCGAATATTTTCGGATAACTGCCCTTAAGCTCCCATACCCAGAATAAAGGCGACCAATCTATAAATGGGATGATTTCCTCAACAGGTACTTCAATTATTTGGGTCCCGAGTTTGTCCGGAACATCGATTCGAACCTCCCCCCAATCACTCTTTAGTCCTTTTGAGCGGGCTTTTTTAATCGGCAAGTAATTTGTTTTCTTCTGAGTTAAAGAGTGGAGTTCTCGCAGCTCCTCGTGTTTTTGCTGAAGCTCCTTTGCAATACTCTCGTATTTCTCAGGGTTCAAGAGATCGTTACAGACATTTACCACGAGTGATGCGTCTTGTACGTGACTAACAACGCCGCTGTAAGCAGGGGCTATCTTTATAGCCGTATGCGCCTTGCTCGTCGTAGCTCCTCCGATAAGTAGTGGGGTCTTAAATCCCTGTCTCTCCATCTCAGACGCGTTATGTATCATTTCATCAAGGGAGGGAGTTATAAGACCGCTAAGGCCGATTATATTAGCATCTAAATCTCTTGCGGCTTTTAAAATATTATCGCATGCGACCATAACACCCAGATCTATAACCTCGTAGTTATTACAGCCAAGCACGACGCCTACAATATTTTTCCCTATATCGTGCACATCGCCCTTAACGGTAGCTATTACAAACTTACCCTTAACTTGCCCTTTTCCGGACCTGGCTTTTTCGGCATCCATATAAGGTTCAAGATATGCAACGGCTTTTTTCATAACACGGGCGCTCTTAACTACCTGAGGCAAGAACATCTTACCCTCGCCAAAGAGCCCTCCTACCACCTTCATGCCATTCATGAGCGGTCCTTCTATTACATCGAGGGGTTTGTCTAATTTCTGGCGCGCTTCTTCCGTATCCTCGTCAATATAATCCACTATACCTTTTACAAGTGCGTGAGAAAGCCGCTCTTCAACAGTGCCCTCACGCCATTTCTCTGTGTCTTTCTCTTTTGTCTTCTCGGTTCCCTTAACCTGCTCCGCATAATCTACAAGGGTCTCCGTAGCCTCCAGGTTCCGGTTAAGAAGTACATCTTCTACTTTCTCGAGCAGTTCTTTGTCTATATTCTCATATATCTCAAGCATTCCGGCATTCACGATCGCCATATCAAGCCCGGCTTTTATAGCGTGGTATAAAAAGGCGCTGTGCATAGCCTCTCTTACGACGTTGTTTCCCCTAAATGAAAATGAGATATTACTTATTCCCCCGCTAGTCTTAGCTCCGGGACATACTTTTTTAATCTCCCGAACAGCCTCTATAAAATCCACGGCGTAGTTATTGTGTTCTTCAATTCCTGTTGCTACAGTGAGAACATTGGGGTCGAAAATTATATCATTCGGGTCCATTCCTGCTTTCTCGGTCAAGAGCTTATAGGCGTGCTTGCATATACGTACCTTCTCATCTTTTGTGGCGGCCTGCCCTTCCTCGTCAAAAGCCATTACAACAGCCGCAGCTCCGTAACGGATTACTTTCTTTGCCTGCTCCAGGAATTTCTCCTCTCCCTCTTTTAAACTGATTGAGTTCACAACCCCTTTGCCCTGAATACACTTGAGTCCTTCTTCAATGACTGAGAACTTCGAGCTGTCTATCATTATCGGAACACGGGCAATGTCAGGTTCTGAAGCAATTAAATTTAGAAATCTTCTCATGCATGCTTCACTATCCAACAGCGCTTCATCGAAGTTTACGTCAATGATATTAGCACCGTTTTCAACCTGCTGTTTAGCGATGCTGAGCGCTGTGTCAAAATCATCCGCTTTAATAAGTTTTGCAAATCGGGGAGAGCCTGTCACGTTTGTGCGCTCGCCCACCATGATGAAGGGCGCGTTCTCTCCGATATTTAAAGCTTCGAGTCCGCTTAAGCGGGTTGCTTCTGCTATGCTCGGAATAGCCCTTAGGTTTATATCTCGAACTTTTTCTACTAATGCTTGTATATGATCAGGCGTAGTTCCGCAGCACCCGCCTACAATATTTATAAAACCGCTATGGGCAAATTCCTCTAAGAACCCTGAAGTGTCCTCGGGGGTCTCGTCATACCCTGTTTCGCTCAAGGGATTGGGCAGCCCTGCGTTTGGATAACAGCTAATATAGCAGTCGGCAATCCTAGATAGTTCTTCTATGTAAGGGCGCATTTCCTGAGCGCCCAGTGCGCAGTTTATTCCCACACTCAGTGGTTTTGCGTGCCTTACGGAGTTCCAGAAGGCCTCTATGGTTTGCCCTGACAGTGTGCGTCCCGAAGCATCCGTAATGGTTACGGAAAGCATGAGCGGTAGATTGACCGGGTGTTCGTCAAGAAAGTTCTTGATGCCGTATATCGCCGCTTTAAGGTTTAGGGTGTCAAAAGTGGTCTCAGCCAGAATTATATCTGCCCCACCATCTACGAGCCACTTTACCTGTTCATAGTAAGTTTCCACAAGCTGATCAAATGTAACGCCTCTGTATGCGGGATCGTTTACGTCTGGTGAAAGAGAAGCGGTTTTGTTGGCCGGCCCAAGCGCTCCGGCTACAAAACATTTTCTCTCCGGGTTCTCAGCCATAAAAGAATCTGCCGCACTACGCGCGACTTGCGCAGCCGCTTTATTGAGCTCGGGAATTATATGCTCGAGCTGGTAATCTGACTGGGACAATTTGTTGGCGTTAAATGTGTTGGTCTCAATAATATCGGCGCCTGCTTCTAAATAGCTCCGGTGAATTTCAGCTATTATCTCGGGCCTTGTCAGACAGAGTAAATCGTTGTTGCCCTTGAGATCAATATGATGGTCTTTAAACAACTCTCCACGGAAGTCCTCTTCTTCAAGCTTATAGCGCTGGATCATGGTTCCCATTGCGCCGTCAAGGAAAAGAATACGCTCTTTTAGCAGCTCGCTAATCACATCGTAAGATTTTGAGACAGGTTTTGTCATAATTGTAATTTTACCAGACTATGATTTTTATTATTAATTTTCAAGACATCTCAGGATTAATATATCCACTAGTTTTTGAGCTCACGAAGCTCTTTAAAGACTGAGCCGGGACTAGTGTCCAGATCAGGGTTTCTATTCTTAAGCTCATCGACCACCTCTTTTACATCGTAGCGCATAAAGGGGTTGTATTTTTTCTCTTCCCCGATGGTAGTGGGAAGAGCTTCTTTGTTTTCAGAGGCGGCTTTTTTTATCTCATCAAATTTTTTCTTGGCGTCTTTATTCCCAGGCTCTATATTCATAGCAAATTTCAAGTTGGCTTCCGCGTAATCATGTCCCACAAACATTCTGTAATCATCAGGAAGCTCTCTTAGCTTTGATATGCTTTGATATAAATCCTCGACCACGCCTCTAAACTTGGTATTCCCGCAGCCGGACAAAAAGAGCGTATCTCCGACGAATACATTGTTCCCCAAGATTAAAGATATGTGCTCCGGGCAGTGGCCGGGGGTGTGCATAACTTTAATCTCCTGATTTCCTACTGAGATTACATCCCCATCGTCTACCGTGTCGTATCTTGTGCCGATCAGCTCTTCTCCCAGAGGATGTATCAGTGCTTTAGATATTAGGGACAGGCTTACCTTTAATATCGGATCATTTCCGCTTATGTGATCAGGGTGGCAGTGTGTGTTTATTACGTATTTAACCATAAGCCCGTTGTCCCTTACAAAGTTTAGAATTGCAATAGGGTCTATCGGATCGATTACTGCGCATTCCCGGGTTTCGGTGCACCAAACGATATAGTTATAGTTATTATCACTTTCTTCAATTCGTATTCTAGCTATTCCGTATCCGGATTCGTTGTAGATGTCCATTTACTATCTCCTTAGACTGTCTTTTCTTGTAGGCCCCTATTTTGGCTCATTTTAAATAGGATAGTTATTATGCCATAAAATATTAAGATTATTCACTGTTTGCAGGTAAAATATATAGTTAATGTCAAATAAACAAGGAAAATGCACTCTATGAAAAATGTTTTTACCAGCATTAAAAGATCCTATATCGTAATACTTTTATTGTTCTCTCTGGTAATTGCAGGATGTAATAAAGAGCCTAAAGTTATATACGGACTTGGTATTCAGGGATATAGGGCGGCTATTGCAAAGATTTTATTCTCCCCAATTGCCTATGACGGAGCTACTGTGGCGATAGAGGGATTTGTCCGAGGTTTGAGCGAGGAGGCAGAAGATGGTTCAGATACAGAGGAAGATGTTACAACTACATTTAAATTGACCGACCTAAAGGGGAATTACATAAATATATTGATGCCCGGGCGGTGGGAAATTGTAGATAATGACTACCTTATTGTCGGCGGAATCTATAGAAAGAATGGAAATGAACTTGAGGCTCAGCAATTTGAGAAGATAGATTTTGAGAAAGAAGATGAAAAAGACAGAGATAAAGAAATTAAAAAAAGGGATGAATGGTAATCCTCTAAAATTAAGGGTTAGAGTTTTTGACAAGCAAATAGATAAAGGGTATTTTCTAAAATTTATTTAATCTTTTAACGAGGGAGTTTATGAGTTTTGTAAAGGGACTAAAGTGTAAAGAGTGCGGTGAAGAATATCCAAAAGAGCCGCTACATGTTTGCGAGATGTGCTTCGGACCACTGGAGGCGGCTTACAAATATGATGAGATAAAAGAGTCTATATCCCGTGAGATAATAGAGAAAAGGGATCATAATATATGGCGTTACAAGGAACTGCTGCCTATAGATAAAGATCCGACCATTGGGCTTGAGGTTGGTCACACACCTTTGATAAGAGCACACAACTTGGGGAAAGCTCTGGGTGTGAGTGAGATTTATATAAAGAACGATGCCGTATGCTTTCCTACGCTTTCTTTTAAAGACAGAGTCGTTTCTGTAGCGCTTTCTAAGGCAATAGAATTTGGGTTTGATACGGCGGCATGTGCTTCAACCGGCAATTTGGCGAATGCGGTTGCAGCGCTTACAACGGCTGGAAATCTTAAGAACTATATCTTTATTCCCTATGATCTAGAGCAGGCAAAGATTATTGGAACTACTGTTTATGGAGCAACTGTTATAGGGATTAAAGGGGCTTATGATGACGTTAACAGGCTCTGCAGTGAAGTGGCCGGCAAATTCGGCTGGGCTTTTGTGAATATTAACATGCGTCCTTACTATGCGGAAGGCTCAAAGTCTCTTGCGTTTGAAGTAATGGAACAGTTGGGGTGGCGCACGCCCAAGCATATGGTTATACCTATGGCGAGCGGCTCTCTGCTAACAAAAGTGTGGAAGGCGATTAAAGAGTTTGAGATTATGGGGTTAGTTAAAGAAAACGGTACAAAGATTTATGGAGCCCAGGCTAAAGGATGCTCCCCTATTACTACAGCGTTGAAAAACAAGTGGGAAATCTTTAAACCTGTAAAGCCCAATACTATAGCAAAATCGCTTGCTATAGGTACTCCCGCAGACGGATTTTACGCAATGCAGGTTATGAATGAGAGCGGGGGATGGGGTGAAGATGCTACGGATCAGGAAATAATAGAAGGAATAAAACTGCTTGCCTCAACTGAAGGGATATTTACTGAAACAGCAGGCGGGGTAACAATAGCCGTTACTAAGAAACTTATTGAGCGGGGAGTTCTGCCCAAGGATGAGTCCATAGTGGTTTGTATAACCGGCAATGGTCTTAAGACTCAGGAAGCAATAGTCGATGATGTTTCAGAGCCACATATTATTGACGCTAATCTTGAGGAATTTGAAGAGCTTTATGATACATTAAAGGATTAAAAACAAGGAGGTTTACAATATGCCCTCAGTACGCATTCCAACACCACTTAGAAAATTGACCGCTGAAAAGGACGAGGTCAACATAAGTGCCGAAAATATATCAGCATTGATAGAGGAGCTGGAGAATCAGTATCCGGGTCTTAAAGCAAGGCTTTGCGATGAGTCGGGTGAAGTGAGAAGATTCATTAATCTATACGTCAACAATGAGGATATAAGGTTTCTCAATGGAAAGGAAACCGCCCTCAATGCAGATGATGTGGTCTCAATTATTCCAGCTATTGCCGGCGGATTGGGGATTCTCTAGGTTTAATCCGGTTGGTTCTCGGGTTTTTTGTTGAACATTTGATTAAGCTTATCAAAGAATCTTTTTGAGATCGGAATGTTTTCTTCCTCACAAGCTTTAGAGAATTCTTCTAACAAAAGTTTTTGCTTCTTATTTAGCTTAACAGGTATTTCTACATGTGTTTTTATATAGAGGTCTCCAACCCCTCTTCCCTGGAGTCTCGGGACGCCCTTGCCTTTTAACCTGAAAGTCTGATCTGACTGGGTTCCCGCTGGAATATTTATAGTGCTCTTGCCTTTGGGCGTAGGTATCTCGATCTCGGCCCCGATAGCCGCTTGTACAAAGCTTATCGGTACTTCGCAGTATAGATTCTCTCCATCGCGTTTAAAAAGTGGATGTTCTTCTACATATATTTCTATATAGAGATCGCCTTCGGGGCCGCCGTAAAAACCGATCTCCCCTTCGCCCCTTATTCTTAATCTTGATGCATCCGTTATACCCGCTGGAATCTTTACTTTAACGTTGTGCTCTGATCTAACAAGCTTCTCACCCCTACAATGTGAGCAGCGTTTGGTAATCCTTTTCCCCGTACCTGCGCAGGCGGGACAGACTCTTTTTATTGCGAGGAAACCCTGTGAATATCTCAACTCCCCCTGTCCTCCGCAGTCTGAGCATGTTACCTCGCCCCCTGGAGCTGCTCCGCTTCCCTCACAATCGGGGCACGGAGTGTGTTTGGGTATCTTTAATTCTTTCTCCGTCCCTTCAAATGCTTCTTCAAAGGTAATATCAAGGCTATATTTTAAGTCCCTACCTCTTTGAGCGCGCGCCCTGTTTCCGGCATTAAAGACCTCTTCGAACAGGTTTCCGAATATGTCGTTAAAACCTGCCGCTTCAAAATCCTGATCGGAGAACATTCCTTCTGAAGAAATATGCCCGAAACTGTCATAGCGGGCCCTTTTATTAGGGTCGCTTAATATTTGATAAGCCTCATTTATTTCTTTGAATCTTTCTTCGGACTCAGTGCTTCCCGGGTTTCTGTCAGGATGGTACTCAAACGCAAGCCTTTTATATGATTTCTTAATCTCATCGTTGTTTGCGTTTCGCTCTATTTCGAGAACTTCATAGTAGTCTATAGTTGTTGTCATTGTAAGTGCCTTGATTTATTGCAAATGATTTATGTGTCATTGTCTGGTTTACCAAAGAAAGAAAGATTCCCCTTGTCGGCGGGAGCCTCCTCTACATCTTTGGATACAACTACTAATGCAGGTCTTAATAGCCGGTCTTTTAGGGTATATCCCGGCAGCATTTCAGAGAGTACAAGGCCCGGAGCGATCTCGGATGATTCCGCGTGCTCTATTGCCTGGTGCAGCATGGGGTCAAACTCTTTCCCCTTGGAGGCGTCTATAATTTGCACCCCAAATTTCTCTAAACTGCTTAAGAACTGCTTTTGGACTAATTTTACGCCGTCTATTAGAGGTTTGGAATCTTCCTGCTGCTCTGTGTGCTCTAGGGCTCTCTGTAAATTGTCCAAAACATTTAATAGTTCTTTTATGAGTTCTTCGTTTCCATAAGCGATGCTGTCCGCTTTATCTTTTGACATTCTCTTTTTATAATTCTCAAAATCAGCGGCAAGTCTTAAATACTTTTTGTTTAGTTCCTCAAATTCATTTTCCTCTTCATTTGTTTCTGAACTTTCAATCCCTTCTTGGGAATCTTCTGTTTCGTCTGTGGAGTGGTTCACATTTATTTCTATTTGGCTCTCGTCCTTTTTTTCTTCTCTGTCTTCAGTATTCATTATTAGCTCCTTACTTAATAGTTCTTAACTTAATAGTTCTTAACTTAATAGTTCTTAACTTAATAGTTCTTACTTAATCATAAACCGTAAATGTGTTAATTTAAGGCTTTATTGTTATTAATTGTTATTATTTTCGCAAGTTTCATGTTAACAGCAGATATATATGAGAATGCTCCCCTCACAATATAATAATTAAGCGCTGATTGTCAACGAATGAATAGAATAAAATTCCCCGGAAATATAGAAAAATAAGGTTCTAGTTGATTAAACTCCGGGCGATTCCTTCCAGCACCCCTCCATCACTCACGATTACCCTGGTTGATGAGAACTTTTTTAAAGTTTCAAGGAGTATTAGTGTACCAGGAATTATTATATCTTCTCTTCCCCTCTCTAGTCCTATGACGTTTGCTCTGTCTTTTGTAGGGATTTTAATTAAATTCTCCAAAATAGAAGCGATCATCTCTTTAGTGAGCATGAAATTATTAACCAGCTCCGGTTTATATTCGCTCAGACCTAACTCAATTGCGGCAAGGGTTGTAGGGGTGCCCGCGGTTGCGACTAGAGATAGCTTGCCTTCAGGTTTAATCTCAAAACCCCTCAGCTCTTTATCCAAAGTTTCTCTAATCTTTAGCGATAGTCCGGCTATTTCTTTCTCGCTTTGGGTTTGCTCTTTTAGAAACTCTTCGCTAAGATGGACCACGCCTAAATTGATACTGACCAATTCTATAATTTCGCCGTTTTGAACATAAATATACTCTGTACTGCCGCCCCCTATATCAAATATCACACAATGCTCTGTATCGATTGATACCGCATTTAGTACTCCGGCAACGGCAAGCTCAGCTTCTTGCGCTCCAGAGATAACTTCAACCCTAATACCGGTTTCGTCTTTTACCCTTTTAACGAATTCCAGGCTGTTTTTTGCTTTCCTTACCACGCTTGTCGCCACTGCCCTTACGTTATTAACATTGTGCTCTCTTATTATCTTTGAAAAGTCCTTAAGTGCGGCAAGTGATCTGTCAACCGCTTTTGGGTTTAGGAGAGCTTTATCATCTGAAAAGCCTTCCCCGAGGCGGGTTATTACCCTGTCAATATAGAGCTTCTTTAAAGCACCCTCCCCCGTCTGCTCGCAAATTAAAAGTCTTATAGTATTTGTGCCTATATCAATTGAAGAGATTCGCAAAGTGTGTCTGTGTCCTTTAATTTAATAATATGAGGAGCTTAAGAGACTAAGTTAAAGTTGATTATCTATGTTTGTACGGTGTTTTAGTTATACCTTGTTTTAGCTATACCTTGTTGGGATGAGAGTAAAAGTATTAGTATTAGGCATATAAATACCGTCTATCTTATAATTGTTTTTTAGTTCATAGACCCAAATAAAAACTATTCTTCAGCTTCCTTCCCTTTAGAGGCTTCATCTATTATCTTTTCCGCCTGGTGGGCGGGAACCTCTTCATAATGTGAGAAATGCATAGCAAACGTTCCCCTTCCACTGGTAATTGATCTTAGTTCAGGAGCGTAAGTGAGTATCTCAGACATTGGGATCAAGGCGTTGATCAGATGAGTGCCTGCCAATGAATCGACTCCGGCTACCTTTCCCCTTCTTGCGTTTACATCTCCTATTACATCTCCCATGCAGTCATCTGGTATGGTGATTTCCATCTTCATCACCGGCTCAAGAAGTAAGGGTTTTGCTTCTTTCATGCCCTGTTTAAATCCCATAGATCCTGCAATCTGAAAAGCCATATCTGAAGAGTCTACCGGATGGTACTTGCCGTCAAACAACGTAACTTTGACATCTACGACGGGGTAGTTTGCCAGAATTCCACTTTTCATTGCGTCTTTAACACCTTTCTCTACTGAAGGAATGAAGTTTTTTGGTATCGCTCCACCTACAATTTTATTTACAAACTCGAAGCTTTGTCCTCTCGGCAATGGTTCAATATTAAGTGAGACTACGCCGTATTGTCCTTTACCACCAGTCTGTTTGACATATTTCGCTTCGGTTTTAACTTTTCCTCGAACGGTTTCTTTATAAGGTACCCTGGGTGTATGAAGCTCAACGTTAACTCCATAGGTTTCTTTTAATTTGTTTACAACAACTTCCACGTGAGACTGACCTGTTCCTGATAAAAGGAACTCATTTGTCTCATCGTCCATACGGTACTGAATTGTTGGATCTTCTTCGTGTATTTTTGCCAGGGACGGGTTTAGTTTGTCTTCATCATTACGGGATTTAGGCTCTATAGCAAAGGATAAAACCGCTGCGGGAAGCTCTGCCGGAGGAATAACTACTTGATTTGCTTCATCACATAATGTGTCCCCGGTATGGGCGTCTTTTAGCTTATTGACCGCAACTATATCACCGCATTGTGCCGTATCAACTGGGTATTCCTTTTTACCAATTAACCTATAGAGATGCCCTAGTTTTTCTTTTATTCCTTTGGAAGAGTTGTAAACGGTAGAGTCCGACTTTATGGATCCTGAAAATACTCTGAATATGCTTATTTTGCCCGTATAGGGGTCTGAAATAGTCTTGAAAATATAGGCGGTAGGCTGACCATCTTCTCTAGGCTCCGTTTGGCTATCCTCACCGTCTGGATTTTTAACACTGATTGGTTTTCGTTCAATCGGAGAAGGGAGATATCTGCAAATCCCTCCAACAAGCGCCTTAATACCAATCAGATTTGTAGCAGAGCCTGCAAATACAGGATAAATTTTGGCATCAAGTATTCCCTGATGAAGCATTTTAATCATAACGTCTTCTGCTATTTCCTCACCATCGAGGTACTTCACAAGTAGTTCATCGTCAAGCTCGGCTACAGCTTCTACAATCTTTTCCCTGGCCGCTTTTACCTTATCCATCATCTCTTCGGGAATAGATATTTCCTGGACGTTGCCTTTCCCGTCATAGGCGTAGGCTTTCATATCTATAAGAACTATAACGGCTTTGAAGTCCTCTCCCTCACCAATCGCAAGAGTGAAGGGAAGTGCTTTAACTCCGAGTTCCTTTGATATGCTTTTTGCGGTATCTTCCAGAGAAGTGTTTACTCTATCAAGTTTATTTACAAAAATAATTCTCGGGATATCCCCTGCCATATCCCAGTATTTACGTGCCTGTACAGGAGCTTCTCCCTGTATTGCTTCTACAAGAAGTACAGCGCCGTCTACGGTTTTGATTGCGCTCTCTGTTTCATAGAGGAAATTTAAAAACCCTGGAGTGTCTACTACATTTATAAAATTGTTTTTGGTTTCAAAGAATGCGATATGAGAGTTGATCGACATATTGCGGCTTTTTTCTTCAGACTCAAAGTCTAGCGTTGAAGAACCGTCATCAACCCTTCCTAGCTTGTCAGTGGCACTATGCATAAATAACATTGCCTCTGCAAGGGAAGTCTTTCCGGCACCGTGGGGAGCAATTAGCGCTATATTTCTGATACTACCTCTATCATACTCTGCCATAGCAAGTCACCTCCGCATTCGTTAGTTGTTTGAAGTACTTACATATTAGCCCCAATCATATACAGATAATCAAATAGAGATGGTGTTTCTTCTTTCCTTATTTGAAAGATTGGGTAGGAACTAATTTGATTGGTATTTTCTTCTAAATCTTTCAACTCTACCCTTGGCTTCGGCTGCCCTTTCTTTTCCTGTATAAAAAGGATGACAGTTGGAGCAAACCTCGACCGTGAAATCTTCAAACCTTGTTGATTTCGTTTTGTAAGAAGCCCCACATGAACAGCTAATGTTTACTTCTTTGTATTCAGGATGAATTTCCGCTTTCATTTTCTTGCCTCCAAACATATTGCTTAATTTTTTGTGTGGTATTTAAACCCAGATTACGCATATAAAATTAACATTTAAATCAAAACTGAGCAATAGTTATCTTATAGTTTGATAAATATAATCTAGATAAATAATAAAGGCGACACTAGGCCGCCTCATTATTTTCTGATTTTAATTGATGCTGAATATGAAATCTATTTTACTTTTCGGTGAATTCAGCGTCTATTACGTCATCACCGTCATTATTGTCCTGTTCACTTTCTTCTGCGTTGTCATCTGCTTGAGCAGCCTCTGATGCATCACCCTGAGGTTCTTCAGTTTGAGCCTCGCTACTTTCCGCCTGCTGCTTGTACATTAGCTCAGCAAGTTTGTGAGATGCCTGAGTTATCTTTACTGTCGCTTGCTCAATAGCCTCGGCGTCTTCAGCTTTAATGGCGTTTCTTCCTTCCTCTAAAGCCTCCTGGAGCTCTTTCTTCTCATCATCTGAGAGTTTGTCCTCAAATTCTTTAAAGCTCTTATCTGTTCTGTAGATAAGCTCATCGAGTTTGTTTCTGCTCTCTACTAGCTCATGACGCTTCTTGTCTTCTTCTGATTTATCCTCAGCATCCTTAACCATTGAATCTATTTCGTCCTTGTTAAGTCCGCTTGAAGCTTCAACTCTTACTTTTTGTTCTTTTTGAGTTGCCATATCTTTGGCTGAGACATGAAGTATGCCGTCAGCATCTAAATCAAATGTAACCTCGACCTGAGGAATACCCCGAGCTGAAGGAGGTATGCCATCGAGAATAAATCTTGCAAGCGTTCTGTTGTCTCCCGACATCTGACGCTCTCCCTGAAGGACGTGTATCTCTACAGATGTTTGACTGTCCTCAGCCGTTGTAAATATCTGGCTCTTCTTTGTCGGTATGGTTGTATTTCTTTCTATAATTTTTGTCATTACACCGCCTAGGGTTTCTATGCCAAGGGAAAGCGGGGTAACATCGAGCAATAGAACGTCTCTTACCTCTCCGCCCAATACAGCCCCCTGAATAGCGGCGCCCATAGCGACTACTTCATCAGGATTAATTCCCTTATGCGGTTCTTTGCCGAAGAAGTCTGTTACAACTTTCTGTACAATAGGAATCCTGGTGGATCCTCCCACTAGAATGACTTCGTTTATATCACCTGGTTTTAGCCCGGCGTCTTTAAGTGCCTGCTTGCAAGGCCCCAGAGTCCCTTTTATCTTGTCTTCTATCAGCTGCTCAAATTTGGAGCGGGTAATTTTCATTACAAGATGTTTTGGACCCGAAGCGTCCGCTGTGATAAACGGGAGATTAATTTCAGTCTCAAGAGTGTTGGAAAGCTCAACCTTAGCTTTCTCAGCTTCCTGTCTTAAGCGTTGAATCGCCATTTTGTCACTAGTCAGATCAATTCCAGATTCCTTTTTGAATTCTTCTATGATGTATTCCATTACCAGTCTGTCGAAGTCGTCTCCACCAAGGTGTGTGTCACCATTGGTTGACTTTACTTCGATGACATTATCCCCTACTTCAAGAACGGATATATCAAAAGTTCCGCCGCCCAAGTCGTAGACAGCGATGATTCCCTCAGACTTTTTATCAAATCCGTAAGATAGAGCGGCAGCTGTTGGCTCGTTAATGATTCTCTTAACTTCAAGCCCCGCTATTTTTCCCGCGTCTTTAGTTGCCTGTCTTTGAGAATCGTTAAAGTAAGCAGGTACTGTGATTACGGCCTCTAATACCTCGCTTCCCAGATAATCCTCAGCAGCTTTCTTTAGCTTCTTGAGAACATTTGAAGATATCTCAGGAGGTGAATACTGCTTGCCGTTAACTTCTATCCATGCGTCACCATTTTTTGATTTCACTACTTTATAAGGCAAGTGTTTTAATTCATCCTTAAATTCATCGTAGCGCATTCCCATAAGTCGTTTCATAGAGAAAACGGTGTTTTCCGGGTTTACCACAGCTTGTCTTTTCGCGGGTCCGCCGACTAAAATCTCTCCGTCTTTTGAGAACCCGACTACAGATGGTGTAACCCTCGCCCCCTCTTCATTGATTATTACTTTTGGCTCTCCACCCTCAACAATAGCTACCACTGAGTTGGTGGTTCCGAGATCAATTCCAATTATTTTTCCACTACTAGCCATTTTTGTAACCTCCTAAACATTTATATTCGTTATTTGTTATTTTTGTCTCTGTTTGTTTTAATGCTTTCTTGTTCGTCATCTTAATTACCTTAAGAGATAGTTGTCTCAACCGCACCTTTTAATTTCTTAAGAGCGGTTACTTCTATTTGCCGTACTCTCTCCTTGGAAATACCAAGTTCTTCTCCAAGCTCTCTTAGTTTCTCAGGCGGATTCTTAAGATACCTGCTCTGTATTACTTTTTGTTCTCTTGTAGACAATTTCTTGAAACCGGACCTTATTCCTTCATTTGCTAATTCATCCGTTTCTAGAGATTCGAGAACGTCCTCCTGGTTAGCCCTTTTGTCGGATAAAACGTCTAGGTATGTTACGGAGTTGTCTTCCGTCGATGCTGAATCCAGAGAAAAATCCCTGGATGCCATTCTAAATTCCATATCTATAACGTCTTTGTCCTTTACGCCAAACAGATTTGCGACTTCATGCACTTGCTTTTCAGTCATTAGATCATTTTCTATGTTCAGCTCTTTTTTTGCCCTTCCGATCTTGTGGAAGAGTTTTCTCTGGGCCTGTGTAGTGCCTATTTTTACATGGCTCCAGAATTTCATTATATGATTCTGAATGCCCGCCCGTATCCACCAGACCGCGTAGGAAATAAGCCTGTATCCCTTATACGGATCAAATTTCTTTACTGCTTTCATTAGACCCATCGTTCCCTCTTGCACAAGGTCCGATAGAGGAAATCCGTATGATAGGTATTCAGAAGCTATTTTTACAACAAATCTGAGGTTAGATACAACAAGTGTATTTGCTGCCTCAAGGTCTTTGTCCTCGTAATAACTTACAGCAATCTTATATTCCTCTTCTTTACTAAGAACAGGGTATTTTTCAATTTCTTTAAGAAATACGTTTAACGGTTCTCTTAAAGCAAGTGTATTCATTGTATTATATGTCTCCTGTTCACAAACTAATCATCATCAGAGAAATGTCAAGGGGTTAAAATGGGAAAGTTGCAAACTATAAATGCAATAATTGCGAAGGTTTACAGCTTTGTATAATGTTTTTAATAAATAGTTTGCTGGAAGCAGTTTTGGTCTTTCTAATCCGCCCTACTTGGCAGCCTCTACGGCTTTTGCGGCGGCTTCTCCCATATCTTTACCGGTAATAATGTTTAGTCCTGATTCTGAGAGTAATTTTCGTCCGAGTTCTACATTTGTTCCTTCGAGTCTTACAATTAGGGGCACTTCTATTCCAACTTCTTTTGCCGCAGTAATAATACCCTCAGCTATAGTGTCACATTTCATGATACCGCCGAATATGTTTACAAAAATCGCTTTCACATTTGGGTCGCTCAATATCATTTTCAGCGCTTGTAGCACCTGCTCCGCTGTAGCGCCTCCTCCTACGTCGAGGAAGTTGGCAGGCTCAGCACCATGATGTTTGATAATATCCATCGTAGACATAGCAAGCCCGGCGCCATTAACCAGACATCCGATACTGCCGTCTAGTTTTACGTAGCTTATTCCCCATTTCTTTGCTTCAAGCTCTGTTGGGTCTTCTTCGTTTGGATCGTGCATCTTCTCAATGTCAGGATGTCTGAACAACGCGTTATCGTCGAAATTCATTTTAGCGTCGAGCGCATATACTTCGCCCTCATTGGTAATTATCAGTGGGTTAATCTCGGCAAGTGAACAATCGTTATCTGTAAATGCTTTATATAAACCAAGAATCAACTTTACCGCTTTATTAACAGTTTTACCCTTTAGTCCGAGAAAATAAGCGATCTTCCTGCATTGGTAAGGCAGGAGTCCAACTGTAGAGTCTACGTATTCTTTGAGTATTTTTTCAGGGTTAGTACGGGCTACTTCTTCTATTTCCATACCGCCTTCTTGACTTGCCATTATGACTATGTTTTCCGTAGCTCTGTCTATTACCATTCCCAGATAGAGCTCAGTTGCTATGTTAGAGGCTTCTTCCACAAGTACTTTGGTGACTAATTTCCCTTCGGGGCCGGTTTGGTGGGTAACAAGGATCATTCCCAGAATCTCAGAGGCCAGGCGCTTTACTTCTTCCAGCGAATTCGCAACCTTAACACCGCCGCCCTTTCCTCTTCCTCCAGCGTGTATCTGGGCTTTAACAACGAATTTCTCTACATTAAGGTCTTTTGCTATATATTCAGCCTCATCTTCGTGAGAAGCAACTTTTCCCATAGGGACAGCGACTCCGTATTTAGAAAGCAGCTCCTTTGCCTGGTACTCGTGAATGTTCACTTTTATAGTCTCCTTAGTATTAGTTCAAGTATTGGTTCAAAATGGACAGAGTTAGCTTCCTTTGATTTTAGTTATTATCCACTGAAGCGGATCAAAGTAAGTGTCTGCAACCCTTTCTTTTAAAGGAATGATTGCGTTATCCGTAATGTGTATGCCTTCAGGGCATATGTCGGTACAGCACTTCGTAATATTACAATATCCTATTCCCGCAGCCTCTCTTAGCATTGGTTTTCTGTCCTCAATATCCAGAGGGTGCATTTCAAGCTCCGCAATTTTAATCATCATGCGCGGGCCGAAAAACTCATTCTTTTCGTTGTGGTCTCTTAGGATATGACATACGTCCTGGCATAAGAAACACTCAATGCATTTGCGGAACTCCTGGCTTCGTTCAACATCCACTTGCTGCATTTTCCAATCAGTATCTTCAGCATATTTAAATGGCGGTATCTTTTTTCTAACCTCGTAGTTCCAGGATACATCAGTTACCAGGTCCTTCATTATAGGGAACGTTTTAACTGGATGAACGGTAATAGGCTTATCAAGCGGAAGCGTGTCAAGTCTCGTTTTGCAGGTAAGCTTGGGCATACCGTTTATCTCGGCGCTGCAAGAGCCGCACTTGGCCGCTTTGCAGTTCCATCTTACTGCTATATCCCCGTCGTAATTGGCCTGAACAAAGTGGATGGCGTCCAATACAACCATACCCTCTTCAACGGGTACCTCGTATTCGACTTCCTGTCCGCCGTTTGAATCACCACGATAAATTCTTAGTTTAGCAACAGACATTATTTGTATCCTCCCTCAACAATCCTCTTTAGTTCCTCAGGCATTTGAGGGAGAGGAGATGTGCTTAATTTCATGTCGCCATTATCTTTTGAGATGACAGAATTAACCGTGCCCCACTTTTCATCATTATAGTTGGGGAAATCTACACGGCTGTGAGCTCCTCTGCTCTCTTCACGCTGATGCGCGCATCGGGCTATTGCCTCAGATACTATGAGCATTGATTTAAGGTCTTTACAGAGGTGCCATCCCGGGTTGAACATTCTCGATCCTTCGATTTTGAGCTGGGACGCTCTTTGCTTGAGAATATCTATCTCTTCTATTCCTTCATGAAGTTTCTCTTTTGTTCTGAATACTCCTATGTAGTCGCCCATTGTTTCCTGTAGGGCCTGATGAATAGTGTATGGGTTCTCCCCCTGGGGATTCTCATAGGGCTCGAGCATCTCTTTTACCGCCCCTTCAATTTCTCTGTCGTCAATTTTAAGTTCGTTATCTTTTATTTTACTTGCGTACTCAGCGGCTCCCGCCCCTGCTCTTTTCCCGAATACTAGAAGATCTGATAAAGAGTTTCCTCCGAGTCTGTTAGCTCCGTGCATACCGCCTGCAACTTCTCCACAGGCGAATAATCCATTCACAGTGCTTTGCGCTGTTTCAGGGTCAACCCTTACTCCACCCATTACATAGTGAGTGGTGGGGTAAACTTCCATGGGTTCTTTGGTTATGTCTATCTCTGCGAATTCCATAAACTGATGGTACATGCTTGGAAGTTTCTTCTTAACATATTCAGCTCCCCTGTGGGATATATCCAGGAAAGCTCCTCCGTGTGGAGAACCGCGTCCCTCTTGTACCTCAGTGTAGATAGATCTTGCGACTACGTCCCTGGTGGATAGCTCCATTCTTTCGGGATCGTATTTCTCCATAAATCTCTCGCCATCTTTGTTCGTAAGGATACCGCCCTCGCCTCTTACAGCTTCTGTAACGAGGATTCCTTTTACGCTTGGAGGCCAGACCATTCCTGTGGGGTGAAACTGTACAAATTCCATGTCAATGAGATCAGCTCCTGCTTCATAGGCAAGCGCGTGTCCGTCCCCGGTGTACTCCCAGGAGTTGGATGTTACTTTGAAGGATTTCCCAATGCCGCCTGTTGCAAGGATAATGGATTTAGCGTTAAAGAGAACGAATCTCCCGCTTTCCCTCCAATATCCAAATGCTCCGGAGATGCGGTCTCCGTCTTTAAGTAAATGTGTAATAGTGCATTCCATGTATACGTCAACTCCAGTATGAATACCTCTGTCCTGAAGTGTTCGTATCATCTCGAGCCCGGTGCGGTCTCCTACATGGGCAAGTCTTTTCCATGTATGCCCACCGAAAGCCCTCTGGTTTATGTTTCCATCTTTGGTGCGGTCAAAAAGCGCTCCCCAGTGCTCAAGCTCCTTCACGCGCTCCGGCGCTTCTTGAGCGTGGAGCTGAGCCATACGCCAGTTGTTGAGCATCTTGCCGCCGTGCATGGTGTCATGAAAATGTGTTTTCCAGTCGTCTTTAGAGTCTACATTGCCAAGGGCTGCAGCTACTCCGCCCTCAGCCATAACCGTATGTGCTTTTCCAAGTAGTGACTTACAGACTAGCCCGACAGAGACTCCCTGCGCCGAGGCTTCAATTGCAGCTCTAAGACCTGCACCCCCAGCTCCTATAACAATCACATCATGTGTATGTGTCTCGTACTTTTCCATTTATATGAACCTCACGTCTGTAATTATTCCTTTAGCAAGCAGGAAGATGTATAGATCTGCAAGCGCAACGCTGAACAAGCTAACCCATGCCCATAGCATGTGGTGTTCATTCCAGCCGCTAATCTTCTCCCAGAGCTTGAAGCGGGTTGGGTATTTGGAGAAAAGATTTAATCTTCCTCCCACAAGGTGCCTAAACGAATGGCAAGAAAGTGAATACATTGATAAAAGTACTACATTGACGAATAAAACGATTGTTCCCAATCCTATGCCGAAGCCGTCTTCAAACCAAAGAGCGTGAAATGCATCTACCCATAGGAAGAAGAGAACAACCCCAGCCGCATAGAAAAAGTAGCGGTGAATATTCTGAAGGATGAACGGGAACTTGGATTCTCCTGTATAAGAACCACTTTTAGCCATAGGCTTAACAGCACACCCGGGAGGCGCCATGAAGAAGGAACGGTAATACGCTTTTCTGTAATAGTAACAGGTTGCTCTAAACCCTAAAGGAGCCCAGAGTATTAACAAAGCGGGAGAAAACGGCCACCATGAAGCAAGAATATATGGTGAGTAAAAAGGTGACAGATAAGGCTGCACCAAAAAATCTACATTTGAAAATGCGCGCCATGTGGAATAGATGCCAAATGATCCAAGCACTATAGCTGTGATCAGGGGCGATATCCACCAAGCGTCAGTCCTTAACGTTACAGAGCTTTGGGCAGTCCCGTTTGCCATTGTAATTCCTCCCTTAACTTATCTCAACTATTAAATATTTTTAACGTTTTCTGTGGCAATAAAAACATTGGATAATCGGCTTGTAATCTTATATAAAACAGATGCATAGTCAAGCGGATTGTCCGTTCTAATGGGTACCTTTAAATTTAAAGTATGCCCAGTCCCTCAATGTGCTCGCAAAGTTCTTTTACGTGTCCTGCCGATACAAGAAGTTCTTTGCTTTCTGAATCACTAAGACTGATTTCAAAGATTTCCTCAATACCGTCTCTTCCTAACTTAACAGGAAGTCCTACAAAGGTATTGTCGACTCCATATTCTCCCTGCGCCAACATGCAACAAGGAAGAATCTTTTTCTTATCTTTTAGAATTGCTTCTACCATTTCAACGGCTGATACCGCAGGAGCATAGAAAGCACTTCCGGTCTTTAGGAGCTTTACTATCTCTCCGCCGCCTCCACGCGTTCTCTGGATAATCTCTTCTAATCTTTGAGCTGGAATAAGCTCCGTGACCGGAACACCCGCAACTGTAGTGAACCTGCCTAAAGGAACCATGTCGTCTCCGTGTCCTCCAAGAACAAATGCATTGATATTCTCAACAGACACACCAAGCTCCATACCTATAAAAGCTCTGAATCTTGCTGAATCCAGAACTCCAGCCATTCCCATTACTCTTTCCCTTGGGAATCCGCTTACTTTGTGTGCGACATAAACCATCGCGTCGAGCGGGTTTGTTACTAGTATCAATATGGCGTTTGGTGATTTGGCTACCACCTGCTCGGTTACCTGTTTTACAACATTGGTGTTTGTGGAAATCAGATCATCTCTGCTCATACCCGGTTTACGAGGAATACCCGAAGTAATTACCACGATATCTGATCCTTCAGTTTCATCGTAACTGTTGGTTCCGGTTATATTTGAGTCAAAACCGTAGACCGGATTCATCTCCATCATGTCAAGGGCTTTACCCTGCGGCATTCCTTCTACGATGTCGACGAGAACTATGTCTCCAAGCTCCATCTGAGAAAGCATTAATGCTGTTGACGCGCCTACATTTCCGGCGCCAATTACTGAAATTTTTGGTCTAGCCATTTGATTGCTCCTTGTTAAATATCTTTTTTTATTATTAGGATTGAAAACTCCAATCCTTAGAGTTCTTTCAATAAATTTTAGTTATTAAGTCTATCCATGTTTTCCGCAACAGCTTCCCCAAATTCTGAACATTTAAGAAGTTTTGCGTTATCTAACTGGCGCTCCAGGTCATATGTTACCGTCTTGTCTAGAATTGTCTTCTCCATGGATTTTAAAATTAGATCCCCCGCCTCATCCCAGCCAAGGTACTCAAGCATCATTACGCCTGAAAGAATTACAGAGCTTGGATTTACCTTGTCCTGCCCGGCATACTTGGGTGCTGTTCCATGCGTGGCTTCAAAAAGCGCCAGGTAATCTCCAATGTTTCCGCCCGGAGCCATTCCGAGACCTCCCACTTGAGCAGCGCACGCATCTGAGAGATAATCACCGTTAAGATTAGGAGTTGCAAGTACTTGATAGTCCTTAGTCCTGGTTAGTATTTGTTGAAGCATGTTGTCAGCGATTCTGTCTTTAATTATGACTTTACCATCAGGTTTTTTGCCGTCATAGTTGTCCCACAATTCATCTTCTGTAATAGACCGGTCATTGAATTCTTCTTTTGCAAGGTCGTATCCCCAGTCTCTAAAAGCGCCTTCTGTGTACTTCATGATATTTCCCTTATGGACTAAAGTGACGCTTTCAAGCCCCTTGTTTAATGCATGTTTAATTGCTTTTTTGACGAGTCTTTTTGTTCCCAACGGGCTGATAGGTTTAATACCTATACCTGAATGTTCTCTGATAAATACGCCATACTTTTCAACCAGGTATTTTCTGATTTCATAGGCTTCCTTGGTTCCGCTCTGCCATTCAATACCCGAGTAAACGTCTTCAGTATTTTCTCTGAATATTATCATGTCCATCGCCTCAGGCTTTTTAACCGGAGACGGTGTGCCTTTTATATATTTAATGGGGCGCACACAGGCGTAGAGGTCTAAAATCTGTCTTAAGGCTACGTTTAAGCTTCTCATCCCTCCCCCAATAGGGGTTGTGAGAGGACCTTTTATTGATACTATGTATTCTTTAAGTTTCTCAATAGTTTCATCGGGCAGCCATTCTCCCGTTTCTTCAAAGGCTTTTTCTCCTGTTAGTACTTCGTGCCATACAATCTTTTTCTGGCCGCCGTATGCCCTTTCGACCGCGGCATCAAATACAATTTGTGAAGCATGCCAGATGTCAGGCCCAATTCCGTCGCCTTCAATAAACGGTATTATCGGATTATCTGGAACTATAAGACGGTCATTCTCTTTGTCGATCTGGATCTTACTCCCCTCTTGGGGTTTTTCGGATGACATTGTTTAAGCTCCCCTTTTCATTCTCTAATTTTTGGTTTAAAAATATAAACCAAATAAATCAAAATTCAAATCATGTCGGCAAATCTGACCTCCTTTGGTCTAAATGAGTAATTTTTACTCATTTTTTCATTAATTTTGACCAAATATGAGGACTTTATAATCTTTAAAAAGGATTATTACTTGTTCTGCATCATTTGTCTGAGTACTGTCTGAAGAATGCCTCCATTTTTAAAGTAATCTACTTCAACCGGGCTATCCAGACGGCATATCGCATTAAATGTGAAGCTCTGAGCCCCAGGAGGCGTTACTGTCACCAAAATGTCTTTTCCAGGCGCCAGCCCCTCTTCAATTCCCTCTATATCAAATTTCTCATATCCTGTAAGTCCCAATGATTCTGCGCTGTCACCTTCTTTAAACTGAAGCGGAAGTACTCCCATTCCAACAAGATTACTTCTGTGAATTCTCTCATAGCTTTCAGCTATCACAGCTTTTACGCCTAATAGTAGTGTTCCCTTTGCCGCCCAGTCACGAGAGCTTCCGGTACCGTATTCTTTTCCACCGATGACTATGAGAGGAACGCCTTCTTGTTGATATCTAATCGAAGCATCATATATGGCAAGTTCTTCATTGGTTGGAACGTGCTTTGTTATTCCCCCCTCAGAGCCTTTGACCATGAGGTTTTTAATACGTATGTTTGCAAAAGAGCCCCTTACCATAATCTCATGGTTACCTCTTCTGGAGCCAAAGCTGTTGAACTCTCTGTGTTCTACTCCTTTAGACACCAAGTATTTACCGGCAGGACCTTCTTTTGGTATGGCGCCAGCGGGAGAGATGTGGTCGGTTGTAATTGAATGACCCAGAACCGCAAGCACGTGAGCCCCTTTTATATCAGTTCTCTCCGGCAGCTCCAGGGAGAAGTCATCAAAGAAGTTGGGTTCTCTTATATAGGTGGAGGTGTCATTCCAATCATATAAATTGCCCTGTGGCGTATCAAGGCTTTTCCAGGTGTCGTCGCCTTCAAAGACTTGAGAGTACTGAGCCTTGAATATTTCAGGGCTTAAGACGCTATCAACAGTTTCCTTTATTTCCTCTTGAGTGGGCCAGATGTCTTCCAAAAATACTGGGTTACCGTCTGCCCCTGTTCCCAAAGGCTCTTTGTATATGTCGATGTCTACAGTTCCGGCAAGAGCAAATGCTACAACAAGGGGTGGCGAGGCTAAATAGGAAAATTTAACAAAAGGATGGACACGGCCTTCAAAATTCCTGTTTCCGCTTAAAACAGCGGCAACAGTCAAATCGTTTTCTTTAATCGCCTCTTCTATTGCGGGCTCCAATGGTCCGCTATTTCCGATGCATGTTGTGCATCCATATCCAACAAGGTCAAAACCAAGTTTGTTCAGGTCTTTTGTGAGTCCGGCTTTGTCTAAGTAATCCGTAACAACTCTTGAGCCCGGAGCTAAGCTCGTTTTAACGGTCGGGTCTACGGTTAGCCCTTTTTCAACGGCTTTCTTTGCTACAAGCCCGGAGGCGACCATCACGGATGGGTTTGATGTATTTGTACAGCTCGTTATAGCGGCAATGGCAATAGAGCCGTTACCCAATTCAGAGGAGTCTCCATTTAACTGGACTTTGGCCTTTTTGTTCAGCTCGGCGCCATTTCCGGTTTTCTCTTTTAGTACGGTTTCAAAAGAATTTTTTAGATTTTTTAGTGATACCCTGTCCTGAGGGCGGCTTGGACCTGCCATTGAAGGCTCAACAGTGGATATATCAAGCTCAAGCGCATCTGTATATACAGGGTCCGGCGTGTCATCGGTTCTAAAAAGTCCTTGTTCCTTTGTATAGGCCTCAACTAATTCGACAGTGTTTTTATCTCTTCCGGTTATTTCCAGGTAGCGCAGTGTTTCACTATCGACTGGGAAGAATCCCATGGTAGCTCCGTATTCAGGGGCCATATTGGCAATAGTGGCCTTATCGGATAGAGCCAGTTTGCTTAAACCCGGTCCGTAGAATTCTACAAACTTGCCTACAACGCCTTTTTTTCTTAATATTTCGGTAACAGTAAGTACAAGATCAGTTGCTGTGACTCCCTGTGCTAACTCTCCATGGAGCTTAAATCCTATTACATCGGGTACTAACATGTATAAAGGCTGACCCAGCATACAAGCCTCAGCTTCAATACCCCCTACTCCCCATCCAAGGACACTCAGTCCGTTTATCATCGTTGTGTGTGAGTCAGTTCCGACAAGTGTGTCGGGGAAAGCGATGGTTTCCCCCCCCTGCTCACGTGAGGATACTACGCTCGCAAGACACTCGAGATTTACCTGATGAACGATTCCCGTTCCGGGAGGGACGACTCCAAAATTGTTAAAAGCTTTCTGTGCCCATCTTAAAAATGCGTATCTTTCTCCATTGCGCTCATATTCGCGCTCCACGTTCATTGTGAATGCCTTCTGTGTTCCGAAATAGTCAACTTGTACTGAATGGTCAATGACCAGGTCCACAGGGACAATCGGATTAATTTTGTCAGGATTGCCGCCGAGTCTATTAACAACTGATCTCATGGCAGCCAAATCAACAACGCATGGAACGCCTGTGAAATCCTGAAGAATTACTCTGGCCGGATTATAGGGGATTTCCTGACTCTTTTTATTGTTAGGATTCCAGTTTGCAAGTGCTTTTACATGATTATCGTTAACAACAACTCCGTCATAGTTTCGTATTATGTTTTCAAGCAGGATGCGTATAGATACGGGAAGGCGTGAAAAGTCAGCACCCAGGTCCTTTTCAATGGTTTTAAGTGAATAGTATTTTACTTCACCTGAGGGCGTCTTAAGCGTAGAAAGTGCATTCAATTTGTTGTTAATTTCACTCATCAAAATCTCCTTAGTTTAATTTCTAGATAGCTCGGAAGATAATCCGCCGTAATTCTACAATTAAATGGGAACAAATCAAGAATATAAGGCTTTTTTGGGATATATTCGGCCAATTTGCCCTCATTTTTTTGCTAATTGGGCCAAATCTCGAATATAAAGCTAAAGCAAGGGCAGTTCCGGGTTATATTTGCGGATTAATAAATTAGGTGTTTAGGTAAAACACAGAAGAGTAGTTAGTCGACTTTTCTAAAGATTAAGGTGCCGTTTGTCCCGCCGAATCCAAAGGAATTACTAAGGACGGTCGTTATCTTTTTATCCCTTGTTTGATTTGGGACATAGTCCAAATCACACTCCGGGTCGGGCGTATTATAGTTAATGGTTGGGGGGAGCACTCCTTTATCTATTGCCAATATACTAAAGGCAGCTTCAACACCGCCCGCGGCTCCGAGCATGTGTCCTGTCATAGATTTCGTTGAGCTTACGGGGAGATTGTATGCTCTGTCCCCGAACACTTCTTTTATAGCCTTGGTTTCATTTGCATCGTTTAACTGGGTTGAGGTTCCGTGGGCGTTTATGTAATCAATTTCTTCAGGGTTAATTTTCGCTTCTCTAAGCGCATCCTGCATACATCTCACAGGACCATCCAATGATGGGGCCGTGATATGGCTTGCGTCACTGCTCATGCCAAATCCGAGTATCTCAGCATATATCCTGGCTCCTCGTTTTTTGGCAAATTCCATCTCCTCAAGAATTAACATTCCTGAGCCTTCAGCAATAACAAATCCGTCTCTATTCTTATCAAATGGACGAGATGCGCCTTGGGGGTCATCGTTGTTTGTGGAAAGAGCGCGCATAGCATTAAATCCACCTACAGTTAATGGAATGAGCGGAGCTTCTGTTCCACCCGCGATCATTACATCCGCCTCTCCCCTGGTTATTGCCATAGTAGCGTAACCTAATGCATGAGCGCTTGCGGCGCAAGCTGTGGTTGTAGCGCAGTTAGGGCCTTTGGCATTATAAGTAATTGATACATGACCTGCAGCCAAGTTAGTAATGATATTAGGTATGAAAAAGGGTGATAGACGACCGGGTCCCTTTTCTTCCATAAGTAATACGGTGTTTACAAAGGTCTCCATTCCGCCTATTCCCGTACCTATCAATGTTCCTACTCTGGGGGATAGCTCTTCGGTTATCTCAAGATCGGCATCCTCTAGGGCAAGTTTGGTGCTAGAAACCGCGTATTGGATAAATCTATCGGTTTTTCTTGCGTCCTTGGGATTCATAAAATCCTCGGGATTAAAATTGGTTATCTCACCCGCTATTTGAGTTTTGTGCTCTGAAGGGTCAAACCTCTCTATTGTCTTGACTCCAGAGCGGCCCTCACAAATAGCGTCCCAAGTCTCTTTGTTTCCAACTCCAAGGGGAGTGATAAGCCCAATCCCCGTGACTACTATCCTTCTTTCCATTACTTTTTGCGCTCCGAGATAAAGTTTATAGCATCTTGAACGGTAATGATTGACTCTGCGTCTTCATCTGAGATTTCAAGACCAAACTCATCTTCCATTGACATGATTAGTTCAACCAGATCAAGAGAATCAGCACCCAAGTCTTCGATAAAAGATGACTCCAGTGTAATTTCGTCTTCTGATTTTCCTAATTGACTTGCTACCATTTCTCTAACTTTGCTAAGGATTTCTTGTTCCTGAGCCATAATAAACACCTCCTTTAATTTTAAGTATATATACCGCCGTTGACTCTAAATACTTCACCTGTGATATACAAAGCATCGTCGGAGGTCAGAAAAGCAACAACCCCCGCAATATCCTCTGGTGAACCGAATCTGTTCAGTGGTATTCTGGAAATATAATCTTTTCTTATGTCTTCGGGTAATTGATCTGTAATATCTGTTTTAATAAATCCCGGGCTGACAGCGTTGACGGTGATGCCTCTGGGAGCCATTTCCCGTGCACAAGCTTTTGTGAACCCGATAATACCGGCTTTTGATGCCGCGTAGTTCGTCTGACCAGCGTTGCCCATCTCACCGACAACTGAAGTTAGATTAACAATTGTTCCACCACGCTGTTTGAACATATTACGCGTTACTGCCTTTGTACAGTTGAAAATTCCTTTTAAGTTTATTGAGATTACATTATCCCAATCTTCTTCTTTCATTCTCATAAGCAAAGTGTCTCGTGTAATTCCCGCATTATTAATCAGTATATTAATACCGCCTAACTTTTCAATGATTTTATCGATTTCCTGATGCGAGGTATCAAAATCAGACACATCAAATTTGGATAATATTGCCTGACCTCCGGCCTCTTCAATTTCCTTTTTAGTTTCGAGCGCCGCGGCTTCGTTCCGCATATAGTTAATTACGACAATGGCGCCTTCAGATGCAAGCCTTTTTGCAATAGACTTTCCAATTCCACGCGAGCCGCCTGTAATAAGAGCAACTTTCCCATTAAGCTTACCCATTGTTTATCAACTCCAGTTGTGACATTTTCTCGAAATTGCTAACGGAAACATCTGACAATGTCCTTTTTATTAATCCTGATAAAACATTTTTAGGTCCTATTTCTATAAAATTCGTACAGCCCTGTGTCTTTAACACCTCTACAGATTCAAACCATCTGACGGGACTTGTAACCTGACTTATTAAGAGTTCTTTTACTTTATTAGGATCACTAGTAACTGATGCTGTGCAATTTGCAACCAAAGGAGCGCTCATTTGTGAGAAAGTCACCTCATTTAAAACTCCAGACAGCCTATCGGCGGCTGGTTTCATCAACTCACAGTGAAAGGGTGCGCTTACGTCGAGGGGGACAACTCGTTTGGCCCCATCTGATTTTGCTATTAAAGAGGCTTCCTCAATCGCTTCTTTGTTTCCCGATATAACGGTTTGTCCGGGCGCGTTAAGGTTTGCCGGGCTTGCAATCATTCCGTTTTGAGATACTTGATTGCAAATCGCCTCTACTCTATCTTTATCAAGACCTAATATTGCGGCCATGGCGCCTACGCCAACCGGGACTGCTTCTTGCATGAATTCTCCGCGTTTCCTTACCGTGTGAACAGCCTCACTCAATTTCATTGCGCCGTTTGAAACTAGAGCCGTGTACTCGCCCAGGCTATGCCCTGCGACAAAGTCGGGCTTATATGATGTTTCATTTTCCAAAACTCTTAGGCACGCAATGCTTGTGGTTAACAACGCAGGTTGAGCATTCGCAGTTAAAGATAACTCGCTCTGCTCCCCCTCAAAGCATAGTTTCGCTAGATCGAACCCCAATACATCGTTTGCTTCTTCAAACGTTTCTTTGGCTATGCCGAACTCATCATAAAGCTCTTTTCCCATTCCCACGTATTGGGAACCCTGGCCTGGGAATACGAAAGCAATCATATAAATTTATCCTCGAAATAGTTGAAAATATATTATGACTCTACTTCTTGTTTCTCTTTTATAAAGGTCCTGCCCTTATAGAAACCGCAACTCGGGCATGCCCTATGAGGTGATTTGTGCTCACCGCAATTCTGACATGTAGATACACCCGGCACGCTTAATTTATAATGGGTTCTTCTTTTTCTGGTTCTGGACCTAGAGTGTTTTCTCTTGGGAAGTGCCATTTTTTAATTCTCCCTTTTCATTCTCATATTTTTAAGTTTTTCAAAATCGCAAATCTTGGATCTATATCCTCACTGTCACATGTGCAACTATCTTGATTTAAATTATTGCCGCATGTTGTGCAGAGTCCTTTGCAGTCTTCCTTACAAACAACTTTTACCGGCAACGAAATCGCTATCTGCTCCATTATGTAATTGCTTAAATCTATCTCATCCCCTTTATAAGTCTCATGTTCATCGTCATCTTCTTCGTCGCTAATTTTATCGACCGGCGAAAGAACAAGGTTAACTAAAGGGTTAAGCTCTATTCTAACAGATTCTACGCACCTTGAACACTCGGTCTGAATAGAGAATTGGACATTCCCGATAACGGTGACTTCTTTAAGTACCCTTGTCACATGTAAATCAATCTTGATCTTTGATAGAAGGTGAAACCCCTCACTTCCAGACCAAAGCTCAGGCAGATTTGCCAGCCACTCGGGTTCTTCTAATACTTCAATATGAACACCACTTTCCGGTATATCTGAAACACGTAGTTTCATTGCGCTTGTTGATATCATCTGACTCTTAAAATTAATGCGGTTTAATAATAATACAAGATTACTCATTTGCAAGTACATTATTGTTTTTAAACTAAGTGACAGGAGACAAAGTGTTCACTCCCAACATCGCGAAGTTCAGGCTCAATTGTTTTACATTTCTCTACAGCTATCGGGCATCGGGGGTGGAAGCTGCATCCCTGAGGCGGATTGATTGGACTCGGCACGTCTCCTTTTAATACTGTTATCTCTCTTTTCCTGCTTGGGTCCGCAATCGGTACAGATGAGATTAGTATACGCGTGTAGGGGTGAAGCGGATTTTTGTATAGCTCTTTACTTGGAGAGATTTCAACAATTTTCCCTAAATACATCACAGCTACTTTGTCGCTTATATGTCTTACCACTCTAAGGTCATGAGAGATAAAAAGGTATGTGAGCTTAAATTTTTCTTGCAGTTCAATAAAGAGGTTAATGATTTGAGCCTGAACCGAGACATCGAGAGCTGATATCGGCTCATCGCAAACTATGAACTTCGGTTTAAGAGCAAGCGCTCTTGCGATGGCTATTCTCTGGCGCTGACCTCCGCTGAATTCATGAGGGTAACGGGAAAGAGCGTCTTCTCTCAACCCTACAGTGATTAAGAGCTCGCGCATTAAATCTTTTCTCTCCTGGCCTGAAGAGATGTTATGTATGGCGAGTCCCTCTGAAACTATACTCTCTACTTTCATCCTTGGGTTAAGGGAGCCGTAAGGGTCTTGGAATACGATCTGCATTTCCCTTCGGTAAGGCCTCATTCTAGATGGAGACAAGTGTGTTATATCGTTATTCTCAAATAAAATCTTCCCGTCTGTAGGCTCAAGGAGTTTGAGTATCGTTTTGCCAAGTGTGGTTTTGCCGCAGCCGCTTTCTCCAACAAGCCCTATTGTCTGGCCATGACCAATTGAGAGGTCTATCCCGTCAACGGCTTTTACAAAGTTTGTAACTCTTGAGAGGACACCGGACTTGACCGGGAAGTATTTCTTTAGCTTATCAATTTTTATCAGTTCTTTAACAGACATATCAGCTCTCTCGTTTTACCTCACGCGCTCTCCAGCAAGCAGCTGCATGGCCACTGCTTATTTCTTCCAGTGGTGGCTCATCGGTTCTGCATTTATCGATTACAAGTGGGCAGCGGTCCTGAAATCTGCATCCACTGGGAAAGTTGTCCGGACTAGGGACAACCCCGGGTATTGCGTTTAACATTTCTTTGTTTTCATGAAGGTCAGGAACTGAGTTCAAGAGTCCGACTGTATATGGATGATGGGGCTCTTTAAAAATATCTGCGGTAAAACCCTGTTCAACGACCTTTCCCGCGTACATAACATAAACTTCGTCAGCAACTTCTGCGATAATCCCGAGATCATGTGTAATTAGTAGCACTGCCATACCCATCTTAACTCTCAAATCATCAATCAGCTCGAGAATTCCGGCCTGTATGGTCACGTCAAGCGCGGTTGTCGGCTCATCGGCAATAAGCACCTCAGGGTTGCACGCAAGCGCCATAGCAATCATTACTCTTTGGGACATCCCGCCGCTCATTTCATGAGGGTAGTTGTTCATCCTTTTCTCGGGCGCCGGGATTCCAACTAGTTTAAGGAGCTCAATGACCCTTTGTTTTTCTTGCTGTCTCGATATCTTGAGGTGCGTTCTTAAGGCCTCGCCTATTTGATCTCCCACTGTAAAGACGGGATTAAGTGAGCTGATAGGCTCCTGGAATATCATTGATATTCTGTTTCCTCTTATTGATTGCATATCTCTATCGGCGTATTTTAGTATATCGGCACCATCAAAAATGATCTCTCCACCATCGATCTTTCCGGGCGGCTCGGGGATAAGCCTCATAACGGATAGTGCCGTTACTGTTTTACCGCAGCCGCTTTCTCCTACAACGCCTACAACTTTGCCCTTAGGGATGTTAATGGAGACTCCGCTTACAACTTCTACTCTTTTCCCCTCAGATGCGAAAGAAATTCTTAAATCCTTTATCTCAAGTGCGTAGCTCATGTTTTTTTATTCACTTCCCAAAAATTTCGGGTCGATTGCGTTTCTGAATCCTTCTCCCAGGAGGTTAAATGAGGTTACTGTTACAAATATAGCCGCACCGGGAAATAGGACAAGCCACCATGCAAAATCCACATATCTCTGAGACTGTGAGAGGATATCTCCCCAGCTTGGCTCAGGCGGAGGCACTCCGAACCCTAAAAAACTAAGCCCGGATTCTACTAATATTGCCCCTGCTATTCCAAAAGAGATGTCTACTAATACCGGGGCAAGAGAGTTTGGAAGCATGTGCTTCATCATCACTCTCCAGTCATTTCCTCCAAGCGCTACGGCGGCGTCTACATAATCAAATTGTCTTAACTGGAGAAACTGTGCCCTAATGAGCCGGGCAATCCCCGTCCAGCTAGTAGCCCCAATCACGATCATTATGTTATATATGCTTGGATCTCTAAATGCCAGTATGGTAAGAATCAAAAAGAAAACCGGAAAGGTCATCATGACTTCAAAAAGCCTTGAGACTATAAAATCAACACTTCCTCCATAGTATCCGGCTATACCGCCTAATAATATTCCTATAATCGCGGCTATGCCCACGGCTACGAATCCAATGGAGAGTGAGATTCGTGCGCCATGTATCATCCGGCTTAATACATCTCTGCCTCTATCGTCTGTCCCAAACAGGTGCTCTTTGGACGGTGGGGTTAGTACTGATAATAAGTCATTTTCAGTCGGGCTGTATCTGACCGGCGGGAATATCGCAAAGTCTCCGTTTTTTAATTTTGTATCCAGCTCTTTGAAGTCGGTCCCGAAAAATTCGTTGTATCTAAATAGGACCGGAAAGTAATACTCGTTATCATATTTAAGCACTATCGGCTTGTTCCCGGCCAAGAAGTTTTGGAATATCGCGGTTCCAAAAAGGATCAGAATAATTACCAGAGCTGTCATGGCGAGCTTGTCTTTTTTTAATTTCTTCCAAACACTACCCCAGTATCCAACGCTCTTTGTCTCAGTCACTTTTTGGCCTCGAAGCTTATTCTGGGATCTACTAGAACATATACAAGGTCCGCAATTAAAATTCCGATCAACGTGAGTACCGCCGAGATGGTAGCAATCGCCATAATTACCGGATAATCGCGAGATAGTACGGACTCAAACCCTAATTGACCGATTCCGGGGATAGAGAAGATGCTCTCTATAATAACGCTTCCGCCTATCATCGCGGGAAGTATCCCTGCAAGTATGGTGATTATCGGAATGAGCGCGTTTCTCAGAGCGTGTTTGAGGAGAACCTGGTGCCTGGGAAGACCTTTCGCGGTCGCGGTCCTTACGAAATCTTCTCGGAGCACTTCGAGAAGGCTACCCTTTTGGAATCTTGAGAGGTAAGCCAGGCCACCGTAAGTCAGGCAAAATACCGGAAGCACAATGTGCCATAAGAAATTTAGAGCCTTCTTAAAAAACGGATAATTCTCAGCATCCGGAGAGAGTATTCCGTAGACCGGGAATAAATCCCAGTAATCCCCTCCTCCAAGGAAAAAGATTAAGATCATTGCCATCCAGAAACTCGGGATGGAATAGAGGATAAAAAGGAAAAAGGTGCTGACCCTCTCCGAGAACCTCCCGTGGGCTACCGCGGAATAGACCCCAATTGGAATTGCTATTAAATAAATCAGTATGATTGAGATTATATTAAGCGTAAGCGTGATCGGAATTCTTTCCGCTATTTTATTTATTACCGGACGGTGGTCTTTGTATGAGCGTCCGAAGTCAAGAGTGGCAATTTGTTTTACCCAGATCCAGTACCTTACATATATCGGCTTATCCAGACCGTAGAGTTTTTTTGTCTCCTCTACTATCTGCTGTGTGATTGCCTCGGCCTGGATTCCCTGGTCTAATTGCAGCTTTCTCTCGACCGGGTTGCCGGGGGCGAGCTGGATAATAAAGAACGTAATGAGAGTTATTCCAAAGAGTGTCGGAATAAGTAAGAGAAGTCTTTTGAATATATAATCTCTCATAGTTCAGATCAGTCCCGCTATTTTAGTGTGAACAATTAAGCCAATAAGGTTAAATTTATACCCAAATAGTTTCGTTTATTGAAATGGATCAGGAAATTCTCTTCAACTTGAGATGTATTTATTTGCTAGCCTTTACTCGCTGTACATCTGCTCAGCGAGCGGAACGTGCCACTCAAGGAGATCAATACCCAAAGGATAGACTAATACATTTTCAAACCTTTTATTAACCGCTACCGTGGATTTGCGGCAGAAAAGAAATGTGTACGGCTGCTCGTTGTGAACTATTTCGGCAAACCTTCTGTAGAGTTCTTTTCTCTTCTCCCGGTCAAACTCTGTTCTGGCTTCCTCGATCAAGGCGTCGGCTTCTTTATTCTGAAACCCTATAAAATTAGAGCCGCTCTGCGCCTGAGTTGAGCTCCATATCTGATAAGGATCTGATTCTACGCCCATTGACCATGCGAGCGTGACTGCGTCAAAATTTCTTTCATTGAGACGTGTCGTAAAAACCGCCCACTCTGTTTTTCTTATATCCATCTGTATTCCCATATTGTCTAGCTCTTCTTTTAATATCGTAGCAATCTTCTCTCCCGTTTCCGATCCGCCGGGGATCAGAAATTCAAAGGCGAACTTGACCCCGTCCTTGTCTCTTATCCCGTCCCCGTCATGATCGACCCATCCGGCTTGCTTTAGAAGCTCTTCGGCTTTTTGAGGGTCATAGGGATAAGGTTTGATAGATTTATCGTACTCAGGGCTGTTAATGTAGAACGGGTTTGTTACGATTGCTCCAAGATTGTATAGGATCTTATCTAAAATGAGCTCTCTATTTACAAGATGCGTCAATGCCGTTCTAACCTGTTTATCGGCGAAGAAAGGCCTTTTGGAGTTCCATCCGATGTAGCTGTAATTAGGAGTAAAATAGCTAAGTTTATCAAAGTTCTCCTTAAAAGACGCAGTGTCGGTCTGGCGTTGCCACTGAATTGGGGTTAGGCCAGAGACGTCAAGCTCCTGGCGTTTTAATACTTGAAAAGCGACTGTATTATCCGTGATGATTTTGAAAACGATTTTGTTAATCTTGGGTTTCTCGCCCCAGTAATCATGGTTCTTGTCGATAACTATTTCTCTTCCCGTGATCCACTTTACGAATTTATAGGGCCCGGTTCCAACGGGGTCTCTCCCGGCGGGGTTGCTATTGAAATCCCCTTTGTCAAAAATGTGTTTTGGAACTAACGGCATTCCCCCGCAGAATTCAAGGGCAAGGAAATATGGTCTCGCGTAAGTGAACTGGACCGTAAGCTCATCGACTGCCCTGACATCTCTTATTTCCTGGTAATAGCTTCTTAACTGGGGGCTGTCTACCTTCGGGTTCATAATTGTGTTGTATGAGAATACGATGTCTTGGGATGTAAAGGGAGTTCCGTCATGCCATTTGATCCCCTCTCTTATTTTGAAGGTGTACGTGAGTTTGTCCTCTGATATTTCCCATGACTCGGCAAGTAGCGGTTCGAGCTCAAGTGTTTCATTGTTTCTCTCAATCAGTGTCTCATAAATCTTTGAGTTATTGATAGTTCCCTCATAGGCGTCGGTTGCCGTAATCGGGTTTAGTGTAGCGGGCTCTGCGCTTAAGTGATAAATAAGCCAGTCGCCCTCTACAGGCTCTGAACTTGAAGCACTCTCGCTTGAAGTAGTCTCGGCAGAAGAGTTAGCTTCTGGTTTCTCCTTATTTGTTTCGGAGCTTTCACTGCCGGATTTGCAGGCAACCAGTGCAGTAAGAAGTGTGATATTAAGAACAGCAATTAGTAGTAGTCTCAGCAATTTGTTCTCCTTAGTGTAATTCGCCAGATTTATTCGCCAGATTTATTCGCCGCCTTTTCCGCCAAAGGGGTCCTCCGGAGTATTTTTAATAACCTTTGGAAGCGCCTTTTCAAAAAACGGTCTTAAGAGGTCGAGCGGGAGCGGGAATACTATTGTCGAGCTTTGATTGCTGGACATCTCGGTTAGGGTCTGAAGGAATCTTAGCTGAAGCGCCATAGGGCTCTGAGCAAGGATGTCAGAGGCCTCAGTCAATTTGGCCGCAGCCTGAAACTCTCCTTCTGCGCTAATGATTTTGGCTCGCCTCTCTCTCTCAGCCTCAGCCTGGCGCGCCATGATCTGCTTCATGTCCTCGGGAAGGTCAACATACTTTAGTTCAACCAATGTAACCTTTATTCCCCACGCGTCTGTCTGTTTATCTAAAACATCCTGAAGTTTTATATTTAGTTTCTCTCTTTCAGCAAGCAGCTCATCGAGCTCTACCTGTCCCAAGACGCTCCTTAGGGTTGTCTGAGCTAATTGAGATGTCGCATAGAGAAAATTTTCTACCTGTATGACTGCTTTAATCGGGTCTACAACTCGGAAATAAACAACCGCATTTACCTTTACCGAGACGTTGTCTCTGGTAATCACATCCTGAGGCGGCACGTCCATTGTAATAAGACGCAAGCTCATCTTGGTCATCTTGTCGACCATAGGGATGATCCATTTAAACCCCGGGCCTTTTAATGCGACTATTCTTCCCAGCCTAAAGACTACTCCCCTCTCGTATTCATTCAGTATCCTTATTCCGGATAAAATGAAAAGCGCAATTATTCCAACAAATATGATTACAGGTGAAAACATTTTGACGCCTCCTGTTTTTATTTTAAATTTAGACTTTTTTTACTTTTAGTTTGAAGCCTTTTTGAGATTCTACAACCTTTATTTTATCGCCGGCACTAATTGGTTCATCGCTCACAGCGTCCCAGTATTCGCCCATCACATATATTTTGCCGGTTTCTCCAATGTCTGAAACCGCGCTTCCCTCTTCTCCGATTAGACCTTCCATGCCTACAAGCGGTTTTAACTTCTGAGCCTTGATAAGAGAAAAGAGAACATAGCCGAAGAAGAGAGCAATGGCGCCGGTTGAGGCGATTACAACCCCGTACCCTACCCTGATATCTGAATCGGGCGTATCAAAAAGAAGCAGCGCTCCCAGGGCAAAACTTATAACTCCCCCTGTGGTTAAAAGCCCATAGCTTGTGATATATACCTCGGCAACAAATAGACCTATTGCCAAAAGGAGCAATACTACGCCAGCATAATTAAACGGAAGTATTTGGAACGATACAAAACCCATCATTAGACAAACCACCCCCGCTACTCCGGGAAAAATTAGACCGGGGTTATAGAACTCAAGGAGTATTCCCAGAGAACCAAGTGATAATAAAAGAAAAGCTATATCGGGAGTGCTTAAAATATCTATTAATTTTTGTTTCGCGCTCATCTCTACCCTGACTATCCTAGCTCCGCTGGTAAGAAGCACCCTCTCCCCCTGGGGGAGTTTTACTTTCATGCCGTCTATTTGTTCCTGAAGATCGCCTAAGCTTGGAGAAATTAAATCGACTACTTTCATCTCTAGCGCGTCTGTAGCTGTGATTGAAGCGCTTTCTCTTACCGCGTCAATTGCCCACTCAATATTGCGTCCTCTGTGCTCGGCGATGCTTTCAATGAACGAGGATGCATAGTTTTCTATTTTTTCACTCATAATATCTTGCTCTGCTCTTTCTTCAGATTCACTTTCTTTCTTTTCTAGCAGGTCTTTGGCGGGGTCCTTTTCTTTCTTCTCAGGCTGTTTGCCACCCGGGCTTAGAGATACGGGGTGGGCTGCCCCGATACTGGTGCCGGGAGCCATGGCCGCAATGTTCGCCGACAGTGTTATGAATACGCCTGCTGAGGTTGCCGAGGCGCCGCTTGGAGATACGTATACAACAACAGGGATAGGGGAGTTAAGTAAAAGCTTTACAATGTCCTTAGTGGAGGAAAGCAGCCCCCCTGGAGTGTCTAAGAGAATGATTAGAGCCCGGGCTGATTTTATCTCAGCTTCCCCAAGACCTGTTCTTATATAGTCTAATGTTGCGGGATTAATGGTTCCGTTTATTTCAATTACTACGATTTCATTTGATAACGCGTTGTCTTCAGCATTTTTTTCTGTAGCCGGAGTCTTTACTTTCTCTTCATTGCTGGTGTCTGCGTAGCTTAGATAAAAGCCCAAGAACGAAAAGAGTATCAATAAAACTGATAGAGTACGTAGCATTTTGGTCACCCCAAAAGAAGTTTAGCTTTCCCGCTAACAATCCGCAAGCTCTACGAATAGTTCTATATTTTTTCATGTCAAAATAATCCTATGAAGTGATCTTGTAATTCTTTAAGCTCTGATTATAATTCCCCCCATGGCTACGAAAATTAAATATACAGAAAAAGAACTTAAACAGCCCGATGAGTTTAATAAAACTGTTACCCGGGTGATTGATTTTACCGCTGACCACGCAAAAAAAATTCTAATTGGTTTCGCTGTTATTGTTGCTATTCTCATAGGCAGTTATTTTGTGAATTCCAACTCTCAAAAAAAGATAGTTGAAGCTAATAATATGTTTGACAATGCGCTTGCGTTGTTTGATGCAGGAGATTCCCAGGGGGCCTTGAAAGGTTTTTTAGATACGACTGAGCAGTATCCCGGCGAGGGAATATCGAACATAGCGTTATACTATGCGGCGATTATTAATTTTAATGAAGGCAACTACAATGAGTCGGTCAATTTGCTGGACCGTTTTGAAGCAAATGAAGTAAATGAGCCTCTGTTGGTTCAATCGGCGATATTAACTAAGGGGCTTGCTTATTTTAATCAAAATGAATGGAATAAAACTATAGATTCTCTCTCTAAAATAAATGATCCGGCGAGTCCTTATGAAAAGCAGGCAAAGATTCATATCGCTATGTCATATGAGAAATTAGGCGATACTGATCGTGCGAAGTCTATCTATAATCAGATATACCAAAATCAAGCCGCCTCCAACCCCGGTCTGTCCTCTGTAAGCCAGACCCCAGTGAGCAGATAAAGTCCCTTTTCTGCGGATGGGCTTCTTTTATACGGGATGTCCTTAAAGGTTGATAGAATTATTGATTGTATCTATTAATATCGGGATAATAGGATTGAGTTGTTTAGAAGCAGTGACTTAGGGATTAAACAGGCTTTATTTTTGATTTTAGAAGAACTCTCAGCCTGTTTCTAACTTCCGGAGTTACGAATGGTTTATCTTTCAGCTTTCCTGTAATTTCAAGCATTCTCTTATACGTATTTACAAAAGCCATACACTCCGGACAGTCACCAGTATGTTTCTCAAGCTCTTTTAGAGTTTGAAGATCCAACTCACTGTCAATATACTCCATAATGTTTTCAACTACATCTTTACACATAAACATATTTATCTTCTCCACTCATGAAAATAGTCCGATAATCTATCACGTAAAAATAGTCTTGCTCTGTGTAGCCTGGACTTTACTGCCGGTATAGAAATCTCAAGAATATTTGCCGCTTCCTCATTTGAAAGCCCATCTATGTCTCTTAGATGAAAAACGGCTCGATAGGACTCAGGCAGCTCGTTAATTGATTTGTCTATTATATCAAGGGCCTCTTTACTGAAAATTGTTATGTCAGGTCTTGAGCTCCAGTCCTTGTCCATAATTTTACCCATAAGTGTGCCTTTCTCGTCATAAGGGTAGTAATTTTCAAGGCTTATATTGCTTTCATGCTTTTTTTGTGACCTTAGGTACATATAGCTTGCATTTGCCGTTACTCTGTAAAGCCAGCTCGAGAATTTCGATTCTGCACGGAAAGTGTCTAGTTTTTTTGTCAGGGTAAGAAATACTTCCTGAAAAACCTCCTCCGCGTCATTGGCATTGCGGGTTATTCTGAGCGCAAAACCGTAAACTCTATCAGAATATCTGGTGACAATTTCGTCAAATGCGGATTCGTCTCCTTTGTTCGTATAAAGATTAACGAGCTCCACATCAGATTTATCAGATAGTCGCTCATTATCTTTGGTGACAATAACATTTATTAACTTTTTAAAAAAACCAATCTCCATTTTCTTCTCTCGGTCAACATAATACCAATAATGGGTAATAATTAAAAGCTCGCATAGAGATGGTTTATGTAAGAGTTCTAGAATATTGGATGAATTTAATTCTTTGAAGATTCATCTTCGCATTCATATTTTTTTGAAAGCGTAAAGACCCTGTCCTGATTGGAAATAAATGCTCTGTCTTTATGGTTTCTTACTCTAATGAGAACTTTATCATATCCGCATACGAATGTGAGCAGGCGTGATTCAGACTCTTTTAGTCCCAGGATTTCAGGACGGATGGAGGATATGTGGACGAAAATTGTGCCGTTGAATTTATCTTTCTCTACAAGATTATTCATTATTCCATGCGGTAGATGTAAGTGTCCCGAAAGCCATAAGTCAACCCGGTATTTTTTTAAGACCTGTGTGAACCTCTCTGAATCAATAATCTGTCTGTCCCTAAAAGATGAGAACGGGATTCCGCTGTCTTCAAGGGGCGCGTGAGTAGTGACTACTATAATTTTATCCTGATTGTTTACTACAAGGTCTTTCCACCAGTTAAACACCTCATCTGATATCTCGGTTGGTTTTCCTCTCTGGGAGTCGGACATAAATATGAAGAGAATATTCCCTTTTAGCACCGAATAATTAACTTCTTCCCTCAATTTTTCTCTAAAGAGTTTTCCCCTATCGGTTATTAAATCATGGTTGCCTATTATCTCGTACCACTCTTGGATGTAAGAGCCGTCTCTAGTCTGAACGTACCAATCAAAGGTCTCTTCATCAGTTCGATTGACTATGTCGCCTGCAACAATGGCGATGTCAACATTTGGAACATTGTCGTTTATATCGGTAATTGCGATCTCAAAAGCCTCCTCGTGGCCTCTGTTTTTGGGCTGTATATCGGCAAGGGTCCAAACGGTTAAAGTGTTTTTGGAATCAAACCAGTTTGCACGGGTGAGCTCATCGCCTGATGTATGACCCATGTAGCAGGAGGATTGGATGAGAAACACGAGTAATGAGAAAAGTGTTAGCTTGGTGGGCATATTAAATTACAAGGATTATATTATCTTTGTTTCGGGTACTCCGAGCGCCTCTTCGTTTTTTACTTCACTTATTCTGACCATTACTTCATCGCCTATATTGAAGTTATCGGCGGTAATTCTGACCGGGATATAGTTGGGTGTAGTGCCCTTTTGGCCTTTCTCTATTAATACAGGGAAAGTCCTTCCGATGAATTGATTGAAAAATTCGGTTTTTTTATTACTGCCGAGTTCTCTTAAACGCTTACTTCTATCTTTTATTATTTCAGGATCTATTTGATCTGCCATTACAGCGGCCGTGGTCATCTTTCTCTTGGAATAAGGAAACACATGGAAGTAAGTGAGAGGAGAATCTTTGGCAATCCGGTAAGTGTTTAGAAATTCATGCTCGGTCTCTCCCGGAAATCCAACCATGATGTCGGATCCAATTGCCGCGTCAGGAATTCTCTCTCTTATCAGAGTGGTTAAGTTCATAAACTTTTCAGGTCCATATCTTCTTCTCATTCTTTTAAGAACGTCCTGATCACCGCTTTGAAGAGCAATATGAAATTGAGGGCATATGGTTTCTGAGTCCGCAATGAAATCTATAAGATCTAGTTCCGTATCCGCGGGATCAAGCGAAGTAAGCCTTACCCTTTTTACTGTTTTTTCTTTCTCTATCTCTCTAATCAGTTCAAAAAAACTGGACCCTATATCTCTACCGTAGCTCGCGATATGAACGCCGGTCAACACGATTTCCTTATAGCCGGATGCGCTCAGTTTTTCCATCCGATGAAGAATCTCCGGAATCTCCAGGCTTCGGGACCTTCCCCTGGCGCGGGGGATAATGCAAAAAGAGCATGCGTAGTTGCAGCCGTCCTGTACTTTGAGAAACGCCCTTGTTCTGCCCGGGAATATTTCTATGTCGGGGGATTCAAAACCTTTTTTCTTTTCTTTGAAAATGTCAGATATAAAGACCTTGGGTTCTTGTTGTGTTTTCCCTTCTCGTATAATTTTTATAAGGGAGGAGAATTTATGCGAATTGCCGATAACATAGTCGACCCCTTTTACTTCTTTTAGTTCCTCCGGAGATACCTGAGCATAACAGCCCGTAACCACCACAACTCCATTGGGGTTAGCGCGTTTGGCCCGGTTAATATAGTTTCTTGCCTCAGCGTCCGCTTTATGTGTTACAGTGCAGGTATCGATTATGTATACGTCGGCCTTGTCAGAGAAAGGAACCTTCAGGTACTTGCTTTTTGGGAGCTGATTTAGGATTACCGCTGTGTCGTATTGATTTACCTTGCAGCCCAATGTGACTACTGAAATGCTTTTCATATTTATAGAACCCTGTTTATCCATCCCCCGCCAAGTACTCTCTCGTCCTTGTAGAATACGACTGCCTGTCCGGGGGTGATTGCGCGCTGGGGGTTTTTAAATTCAACTACAGCGTCCGTGTCGGATTTCATAGTTACTAACGCGTCATCCTCACGGTGTCTGTATCTAATTTTTGCTTTTACCTCTAGGGTCTTTTCTGTGCCATTATCATGGCTTCTGATGTCTGCTTTTATATCATCGACCCATGATATTTTTTCAGCCAGGAGTTTGTTTTTATATATCCTATCCTCATCCCCTACAACAACACGGTTCTCAGAAGGCTCTATGCCCACTACGTACATAGGCTTGCCCGCCGCTATCCCAAGCCCTCTTCTCTGTCCGATTGTAAAGGAGAAAATGCCCTTGTGTTTTCCCAGCACCTCTCCTTGTGTATCAACGATGTCACCTTCGCTCTCTTTAAATGCCGACTGGCCGATTAAGTAATCTTTATAGTTTCCAGTGGGGATAAAGCAAACGCCGGTGCTGTCAGGTTTGTCTGCTGAATTTAAGCTCAGGTCTCTGGCCAAATCTCTCACATCATCTTTTTTTAATGAGCCCAGAGGGAACATCAGACGGCTTAACTCTTTTTGTTTTAAGGTATAGAGAAAATATGTCTGGTCTTTGTTTTCATCATCCGCTTTCTTTAAAGAATACGCCCCGTTTCCGTTTTCTATCTTCGCATAGTGCCCAGTTGCCAAATAGTCGGCGCCCAGCTCTAGCGCGCGTTTTAAAAGAAGATCAAATTTTACAAACTGATTGCACAACACGCAGGGGATTGGGGTTTTCCCCGATTCATATTTCTCTATGTAGTCTTTAAAGACAAGCTCTTTAAATGAATCCATGAAATTGACTACGTAATGGGGTATATCGAGCTCTTGACACACACGTCTCGCATCAATCACGTGGTCTAAAGAGCAGCATCCACCCTCTGCATCTCCATAATCCACAAGCTGCATGGTGATGCCTATAACCTCGTGGCCCTGTTTTTTCAGGAGTGCCGCTACTGTAGTGCTGTCAACGCCGCCGCTCATTGCAACGACTATTCTTTTCTTGTTCATAATTATCACAAAAGGTTACCCTAGGTGCATAATAGAGACAAATTCGGAGAATAAAAAGAGTGTCCTGTTAAGGTTGGTATAATAAAACGGTTTAGATGATGCCCTCTTCTACTCCAACAATCGAATAGTAGGAATCATCTCCTAGAGCAAGCTCTCTAGCCTCGACATACTCGCTTACACAAAGATACAACTCAGAGCTTACGATAACTCTCCAGATAGGAGATATCTCGCATATGCTTCTGGCGGTGTCCGTTATTGCTTTTATTCCTTGAGGAACTCCGCTGTCACCATAGACATTTAATATTTTTGATCCAATTCCAATTTTACCGTTTATAGCAATTTTTCCTTCAAGTTTTCTTTCTCTAGTTATGGTAGCAAGGTGTTGAAGTACTTCGACCGCTGAGCAAATAGCCCTTAGTTCCGGATTAGTCTGCTCTTCGGGCGCATTGAAAAACGCGACTATTTCATCTTTCATTAGAGCTTCGATAACGCCCCCGTAGTTTGATATGATAGAAGACGCTGCTTTTCTGTAATCCGCTAGAAAGGAATTAAACTCAGTAGGATCCAGAGTTGAACTAAGATCCTGGAAGTCCGCAATTTTAGCTACAACAACTGTAACTCTCCTGTTCTTGGTCTCTTCTTCTTTCTCTTCAGTAGCTATAAGTGTAGGTTGAAAAATTGGTTCCTCAACTTCTACATTTTCTTTTCTTTTGAGCAGGTCGAGCATCTGATTAAAAGTTTCATACGCCCTTATCATTGTAACATCATCCCCTGCCCCGCTTGATTCAAGCTTTGTTGTCAAATCTCCTCTGGATGCTCTTTTCATGCCTGCAATAATTCTCTCAAGAGAGTCGGACTTTCCATTTGAGAGGAATGAAAGTATAAAGAGAACTACTATGGAAAAAACCAATCCAATCAATCCGCTCCAGATTGCTGTGGATATCGTTAGGCCCTTAAAGTCAGTTTTAACCAGGCCGAGTAAGATTGTATTGTTCTCTGATGTGGTAATGGGGAACATTTCAATGTTGTCCCCTTCTTCGCTTCCCATGCTTTCTTGTAATATTCCTTCTGAGTCAAGGAGCTTTACATAGCGTACGTCTTGTCTTGAGTCTAAAATGTTTTTTGCCGTATCTTGAAAACTCACCTCAGAGGAGCTAAATAGTTGTGCCAGTTCCTGAGCTTTTTGATCGGATAAAGTTGAAGTGAAATAATAGGAGCTGAAAAGTGAAATCAGTATTGATGCGATGATAAATATTGTTACTAGGAAAATAGAAACACCTGAGCCTAGCTTACTCATGATTTGTTCCTAATCCCATTTTTATTGTACTCCAAGCTATTATACTCCAATTTGGCAGTCAGTTTTTTGAAAACTAGAGTAGGCATAATCCAAATTCATACTTTTCATAATACTAATTAAATTTGCACTAGTAAAGAAATAATTTATGCAGGAGCTAAATTTGTAATCAAAAATACAAATCTTTCAAATACTGCACAAACAAAACCATAAACTTGCAAAATCTGCCGCAGTAATTACAGGTATGAACATCTGGGTTACTAATAAACGGTGTCCGTTATTAAAAGTTTAACTTGATAACGGTTGGATATTAATTTTGGTTCTATCGTTTGCAAATTTTTGAAATTCAACGGTGCCGTCGATAAGAGCGAATAATGTATGGTCCCTTCCCATGCCTACGTTATTACCAGGATGGAACTTGGTCCCGCGCTGTCTGGCAAGTATATTGCCAGCCCATACTACTTCGCCGCCGAATTTTTTTATGCCAAGTCTTTTACCAGCAGTGTTTCTACCGTTTCTAGTGCTTCCGCCGCCTTTTTTTGTAGACAATTGGGTTTATCTCCTAATTCAAGATGTCCGTTATTTCGACCGTTGTATAGCGCTGACGATGGCCGTTTTTATTACGGTAATCTTTTCTTCTTTTAAATTTAAAAACTATTATTTTCTTGCCTTTCTTCTCTGTAATGATTTTTGCTTTAACAACTGCATTTTCAACAACGGGGGCGCCTACCTGAACGTCCCCTTTGTCGTTTGAAACCATTAATACTTCCTTAAATTCAATTGCGTCCCCAGGGCTGCCTTCCAATAGCTCGACATCCAATACATCCCCCGGGTTTACAGTGTACTGTTTCCCGCCTGTTTTAATAACTGCCTGCATTATAAAATTCCTCCGAATTGACTAAACCACTAACTAATTGAGTAAAGCACTAACATTATTCCCTTATTTATATAGTGTTGTCAAATATTTTCGTGATATTTTTGCTGAATTTCAATGAATTTTGAATTTCGGCATAGATTATACCTAAATTTCTGATAAATACACTATAAATATTGCTTTTTTATCCTAAGCTTAATTATATGAAAATTAGAGTTATCGGGGGATCTATGATATCACTTTATCAGGAATTCAAGTTATACCCGTTCAAATTATATCCCGGCTAACGGCAGGCGTCTCTAAAGCAGGTTTTTGGACTTAACTCTCAAGTACTAAATTAAATACTGATGAGTCGACGTTTACCTTATCCCGCCACTTTTCATGAACGGCAATATATATCCTATCGCCATAGCGCGAAAGTCTGTTGAATAACCGGTTTATGTGCTGGCGCTGGGCTTCTTGAAAATGGTCAATATTAAGCGTAATTGAAGAGGGGGTATTCTCGAGTACTTTCTCCAGATGGGGCGCTACATGTTCAAAAAAATCCTTGTCCATGATTCCTTTTATGGATATAGATAGATTAGCCGCCGTGTTTTTCACCCTGCTTAGAGAAACTTCAAGTGATCCTTTGTCCATGTAGGGTTCAAATGATTTTTCAATAGATTCGGAATAGGATTTGGCAAGCACGTTGTTCTCATCAAATTCCTTTATAAAATGACGGTCTACATAGTCCTTCATAGCAATACCCACTGTCCAGTCCTGAATTACAACAGGAATCTGGTTCGGATTTGTATATGGAACGGTTCTAAGAAAATGATAAATACGCCTTGGTCCGCCTTTTAAGATGCCGTGCTTCATAAACTTTCCAAATACACCGACTTGCTCTTTTAGAGTGTATGTGCTTTTAAAGATCGGATTTTTAAGATAGCTCATTTTATTTTTTATTCTGTCCGCAATAGTTTTATCGTCTAACAGCCTGTCGTAAAGATCGCGGTAGCCTTCTACCATTTCTTCATATGACATACCTTTAGGGATGAGATTTGTGCCGAGCTTTGTATTATCCGTACAGCTGGCGTCTTTTATCAAACGCCCTTCCTTTTCCAGTCTTTCGTAGAGCGGTGTTTTGGGCACCGCGGTTAAGAGGCCGACCATTGCGGTCTGGATGCCTGAGTTCTGAATGAACTTGTACTGGAGGTCAAAAGTCTTTATAGTGTCGTTATCAAAACCAATAATGAACCCCGCAAGCACCTCTATGCCATAGGAGTAAACATGTTGTATTGATGAGAGAATGTCTGAGCGGGTGTTTTGAAATTTTAGAGTTTCTTTAAGGCTCTCTTCATCAGGAGATTCTATTCCAATAAATACCCAGCCGAAGTTCGCCTCGGTAAATAGTTGTAACAGCTCGTCGTCCTGCGCCAGGTTTAATGAAGCCTCTGTTCCGAAAAGAAACTCATAATTATGTTCTATTTGATAATCCCTTAGATAGGACATAAGTTTTTTGGCTTGCGGTTTATTACCTATCAGATTGTCATCGACAAAAAATACATTTGTTACGTTTAACTTTCTTAGTTCGTCGAGTTCTCTTCCGACCTGCTCAAATGATTTTATTCTCGGCTTACGTCCAAACATAACAATAATGTCACAGAACTCGCATCTATACGGACAACCCCTTGAGAACTGTAGGCTTACTGCCTGATATTTATCGATGGTTAAAAGATCAAATCTCGGTGTTGGAGAGTCTTCAAGAGAAACCTCGCTAGTTTCCTTGTAGAGCGCTCTATGTTTGCCGGCTTCAAAGTCACTGCAAAATTCCCTCCAAATATATTCCGCTTCTCCTGAGACTACTACGTCAGCCAGTGTTTCATAGTATTCCGGGCAAAGAGACGCGTAACTTCCTCCTGCTACAACAAAATGTCCTTGATTTTTATAGAAATTAAGTAGTTCGGTCTGGCGTTTATATTGAACCCCCATGCCGCAAATCCCTATTATGTCCGCCTCTGGTTTTAGGGGGATTGTTTCTATGTTTTCGTCAATTATTTCAATTTCCCAGTCTTGTGGAGAGAGAGCTGCTAAAGTTGCCAGTCCAAGCGGGGGGTTGATGGCCCTTATTTCATTTGGCATGATATTATCTACAACCCATTTAAAACTCCAAAAACTTTCCGGAAATCTTGGATTAATAAGTAGTAATTTCATTTTCACTCCAATTAATCGAGGCTTAAGTTAATATAATAGTGATTCTAGATTATTTTCTTATTATAATCAATAGAGTTTGTCTCCTTCGGTTTGTTAAATTTGATATGGACAGGAACAGTTTTGGATATAATATATTGTCCCGGTTTAATCTTGATTAAATCGGTATAATTGAACCTTGTATTTCGGCACAAATCTGATCAAAAAATATTGGCGGATTTTAAAATAAAACACTCTAATTACTTAATGGGCCTGGCTAGAGAGCCAATGAGCGCACTGACTCATTTTATTGCGCTTCTAGGGGCGTTCTTCGGACTTTTGGTTCTGCTCTACATCTCGGTTTATCCTGTGGTTAAACCTCTTCATATTATTACCTTTTCGGTGTTTGGAGTGGGTATGATGATGGTTTATGCCGCAAGTACCATTTATCACACATTATTTTTGTCCGCAGAAGGTGTAAAGAGGCTTAAAAAGATAGACCATATGATGATTTTCATATTTATAGCCTCAACTTATACGCCGATTTGTCTTATAGCGCTCAAAGGGTTTTGGGGGTGGAGCCTTTTGGCTATTATCTGGGCGCTTGCGGCAGTAGGCATACTAATAAAGGTTTTCTGGATACACGCTCCAAGATGGTTTTCCTCTGTAATTTATGTGACTGCGGGATGGATAGCCCTAATTTATCTCCTGCCTCTAGTTCGCGCACTTGGTGTGGGCGGCTCATTATGGCTGTTTATAGGAGGGGGCTTCTATACTTTGGGAGCGGTTATCTACGCGGTTAAAAGACCTGACCCCTGGCCCGGGTTTTTTGGTTTCCATGAGGTTTTTCATTTGTTTATTATGGTTGGAAGCGCTATGCACTTTTGGCTTATGTATGATTATGTCGCAAAGTACTAAACTCTTTTAGTCTGATTTAATTAGAGGATCGCTTGAGACAATAATTCCTGTAGTATCCGCATAAACGTACTCGCCCGGGTTAAAGGTAACGCCGCCAAAGGTTATCTGAACGTTATTTTCACCCTCCCCTTTTCTCTGGGTTTTAAGTGGGATCGAATTTAGGGCTTTAACCCCTATCTTCATAGCGCCGATCGGTTCAACATCCCGTATGCAGCCGTAAATAATAAACCCTTCCCATCCGTTATTAAGCGCCGTCTCCGCAATTAAATCACCTAACAGCGCTTTTTTTAGGGACCCTCCCCCGTCAACTACCATCACTTT
>Ga0209633_10000069_pt1 | contig 120975 bp, 118 predicted proteins | sample Cruoilmetagenom1_FD_187290 | JGI IMG/M metagenome (GOLD analysis project Ga0209633, IMG submission 187290) | Oil polluted marine microbial communities from Coal Oil Point, Santa Barbara, California, USA - Sample 1 (SPAdes) (version 2) | ecosystem: Environmental > Aquatic > Marine > Oil seeps ... | reverse complement strand
AATATCACCTGGACAAATGTGGGATGCCTGCCCCGATGATTCAATGAGTTTACAAAAAATTGCAGGACATGTGATCTCCTATCGACTGCCCTCAAGCTTCTGCAATGAGAACGAGAAATGTCCGCTGGGCTCGAGTGTCAGGAACGCATATTCCCATCCTTCGTTCACGCAAAACTCGTTACATGCCTCAATCACACCGTAGGGGACGGCCCTGACGGGATTTCCGCTGGTAAAATCATGTCCCGCAATATGACCGCCTGATTTCACCTTCCGGGCAGCAATTCGCAACTCATCCCGCGTCGTTGGGTATGAATGATCGGTGTCGATATAGACCCAATCGAAATAGCTGTCCTCAAATTCCCGCAGACGTTCGGTTGACAGGCCACGGTTCACCTCGATGGTGCCGTTGGTGATCTCACCGGAAAAGCGTTCCGAAACTTTATCCAGTCCACTCTCGAAACGCTCGGTCTCCCAGGCATCCACCAGATGCAGCTTTTTTGGATGGCTCCTCTCCAGGATTTGCTTTGTGAAATCTCCATTGGCGACACCAACTTCGGCGACCACGCCTTGTTTGGGAAGGTGCTCCAGCAAGTACATGCGCGTCGGCAGCACCTTGCAATTTTGGGTGTGCCGGTTTTCCAAAACAACGGAGGGGGAGCTGCGCTTTAGCGCGCGGCGCGCATCGAGAGATGTCATTACTGTTCACTCAAATTATCCAAGCTCGCACAATTGTACGCCACCGGTGAAAGTACAACCGGAATTCAGTGGCATCTCAGAGAGCTGCCATCTCCATAAACGGATTGGAATGAGGGATAGATGCGGTTACTTGGTATGCGGTCTGTAGCGTGAGAGCCGATCGGCGTACCCTGCCGGGGCGGCACACGCTTGAAGCACCAGGGCGTCATCGCCTTCCTGGACCTTGGCCGCATCATTGAGACACTGATGCATCTGGTCCAGGTCAGAATCGGGTGTGGAATTGTCGAAACAAACTCCTGCCAACTTGTCCTTGCGCCACACGATTTTCCCGAGAATCGGCTGCTTGAATCCTTCGGGTACGAGTTGAATTTGGTCGGGAAGTTCGTGCACCTGACTGCCGACAATCATGCAGCCGCTCTCGCTGACATCACGGATGATGCACTTGATATCGAATGTGTCTTGCTGGTCGGATGCAAAGGCTTGCACGCAAGCCTTCTTCCGCTTTTCAAAGCGGTTCTCAAAATTTCCCATGATTTTGGCCCATTGTAACTCTTCAGGAAGTCTATTTGCGGCGGGTTAACATCCGATGAAATGTCGATTGCTTGAATTCACTGCGTAGCGGTTTTGGATGGTGCTGTTTCAACACAAAGCACGGTGGAAACGATGCGTGCTATGAGGCTACATTCCCAGTCTCCGCTGCACCCGCAGCCATAACAATGCGGACGTACCGATGCCGCAAGTTTCAGCATAGTCCAGACGAATGAATAGGGGAGAGTTGGATGAAGCTTGTTCGATGGCGTTCGGCCTGGCTCTTTGTGATTTCTAACGGGCGCGAGCGGTGGGAAGGATGAGCGTTGAGATGAGCCGGCCAGCCCTATCTTGGTGTGGTGTGACGGAGGCAGACAATGTGGACTGCTGACGTTCTCGCCCTCGTGTTCATCACCTTCTTTCTGGCGGGATTTATAAAAGGCGTTGTCGGTTTTGGATTGCCGGTAGTTGTGTTGGCGATGTTGGTGCCGACCCTGGGGTTGAAAACAGCCATTGCGTTGGTGGTTGTGCCGGCTGTCGTTACTAATATCTGGCAGGCCATCGTTGGAGGAAATTTCCGGGAGATTGTGCGGCGAATATGGCCAATGCTGGCGCTGGGTTGCGTGTTTGTCTGGATTGGCGTGGGGTTCCTGGCCGGCGCAGACGGGCGTCTGGCCGCGGGGTTGCTTGGTGTTTTGCTTTCCGTCTACGCGGCGTACAGCCTAACGCAGGCACAGTTGCAGCCGCCACGCAGATGGGAGGTTTGGCTCACGCCGCTTGTTGGTGCCCTAAGTGGCTTCGCATTCGGTTACACCGGCTCGCTGATGATCCCAGGCGTCATTTATCTGCAGGCGCTTGGCTTTAAACGCGACATGTTGGTCCAATCGCTCGGAATCTTTTTCTTGGTCATGAGTTCTGTGCTGGGGCTCTCGCTATCCCACCACGATCTGATGCCCACCGACACTGCGCTGCTCTCAGTCACCGCGCTGATTCCCATGGGGCTTGGTATGCTTATCGGCCAGCGCTACCGCCACCGCATATCGGAGGAACTGTTTCGCAAGCTCTTCTTCTGGGCCTTGCTTGTTGCCGGCGTCTATATGACCCTGCGGGTGATCATTTAGGACGGCGAGATAGACGAATGAGCACCCCACCCAAATCTCCACTTCGCCTTGCCATCGCTGGACTTGGCGCCATCGGGCTGACCGTGGCCAGACGGGTGGACGAAGGAGGCATCGAAGGCATTTCGCTGGTTGCGGTCTCCGCGCGCGATCGGGAAAAGGCACATGCCCGGCTCGCTGACTTCAGGAGTCCACCTGAAATTGTGGCACTGGACGAGTTGGCCAAAGCGGCTGATATCGTTGTTGAATGCGTGCCGGCGGCTCACTTTCTTGAAGTTGCAAAGCCCGCCCTCGAGGCGGGTTGCATTTTCATACCGCTGTCGGTTGGCGTTTTGCTCAACCATATGGAGTTGGTCGACCTGGCCCGAGAGACAGGTGGGCGGATTATCGTGCCTACTGGCGCTCTGATCGGCCTCGACGCTGTGCGTGCGGCGCGGTCTGGAGGTCTCAACTCGGTCAAACTGGTTACGAGGAAACCACCAGCCGGCTTCAAGGATGCACCATATGTCGTTGAACGCGGCATTTCGCTCGACGGTCTCAAGGAAGCAAAGCAACTGTTTTCTGGCACCGCACGCGAGGCGGCTAAAGGGTTTCCGGCAAATCTCAACGTTGGCGCGGCATTGGCGCTGGCTGGGCTTGGACCTGATGAGACCCAAGTTGAGATTTGGGCGGATCCTGCCGTTACTCGCAATATTCAAACCGTAACGTGTAGCTCCGACAGCGCAGACTTCACCATGTCCATCGAAAATATTCCAAGCGGTGAAAATCCGCGGACCGGTCGCATCACTGCCCACAGTGTGATTGCCGCTCTGGAAGGGCTAACGAGCCCTCTTGTGGTCGGCTCATGAGACCGTTCAGGCACATTTTCTAAATTTTTTTCTCCACGATTGAACTTTTTTGTCCCTCACCGCGACCAATGCATAAGGAGGCGCAAGCCTCGCATTGATGAAAGGAACAGGGACATGGTTTTCGTCAAAGCAACTATTGCGGTACTCATTATGACAGCGTACTTCGCGGGCCTATTTGAGGGCCACGCGAATCCTGGCGGCCCAAGCCGGTTTGCAAGCGCAACAATGGAAGTTTCGCGCTGATCTGCAATTGCGGTCCGCGCGCAGCACGTTAAAGTGCGCTGCATGACTGCACTTGATCTCAATGTTGAATTCAACGCCCGCAAGACCGTTCACGATCACGAGCAATTTTCCGAGCGCTGGGATCGCGAAGCGGCGCAATACCGCGAGGAATCGTCATGCGAGCTCGACATTCCCTACGGTGCAGGGGAGCGCGAGCAGTACGACTTTTTTCCTGCTAACAATCCAGATGCACCGCTTTGCACTTATATTCATGGTGGCTACTGGCGCTCACGCGACCGCAAGACGTTTTCGCACATTGCAAAGGGGTTGAACGAGCACGGAATTTCCGTCGCAATTCCCTCATACGATCTCGTGCCCGACGTCACGGTAATTGACATCATCGAGCAAATGCGCGCGTTTCACGTGAAGCTTTGGCAGAACACACCGACGCGACCTGTCGTCGCCGGGCACTCTGCAGGCGGGCATCTGACGGGAGCTATTCTTGCAACCGACTGGACAGGGATCGATGGCGCGCCTGATAATCTCGTTACGAGCGCGTTTGCACTCAGCGGGCTCTATGATCTGCACCCGCTGCTTGAGATCGACGTGAATGAAGACATTCGATTGACATCTGAAAGCGCGCGGGCGGCAAGTCCAATGTTCTGGCCGGCACCGCGCGGCGATCTCAATTTTGTCGCGGCTGTCGGGGCGCTTGAAACGCAGGTTTTCAGAGATCAATCCCGAAACCTGGCTGAGGCCTGGCCAAAGGCCGGGATCAGCACAGAATATCTGGAAGTTCCCAATTGCCATCACTTTTCAATTGTCGACGCCGTATCGATTCCCGGTTCAATGTTGTTTGAGCGGCTTGTCTCAACGATAGAGACCCATGCGGCGGCCTAGCGGAGATTGCACAAGGACATGACGTTTTATATGCGGGTATTTCTGCTTGCCGGATTGGCAGCACTTGTTCTGGGATCAGGGACAATATTCTCGTCGCGCGAGGCAGGTGCGGAATCCACCTATGACCGTTTCGTGCGGCAATTTTGGGTGAGCGCACGCAAAGCCGGCGTCTCGCGCAAAACTTACGATGCCGCTTTTGCGGGGCTCAGCCCCGATCCGACGGTGCTGGAAAAGAATGCGCACCAGCCGGAGTTCAAGCTTCCACCCTCCCAGTATGTCGTTGCCGCGGTGACCGATACACGCGTCGATGTCGGCAGGAAAATGCTGGAGAAGTACAAGGCGGAGCTCGATGTGATCGAGAAACGCTGGGGTGTGGACCGGCACGTGTTACTGGCCATTTGGGGCATGGAGACAAACTTCGGCACCTTCATGGGCAGCATGAATGTGATCCGTTCCCTCTCAACACTGGGCTACAAGGGGCGGCGCGCACGTTTCGGCCGCGGAGAACTGATAGCGGCGCTGCGCATGATGGAACGTGGTGTCGTGCCCGAAGGTCCGATGATGGGCTCCTGGGCAGGTGCCATGGGACACACCCAGCTCATACCAACCAACTACCTGAAATTCGCGGTTGATTTTGACGGGGACGGCAAGCGGGACCTCTGGGGCGCACCGCCTGAGGCGCTGGCATCGACCGCAAACTTTCTCAGCAAACAAAAATGGCTACCCGGTAAGACATGGGGCTATGAGGTGAAGCTGCCTTCACGTGTCGGAAAAGGACATGCAGGCCGTCGCCGTTCGCGCAGCCTCGCCAAATGGGCGTCACTCGGGGTCAAGCGCATGGGCGGTGGCGCGTTTCCGCGTCCAGGCGATCGTGCCTATCTGTACCTGCCGATGGGAAGCAAAGGGCCGGCGTTTCTGCTTCTCAACAATTTCCGGGTGATCATGCGCTACAACGCGGCCCATACTTACGCCCTGTCGGTTGGGCATCTTGCTGACCGCATCAGGGGCGGTGAACCCTTCATCACACCATGGCCGGATGGCGCTCGGGCACTGACTGAAGACGAGCGCTATGAGATACAGCGTCGGTTGCACATTCGGGGTCACGATATTGGTGTTCTCGACGGAGTTCTGGGATCGAAAACCCGCGCCGCCATTCGCACGCTGCAGAAGGAGAAAGGCGTGAAAGTCGATGGGTTCCCGACGCCAAAAATCATCGAAATCCTGAGAGCTGAGCAGACCAAAGGCTGACGTTCAGTTGTGGCGCCACCGGCCACTACTCAGCCACTCGAACGAACAGCAACAAACTGAGAACCCATCCGGTGTTCCCGGCGGGGTTTCGCCGTCAGTCGGACTCCGCGCCGCCGAAGCCGCTGCCGGCTTTTCGATATTCGTCGCGAGGCGGTGCGAAGACGTCGAATACGGTCGCGCCTTCGGGGCCCGCTTGAAACGTGTGCTCTATGTTGCCGGGCGTGCGCCAGAAATCACCTTCCTTGACCTCGATTTCCTCGCCGCCCTGGAAACGCGTGCCGCTCCCCTGTAGCAGCACACCCCATTGTTCTTCGGAGTGGGTGTGGAGTTTGCCTTTGTGGCCGGGCTCGATCTTCACAATGGAGACCATCGCCTGATCTCCCGGGAAAACCCGTGTCTTCAGGCCTTCTGTCAGCGTGCGTTGAATGCCCTGGCTCAGGTCATGAAGATTGAAGAAGTTCTCTCTTTGCACGGTATTCCCTCCGCTCACATTTTGGCGTTGTAGCCGTTGTCGGCAAGGAAGCGCTTCAGCGCGTCCGGGTAAGTCAGCTTCACTGTCTTGCCCCTGGGGCAGTCGCCCTTGTCATCCCGCTTCACGGTGCAGGACTCAAGCCCCCAATCGCTCTTCCGGTCATAATATTTCAGCAACAGCTCCCACGCCGGCTTGCCTTCTCCCAGAAGAATTTTCTGTCCGACATAGCCGGCAAGAAACCCATTGCGATCGCTGTCGCCTTCCGCCCATTCGACAATTCGCTTGAGAGAGTCAATCTGGTGGTCTCGAAACTCGGGATCGGCTGACACGTTTTTCAGCTTTCCACCTTCGAGTGTCAGAACCAGGAGCGGGGCTGTCGAACAGGCATAACATCCAAACGTATAGAGAAATGCATTGTCACGGGTCGCCAACTCGTAGCGACCGTCGCCGTCGAGATCACGTGCCTCGAGCGGTCCTCCATCAAAAGAGCCGACCTCGACTTCTTGCCACGATTTGCCGTCTTTTGAACTGGTGAGGATACGGGTATCGGAACAGCAGTGCGCCCCGCCTGTGTAGGTGGAGAATACGACCTCCGGATAAGGGTTGGCTGGATCCATCTCCGCGATCTGCACCAGGAAGACCGGATTATCGGGAAAGGATTCACTGCCTTCGATTTTAAGAACGTCCTTTCCGTCCACGTTCAAAGAAAGAATCGGGTTCATAAACAACGCGCCATCCGGCGGACCGCCCTTTTTGAGGGTGATGGAAATATTTATCGGGCCATCGACAAGCTGCCAGTCCGTTTGCGAGATCTTGTCTTCATAGTCGCGCTCAAGTGTCGGCGGCTTTTTTGCCTTCGGTAAGTTCAGTGTCCTGGCAAGATGTTGCGCATTTTGCGCCTCGATATCCTTGACGAAGGGGTTGGGCGCCTGGGCCATAAGATTACCCGTCGCCACCAGACACAGGAAGAGCGCAGATGCGGCCAGTCCGCAGAGGAATTGCTGTACTGATGTGAAAATAAGCCTGCTGAAGAAATTCATGGCTTTACCATTGCTGAATGCGCGGGTCGAATGCACCTATATCGTATGCTAGGTTTCTAGCATATTCGGATTGGAAAACAGGCGTACAATGGCTTTTCTGGAAAAGCTCAAGGATATTACCGACCGGTTTACCGGCACAGAATCGTCTCACGAAGATATGGACGAGGAAGAGGTGCGGTTGGCTGCGGCTGCATTGCTCGTGCACGCGACTGTTGTGGATGGCGAAGTCAGCCGAAGTGAGACCGAAGCGCTGCGTGATGTTCTTGAACGGCGCTTCGACCTCGATCATGGTCAAGCCGGACGACTGATCAAACAGGCAGCGGAAAAAGAGAAGGATGCGGTGGATCTCTATGGGTTTACCAGCGTCCTGACGCGGCATCTCGATCGGGCAGGGCGTCTGAAAATCGTTGAGATGCTGTGGGAAATCGTCATGGCTGACGGGGTTATTCACGAGCTTGAAGCCAACCTTGTGTGGCGCGCCGCGGAGTTGCTCGGTGTGACTTCACGCGACCGCATTCGCTTGCGCAAGACGGTGGAGCACCGCCACGTATAAGCTGCATAGGGCGTATTTGCGCCATCTAGGTCATTCATTCTCTCAAAATTGTAAGCGTTGTTGCATGGACTTCGCGTCTGTATTCTGGTCAAAAGCGCTTTGGGCATCGGCATAGTTTGAGAAACAGAAGACAGAATTCCAAGTGCATAAACGGCTCGACAACATTCCACAGGACGCGCGGGCAACCGCGTGGGGCGGCGGCGAAAACCCAACCGATGCCGACGTGAGCCGTCTGCCGGTATTGCTGATCGTGCATCAGGAGCAATCCTCCCCGGGCCAGGTGGGCAACTGGTTTCGCGCAAACGGCTATCCCCTGGATATCCGCCGACCCCGATTTGGTGACCCGCTTCCCGAAACTCTTGATGGGCACACTGGTGCCGTCATTTTTGGCGGGCCGCAAAGCGCGAACGATACAGATGATTTTATTCGCCGCGAGGTGGATTGGATTGGCGTCGCGCTGAATGAGAAAAGGCCGTTTCTGGGCATTTGTCTCGGTGCGCAAATGCTGGCGGTTCACCTCGGCGGAAAGGTTGCCTCACATCCTGAAGGGTATGTGGAAGTAGGCTACTATCCAATCGCCCCGACATTGGAGGGGCAGGCGCTCATGGAGTGGCCGGACCACGTCTATCAATGGCATCGGGAAGGTTTCTGCACGCCTGAGACAGGCACGCGTCTGGCGGGAAGTGAATTGTTCAACGACCAGGCCTTCAGATGCGGGACCGCATTCGGATTGCAGTTTCATCCTGAAATCACTCATTGGGTCATGAATCGCTGGGTCACGAGGTCCAGCTATCGCTGCGTCATGCCAGGTGCGAGGCCGGCGCAGACGCACAAGGCCAACCATATGTTACATGGTCCCCGCCAGCGGGCATGGCTTGACCAGTTCCTGACGAGCTGGGTTGCCACGCCCGCAGACGCCCAGGCCATGCAAGCCGCTGGATAGGCAATTTTTGCCGGATGCCGGGTCATCCTTTCCCCCCAATCGATGAGTGGATGGCCAAATCGATTGCAGGACATCAATATATAGTATTATTTCGATAATGTGACACCATATACGGTGTTTAATTTCTTCCGCGAACTTGGCAAGCAGCTTGCTTGGGATTGGGCGTACCGGTTTGCTGTGTTGCGTCACCGGTGCTTGTCAGGCGGGGAGAGACGCGTTCTGTTGTGTAGTGACCCCTTCCAAATTGTCTCTCCCCGCCCGCCATTCCCGAAAATTCCCAACCATGGCTTGCAAAGTCGTTCGGCGATTGATTTGATCAGCGCATCCCTTCGGGGCGGTTGATTCATAAGTCGGGAGTTCTGTTTCGCTATGGCCAGGCAAAAGTCGCTTGAAAGTACCGCCGCTCCAGAGACTGCCGACGCGCGCAAGGCGCGCCTTCGCGGCTGGTTTGTAATTGGTGCCATAGCGCTGGCAACGATTACACTCTTCGTGCTGGGCACGATCGACAGGGGCCTGCGCTACGACCTGATCAAGCTGTAGCGCGGATCAAGAAGTGGTGGTGAAGGCCTGGTGGAGCCGAGCGGGATCGAACCGCCGACCTCCACGTTGCGAACGTGGCGCTCTCCCAACTGAGCTACGGCCCCAGGCTTTGGCGTGCTGACGTCATTTAGGTGCGGGGCAATGCGCCTGTCAAGCAGACGGAAAGAACGTGATCACTTGCGTCAAAGTCTTGCAGGCGCGGCGTAGGACAGCTACACCATTGGCCGTGCCGGGGCAGGAGAGGTTCGCCGACGATGATTCCCTTGATTCAATTTCTTGCGATGGTCATTGACCTCTATACCTGGGTCATCATTGCCAGTGCCGTTTTGAGCTGGCTCATCGCCTTTAACGTGGTCAACACGCAAAATCGTTTCGTGTATATGCTCGCTGACGGGCTGCACCGTCTCACCGAGCCGGCGCTCAGGCCGCTGAGGCAATTCGTTCCTAATCTCGGCGGAATAGACATCTCGCCGGTGATCCTGATTCTGCTCCTTATCTTCATCAAAAATGTGGTGTTGTTCGGTTGGCTCGCTCCCGCGTTCATGTAACACGCGATGCCTTCTCGCACTGGGCAGGTCTGGCAGCATAGCCGCGGCGGGATCACGCTGAAGATTCGACTGACACCGAAATCGTCCCGCGATGAAATCTCCGGGGCGGAAGATTTTGGAAAAGATAGGGTTCTCAAGGCGCGGGTACGTGCTGTGCCGGACAAGGGGAAAGCCAATACCGCGCTTGTCAAACTTGTTGCCAATTGGCTCAGCGTCCCGGTGTCCTCGGTGAACCTCGTCTCGGGGGGAAAATCGCGTCTGAAATCAGTTGCAGTCGCTGGCGACGCAAACGCATTGATGAGGATCCTGCGAGACCGGCTCGCAGATCGTGAATGAAAGAACAAAAAGGCTCAACAGGGGGAAATGATGGCTGAAGCGAAAATCATCGACGGAAAAGCGCTGGCTGCAGAGTTGCGCGAAAAAGTTGCGCAGGGCGTCGCCACTCTGAAGGAACAACACAGCATAACGCCGGGCCTTGCAGTGGTCATCGTGGGGGACGACCCGGCAAGCAGCGTTTATGTGCGCAACAAGGGAAAACAGACACGTGCTGCCGGAATGGCATCCTTTGAGCATAAGCTTAGCGCCGACACGTCGCAGGAAGAGTTGCTGGCGCTCATCACCCAACTTAATGCAGACAGCAATGTGCACGGAATTCTGGTTCAGTTGCCGCTTCCCGATCAAATCGACGAATATGCCGTCATACAGGCGATTGATCCTGCAAAGGATGTGGATGGATTTCACGAGATCAATGTCGGCAGGCTTTCAGTTGGTGAGCCCGGGCTAGCCCCGTGCACGCCTGTCGGCTGCATCATGCTTGCAAAGAAGGCGCTCGGCGATCTTTCCGGGGCGCACGCGGTTGTCGTCGGGCGCTCCAACATTGTTGGCAAACCAGTCGCGCAACTACTGCTTAGGGAGAATTGTACCGTAACAATTTGTCACTCGCGTACGCGCGACCTACCCGCCGTGACAGCGTCTGGCGATATTTTGGTTGCGGCCGTCGGGCGTGCGGAAATGGTCAAGGGTGACTGGATCAAGCCAGGCGCGTGCGTAATCGATGTGGGCATCAACCGCGTCGAAGTGCCGGGCGGTAAAGGCAAGTTGGTTGGCGACGTCGATTTTGCCGAAGCGGTCGGTGTCGCCGGTTCGATTACACCGGTTCCCGGTGGTGTCGGGCCAATGACCATTGCCTGCCTGTTGCGTAACACGCTCCAGGCCGCTTGCGCGATCAACGGCATCGAGATGCCGGAAATCTAGCCAATCGGGTGTTGCGGACAGACAACCGCAGTCCCACTAATCTGCCCCTTCGACGATCACGAGATCGGCATCGGCATATTCCATTCGCATGGCAAGTGCCGGCGCATATTCCGCTGACTCATACCACTTCACGGCCTGCTCATAGCTATCGAATTCGATAATGACATGGCGGTCGCGCGATTGGCCCTCGCGCGTTTCCGATTTACCGCCTCTCACCAGGAACTTCCCCCCATGGGGCTTCAGCGCCTCGCTCGCCGCTGCGGCATAGGTCGGGTAGTTGTCGGCATCGTGTATCGTTACATGAACAATGACGTAACCCTTGGGCATTTCAGTCCCCTTCGTTTTTTTCGGACACTACTTTTTGTGCGTTAGAGATGTTTAAGGTACCGGCAAGCAAAACAAGAGCAAGCCCCGCTGCGGCGATCGGGACGAACGCCATTGCCGGCTCATGAGTTGCATCCCACAACGCCCCACTAACGATTGGGGTAAAAAACGAAATTGTATAGCCGATGACAAACACTCCGGCTGAGAAACGATGTACGTCATCTGATGGTGCAAGAAGCGGCGGAAGTGCCAACACGAGAATCAAGAAGCTTGCCGCGCAAAAGCCGATCAGCCCGGACAGGACAAGTATTTCGGTTTTGCCGCTGCTAAGCGCCAGCGTGGTTACAATCGCCATTGCAGCCAATCCATACACGACCATGGGCCAGCGTTTTCCGACAAGCCTGTCTGCGAATACCAAAAGAAGAAACGAGGCGGGAAGTTGTCCGACATTCAGAGCGGTGAGTGCCTCATCCACAAGTTCGCCCCGCCCGGTCGCATGAAGGAAATCGGGCAGGAAAGCGTTTGAAGCAAAGTAGAGCGATGCTGCGCCACCCAGAATGAGCCCGCACACGACCATGGTTCCGTCCCGCCAGTCGGGCAACCATCGATCCGGTGCTGCCTTCCCCTTGAGGCCTGGACGGCTGACCCGACCCGTCTTGAGCGCCCAGGCAAGCAACAGGATATTGGCTGCAAGCGGGATCGACAAAAAGGCGAAAGACCACCCCCACCCGCCAAGCCACTCAGCTACTGAGCTTGCCGTGGCGGCGCCAATAATTTCACCGACGAGAAGACCATTTACATAGACGGCTGTTGCAAAACCGGCATGGGTCGAGAACCAGTGTGCCACCAGTGTCGGCATGGCCGGCTGCATGATGGCGACGCCAAGTCCCATGAAACCGGTCATCACAAACAGGATCGCGATCTCAGGCCCAACACCTCTCAACGCACCCGCAATTCCGGCAATTGCCAGCCCCGCGACCAGCGCGCGGACGACGCCGGTGCGCGCAAGCAACAACGATCCGAACAAAGCGCCAAGACCAAGAACCAGAACGGGTAACCCGTTCAGTGCGCCGACCGCTTTCTCGCTGAGATGCAAATCCTGATGGATGAATGGGATAAGCGGCGGCACTGCGAGCATTGTTATTCGCAGATTGATGCCGGCGAACCAAAGCAGGAACAGTGCCCGCCAGTTCATGTTTGCTGCTCCCGTGTTCAGAACGAACGAGCCGTCAGCTTTAGGGATGCGTACTCTTGCGGGCAAGCGTTTTGGCCTGAATTTGTACCGGCTCAGGCGGAAAGTGCTGTGTCGATTTCAGCGGCAATCGCAGCAGCAGCGGCCGCAGGGTCATCAGCCTGAGTGATGGGGCGACCGACAACGAGATAGTCTGCCCCGGCCGCAATCGCCTTGGCTGGCGTCATGACGCGGGCCTGGTCACCAGCCGCCGATCCGGCAGGGCGAATTCCGGGCGTAACAATTAGAAAGTCGCTACCGGTGGCCTGGCGGATTTCCGCCGCTTCGTGTCCTGATGCAATAACACCGTCAAAGCCCGACTCTCGCCGCAGCGTGGCACGGTGCAGCACGAGCTCTGCCGGGTCCATCCGGCTTCCCTGCTGCTCCAGATCCGCCGCGTCCAGACTTGTGAGCACTGTGACGGCAAGGAGCTTCAGATCGCTGCCTGCGCGTCCGCGCATTGCAGCTTCCATAGTCTTGATGTCATGGCCATGTACGGTGAGGAACGCCGCACCCAAGGCGGCGATATTGGCAGTTGCCCGCTCAACCGTATTGGGGATATCCAGCAGCTTGGCATCGACAAAAACTTTTTGTCCGTCGCCGGCAAGTTCGCGTGCGAGCTCAGCGCCTCCCGTGAATAGAAGCTCGAGGCCGATCTTCCACACGCCGGCACGATTGCCGATTCTGGAGATGAGATCACGCGCCTCGTCCGGTCCCGCGACATCAAGCGCAACGATCAAGCGATCGCTTGCATTCACTCGCCCATCCCTTCAAAGAATTCCTTCATCCGCGCGAAGAAGCTGGACGATTCCGGGTTGGTCGCATCGGATGAGGCCTCTTCGAATTCCTTGAGGATTTCCTTCTGCTTGCGCGTCAGATTCCCCGGCGTCTCGACCTCAACCTGGATATACATGTCACCAGTGGACTTTGAGCGCAGGATCGGCATGCCCTTGTGTTTTAGGCGGAATTGTTTCCCTGCCTGGGTGCTTTCCGGAACCTTCACTCGGCTGCGCCCGCCCTCGACAGTGGGAACTTCAATCTGTCCGCCCAATGCAGCGGTGATCATTGAGATTGGGACACGACAGAAGATGTCCGCGCCGTCGCGCTGGAAGAATTCGTGAGGTGCAATCGAGAGAAAAATATAGAGATCTCCGGGCGGACCGCCGCGCAAGCCCGCCTCGCCTTCGTTTGCGAGCCGGATCCGCGTGCCGTCCTCGACACCGGCAGGGATATTGACCGAGAGCGTGCGCTCCTTCATTACACGGCCGGCACCCTGGCAGTCTGCGCACGGGTCGTCGATATTCTCACCGCGCCCCTGACAAGCGGGGCAAACGCGCTCAATAGTGAAGAAACCCTGAGATGCGCGGACTTTGCCGGTTCCCCCGCAAGTGCGGCAGGCGGTTGGCAACGTGCCGGGCTTGGCGCCCGAGCCTTCACACGTGTCGCACGTGATGCTTGTGGGAACGCGAATCTGTGCGGTCTTGCCCTCATGAGCCTCGCGCAGCGAGATCTCAAGATTGTAGCGAAGGTCCGCACCGCGCTCACGCATCGTGCGTTTGCCGCCGCGGCGCGCACCCATGAATTCGCCGAACAGGTCGTCAAAAATCTCCGACATGGATGCCGAAAAATCTCCGCTGAACCCGTGCGGCCCACCAGGCCCGCCACCTTCAAAAGCAGCGTGGCCGAACTGGTCGTAGGCAGCGCGCCTCTGCGGGTCCTTCAGAATTTCGTAGGCTTCGTTGACTTCCTTGAACCGCCTCTCAGCCTCTTCGTCGCCGGGGTTGCGGTCGGGATGGCAGTCCTTGGCGAGCTTGCGGAAAGCCCTCTTGATGTCGTCATCTTCCGCGCTGCGAGACACGCTCAGGACTTCGTAATAATCCCGTTTTTCCATGCTTTTTCGTTTCAGATGCGCAAATGAGCCCTGCTCGCGGAACTCAATTTGTTCCTGCGAGCCAGGCTCATCGCGTTTCTCTCATTGAGGACTTACGCGGACTTTTTGGAGTCCGGGTCGTCCTTGTCGTCTTTTACTTCTTCGAAGTCAGCGTCAACCACGTCGTCTCCGTCTTGCGCGGAATCGTCGCCGCCGCTGGCATCACCGTCCGCCTGCGCTGCCTGATACATGGCTTCGCCGAGCTTCATCGAAGCCTGTGCAAGCGCATCCATCTTCTGATTGACCGCTTCATTGTCGTCACCTTCAAGTGCGGTCTTCAACTCAGCCGATGCACTTTCAATTGTGCTCTTGTCACTTTCGGAGATCTTGTCGCCAATATCTTCCAGCGTTTTCTCGGTAGAGTGGAGCAGCGCCTCAGCCTGGTTCCGCACCTCAACGCCCTCACGGCGTTTCTGGTCCTCTTCCGCGTGTGCCTCGGCGTCCTTGACCATTTTGTCGATGTCGTCGTCTGAAAGGCCGCCGGATGCCTGGATGCGGATCGACTGCTCCTTGCCGGTTGCCTTATCGGATGCGGACACATTGACGATGCCGTTTGCGTCGATGTCGAATGTGACCTCGATCTGTGGAACGCCGCGTGGTGCCGGCGGAATGCCCACAAGATCGAACTGGCCGAGCATCTTGTTGTCGGCAGCCATCTCACGCTCGCCCTGGAACACACGGATGGTTACCGCGTTCTGGTTGTCCTCGGCTGTTGAAAACACCTGTCCCTTTTTGGTTGGAATAGTGGTGTTGCGCTCAATCAGCCGTGTGAACACGCCGCCAAGTGTCTCGATCCCCAGAGACAGCGGCGTCACATCAAGCAGCAGCACGTCCTTCACGTCGCCCTGCAGTACGCCTGCCTGGATGGCAGCGCCGACGGCTACGACCTCGTCCGGGTTCACACCTTTGTGTGGCTCGCGTCCGAAGATGTTCTTAACAGTCTCAATGACCTTGGGCATGCGGGTCATGCCGCCGACCAGAACCACCTCGTCGATTTCAGCTGCTTTCAGCCCGGCGTCCTTGATAGCGGACTCGCATGGGCCCACAGTTCTCTGGATCAGGTCGTCAACAAGGCTCTCGAGCTTGGCCCGGGTGAGCTTCATCGTCAGATGCTTCGGTCCTGACTGATCCGCGGTAATGAACGGCAGGTTGATTTCGGTCTGGGCTGCGGACGACAATTCAATCTTCGCCTTCTCCGCTGCCTCTTTCAAGCGCTGGAGCGCGAGCTTGTCGCCGCGCAGGTCGATACCCTGTTCCTTCTTGAATTCATCGGCCAGATAGTCGACCAGCCGCATATCAAAGTCTTCGCCGCCAAGGAACGTGTCACCATTGGTGGATTTCACTTCGAATACGCCGTCGCCGATCTCAAGGACAGAGATATCAAATGTACCGCCACCGAGGTCATAGACGGCAATGGTCTTGCCTTCAGTCTTGTCGAGGCCATAGGAGAGGGCCGCCGCAGTCGGTTCGTTGATGATCCGCAGGACCTCTAGGCCAGCAATCTTACCAGCATCCTTGGTCGCCTGGCGCTGTGCGTCGTTGAAATAGGCAGGAACAGTGATCACCGCCTGCTCAACATTCTCGCCGAGGTAGGCTTCAGCCGTTTCCTTCATCTTCTGCAGGATGAAAGCTGAAATCTGCGAGGGAGAATATTTCTCGCCATGCGCCTCGACCCATGCGTCGCCATTGTCCGCCTTGACGATTTTATAGGGCACAAGCTTTTGGTCTTTGGCGACGGTTTTGCTGTCGAAGCGCCGACCGATCAGCCGTTTGATGGCGAATAGAGTATTTTCCGGGTTGGTTACGGCCTGGCGTTTCGCAGGAAGACCCACAAGCCGTTCCGAATCCTCGGTGAATGCAACCATTGATGGCGTGGTCCGGCCGCCCTCCGCATTCTCGATAACCTTGGGGCTCGAACCTTCCATGACCGCGACACACGAGTTCGTTGTGCCGAGATCGATTCCAATTACTTTAGACATATAATTCCAAACCTCTCATTTCCGGCAGGCCGGCCGGGCCTCTCTGGCACCCGGGAAGTTCAATGAAACTCTGAAGTTCCACAGAACCGGCCCCCTGATATTTCGAAGAACAATGTGCTCTGCGGATATATAGGGGCGACCGCCATCGCCCGCAAGCCGCGCCGGTATAGCATATAAATTCTGTACTTAATGCCGCTTAGAACCAATATTTGGCAGCCATCCCGGACTAACACTCTCATCACGCACTGTTTGGAGGCAGATTTATGACGAAGCAGGACGCTTCGGAGGCTGAAGAAACAGAGACCGGACGCCAGAAGGGGCAGCTTTTCGGCATGGACAGGGTGAGCGTTCCCGGAACGCTGCCTGGCACGCTGGAGGCGCCAGATGATGCCGTTGCGTCGCAGATTCATGTGACGTCCTACGGGCCGGCGAAAATCATCGAACATACTGGCTCAACCATAGAGGAAATTGTCGCCCTGCGAGGAAAGGACGCTGTCCTATGGGTCCATATTGCGGGTCTCGCAGACATAGAGCTGCTGAGGGCGATTGGTGAAGCCTTTTCGTTTCACAGGCTTGCGCTAGAGGATGTGGTCAACGTTCACCAGAGGCCCAAGGCTGAAGACTATGGCGAGTATGTTTTCATCATAGGGCGCATGCTTGAGGAGGAAGGAAGTGCCCAGACCGAGCAAATTGCCATGTTCCTTGGGTCCGACTATCTCCTGACGTTTCAGGAGCGCCCCGGTGACTGTTTTGCAGGTGTCAGGAAACGCCTGAAAGACGCGGCCGGGCGCATCCGGTCATGCGGTTCCGACTATCTCTGCTACGCGCTGATCGATGCCATAATCGATGGATATTTCCCCAAGCTTGAAACCTATGGTGAGGATTTGGAGGAGCTGGAGGATGATGTCGTGGCCAAGCCGGACCCCGCGCACATCCAGGAGCTGCATGAACTGAAACGGGACTTCCTCATGATGCGCCGCGCAGTCTGGCCACTGCGTGAGACGATCAATACGCTCATCCGCGACGACCATGCGCACTTTACCGACGCGACGCGCGTCTATCTGCGGGACTGTTACGACCATACAATTCAGCTCATTGATATCATCGAGACCTACCGGGAAATCGCGAACGGTTTGCTCGATGTCTATATCTCCTCCGTCAGTGCCAAACTGAATGAAGTCATGAAGGTGCTGACGATCATCGCTACCATCTTCATTCCGCTTGGATTTATTGCATCGCTCTACGGCATGAATTTCGACGGCGAAGGGTCTTCATGGAATATGCCTGAGTTGAAGTGGGCCTATGGGTATCCCGCCGTACTGTTGCTCATGGCAACGTTGGGCGGGGGGATGCTCTTTTGTTTTTGGAGGATGGGCTGGATCGGCCGCGGGTCGGGTCGAAAGCGCACGCGCCGGCGAGACAAAGAGTAATCTATTGGGATGTGTAAATTCCGTCTGCCTTTCGCTGTGTTGGCGTGCATGGGAGGAATTGCAGCACCCGCTTCGGGGCAAAGTGAATACACCGCACAATCAAATAGCGAGAAGGTTGTGGCGGGGTGGGTGGAGAATGGCTGGATTGGCAGTCCTGCGATAAAAGTGAAGGTCAAACTCGATACCGGAGCCCGTACTTCATCAATCCACGCCGCCCGGTTTCGGGAATACCGGCGCGACGGTGCACGCCGGGTAAGCTTCGCACTCGTAAACAATGACGGAATGGAGCTCAAATTCGATCGACCAGTTGTGCGGATAACCACAATCCGCCGCAAAGGCGCAGAGATTTCCGACCGCCCGGTGATCCTGCTCGAATTTTGCGTGGCTGGTATCAAGTCAAAAGTTGAGTTCATCATGGCCGATCGTTCGGACCTCAGATATCCGGTCCTCATCGGTCGCGATTTCCTGGCCGGAAAAATCCTTGTTGACCCCGCTCGGACGTTTCAAACGTCCGGTCATTGTACAAAGAACCTGATCCGCCCATGAAGCATCTCTCTCAGTATTTCGATCGTGAGAGCCAGGTTATTTTGATGCAGGCGGTATTGGAGGTCGTCTCGCTGGCGCCGCTCTTTACCCCCACCATGCCGCGTACAGGCAAGCCATTCTCAGTGCGAATGACCAATTGTGGCTCACTGGGGTGGGTGTCCGACAAGACCGCCGGGTATCGCTACCAGGCGGCGCATCCTGAGACTGGCGAGGCCTGGCCTGCTATCCCACAAATCTTGTTGGAGCTGTGGAGTAAAATGTCGGGCTACCCCGGGCCGCCCGAAGCCTGCCTCATCAATGTCTATGGACCAGATGCTAAGATGGGTCTGCACCGCGACGAGGACGAGAACGATTTTTCTGCGCCCGTCATCTCGGTTTCCCTGGGGGATACAGCGCGCTTTCGCATTGGCGGGCCGAAGCGCAAGGATCCAACTCGCTCGCTGGACCTTGTTTCCGGTGATGTTCTTCTACTCGATGGCGAAAGCCGCCTTGCGTATCACGGCATAGACCGGATCAAGCCCGGAACATCCGATTTGCCGCGTGGAATTTTGGATGAAGCTGCGCGGATCAATCTGACACTAAGGCGGGTTACGCTACCCTAGTCGTCTTTTGTCTCGACGAATGTCACCGCTTCAACGCGGTTTCCGTCGAAGTCTCGGACAAATGCCGCAAAGTAGTCGGGATGGGTTGCTTTGCGGGGACCGGGAGGGCCATCGCAGGTGCCGCCGTTTGCCATAGCGGCGTCATAGAAGGATTGCACCGTCTGCACGTCACGGGCCCGAAACGCCACATGTGCACCGCTGCCAGAGCGAGCCAATACGACGGCGTCGCGCAGGTTCAGCCAGAATTCAGGATAGCGCTTTCCAAATCCGACTGTCGCTTCGCGTTCCACCAAGCGGGTGTAACCGAGCGGCTTCAACACCTCATCATAGAATTTGACAGCACGGGGAAGGTTGGTAACCGGAATGGAGACGTGGTCGATCATGCTGTCGAGCGGTTTGCCTCCTAGGCGTTCTTGTCGACGTTTCCGCCGACATCTGCCTTGCTCTTGACCTTTGCCTCACTGGAACCCGATGCTTTTTCGCCCTTATCATCGGTTTTTGAGGCCGGTTTGTCGTCATTTGCAGCCGTGGGAGCGCCCTCAGGTGCCGAGGTCTTGTCTGCCTTCGTGTATTTCGGTCCACCCTTGGCGATACCAACAAGGGCCGGGCGTAGCACCCGGTCGGCGATTGAGTAGCCCTGCTGCACAACCTCGACGATGGTGCCTTCGGCGACATCGGTATTCTCTACTTCGAACATCGCCTGATGCAGGTTTGGGTCAAAGCGCTCGCCCTTGGGATTAACCCGGGTGATGCCGTGGCGTTCCATAACGTTGTGAAGTTCCCGTTCGGTCACCTGCATGCCATCGAGAAAACTCTTCAGCGCTTCGTCTGCCTCAGCGGCTTCTTCAGGCACGTGTTCGATCGCCCGTGCAATGTTGTCGGCGATCGTGAGAACGTCGCGGGCAAAACTGGAGATTGCGAATTTGGCTGTATCCGACTTGTCGCGTTCGGTGCGCCGGCGCAGGTTCTCCATTTCGGCAGCGGCTCTGAGCAACCGATCTTTCAGCTCTGCGTTCTCCTCACGCAGTGCTTCGGTCTTACCCTTTCCCCAGCCACTTGGAGAAAATTTACTGCCGGGAGCGTCGGCGACGGCTTCAGCATCGGGCGCACCGTCACCTGACAACTCCTGGCCGGTCGGCACCGTATCGTCAGTTTCTTCGGTTGGCGTGTTGTCAGATTTTTTGTCGCTCATGAATCCATTCAGATGATCGAGTTGGTTCAGTCGTCCCCGATATCATGCCTAAAGACGTAAAAATCAAGGCAACATGTGGCCGATCAACTTTGCCGTGTAATCAACCATCGGAATAATGCGCGCATAATTGAGCCTGGTCGGGCCGATAACACCGAGTACGCCTACTATGTCGTGGTTGCTGTCTCTGAAGGGTGAGACAATTACCGATGATCCTGACAGAGAGAAAAGCTGGTTCTCCGAGCCAATGAAGATGCGCACGCCTTCCGCCTGCTCGGCGTAACCCAGAACTTCGATCAGCTCCTGTTTGGCTTCCAGGTCATCGAAGAGTTTGCGGATGCGTTCAAGGTCGTCCGCCGCGGTCAGCTCATCGAGAAGGTTTGATCGGCCGCGTACGATCAGGTTTTTCCTGCCATTCTCGTCTCCGGACCATGTAGCAAGACCTTGTCGTACGACCTTTGCGGATAGTTCATCCAGCTCAGCCTTGCGTTGCGTGAGTTCCTGTTCGATCTGGCGGCGCGCTTCCGAAAGTGTCATGCCGGCAATGCGTGAATTGAGATAGTTCGCCGCTTGCGTAAGGGCGGACGCGGGCATGGCCTCCGGCAGTTCGATGACGCGGTTCTCCACCGACCCGTCCTCGGCAACCAGGACCGCAAGCGTTTTCCTTGGATCCAGACTGACGAATTCGATCTGCTTAAGCCGCTTGATCTGTTTTCCCGCCAGCACGACACCAGCACAACGCGAAAGTCCCGAGAGCATTTCGCCTGTCTCGGTCAGAGCCTCATCGAGTTCGCGCTCTCCGAACTGCCCGGTTATTTGCGACTTGATGTGGGAGCGCTCGCTATCGGTCAGATTTCCGACATCCAGTAACGCATCGACAAAAAGCCTGAGCCCGGTTTCCGTCGGCAGGCGGCCGGCGCTCGTGTGCGGCGAATAGATAAGTCCTATCGCCTCCAGGTCGGACATGATGTTGCGCACCGAAGCGGGTGACAATGTTATCGGCAGCGCACGCGAGATGTTGCGCGAACCGGCCGGGTCGCCGGTCGTCAGGTAACTTTGAACAATTTGGCGAAATATCTCGCGTGACCGCTCGTCGAGTTCGGCGAGCGCCGAGGTTGCCTCGCGCGTGGCGAGCTCTGCTGCTTCACGCAATTCCTTCTGTCGCATGGCGCGAAATCTATGCTTCTGCGGCATCAGCGTCAAATGGGATACCTAACGACACCGCATTTGTTGATCGCTCTCGCCCGCTCCCCTAGTGTGCGCGTCTGATTCAATATACCTGCAGGGGGAATACCAATGCGTCCGTCGAAACGCCAACCGGATGAGTTGCGGTCTATCAATCTGGAGCGTGGCGTGTCGTTGCACGCGGAAGGGTCATGCCTGATCAAGTGCGGCAACACCCATGTATTGTGTACAGCCAGCCTTCTGGAGAACGTGCCCCCGTGGATGAAGGGGCGGGGATCAGGATGGGTGACGGCGGAATACGGCATGCTGCCGCGTTCTACCGGCGAACGCATGCGTCGAGAGGCGTCCGCAGGCAAACAGGGCGGCCGCACGCTTGAAATTCAGCGGCTGATCGCACGGTCTTTGCGTGCGGTGGTTGATATGAAAGCGCTTGGCGAGCGGCAAATCACTGTCGATTGCGATGTCATTCAGGCCGATGGCGGGACGCGGACCGCATCGATCACGGGCGCGTGGGTCGCTTTGCATGATTGCGTACATTGGATGCGGGCGCGCGAGATGGTTGGTGATGGTGTCATCGGGGACCATGTGGCGGCTGTTTCATGCGGTCTTTACGGTGGCGAAGCAGTTCTGGATCTCGATTATGCGGAAGACTCTGAAGCCGACGCTGACTCCAATTTCGTGATGACCGGTTCCGGTGGCATCGTTGAGGTGCAGGGCACGGCAGAAGGTGATCCTTTCAGCCAGGAACAGTTCGATCAGTTGATGGCGCTCGCCAGGAAGGGCATCGGGCAGCTTGTCGAGCTGCAAAAGTTGACCGTCGCCTGATGGGCATGGGACTTGGCGCGGGCGACCGCCTGGTGGTTGCAAGTCACAATCCCGGCAAGGTGCGCGAAATTCGCGATCTTCTTGCGCCCTACAACATAGAAACCATCTCTGCTGCCGACCTTGCCTTGCCGGAACCGGAAGAAACCGGCACAAGCTTTGCCGCCAACGCGGAATTGAAGGCTCTGGCATCTGCAACGGCTAGCGGACTACCCGCCTTGGCTGATGATTCGGGTCTTGAAGTGGAGGCGCTTGGCGGCGCCCCCGGCATCTATTCCGCACGATGGGCGGGAGAGAGCAAAGATTTCGCAGTTGCGATGGAACGGGTCGAACGTGAGCTTGCCGAGAAGGGTGCCCGATCCCCGCAAGACCGTCGTGCAAATTTCATTTGCGCCCTGACACTCGCCTTGCCTGATGGAAGGTGTGACACATTTGAGGGTAAGGTGTTTGGCTCACTTGTATGGCCGCCGCGGGGGATGAGAGGTTTCGGATATGATCCCATCTTTCTCCCCGACGGCCGTGACGTCACTTTCGGCGAAATGGAGCCGGACGAAAAACATGCCATCTCCCACCGCGCCCGTGCTTTCGAGCTTTTCATTGCCGCCTGTTTCAGCTGTGGATGATCAGGGGTTCGGGATATATGTCCACTGGCCGTTTTGTGAGGCCAAGTGCCCCTATTGCGACTTTAATTCGCATGTGAGGCACGCCGGCATCGACGAAGTGCAGTTCAGGGACGCCTATCTGAGGGAACTCGACCATATGCGGACGCTGTCAGGCCCGCGCGAGGTGGAAAGCGTGTTCTTCGGCGGCGGGACGCCTTCACGCATGCTTCCTGAAACAGCGGCAGCAATTCTGGAGCGTATCGCACAAAACTGGCAGCTTTCTGACAATGTGGAGATCACCCTCGAAGCCAACCCGACCAGTGTCGAGGCCGGTCGGTTCGACGGCTTTCGCGCGGCCGGAATCAATCGCGTTTCGGTGGGTTTGCAGGCCCTCAACGACGTTGATCTCAAAAAGCTTGGTCGTACCCATGACGTTAGTGCAGGGAAAGCCGCGCTTGCCGTCGCCAAGAAGCATTTCGATCGCGTGTCTTTTGACCTGATCTATGCGCGTTCCGGCCAGACGACAAGTGAGTGGCAGCGCGAACTTGAGGATGCTCTCATTCTGGCAGCGGGGCATCTTTCGCTGTATCAGCTCACCATCGAAGAGGGCACGCCTTTTGCAGCACTTCATGCGGCGGGCAAGTTGGTTTGTCCGCAAGATGATGCTGCACGCGCCATGTATGAAATTACCCAGGAGGCGTGCGACAAGGCCGGGCTCCCGTCCTATGAAGTTTCCAATCACGCAGCTCCGGGTCATGAATGCCGTCACAATCTCATATACTGGCGCGCGGGAGGTTATGCAGGTGTCGGCCCGGGTGCACACAGCCGGCTCAACATCAATGGCGCACGGCATGCGATTTCGGCGATCTATTCGCCGGAAGATTGGGTGGAAAAGGTGCTTCAGACGGGGCATGGAATCGAGCGCGACAATCAACTTGGCGCGCAGGATGAGGCTGCGGAATATATGCTCATGGGTCTTCGGATGAACGAGGGTATTGATCTTGATCGCTATGCAGGTCTTGGAGGCAAAATCGACGAGACAGTGCTTGCGGGACTTGAAGCGAACCGGTTTGTGCGCGTCGACGGCAAACGTCTAGCAACGACACCGGAAGGACGCCTGTTGCTCAATTCGGTGATTGCAGCGCTCGCAGACTAGGACGAGATATTCCATGCTGCGGATCAACCATCACATTCAAATTCCCGAGAACGAGTTGCAGGAGCATTTCATCCGTGCATCCGGCCCCGGCGGGCAGAACGTCAACAAGGTTGCAACAGCGGTCGAATTGCGGTTCGACGCGCGCCACAGTCCGAGTCTGCCCGAGGCCGTGCGGCATAGGCTTGAACGTCTGGCCGGACGGCGGGTCACGAAGGACGGTGTGGTTGTCATTCAAGCCCAGCGTTTCCGGACACAGGAACGCAATAGGGCCGATGCCCGTGAGCGCCTCGCCCGTCTAATTCTTCGTGCCGTGGTTGTGCCGAAGCCTCGCGTCAAAACACGCCCCACGCGCGCATCCATAGAGCGCAGGCTCACCTCGAAGGCACGCCGGTCCCGGGTTAAAACATTGCGTAGGGGAAGCCCGCAGTCAGATGACTAGATTTGCGAAAAGCCGTTGCGGGACGTTGCCCGGCTGACCCAGGGTTAATTTCGGTTATAGTAGAAGTGCCGGCATCAGCGCAGCGAAGGGAGGCTTCCATGGCAAAGGTTTCGATGACCACAGATTTGAATGTTTCCGCCGATCAGGTCTGGCAATTGATCGGGGGGTTTAATGCGCTTCCCGATTGGCATCCATCGGTTGAAAAAAGTGAACTAACGGAAGAAGGGCAGACACGTACGCTTTCAATTGCCGGTGGTGGCAAGATTGTCGAAAAACTTGAAAAGGTCGATCACGGTGCGCGGACATATACCTACTCGATTACCGATAGTCCGCTGCCCGTTTCCAACTATACCGCGACGATCAAAGTCTCCGGAGAAGGTCCAAACAGCACCATCGAGTGGTCGAGTGAGTTCGATCCTGCCGGCGCCTCGCAGGAAGATGCCATGAAAGCAATCCAGGGCATCTATCAGACCGGCTTTGACAATCTGCGGAAGATGTTCGGCGGTTAAATCCGCGGGTCAGAACTGCGCGTTGCCAAAGGAGAGCGGTGCTGACTGGATGACCCGCGTGCCGAATTTTTGCACCTCGAGGATAGCGAGGCCGCGCTGCGATGTGCCATCGGGCAAGAGGCGGAACAATCCATCCACACCGCTGAAGCCACGTGCTCGGGTCAGCTGGTTGGGCGAATAACGCTGTTTTGGTCTGCCCTGAGACAGGGCGATCGCGATCCCGACCGCGTCATATGACAGGCTTGCCAGGCGCGGCGGTGTAGTCTCATAGGCTTTCACGTAGCGTTGCGAGAAGCCACGCCAGCCCTTGGGGTCGGGTGCGGGAAACCAGCCGCCGACAAGCGGCTTTTCGCGGCCAATATTGGCGTAGTTCCACAGCCCCGTTCCGATGAGCTTAACCTTGGCGGTATCTATCTCATAATAGGGCATCAGTGCAGCGACAGTCGGCAAAGTCCCCGACCCCACCGGAATAAACAGCGCGTCAATCCGAGGCGGAATTGACGGATCAGGTGACTTGGCGAATTCCGCAATGCGCTTTGCAGGCTCAAGCATTGAGTTCGCATCGGGCTGGAACTGCTCGATCGCGACCACCTGGCCGCCCTGAGCATTAACGGCCCGTCGGAACGCGCCTTCAACGATGCGGCCATAGGGGGACTTCGGGATCAGTGCGCCAAAATTGCGGCGGCCCTGACCGATTGTATAAGACACGATTGTCGGTACGTCGCGGCCTGCCAGGAAACTCAGCAGGTAGACGCCATTGCCGGCAACCGACTGGTCGCTGGAAAACGCAACCATCGGAATATTGGCCTGCCGTGTGATGGAAGCCGCGGCAGATACCGACTTGGCGAACAATGGTCCGATCACCAGTTCCGCGCCCTCCTGCACTGCCGCCGTCGCAGCAGCCTTGGCGCCCTCTGGTGTGCCCTTTGTGTCTTTTGTCGTCAGCGTCACAGTCGGGTTGTCGAGATCGAACAGGGCAAGTTCACCCGCTTGCTTCAGAGATTTTGCCAGGCTCGCGGCGTTGCCTGACCCGCTCAGCGGCAGCAGCAATGCGACCTTGACCGTAGGGCGCGGCTGTCCCGGTTGGGCCCCCGGTTGGGCATTGGGGTCGAAGCCTTCTCCGACGTCCCCGCGGCGCGAGCCGCCACTGGCGCAAGCCGCAATCAACACGCCAACAGCGCACAACAAAAACACGCGCCTTGCGACGTCCAAGAGTTTGTGTGCGGACAGGGTCAAACCACTATCAACCTTTCAACCAACAAACTTCTGACTGATCTTAAGGGTTCCACGCAGCACATTTGCATGAAATGACAATTTCATGACGCGCCCGAGAGCTTCATTTTACGCACCGAAGCAGCAAAGGTCACTTGAAATTCCGACCGTCGGGAATCCGGATAGCAGGAAAGATCGACACGATCATGGTGATAGACGCCTTATGTTCTCTTCGCTTAGGGTCGCGCCCATGGCCGCCGACAATGAAAAATTGGCAGATTCTAGAGAGAAATCTGAATTTCGACTCGTTTCTGCCACGCGCGCTGCGCTTGAAGTGGAATTGGCCAAACCGCTTGCGCCCGGCTTGTATCTCGTATCCACGCCAATTGGCAACCTCGCCGATATCTCGCTCAGGGCGCTCGCTACGCTGACGCGCGCAGACATGATTTTTTGCGAAGATACCCGTCACAGCCGAAAATTGTTCAGTCATTTTGGCATTTCCGGCGACACTCATGCTTATCACGAGCACAATGCCGCCAGGGAGCGCCCGCGTATCATGGCCCGGGTGCGTGCGGGGCAGTCGGTTGCTTTGGTTGCTGATGCCGGCACACCGCTCATATCCGATCCTGGAAACAAGCTTGTCCGGCTGCTTCGCGACGAAGGATTGGCAGTTTATGCGGTGCCGGGGGCATCGGCGGCACTGAGCGCACTGACGTCGTCCGGATTGCCAACGGACCGGTTTTTCTTCGAGGGGTTCCTGCCGCCCAAATCGGCTGCGCGGCGCAAGCGGCTGGAGGCGCTGGCGGATGTTCCTGCCACACTCATTTTCTATGAGGCGCCATCACGGCTTCAGGCAATGCTTGGTGACTTGCAGAACGTATTGGGAGATCGCGAAGGCGCGGTCGCCAAGGAGCTGACAAAGCTGCATGAGGGGCTGATACACGGTCCTCTCAACGCGCTGGCGGAAAGAACGGTTGAGACGCTTGGCGAAAAAGGTGAGTTCGTTGTTCTGGCCGGTCCGCCGCCTCCGGTTCAGGTGAGCGATGAGGACATATTGATCCGCCTCGGAACTGCTCTTAAAGGGCAGTCGTTCCGCGATGGGGTCCAGGAAGTAACCGGCATGCTCGGTGTGCCGCGCAAGCGGGTTTACCAGCTTGCCCTTGCGCTTAAAGAGCACGGAGACGGGTCCCAGTGAATTCGCCCGCGCGGCGCCGCGCCGAACGCAAGGGGCAGTGGGCCGAGGCGGTGGCCGCAATTCTTCTTCAGGCAAAAGGGTACCGAATTCTTGAACGGCGGTTCAGATCGCGTGCCGGTGAAATTGATCTCATTGCACGCAGGGGCAAGCGCCTTGCATTTGTGGAAGTTAAGCTGCGCCCTGTTCTTTCGGATGCCGCGTGGGCAGTGACCCCGCGCCAACAGGCGCGAATTGCGCGTGCCGCGGAGCACTGGCTTGCGAAGAACGAGGTAAAGGGCGATTTCGACGTGTCCTTTGACGTGATGGCCGTGGTGCCCTGGAAATGGCCGCGACACATTGCATCGGCATTTCGGGTTTGACGCAGGCGCGCGCACGCGTCAGCTTCTGACTAACAATAATGGAGGGGCTTATGGCGCTCAAAGTTGCGTTCCAGATGGATCCAATCGACCAGATCGACATCCGGGGAGATTCGACATTTGCATTGCTGCTGGAAGCGCAGTCGCGCGGCCATGACATCTTCTACTACACACCACCGAACCTGGCCCTCCACAATGGCGAGTTGATGGCCCACGGGCATACGTTGCAGGTCGAGGACAAGCCTGGTGACCACTACAAACTGTCCAATCCGCGCACTGTCGACCTCGGCGATCTCGACGTGGTGCAGTTGCGCCAGGACCCGCCCTTCGACATGAGCTACGTCACCACCACCCATCTGCTGGAGCGCATCCATCCCGAGACGCTGGTGGTGAACGACCCGTGCCATGTTCGCAACGCGCCGGAAAAGGTTTTTGTACTCGATTTCCTTGATCTCATGCCGCCGACCATGGTCACGCGCAATCTGGACGATGTGAAAGCCTTCCGCGCGGACTATGGCGACATCATCATCAAGCCGCTTTATGGCAACGGCGGTGAAGCCGTGTTCCTGCTCAAGGCCGATGACACCAATCTCGCCTCGCTCGTGGAGCTGTTCCAACTCATGCTGCGTGAACCTTTCATGGTGCAGCAATATCTGGCCGAGGTGCGCGGCGGCGACAAGCGGATCATTCTCGTGGACGGGAAGCTGGCCGGCGCCATCAACCGTGTTCCGGCTCAGGACGAGACCCGCTCAAACATGCATATCGGCGGCACGCCGACGCCGGTCGATCTGAGCAAGCGCGATCACGAAATTTGCGACCGACTCGGGCCTGAGCTCAAGAAGCGCGGTCTCATCTTCGTTGGCATCGACGTAATCGGAGACTATCTCACTGAAATCAACGTGACCTCCCCCACCGGAATTCGCGAAGTGAAACGCTTCGGCGGTGCGGATATCGCGAGCCTGATCTGGGACGTGATTGACGAACGGGCTGGCTAGGGAGTGTTCATCGTCCTGCCGCCATTGGTGGATAATCTGGTTCAGGCTTCTGCCCGCAGTCGGGTTTGAAACGCCAGATTTCAATCACCATCTGCATCGGTCACGCCAGCAAAAGCGGAGATCCCCATGACCAGCATTCTGAAGACCGTCACAATCTGTGCAATCGCCTTGCCGATTTTCGGCCTCGCCAGCGAAGCGCGTGCCGATATGACCGGAGACCAGATCAAGGCGGCCGTGTCAGGCAAGACCATGGACTTTGCAGGCAAGTATAACGGCACAATGGTTTTCGATGCGGACGGGGCCGCGTCAATGACCCTGAAGATCGGCGTCAAGAAGACCGGCAAGTGGTCGGTCAAGGGCAATCAGTTCTGCAGCCAGTGGCAGGGCGAAGGCGAACAATGTGGTACATGGAATAGCGAAGGTGGCAAATACGTCACGAGCAACGGCTATACCATGACGCCGCAATAACTGGCGGTTCAGCGGGCTCAGCTTTGTTTGGCTGCTGTCTTGCGCGTGCGCCGCGTCGCGGTTGAGCGTTTGGACTTGGCCAAGCCCGCAGCAGGTTTCTTGGGTGATTTCCGTGCGGCTGCTTTGGCCGGCTTTTTGCCAGGCGCTTTCCTGCTGGTTTTTCGTGTCGTCTTAGCGGCAGTCTGCTTGCGGCGCGACCGCGTTGCGGGCTTTTTCTCTGCTGCCGGTGCGACTTCCGCCGCAATTTTTGCAGCCTGTTTCTCAAGCTGAATTTCGGTCAGTACCTGCTGCTCAGTGGCGTAACGCTGCACGGTCTTTTTCAGGACCGCCCGGTAGGCGAGATAGGCGTGAGCCGCCAGTCCCAGACCCCAGCCAAGGATCGGCCAGATTGACCACAGCGTTTGCGGTGACGTGATCATATTCACGGTCACCAGCAGGGAATTGACGGCCAGATAGACAAACAGATGGACGGCAACACCGCGCACGTCCGGGTCGGCCAGCAGTTGGCCTTTCCTGGAGTTTTTCTCCGTCCAATAGGCAAACCCATGTGCGGCCAGACCGATGCCCCAGCCTGCGAGCGGCCATATGGCCCACCATGTGCGGGCCTGGCCCGGCTCGACGCTCTGCGTCGCGTTGATGACGAGCAATATCGCGTTCACCACGACATAGGCGCCTGCGTGAATGAGGAGCGCGTTTCGGTTCGGGGTCTCGGCCATAGCGATTGTCCTAGTCGCGGGCGCATAACAGCGCAATGAGATTCATACCAAGAAGAGATAAGCTTAAGGCAAGTCTTCCAGCAAGGCGTTGATTTCCCGCAAAGGCAGGCCGGCCTCGCCAAGAACCTCGCGTGTGTGTTCGCCAAGTCCGGGCTGATGATGGCGCATCGGCAGTTTCTTTCCATTGATGCGGTATCCGGTATCGGGAATTTCCAGCGCCCCTTCGCTTGGGTGATCATAGCTACGGTAAAAGCCGATTGCGTTCAGATGCGGATCGGCGCGCAGGGCGTCAAAATCATTGACGGGTCCTGCCGGAATCTCCGCTGTTCCAAGAAGCTGCAGCCACTCGGCACTTTTCTTTTCAGCGAGAATGGCGGCGGCTTCAGCATAGAGCGCATCGATATTCCTGGTGCGGGCGGGCATGGTCTTGAAGCGGTCATCCTCAGACAGGTCGTCGCGCTCCGCGAGCGCCCAGAAACGGCGCCACTGCTTGTCCGTGTAGGCAAGCATGCAGATGTATCCGTCCCTGGTCGGAAAGGGCCGGCGTTCTGGCGAGAGCGTACGCGGATACCCTGTTGGTCCTTCAGGAGGAGAAAAGATCGTGCCGTATTGATGCTCGACCAGATTGTAGGCAACCATTCCCTCAAACATGCCCGATTGAAGATAGACACCTTCGCCGGTTCGTTCGCGCTGAAGGAGGGCGGCGATAATCCCGTTGGCGGCAATGAGTGCGGCGTTCTTGTCGACGATCACGGAAGGGATAAGGACGGGCTCGCCATCGCGTGCGGTAAAGGTGGCGGCCATGCCGCACTCGCCCTGCACCACATCATCATAAGCCGGGCGCCCGCCATAGGGGCCCTCTTCGAGATAACCGAGCAGGGCCGCGTAAACGATTCCAGGGTTGCGGCTCAGAACGCTCTCAGGATCGAAGCCGAGGGCCGCCATTTTTTGCGGACGCATATTGTGCACGAGCGCATCGGCCTTGTCGACGAGCTGCCAGAGCGCGTCGCGGTGTGCGGCCTGCTTCAGATCCAGCACAACCGAACGCTTGTTCCGGTTGGCGCCGAGGAAAACCGCGCCCATGCCCTCGCTCCGGGCCGGGCCCACGCCACGCAGGGCATCACCGCCCGGTGCTTCGATCTTGATGACATCCGCTCCGAAGTCGCCGAGGATCTGCGTCGTATAGGGGCCGAACATCGTCGTTGTGAGGTCGAGGACGCGGTAACCGGAAAGTGGAAGGTTCTGGGATGCCATTGTCTAGCGCCTCTGGTTGAAGCGCCGCCCGACCAGTGCCGCGGCGATGTTGATTTTTTGGATGTCGATAGTGCCGCCGGCGATGCCCCAGCCCCATCCATCGCGCATTTTCTGCTCCAGTGGAAATTCGCGGGAATAGCCGTAGCCGCCCATGAGCTGAAGCGCGGTACTCGTCACCTCGCGCACCATCTCATTGGCGAAGCATTTTGCGATGGAACTGTCGGCGATTGAAGGCAGACCTTTTTCCGCGTTTACCATCGCGCGGTAGAGCAGGAGCCTTGCGGCATCGACCTTCATTTTCATTTCCGCGAGCTTCAACTGAACGGCCTGAAACTCGACAATCTCCTTGCCGAACTGCTTGCGCTCCTGAACGTATTCGAGGACCTGATCGAGCGCTGACTGCGCAATGGCCACGCTCATGGTTGTGTTGCCGCAGCGTTCGAGATCGAAGGCTTCCATCAGTTTTGCGAACCCACCGGCGGGTGTGACGAGATTTTCCTCCGGCACCTCGACGGATTCAAAAAACATGTCGGCACTCGCGATGCCGCGGAAACCCATATGGTGCTCGGGCTTGCCGAAGGTGAATCCCGGCGCATCTTTCTCAATCAGTACGGCACCAATGCCTTTGGCGCCGGGCTCATCAGACATGCGGGCATAGACCAGATAGGCGTGCGAATGTCCCGCACCTGAGCACCAGCGCTTCATGCCGTTGACGGTGATTTTGCCGTTTTCGCATTTCGCCGTTGTCTTGAGATCTGTCAGCGCGCTTCCGGCATCGGGCTCCGACATGGCGACGGCAACAATCATTTCACCCGCACAAACTCTCGGCACAATGCGCTTACGCAATGCGTCCGGAGCCAGATGAGCAATTGCCAGAATGGGACCGAAGCTCGACTCGAAGATGGGAAACGCCACCGCGGGCGACACTTTCGCGACCTCTTCAAGCACCAGCACCGCATCGAGGTGGCTCATGCCGCCTCCTCCGAGATCTTCTGAAATGTTGGTGCCGAGCAGGCCAAGGTCTGCGAACCGCTTCACAATGTCGCCCGAGACCGGCTCGCCCGTTTCCTCAACCTCACGCGCCACATCCGGCAGTTCGGCCTGTGCGAAGCGGCGCACGGTGTCGACAAGTTGCTCCTGCTCCGAACTCAGACTGAAATCCATGGCGGCTTCCCCTCGTGATTTTTTCGCGTTTGCGACCAACTTCGCGTATACCGGCGCGCGTGGACGTAAATTGCACAGAATGGGTATAGGCGAAACGGATGGCGGAAGAAAAAGAACAACAAGAGGAAGAAGGCAACAAACAGGGGTCGGGCGCTCTCTCACATATCCGCGTGCTCGATCTGAGCCGGGTGCTGGCGGGCCCGTGGGCGGGGCAGCTTCTTGGGGACATGGGCGCCGATGTGATCAAAGTGGAACGCCCGGGCCATGGCGATGACACCCGCGTCTGGGGACCGCCTTTCATCGAAAATGCCGACGGCTCACAAGGTGACGCCTCCTATTATACCGCCGCCAACCGCAACAAGCGCTCCATCATCATTGACTTCTCCGAGCCGCGCGGTGCCGAACTCGTGCGGAAGCTGGCCGACAAATCGGATGTGCTGATTGAGAATTTCAAACTGGGAGGGCTTGCGAAATACGGGCTCGACTATGAAAGCGTGGCGGCCTCAAACCCGTCCATCATCTATTGCTCGATCACCGGCTTCGGCCAGGACGGCCCGTTCGCCCCGCGTCCGGGTTACGACTACATCATCCAGGGAATGGGCGGCGTGTTGAGCATAACCGGCAAGCCTGACGACGAGCCCGGCGGCGGACCGGTACGGGTCGGCGTTGCGGTCTCGGATCTGTTTGGCGGCATGTATGCCTCGACCGCGATCCTGAGCGCCATCGTTCACCGCGAGCGCACGGGCGAGGGGCAATATATCGACTGTGCGCTGCTGGAAGCGCAGATTGCAGCACTTGCCAATCAGGGCGCGAGCTATCTCACCACCGGCTTCGTGCCGGGTCGAACGGGCAACAGCCATCCCTCCGTTGTGCCCTACCGCATCTACGAGGTCTCCGACGGGTTCGTGATCCTGGCCGTCGGCAATGACACCCAGTTTGAGCGCGCATGCGATGTGCTCGGCCTTCAAGCACTTCCGGGCAATCCCAAATTCGCCACCACCACCGCGCGCATCGAGAATCGCGCGGAGCTCGACCCGGAAATCGAGAAGGCTTTCCTGAAATGGAAACGCGACGACGCGATTTCAGCGCTTGAGAAAGTTAACGTGCCCTGCGGCCCGATCCTGCCGCTTGATGATGTCTTCGCCAATCCGCAGATTGTCCACCGCGGGCTGGTCAAGAAGCCCAAACGCACCGACGGCACGGAAATTCCCGTATCGCGGTATCCGGTCAAAATGTCGGCGACCCCGGCCACCGTCCGCCGCGCGCCACCGGCCCACGGCGCCGACACCGATGAGGTGTTGAGCGAAGACCTCGGGCTTTCAAATGATGACCTCGCGGCGTTGCGGAAAGATGGGATTGTTGGGGGCTGACGCGGGAGGTTGCTGTAATGTTCACTTATTGTTCTTGTTGTTAAGATGAGTTTCTGCTAGGCTCCGCATAGTCTGAGCGGGGCATTTTTGATGTACGCGCAAGTTTCAACGGTGGCGTTTGAAGGCATCGAGGCCAAGCCTGTCGATGTGCAGGTGCAGATTTTGGCTGGATTGCCGGCTTTTACCATTGTCGGTTTGCCGGACAAGGCGGTGGGCGAAAGCCGCGAACGGGTGCGTGGCGCGCTGGCGGCCATAGGCCTGGCGCTTCCGCCCAAACGCATTACCGTCAATCTCGCACCCGCTGACGTGCCCAAGGAAGGCAGCCACTACGATTTGCCCATAGCACTTGGGCTGATGGCCGCATGCGGTGCGGTGGCGCCGGATGCGCTTGAAGGCTACTGCGTCCTTGGAGAGCTTTCCCTCGATGGCTCGATTGCGCCGGTTGCCGGCGCGCTTCCCGCAGCCATCGGCGCTAATGCGCAAGACAAGGGGCTCATCTGTCCCAGCGGGTGCGGTGCTGAAGCCGCGTGGGCGTCTGAGGACATGAGCCTTTTGGCACCGCCCAATCTGCTGGCGCTCATCAACCATTTCAAGGGCCTGCAGACGCTTCCCCGGCCCGAACCTGCCCTTGAGGAAGAGCCCGATGCGCTTCCCGACATGGCCGACATCAAGGGCCAGGAAAGTGCGAAACGCGCGCTGGAGATTGCGGCTGCGGGCGGGCATAATTTTTTGATGATCGGACCGCCGGGCGCAGGCAAATCGATGCTGGCGCGGCGCCTACCATCAATTCTGCCGCCACTGTCTGCAGAAGAACTTCTGGAAGTTTCCATGGTGCATTCCATGGCCGGGGCGCTTTCCGGCGGTCAGCTTGGCCGGGCACGGCCCTTCCGCGCACCGCATCACTCGGCCTCCATGGCGGCCCTGGTTGGCGGCGGGACAAAACCCAGACCGGGTGAGGTGGCGCTTGCGCATCTCGGCGTCCTGTTTCTTGACGAGTTACCGGAATTCACCCCGCAGGTGCTCGACGCCCTGCGTCAGCCGATTGAGTCGGGCGAGACCGTTATTGCCCGGGCCAATCACCGCATCACCTACCCCTCGCGCATCCAGCTTATCGCTGCAATGAACCCGTGCCGGTGTGGGCGCGCGGGCGAGCCGGGCTTTGCCTGTGGCCAGGGCAAGAATTGCGCTGAGCGATACCAGTCCCGGGTGTCAGGGCCTTTGCTGGACCGTATCGATATGCAGATCGAGGTTCCGACAGTCACGGCATCCGATCTGATTACGCCGGCACCGTCGGAAGGGAGCGAGGCGGTGCGTGCCCGGGTTCTCGCCGCGCGCGAAGTGCAAGTGGAGCGTTATGGCGTGCTCGATACGAAGGGGTTGCGCACAAATGCCGATTGCGCCGGTCCGCTTCTGGAAGAGGTGGCCGCACCCGATAAGGCAGGGATGGCGCTTCTGCGGGAGGCGGCGGAGACACTCAGGCTGTCCGCGCGCGGCTATCACCGCACGTTACGGGTTGCGCGTACCCTTGCCGATCTCGATGGCGTGGAACGGGTCGCCCGCATTCACATCGCCGAGGCGCTCAGTTACCGGGGCGAGACGCTGAAACGACAGCTTGCGGCCTAGGGGTCGTCTTTCGCGTGATGTTGTGGCGCAAAAATCGCGGAATTCAGAGGTTTCCGTGTGAACCGGCCCGCCACCGCGATTGGCGGCGGCGGGCTCGATAACTTCTATGCCAGCATTACTGCTTGATTGGCACGGAGCAGATCATGCGCGTATGGCTGCTGTTGATGTAGCAGTTTGCCGGGAGCGGACCTCCGGGGATCGGATAGACATAGACCACTGGTTGCGGCTGGCTCGCCACTGCCGCACCGACAGCGGCACCGGCCGCTGCCGCGCCCGCGATAGCAGCCGGATGGTAGGGATACGGGCGGTATATGGGATGATAGGGTTGGTATGGGTGATAGGGGTGCAGATAGCGGCACTCAGGCGCCTGCGGGGCGTGATAGCAATAGGGCCCCGGAAGCGGGTGATACGGGTGGCGAACGTAACCCACCCGCGTATTGCCGACACGGAAGGTGCCGGCGCGCCGGCCAACGTGATCGATAAACAGCGCTACATTCTCGGCGCTGTCGGGCAGTTTTCCGGAAATGGTCTTCACGCCGTATTTGATGCCGTCGCCATCGACCTGCGCCGACGTCAACTCGACGATAACCGGAACGTCACCGGGTTTTCCCAGCACGCTGAGCGCCGCGTTGGGGGGTGAGCTCGCAAAGGGTCCGTTCCCTTTCCAGAGACCGGTGAACTTCTTCTGGTCGACGGCTCCGGCCAACCGGTAAGGCGAGTCACTAAAAAAGATCGTTGAGGGCGCCAATCCGTTCAAAGTCATGTTGGTGCCGTCGAACTTCATGGACGCGGCTTGCTGCACGTATTCGTAGGTGGGACCGGTGTGCAGTTTGACCGGGACCGGTGCGGGCTTCGCGGCCGGTTCAGTCTGTTGGGCCAGCGCGCCCGACGTGCCGATCAACAGTAGTCCTATTCCAAGCAATACAGAGAGTCTGGACATATGCTCATTCCTCCATCTGTGTTGACTACCAGATAGGAACGGCGATCACTTTTCGCCAGTATGACGGGCAAAAATTGGACGATGCGCTGGTCGACTGCATTGCCAAAACCCCGATGGTTCAGAAGCTTAAGCGCCTTGCTTATCGCAACGGTTTTGCGGTTTTGGAATTTGTTTGACTACGTCCTATTTGCGGATTGCTCAGCCTGACGAAGCTCTAAGTTGCCGCGGCGAAATGCCGAGATCGCAATTCGCGGTCTGGGGGCGATAAGTCTCAAATGGCTGTAAAAGAAATCTTCTGTGCGCCCTCACGCAGAACCATCTCACCCATCGCCTCAAGCTGGTCGAGGCCCTCGATGATCGTGATGAAATGGTTCCCGGCGAGCTGTCCCATCTTGCTGGCAAATCGGGTGCTGCCGTAGGCGAACAGGATCTCAGTCTCGCTGTAACCGCCCGGATAAAGCAACAGGTCGCCGCGCGAAGGATGTGACGTATGGTTCTCGAAAGTGAGGCCGGTGTCGAAATCGCCAAGTGGTATCCACACCGCTTCCCCGCTCCAGCGTCCATGAATGGCGCTGTTCTCGAATGGCAAGGTTTTGAGGAACCAGACACAAGTCTTCGGCGCGCGCTGGAGCTCCATACGACCCTTGAACGCGAATGGTCCCACATTGATGTTCAGGAATTCCTGGGACGCGTCACCGTCTGTCATTTCGGGTCTTTCCGCCGCTCTTATGAATTTTGCGTTGTCGGCCGCGTGATGATCATTCGGACCGGCGTCGGTTCGTAACCCGCTGCCGCGTTGTCGCGTTCGGGACAATTGGAAACGACAACGAGAGCGTCCATATCGGCACGCAGGTCCACATAGTCGCCGGGTTTCGATTTTCCGTCAGCGATGGCGATGCTGCCGTCTTCGCGCACCGGCACATACATGAAGAAATTCACGTTCGCTGCAATGTCGCGTTCATCCATGCCGTGCCTGGCCAGTTCCTTCTCGAAATTCTGTTGGCAGCCGCCTGAAACATCCGCTTTGTTGAAGCGTACACGGTCGATTTCAACCGAACAGCAGCCATAGAGAGTGTCGTGCGAGCCGCAGGTATCGGCCACGATCGTCATCAGGGGCCGCGCCCGCACCGAATAGAGCGACGTTCCCTTTTCAAGATAGATATTGTTGTTGAGCTTTATCGTGTTCGCCGCGTTGTATCGCTCGGCGCGATCCTGAAGGTTGTAGCACAGGAGATCGACCGCCTGTTGTCCTTCGAGATCGACAATGCGCAGCACATCCCCCTTGCGCAATTCAGCGCTCCACGGTGCACATGCAGGCACGACCGTGTCTTCAATCAATTCGCCGGCAGATGAGCTGTGGGGGTCAGTCAAAACGCTCTCCTATTGTGATTGTTTATAGGAAAACTATACCACTTCCTTTGGACGCTCAATTGATTGCCCGGAAGGTAAGGGTTTCTCAAGCAAAACCTGATTAGCTGGATCAATGTATTTTGTGGAGCCTGCGGGCTCTTCGTGTTGGCGTAATCAATTCGTGCTGCATCCTCATAAATTCATACCTTCGGGCGACCTGAAACCGGCAAATTCCAATAATGTGCCGGCCCAGGGCGTGCTTGGCGTTGGCCCGGCCGAGAAACCCCCAAGCTTTTCCCTTTCCGACGGCATTTTTGCGCCTGCCATATTGGCGCTTGGCGGAACCTGTGTTGCCGGTGTCGCTTTCGCACAAAAAGCCCAATTGCTCGGCGGTCATGAGGGAGTGCTGCTGATCGCGGCCACGTTCTTTTTGTCGGCAATCGCCATATTGTGGCGTCGCCATGCTCTGCTGAGAAATGGGTCGCAAGGGGCAGCACTTGACCATCTGGCAGGCAGGCTTGAGGGAAGTATCGAGCAGCTCAAGGATATGCATTGGGAGTTGCGCGAGAGCGAGGTGCGCTATCGCGATCTTCTTGACCATCAGGGTGATCTGATCACGCGCCGTGACGAGGATGATCGCCTGACCTTTGCGAACGACGCTTTCTGTAGCGCCTTCGGGCTTACCCAGCGCGATGTGATTGGCCGGGCGTTCGCGCCTGTCGTCACTGAGGGCGTGAGTTGGGAAGAGGCGCAAAACCTGCCGCTCGACGACGGTCCGCGCAGATACGAGCAGTCGCTGGAGACGACGGATGGTCCGCGCTGGTACGCGTGGGAGGAGTTTCCGGTGCGTGACGAGAAAGACCGCATCCGGGAAATCCAGTGTATCGGCCGCGATATCACTGAACGACGTCAGGTAGAGAAGGTTCTCCAGGAAGCACGCGATGAGGCAGAGAGCGCTAGCAGCGCCAAGTCTCGGTTTCTCGCGGCCATGAGCCACGAAATTCGCACGCCCATGAACGGTATCATGGGAATGACCGGATTGATGTTCGATACTGAGCTGACTGCGGAGCAGAATACATATGCACGGGCCATAAACACGTCGGCCAAAACACTCCTGTCGCTGATTGACGAGATTCTGGACTTCTCCAAAATCGAAGCGGGGAAGCTTGAGTTGTGCCCGACGCCCTTCGCCCTTGCTGATGCAGTACAGGGTGTTGTTGAGCTTCTGGCGCCACGCGCCTTCGACAAGGGATTGCAGATTGGCTGGTATGCGGACCCGGCGCTTCCCGCAAACGTCATCGGTGATGAAATACGCATCAGGCAAATCCTTATGAACCTGGTCTCCAACGCCATCAAATTTACAGACGAGGGCGGCGTCTCGATCGAAGTCGTTGCCGAGGACGAGGATGCGGGCGCTGAAACGATTCCCATCAGCATTACCGTACGGGATACAGGCGTTGGGCTGGCGCCGGATGATCTCCATTTTATCTTTGATGAGTTCGAGCAGGCTGACTCCGGCAGGGCAAAACGGCATGGTGGAACTGGGCTGGGGCTAGCCATCTCCAAACGTCTTGTGGAGATGATGGGCGGCGACATTTCGGTTGCCAGCGATGTGGGCAGAGGTTCGGTATTCACGGTTATGGTTCCCCTGAAAGCGACCAGCGACACGTCAACCCTGAGTGGCGACTGGCATCAACCGAATTCCAAGAGGATCCTGATCGTTGGCGATGGGGGACTTGAAACACGCGCCATTGAATCGCTGCTTGCGCGCTCTGGCTGCAACGTGGTCTGCGCAAATTCTGCCGAAGCGGGCGTTGAAGTGTGGAGTGCAGCGGACAAGGGCGCGTCATTTGACGCTGTCATCACAGATACAAACACACTTGACGATTGTTCAGGCGTTCTCGCTCAGGCACGAGATGCAAAAGGACGGAGCGGCAAGGTCAAATCAATCATTCTTATTGACCCGAACCAGCGCGGCGAAATAGCCGGCTTGAAGGACCTTGGCTTTGACGCTTACCTCGTGCGTCCTGTCCGGCCGGCGTCTCTATTTGCACAATTGAGCGATGACGAAAACGCGCTGTCCGTTCAGCCCTCCGCACCTTTGAGCAAACGGACTGGCGTTTCCGAGGCGGAACAGAACCCCGAACAACGATCACGCCGTGTCCTTCTGGCGGAGGACAATGAGATCAACGCCCTGCTCGCGCGCAAGATGCTTGAGCGGGTTGGTTGCGAAGTGGTGCATGTCCTCAACGGCGACGAGGCAATCAGGGCCGCAAAATCCGCCTACGGGACGTCTGGCGAAGCGTTTGAATTGATCCTGATGGATATTCACATGCCTGAGATTGACGGTTTGGATGCGACCCGCGCCATCCTCAAACTCTACGGTGATGCCCCGGTGGGCGAAAATGGCAGGCCGCCAATTATCGCACTGACTGCAAATGCCTTTCCTGAGGATCGGGAGCAGTATCTTGAGGCCGGACTGGACGACTATCTCGCCAAACCGTTCGAAAGGGAAGATCTGGACGGGCTGCTGGAGAAGTGGACTGAGGCGCCGTTCGGAGTTGTCAAACCCGGTGCGCATGCCAATGGCGGCGGCGCGTTCTGTGCATGAACTGACACTGGCGATAGGCGTCCTTACATACACTCGTGATTACACTCTGCTTTCAAATAAATCTGTGCAATCCCTGTCATAACTAGTTCGAAAACGTTTGCTAATCAGCCTTAAATGTGACCGAATCACGCTTATACTTAAGTGGCAGGCGCAGGCACGAGTAAGCCGCTCCGGCGAGTGATTGTACCCCGAGTGTTGGTCACGAAAGAGGGCAATTATGACCGTATCGCGGCCTGGAATTGCGAGCAAATTCAACCCTATCCGGTCGTTTCGACCAGTTAACGGGAAGAAGCTGCCGTTCAGAGCGCGTCTGCCGCGACCACCGCTTGTGGGGCGCCGGACTCCGCCGAAGGTTTACGGACGCATCGGTAATCTGGAAGTGCGCCTTGCCCGCACCAAAAGCGACATCAAACGCGCTCAGCGGTTGCGCTATCATGTGTTTTACGAGGAAATGTCGGCGATCCCTGATCCGATCGCCATGATGTCGCGACGCGATGAAGACGCGTTCGATGCAATCTGTGACCATCTGCTGGTGGTTGACATAAGCGATGAAGCCAAGGGTCGCCGTCCTTGGCGGTGGCGTCCGCGTGTTGTCGGCACCTACCGCATCCTGCGCCAGGACGTCGCTGAGTTGCATGACGGGTTTTACACACAAGGCGAATATGACGTTGCTCCGTTGTTGGACGCACTCGGCAGCAACTGCCGTTTCATGGAACTTGGCCGGTCCTGTGTTTTGAAGTCCTACCGCAATCGACGCACGCTTGAACTTCTATGGCAGGGCATCTGGAATTACGCGCGCGAACATGGTGTCGGAGCGATGCTCGGCTGCGCCAGTTTCGAAGGGACGGACCCACGCCTTCATGCGGAAGCGCTGAGTTATCTGCATCACGAAGCGCTTGCGCCGCACAGCTGGCGCGTACGGGCCCACGACCATATTCATGTGGATATGAACATGGTGCCGGCGGCTCAGGTCGACAACCGTGCCGCGATCAAGGCTCTGCCGCCTCTCATAAAGGGGTATCTACGTGCTGGCGCGTATGTGGGTGACGGTGCGGTAATTGACCATCAGTTCGGCACCACGGATGTGTTTATTATCCTGCCGATCGAGGCAATCAACGAGCGGTATTTTGCACATTTCGGCGCGCCGGATGAGTATGTGCCAACGCCACCTCTCTCGGGCCAGCTGAACTGATTATCAGACCTTCGGGTTCAACCACTGGGATTGTATGCAGCGATAGCGGCGATATTGACCAGAGTTGTATCCGATGCGCCAAGCGGAGCTATCTGAACTGGCTTTGACAGTCCGACGAGAAGCGGTCCGACGACGGTGCTTCCTCCCAATTCCTCCAGCATCTTGGTTGCGATGCTGGCGCTGTGGAATTCCGGCATGATCAGCACATTTGCTGGCTCTGAAAGTCGACAGAACGGGTAAAGCTTCAACTTGTCCGCGTTGAGGGCGACATCCGCAGCCATCTCACCGTCATACTCGAAGTCAACGCCGCGGCTGTCGAGGATTTCTACCGCCTGCCGGGTCTGTTCGGAACGCTCGCTTTTGGGATGCCCGAATGTCGAATATGCGAGGATCGCCACCCGGGGCTCGTAGCCAAGCCGGCGTGCTACCTGAGCGGATTCGGTGGCAATGTCCGCAAGCTGCTCTGCGTTCGGCATGTCATGCACCGACGTGTCTGCCACCAGCACCGTCCGGCCTCGGCAAACAGCAATGGAAACACCGATCAGGGTATGTCCGGGTTTTGGATCGAGTACGCGGCTAATATCGTCAAACGCTGTCGACCAGTTGCGGGTAACGCCGGTCACCATGGCATCGGCATGGTCCATTGCGACCATGCATGCGGCATAGATGTTCCGGTCCGTGTTCACTAGGCGCTGACAGTCGCGTGCCAAATAGCCGTCACGCTGCAGCCGGGTGTAGAGATATTCCGCATACTCGACGGCACGGTTGGAACCGCGCGCGGACTGTATCTCGATTTCATCGCGATACTCGATGCCCGCACCCTTAAACGATTTCTTGATCTTGTCCTCTCGGCCAACGAGAACGGGTTGGCCGAGGCCTGCATCGAGAAATGCTATGGCCGCTCGGATCACCTGCTCTTCCTCACCTTCGGCGAACACGACGCGTTTCGGGTTTTGCCGAACCTTGTCGAGAACGGTACTTAGCGTGCCGGCGACCGGGTCGAGCCGGGCGCTGAGCCGAGCATGGTAGGCATTCATGTCGATGATGGGTCTGCGCGCGACACCTGAATCCATCGCCGCCTTGGCCACGGCAGTGGGAACATGGCTGATCAGCCGCGGATCAAAGGGCACAGGAATGATGTACTCCGTCCCGTATCGGGGACGGTGCCCCTGATAGGCCGCCGCCACCTGGTCAGGAACGTCTGCACGGGCCAACTCAGCGAGCGCTTCGGCCGCAGCGATTTTCATGGCATCGTTGATCGTGCTTGCCTGCACATCCAGCGCGCCGCGGAAAATATAGGGAAAGCCCAAGACATTGTTGATCTGGTTCGGGTAGTCGGAGCGGCCTGTTGCCACGATCGCATCATCGCGCACAGCCTCGACGTCTTCCGGTGTGATCTCCGGGTCGGGGTTGGCCATGGCAAAGATGACGGGCCTATCAGCCATTGAACGAACCATGTCCTGGGTCACGGCGCCTTTGACAGACAGACCGAAGAATACATCCGCGCCCTCAAGAGCGTCGCCAAGCGTCCGTGCCTCGGTCTTGGCGGCGTATGCGGACTTCCATTGGTTCATGCCGTCCGTGCGGCCCTCATAGATCACGCCTTTGGAGTCGCACAGGATGATGTTCTTGCGTTTCAGGCCCATGGCTACGAGCAATTCCAGCGAGGCAATGCCCGCAGCGCCTGCACCGTTGCACACAAGCGTGGTCTTCGCGATATCCCGGTCTGTCAGGTGCAGCGCATTGACGAAGCCGGCAGCGATAATGATGGCTGTGCCGTGCTGGTCGTCATGGAAAACGGGAATGTCCAGCAGCTCCCGCAGCTGCTCCTCGACCAGAAAACAGTCTGGTGCCCGGATGTCCTCCAGGTTGATGCCGCCAAAGGCGGGGCCCAGATAACGGACGCAATTGACAAATGCATCTATATCCTCGGTATCGACCAGAACGTCTATGCCGTCGACGTCGGCGAAGCGCTTGAACAGAACCGCTTTGCCTTCCATCACCGGTTTCGAAGCCATGGCGCCGAGATTGCCCATGCCGAGAATGGCTGTTCCATTGGAGACCACGGCAACCAGATTCCCCTTATTCGTGTAGTCGTAGGCAAGTTTAGGGTCGTCTGCGATCGCCTGTACGGGCACTGCCACACCCGGCGAATAGGCCAGGCTCAGATCGTGCTGTGTGGCCATTGGCTTGGTTGCCGCGACCTCCAGCTTGCCGGGTTTGCCCCTTTGGTGAAATTGCAGCGCTTCCTGCGCGGTGAATGTGACTTTTCCGGATTTGCCTGCCATTACGCCTTACGCCTTTATGGGGCGTTCCCCCTTATGTCTGTGCGGAAATCCGCCCCAACTGTGTTTCCTTGCAGTTTTTCAGGACCATAGTGTGCCGATTTGCTGGGCACAACTCAGCAATTCGGGCCGCTTAGTGCTTCACGGGCGGGGTGGCGACACGCTATGTCTGTTACGCGTTGGAAACGCGGGGAATCAGGACCTGCCGATGGCGAAGCGTGAGGCGCAAGCCCCCACGGTAAAAACGAATGGCGAAAATGCCGCGGTGGAGCAGACTGCATCTGCGCCCTCAGGCTCACCGACGCCAATGATGGTTCAGTATCTCGAGATCAAGGCCGCCAATCCCGACTGTTTGTTGTTCTATCGCATGGGCGACTTTTACGAGCTGTTCTTCGATGATGCGGAGGAAGCGGCGTCCGCGTTGAGCATAGCGTTGACGAAACGCGGCAAACATTTGGGCCAGGACATCCCCATGTGCGGCGTGCCGGTGCATGCGGCGGATGACTATCTGCACAAACTCATAAAGGCCGGCTACCGGGTTGCGGTTTGCGAACAGACGGAGGATCCGGCTGAGGCGAAAAAGCGTGGGTCGAAATCAGTCGTCCGTCGCGAAGTGGCACGTCTTGTCACGCCTGGTACGATTACCGAGGACGCGTTGCTCGACGCGCGGGCGAACAACTATCTCACGGCTATTTTTCGAATGCCGACGTCGACCTCGCATGAAGGTCAGTCCTTTGCGCTGGCTTCGCTTGATATCTCGACAGGCGAATTTTTGCTTGGTGAAGTCGCGGAAGCCGATTTGGCTGGGGAGCTGTCACGGCTAGCTCCAGGTGAGATCATCGCCGGTGACGAGTTTGCAACGGACGCCCAGTTGCGCACACTTGCCGAGTTGGTGGGCGCGGCTCTCACGCCTGTGCCGCGTGCCTTCTACAACAGCCTCGGCGGAGAGCGGGCGTTGAAAGAAAAGCTCGGTGTTGCGGAAATTTCCGCGTTTGGAGAATTCACGCGTGCGGAACTCGCATCAGCCGCCGCGCTGCTCACCTATGTCGACCTCACCCAGATTGGAAGGTCGCCATTGTTGCGCCCGCCAAATCGGGCAGGCAGTGAGAACGTCCTAATGATTGACGCGGCGACGCGTATCAATCTGGAACTTGTGAAAAGCACCAGCGGTGATCGCAAGGGCAGTCTTTTGCAGGTTATTGACCGAACGGTCACCGGCGCGGGGGCGAGAGAACTCGGTGGACGGCTCGCAAGTCCGCTGACGGACCCTGAGGCAATTGCCGCACGCCTTGATGCCGTACAGTATTTTCACGAGCACAGCAGTGTTCGTGCCGGGTTGCGCGCGAATCTCAAAGGCTGTCCTGACCTTGCGCGGGCGATCGCGCGGCTGACGCTGGGACGTGGTGGTCCGCGCGATCTGGGTGTTGTCCGCGATGCACTGAATTGCGCGAACGCATGCGCGGAGCTTTTGACCGGCAAAGATTCGCGGCCGGATCTCCTGAAGGCAGCTAGGGACCGCCTGGAGGGCGCCCCGCAATCACTCCAAACCGAGCTGACGAGCGCGCTTGATGACGAACTTCCCGCGTTTACACGGGATGGGGGTTTTGTACGCAAGGGGTATAGCGCCGAACTCGACAAGACGCAGACCCTACGTGATGAAAGCCGGAAAATCATCGCCGGTTACCAGAAGGACTACGCGGAAGCGACGGGCGTCAAAGCGCTCAAAGTGCGTCACAACAATATGCTCGGGTATTTCATCGAGGTTCCTTCCGCACATGGTGAGCGGCTGGTGGCGGCGGCAGATACGGAGTTTATTCACCGTCAGACAATGGCCAACGCCATGCGGTTCACGACAACGCAATTGGGTGAGGCCGAAGCACGCATTGTGTCTGCGGCGGACCGCGCGCTGGCGATGGAGCAGGAAATATTCAGCGACCTCATTGCGCGGATTCTGCAGGCTGAATCGGCGCTCGGCGACGTTGCGACAGCGCTTGCACGGATCGATCACGATTGCGGGTTGGCAGAACTTGCTGAAGAGCGAGGATTCGTTCGCCCCAAAGTGGACGCTAGTGGCGCTTTTCGGATCGATGGCGGGCGCCACCCGGTTGTGGAGCAGGCGCTTAAAGGTAGCGATGCGGGGGCGTTCGTGGAAAATGACTGTGCGCTTGAGTTTGGTAGGGACAATTCTTCGGATGGCGGAACTGACAGCGAATGTGAGCGCCTCTGGATTGTGACGGGGCCCAATATGGCCGGCAAGTCCACCTATCTCAGGCAGAACGCGTTGATGGTCATTCTGGCGCAGATGGGTGCTTATGTGCCTGCACGCTCGGCGCATATCGGGGTCGTCGACCGTCTGTTCAGCCGGGTCGGCGCGTCGGATGATCTCGCCGGAGGGCGCTCCACCTTCATGGTCGAAATGGTTGAGACGGCCCGCATCCTCAATCAGGCGACTGAGCGATCTTTCGTTATTCTTGATGAAATCGGCCGGGGAACCGCGACTTTCGACGGATTGTCCATCGCTTGGGCCAGCATTGAGTATTTGCACGGTGTAAACGGATGCCGCGCGCTGTTTGCAACGCACTATCATGAGTTGACGGCACTCGCCGGCACACTCGATGGCGTGGGTATGGTTACCGTGCAGGTGAAAGAATGGCAGGACGAGATTGTTTTTCTGCACAAGGTCATACCCGGTGCAGCCGACAGATCATACGGCATTCACGTGGCCAAGCTGGCCGGCTTGCCCGGCAGTGCAATCGAGCGCGCGCAGCAGGTGCTGGGAGAATTGGAAGGTGGAGAGCGCGCAGGAATTGCCCTGGAGCTGGCGTCAGATCTGCCGCTATTTTCGGCCAGGGTTGCGAGCGCTCCCGCGCAATCGAAGGGACCGTCGGAAGTCGAGCAGATGCTTGGCGGCATGAATCCGGACGAAATGACGCCGAAACAAGCGCTTGAGGCACTTTACAAACTCAATGCGCTACTCGACAAAGAGCCCGACTAGCGCCCTTTGTGATACAATGCGGGCTGGAATTTGGTCATTTGCCCGATACGAAACCCATGGACCAGACACTGCTATCATCCGCACCTTACTTTGACGCAATAGTCTTGCGCGAAAACCTGACCGGGGTTTGGAAAGCGCATTCGTCGCAAGAGAGTGCGATGCGTGGCGAGGTTCTTGCCGCGCTCAAACAGGTCGTTGAGGACGCCCGCCTGGCCGCGGAACGTCAGCTTGAAGCCGATGGCGATGGTCGAAGATGCGCTGAAAGCCTGTCCAATTTCCAAGACGAGTTCATTGGGGTTATCTACGACTTTGCCGTCACCCATCTTTACCGAGCCGAAAACCCGTCATCCGCGGAGCGAATGGCGGTAGTCGCGACGGGTGGATATGGTCGCGGGCTGCTGGCACCCTATTCCGACATCGATCTGTTGTTCCTGCTGCCCTACAAGCAGACTGCGTGGGGGGAGAGTGTCGTTGAGTACATGCTCTATCTGCTCTGGGATCTGGGCTTCAAGGTTGGCCACGCAACGCGCACGGTGGCGCAGTCCGTCAAATATGCGCAAGAAGACATGGTCATCCGCACCTCGCTGCTCGATGCGCGCCTCATCCTCGGCGATGAGGAGTTGTTCGCGGAACTTCAATCCCGATTGCGCAAGGACGTTATGTCTGGTTCCAGCCGTGAATTTCTCGCCGCCAAACTGGCTGAGCGCGATGCCCGGCATGTGCGTTCGGGCGCTTCGCGCTACCTGGTCGAACCCAACGTCAAGGACGGAAAGGGTGGTTTGCGCGACCTGCATACCCTGCACTGGGTTGCGTCATACATTTATCCCGGAAAAGCGGTTGAGGAATTTGTGGAGGATGGCGTCTTTTCGCAGGAGGAGTACCAGACGTTTCAGCGCAGCGAGGATTTTTTGCTGGCGGTTCGCTGCCACCTGCATTTCCTGACCGGCCGCGCCGACGAACGCCTTTCATTCGATGTCCAAATGCCGATGGCCGAAAAACTTGGGTACCGGGAACAAAAAGGCATGCGTTCGGTTGAGCGTTTCATGAAGCACTATTTCCTCGTTGCCAAGGACGTCGGAGATCTTACCCGCATCGTCTGTTCGGCGCTCGAGGTGCAGCAGCTCACGACCGCGCCCGCTTTGAAAAACCTGCTCGCGCCAACCACGTGGCGAAAGCGCGCGCATTTGAGGAAGACTTCCGATTTCAAAATCGACAATGGCCGCATCAACGTGGCCCATGACAAAGTTTTCTCACAGGACCCGGTGAACCTGATCCGTCTGTTCTGGCTCGGCGAAAAGTACAATGTAATGTTTCACCCGAACGCGTTCCGTCTGGTACGCGCCTCGCTCAAGCTTGTTGACAAGAAGCTTCGGGCCGACCCGGAAGCGAACAAGCTGTTCCTCAAGCTGCTGACGAGCCCGTCCAATCCGGAAAACGCGTTGCGCCGCATGAACGAAACCGGCGTTCTGGGAAGATTTGTGCCCGCCTTCGGCAGGGTCGTGTCGATGATGCAGTTCAACATGTACCATCACTTTACGGTTGATGAGCATCTGGTGCGCTCGATTGGTATTCTGTCCGATATTGAGCATGGGCGGTGTGCCGACGATCTTCCCGTTGCCACGGAAATTCTCCCCACGCTTGAAAGCCGCAATGCGCTTTATGTCGCCGCGTTCCTGCACGATATCGCCAAGGGACGCGAAGAGGATCATTCGATTGCCGGGGCTCGCCTTGCCAGAAAAATTTGCCCCAGGCTCGGTCTGAGCCCCGCCGAAACCGAAACCGTCTCATGGCTCGTCGAGCATCATCTCGATATGAGCCTGTTTGCGCAGAGCCGCGATCTGAATGATCCCAAGACCATCCGCGACTTCGCCGAAATCGTGCAGAGCCCGGAGCGACTGAAGCTCCTGTTAATCCTGACGGCGGCAGACATTCGTGCCGTTGGCCCGGGCGTTTGGAACGGGTGGAAGGGACAACTTCTGCGCACTCTCTACTATGAAACCCGCTCGATACTGGTTGGTTCTCACGATGACCTCAGCCGGCACGAAAAAGTGGATCAAGCCATCGAAGATGTGCGAGCCGCCTCATCCGAACTCGGCGAGATTGAGATTGAGCGATTTGCGGCAATGCAAACAGCGGACTACTGGCAGAGGACGTCAACTGACCAGCAGGTGCGTCACGTGAGAATGATTGCTGCGGCCCAAGCGGAAGGTCAAGAGTTTGCAGCCGACGTGGCCGCTCACACATTTGAAGACGTAACTGAGCTCAGCGTTTATTCTCACGTGAGAACGCGTCTGGTGGCGATCATAGCAGGCGCCTGCACAAGCGCCGGCGCCAATATCGTCGGCGCACAGATTTCGACCACTCGTGAGGGACATGCGCTCGATACCTTCCAGTTGCAGCGCGATTTCGACCTTTCGGATGACGAGCAGCGGCGCGGCAGGCGGATCGTGTCGAACGTTCAGGATGTGCTTGAGGGAGAGCTCAAGCTTGCCGATCTGATGACAGGAAGACCAAGGCCGAAAGACAGCCTGAAAGTTTTCTCCGTCGAGGACCAGGTGATGATCGACAACTCGCTTTCTGAAGAACTTACGGTGATCGAGGTCAATTGCCTCGACCGGCCGGGCCTGCTTTTTGATCTGACCTGCGAGATCGCAGATCTTAAGCTTGATATTGCATCGGCTCACATCGCTACATTCGGGGAAAAGGCAGTCGATGTATTCTATGTCACTGACCTGACCGGCAAAAAAATCACCAACAAGCCTCAGCAAACGGCCATCCGCCACAGATTGTTGGGCGTTCTTTCGCAGGCGGCGCTGGCCGACGCCTAGAACCCATCTCCCAGTCCGTCTTCAGAGCGTATGCTTGCTCTCGGCTCGCCTGTCCTCTACTTCAGTCGTCCATGACACTGTACCGATCGTTTGCGACCGTCGGCGGCATGACCATGATCAGCCGTGTTCTCGGATTCGTGCGCGATATGCTGATCGCGCTCGTCCTTGGTACCGGGCCGGTTGCGGACGCTTTCTTCATCGCCTTCCGGTTTCCCAACATGTTCCGGCGGCTGTTTGCCGAAGGTGCATTCAATGCCGCATTCGTTCCGCTGTTTGCCAGACGTCTGGAAGGAGAGGGGCGCGAAGAGGCGCGCAAGTTTGCGCAAGAGGCACTGTCTGCACTCACCGCTGTTCTTCTTGTACTGACTGCCTTTGCCGAGATCACAATGCCGGGCTTGATGTATGGCATCGCGCCTGGATTCGCCGCCTCGCCGGACAAGTTCGATCTTGCCGTCCAACTTACGCGGATCGCATTTCCCTACCTGCTCTGCGTGTCACTGGTGGCGCTGTTTTCAGGAATGCTCAATGCCATTGGCAAGTTCGCGTTGGCGGCATTCGCGCCAGTGCTGCTGAACATCGTCTTCATCATTGTGCTTGGTGGCCTCGCCCTTGCCGGAACGCGGGGGACACCTGACGCGGGCGTTGCGCTCGCATGGGCCGTCTTCGTTGGTGGGTTCGCCCAGCTCGGGGCGCTCTTGCTCGGCGCGCGCAGCGCCGGGCTGGGCCTGAAACTGCAGCGTCCCAGATATACTGATGGCGTGAGGCGCCTGGTGCGGCTCGGCATTCCAGGTGTTTTTGCTGGCGGCATTACCCAAGTGAACATTCTGATCGGGGGGATTATCGCCTCACTTCAGGATTCAGCCGTATCGTGGCTCTACTATGCCGACCGGATCTATCAGCTGCCATTGGGTGTCATCGGAATAGCCGTCGGTGTCGTTCTTCTTCCTGATCTGTCGCGCAAGCTGCGCGCGGGCAACTACTCCGAGGCTATTGAGAGCAAAAACCGGTCACTTGAATTCTCCTTGTTCTTCACGCTTCCGGCGGCCGCAGCACTTGTTGCGGTTCCTGAACCCATCATCCAGGTTCTGTTTGAGCGTGGAGCGTTTGGCGCCGCAGACACGATGGCGACGGCAACGGCTCTGGCTGCCTTCGCCGTCGGCCTGCCGGCCTTCGTCGCGATCAAGGTATTCTCTCCCGCCTTCTTTGCTCGCGAAGATACCAAGACGCCGATGATATATGCGGCAATTTCCGTGGCCGTAAATGTGGTGTGCTCTCTCGCACTTTTTTACACGATCGGCCATGTAGGCATTGCGATCGCAACAAGTCTGGCCGGGTGGGTCAATACTGGTCTGCTCGCCGGCACGCTGCTCAAGCGCGGGGATTTTGTGTTTGATGCGCAATTCAAGCGCCGCATCGGTCCGCTGTGCCTTGCAAGTGTGATTATGGGTGCAGCCATCTGGGTGCTTGCGCTTCTACTGGCGCCCTATTTTGCGCCTGGGCAAGGCGTGGCCTTGCAGGTCGGAGCGCTCGGCGTGCTTGTGGTGAGCGGACTTGTTATCTATCTCGCCCTGGCCCATCTGATGGGCGGGGCGGACGTGCGCGCGCTCCTGAAACGGATTTTTCGCCGCTAGGCGGGACACACCCGTCAAGCCTTGCGCGGACACGCCGACCGCGCCATAAGGCGGAACCCGACAGTCAAACCCTACGAGTTGTTCATGAGTGCAAACAGGCCTCGCGTTTTTTCCGGCGTTCAGCCGACCGGAAATCTGCATCTTGGAAATTATCTCGGCGCCATCACAAAATTTGTGGCGTTGCAGGAAAACCACGACTGCCTCTATTGCGTGGTTGATTTGCACGCCATCACTGTGTGGCAAGACCCTAAAGAGCTTGAACACAACATTCGCGAGGTGACAGCCGCATTTATCGCTGCCGGCATCGACCCCGAGGCACACATCATATTCAACCAGAGCCGGGTCTCGGGCCATGCGGAACTGGCATGGATTTTCAACTGCGTTTCCCGCATGGGTTGGCTCAATCGCATGACGCAGTTCAAGGAGAAGGCGGGTAAGCACCGCGAGAATGCCTCTGTTGGGCTGTTTGCCTATCCGAACCTGATGGCCGCTGACATCCTGCTTTACCGCGCGACGCATGTGCCCGTCGGTGACGATCAGAAGCAGCATCTGGAATTGTCGCGGGACATTGCGCAGAAATTCAACAGCGACTTCGCGGAATCAATTGCCGCTCATGGCTTCGGCGAAACGTTTTTCCCTCTGCCCGAACCGCTGATTGCCGGACCGGCTACCCGGGTTATGAGCCTGCGCGATGGTACGGCAAAAATGAGCAAGTCGGATCCGTCGGATATGACGCGCATCAATATGATGGACGACGCTGATACGATCGCCCAGAAATTCCGCAAAGCACGGACTGATCCGGAGCCCTTGCCATCAGAAGAGATCGGCCTTGAGGGTCGACCTGAAGCGGAGAATCTTGTCGGCATCTACGCCGCGCTGGCGGCCAAGAGCAAGGCCGAAACACTCACTGAATTCGGCGGTGGGCAATTCTCCGCCTTCAAGCAGGCACTTACCGAGGTTGCAGTAGAAACGCTCGGTCCAATCGGTGCGGAAACAAAGCGGTTGATGGACGATCCATCCCACATTGATTCAATATTGTCCGATGGCGCGGTTCGAGCGCATGCCATTGCGGATCCCATCATGCGCGAAACCAAACAGACAATCGGTCTTTTGACAGACTAGATGCGCTGATAGGGATTGCTTTTGGTCGGTCTAAGATGTTTCTCAACCAGATCAGGTATTTGGGGCCGGAATTGCCTTGGTGTTATGACAGTCAGTTGTCAAATTGCTCGCAAAAGGGGATGCTGTCAGGCGTAATAGCGAATCGGGGCTGTTTTTAACTCGTCTTTCAATTCACATCTGACCACCCCAGCCGTTTTCATCGAGAGGTCGTATTTCCATGCCCGCAAGAAGAAAGCGCCAAAGCTTCGAAAAAGGCCACCGCCGCAAGTTTCTCGTGGTCGTGGACGAAACGCCGGAATGTGAGCGTGCGCTTGCGTTTGCTGCTGGTCGTTCCGAGCATACAGGTGGAGGCTTGGCATTGCTCTATGTTGTCGAACCCGGCGACTTTCAGCATTGGCTCGGAGTTGAGGAGATTGCAAGAGAAGAGGGAATGAGCAAGGCGAAGGCCGTCTTCCGCCTCTTTGGCCGCAAACTGAAAGCACTCGGTTTTGACAAGATCGAGCCCGAAGAAATCATTCGCGAAGGTAATAAGGCTGAGGAAATCGTCAACGTCATCAGTGAGGATACCGACATCGCCATACTCGTTCTTGGCGCATCGAAGGATCCTGCGGGCCCCGGTCCGCTTGTGTCGTCACTGGCAGCAGGCAAATATCTGGGTGAGTTTGCGATTCCCATAACCATCGTGCCGGGGACCTTGACGGATGAAGAGATTCAGGCTTTGGCGTAGAGCGCCCGCACTGGAGGGCTTTTTCAAGTCACCATCTTGTGCCCTTGTATTTTCGCACCGGACCTATAGTCTTATATAGAATTATTCTAATCTGGACCGTTGATGCGGCCAGAAACTGAAGGGAACAACGACCATGTTCATTCAGACAGAAGCCACGCCGAATCCGGCAACGCTGAAATTCCTTCCCGGAAAACCGGTTCTGGGTTCAGGAACCGTTGAGTATCTCGACGAGGACGAAGCGGCTCATTCTCCGCTCGCGTCCAGGCTGTTTGGAATTGATGGTGTCAAGGGCGTCTTTTTTGGATCCGACTTTATTTCCGTGACGAAAGAGGACGGCGAGTGGCAGCATCTCAAGCCCGCGATTCTCGGCGCGATCATGGAGCATTTCATGTCCGGTGCGGCAATCGTTGTGGGCGATCGCGCGGCGAGTGAGGCGAACACTGCGGAAGAATTCTTCGAACCGGAAGACAAGGCGACGGTAGATACAATCAAGGAGTTGCTTGAAACCCGTGTCCGACCGGCCGTTGCTCAAGACGGCGGCGACATCGCCTTCCAGGGGTTTCGCGAAGGGATCGTCTACCTTTCGTTGCGCGGAGCTTGCGCGGGCTGCCCAAGTTCAACGGCGACCCTGCAGCATGGCATTGAGAATCTCCTGAAACATTTCGTTCCGGAAGTTCAGGGCGTGCGCCCGGTTTGAGGCTCTGCTAGTCTGAACGCAGCGGCACAGACTGAATCAACCAACACATTGGGGAGTCGCGATGAACGATCGCATATCCGATGGTGCGCTTGATCGGATCTTTCATGACGCGCGCACTCATTTTTCGTGGTCTGAGAAAGACGTGCCGGACGCTGTTCTGCGGGAACTGGTAGACATCACCAAGATGGGACCGACAAGCGCAAACTCTTCACCGGCCCGCTTCGTTTTTGTGAGATCCAAGGAAGCCAAGGCGCGCCTCGAACCGCATCTGGCGGAAGGCAATCGGGTCAAGACCATGAGCGCACCGGTTTGCGCCATCATTGCCCACGACACCAACTTTCATCATCATCTTCCAAAACTGTTTCCGCACACAGACGCAAGAAGCTGGTTTGAAGGCAACGATGAACATATTGCCACGACTGCATTTCGAAATGGCACGCTTCAGGGAGCCTATTTCATTATTGCGGCGCGGGCGCTCGGCATCGATACGGGCCCCATGTCCGGTTTTGACAATGCAGGCGTTGATGCAGAGTTTTTCCCCGAAGGCCACATCAAATCGAATTTCCTGTGCAGCCTCGGTTATGGTGAACCGTCGGCGCTTTTCCCGCGTTCGCCAAGATTCGAATTCGACGAGATCGCTAAGATCCTCTAGGCCGGGGGACATTGCGGAAAAGGCCAACCTCGAAATGAATGTTCTGGCGCTCGATACAACGCTTGGCGCCTGTTCCGCCGCCATCGCGCGCGGCGATCCGCAAGCGCCCGAAGTCACAGGCGTCTATGAGCTGCGTGACCGCGCGCACGCCGAATCCATCGTGCCGATGATCGAAAGCGTGCTTGCGAACGCATCACTTGGTTATGACGAACTCGACGCAATCGCCGTCACGACGGGCCCTGGATCGTTCACCGGGGTTCGCGTCGGTGTCTCAGTGGCGCGAGGGCTCGCGCTTGCGACGGGATTGCCGCTCATCAGTGTCACAAGCCTGGAAGTGATGGCACGTATGGCCCTTGATACGCTGGAACAAACACCTGACGCTTTGGGGGTCGCTGTCGATGCCCGGAGGGGAGAAGTCTATATTGGGATCTATGACGGGGTGGGTGGTGTCCTATCGGAGCCTAAGGCGCTGACCCCGGAGCAGGCTCATGCCCTGTTGCCGGGCGGGGGTCGAATTGTGCTTGCAGGAGGCGGCGCTGATCTGGTGCGAGAAGTGGCCGGGAAGAGGAGAATTTTCAACACCATTCTGCCGGAACTTCAGCCCGATGCGCACATGCTTGTTCGGATTGCGATGACGCGCGCCCCGACACAAGGACCGGTCCATCCACTCTATTTGCGGCCACCAGACGCCAAGCCACAGACAGGAAAAGCGCTTTCCCGGCAAAGCTAAATGGCGGACATGTTGCTTGCAGCCCACGTTGGTCGGTGGACGCACCGCGGCGCTTACGCCTATAACGGCGCTGACAAGAGCCAACAGACGGTTAGCGAATGCCAAGACGCGATATTCCAGAAAGCCGCCTCGAACGCCTCTGCCGGGAAAAAGGGATGCGGATGACCGGCCAGCGTCGGGTGATCGCGCGAATTCTGTCCGAAGCACAAGATCATCCTGACGTCGAGGGCGTGCATAGGCGCGCCAGTGCCGTCGACGACAATATTTCACTATCAACCGTTTACCGGACGGTGCGACTGTTTGAGGAAGCCGGAATTCTTGAACGCCATGAGTTTGGCGACGGTCGTGCCCGCTATGAGCAAACCGCTGCAGAGCACCATGACCATCTGATCGACATGCGAACGGGAAAGGTCATCGAGTTCCAAAACGAGCAAGTCGAAAAACTGCAGGAGGCGATAGCTCGCGATCTCGGCTATAAACTCGTTGATCACCGGCTGGAACTGTATGGCATTCCCCTTGAGGACAAGGACAAGTAAGCCGGTACCGTCTTTGGACCGGCTGTTTGTCACTGACACCCATGCGAGACCTGCGCGCCTTTCTCATCCTAGTCGGGTTCTTTGTGTTCACCGTTCCATTGATGCTGGTGCAGCTGATCTTGCGCCAAGTCAGTACTGTCTGGGCGCGACGTTTTCCTCACTGGTATCATCACCAGGTCTGCCGCCTGCTTGGTGTCGAGATTCATCAGCATGGTAGAATCGCCGAAGACCGATCTGTGCTCCTCATCGCCAATCATATCTCCTGGCTCGACATTTCGGTGTTGAGTGCGGTTGGGTCTGTCTCATTCGTCGCCAAGTCTGAAGTGGGCACCTGGCCGTTCATCAGCTGGCTGGCCAGGCTTCAGGGCACAATTTTCGTGAATCGCGAGCAACGCCTCAATACGCATAATTCCGCAAACGAAATAATGTCCCGGCTGCGCGAGGGTGATCACGTCGTTATTTTTGCGGAAGGGACCAGTTCGGATGGCAATCGTGTCTTGCCTTTCAAGACTTCGCTGTTCGCAGCGGCCAAGCCTCGCGGGAATGGCGCGCAGGCGCATGAGGACAGCATCTATGTGCAGACGATCGCGATCGCCTACACCCGGCAGCAGGGCCTGCCACTTGGTCGTCGCGGCCGGCCAATCGTCGCCTGGTATGGGGACATGGAAATTGCCAGCCATGCATGGGGATTGCTGAAGCGCGGTCCGCTTGATGTTCACGTGCGTATTGGCGAGCCGGTAAAACTTGACAGTTTTGCTGATCGCAAGGCTCTCGCCGCATTTACTGAGAGTGAAATCCGTCGAGATGTGGCGAACATACTGCTGCCGCGCAAATCGGTCGCATCGGCGTGCGGAGATGATTCAGGATAAGAACAGTGCGAGATGGACGCGCGGGGCGTTCCCGGCTACAAGCCCGTGCACAAGACGCATTAGTCAATTGCAGCGGTGCCCAAGGGCGCGATTGCCGGGAATGCGAGTGGAATTGAAATGACCAAGGCGGGCAGACGGCATTTTATCAAGACGTTCGGTTGTCAGATGAACGTCTATGACTCCGAGCGCATGTCAGAGGCGCTTGGGGTTTCAGGATTCACGGCAGCCGATGAACCGGAATCCGCCGACCTGCTCATCTTGAATACCTGCCATATCCGCGAGAAAGCCGCGGAAAAAGTCTATTCCGAACTTGGTCGGTTGCGCCAGATAAAGGCTGCTCGCGAAAAGGACGGACATCGAACCACAATTGCCATTGCCGGGTGTGTTGCCCAGGCAGAAGGGCGCGAAATTCTCACCCGAGCGCCGGTGGTTGATCTTGTGGTTGGCCCGCAGAGTTATCATCGGCTGGGCGACCTCGTCCGCCAGGCCGAAGGAAGCGGTGGCGGGGTTGTTGACGTGGATTTTCCCGAGGACGACAAGTTCAAGCATCTGCCTGCACGCACGGCCTCTCGTCGCGCGCCTGCAGCATTTCTTACGGTGCAGGAGGGATGCGACAAATTCTGCACCTTCTGCGTTGTTCCTTATACGCGCGGCGTTGAATACTCCCGTCCGGTGCGCGAGATCGTCGAAGAAGCCGAACGTCTGGCAGCGGCCGGCGTGTGCGAATTGACGCTGTTGGGCCAGAACGTGAATGCTTACCACGGGCAGAGTGAAGACGGCGCATCTTGGTCGCTTGCACGCCTGTTGGTGCGGCTAGCTGAAATTCCTGCGATTGAACGGCTGCGCTACACGACCAGCCACCCGCGCGACATGAGCGATGACCTGATTGCAGTCCACGGTAGCCAAAACAAAGTTATGCCTTATCTGCATTTGCCGTTCCAGGCGGGATCTAACCGGATCCTCGGCGCTATGAACCGCAAACATACCCGCGAGGAATATCTCGATCTCGTAAGGCGCATTCGTGAAGCGCGGCCCGATATGGCGCTTTCCACGGATATTATTGTCGGGTTTCCGGGTGAAACGGATGCGGATTTCGAGCAAACCCTTCAGCTTGTCGATGAGGTCAATTTCGCCCAGGCCTATTCTTTCAAATTCTCCGCCCGTCCCGGGACGCCGGCTGAAACGATGGATGATCAGGTGCCTGATGAAATCAAAAGCGTACGTTTGCAGGAGTTACAGGCAATGCTGTCAGCGCAGCAGACAGCATTCAATGCCTCATGTGTAGGGCGTCGTTTTGATGTTCTTTTTGAGCGCCATGGTCGCAGGCCCGGCCAGCTTGTCGGTCGCTCGCCCTATCTGCAGGCCGTTCATGCCGATGGCGCCGATGAACTCATGGGACGCATGATCGAGGTTGAAATTTTGCGCGCGGGACCCAATAGTCTTGAAGCTGACATATTGAGCGTTGCAGATTCGAGCCAATTGGTAATGGCTGCCGTCTAACGAGCCAATGGCGAGAGAGTGTCGGAGACGCTGCGCGCAGATGCTTCGCAAGAAACGAAGTGTAACGCAAACGAGCACAGATAAGACAACTTGACCACCCAGGACACTTTGACTTCAGAGCATCAGCTGGTCGTCCCTTTCGACGATAACAGGCTGGTTGCGGAACTGTTTGGCGAGTACGACGCGAATCTGGCGGTTCTTGAAGATCGTCTTGAAATTGAGATAGTGGCGCACGGTAACGTCGTTACTCTTCGCGGCGTCGCAAGCTCCTGTGATATTGCCAAACGGGTTCTTGAAGACCTTTACGGTCGTCTTGCGGAGGGCCAGAGCATCGGGTCGGGCGATATTGACGGTGCCATCCGCCACGTTCGAGCAGAACCAGAAGGCTCAAAGGCAAAAGGCGATTTGAACAGCGGGGGCATTAAGCAAATCCGCACCCGGAAGCGGGTGATCACTGCGCGCACACCGGCGCAAAGCACCTATCTTGAGGCGATGTCGAAGCACGACCTGGTGTTTGCCACGGGTCCCGCAGGAACGGGCAAGACATATCTGGCGGTCGCCTATGCTGCTGCGATGCTTGAACGCGGCGAGGTGGAGCGGCTTATCCTGTCACGCCCCGCAATCGAGGCTGGAGAGCGGCTCGGCTTTCTTCCCGGCGATATGCGCGAGAAAGTCGATCCATATCTGCGCCCGCTTTACGATGCGCTCTACGATGTGCTCGCTCCCGGCAAGGTCGAGCGAGGTCTTGAAACCGGGGTCATTGAAATAGCGCCGCTTGCTTTCATGCGCGGTCGCACGCTTGCGAACGCCGCGATCATTCTCGATGAAGCACAGAATTGCACAGCAATTCAGATGAAGATGTTCCTGACCCGCATAGGCGAAGGATCAAAAATGGTTGTAACAGGCGATCCGACCCAGGTTGATCTGCCCTCGGGCCAGCATTCCGGACTGACAGAAGCGATCGGCTTGCTCGGAGACGTTAAAGAGATTTCGCGTATCGCCTTCAACCAAACCGATGTTGTGCGCCGCGAGCTCGTAGCCAAAATCGTTGCGGCGTACGAGAAGGGCATGTGAAGGCCAATGGGCATCTCCGAGTCTGGCCGAAATGCGCGGCTTGATTGCAGGACGTCCTCGGCACGTCGCCTGACCGTCGAGGTTGTGCGGCGCTGTGCCCGATGGGAGGGCCGGATTACAGATAATGTGATTGTTGGTGCCGCTGAAGCGGCATTTGCCGCCGGAGGCCGCATTGCAGGGCCTGCCGAACTTTCACTGTTGCTAAGCGATGACGCCGAAATCAAGCGGCTTAATGAGACGTGGCGGGGCAAGGACGAACCGACCAACGTGCTTTCGTTTCCCTTGAACGGTGCGCCGCCCGTGGACGGCTCGCAACCGCTCGGCGATGTGGCGATTGCATATGAGACCGTTGCAGGGGAAGCGCAAGGGCGCGGTATCTCTGTTGGACAACATACTGTCCATATGGTCGTTCACGGTGTCTTGCATCTGATAGGCTATGATCACATGAGTGATGAGGATGCACAGAGTATGGAAGCCCTCGAAGTTCAGGTTCTAGCCGACCTTGGATTGCCCGATCCCTACGCCTCGGAAATCGTGACAACTGGTAACCCGCGGTGAGTGAGACCCCCATCAGAGATGAGTCCGATCGCCTGCGCGAGAGCTCGGCACAGGATGCGAACGCCGAATCAAAGCCAGGCTGGCTGGCCAGGCTGTTGGCTCGCGTTGGCATCTCTGGAGAACCAGAGGATGCGCGCGAAATTATCGAAGAGGCACTTGAAAACGAAGAGATCACCGCTCAGAGTTTTTCTCCTCAGGAGCGGTTGATGCTCGGCAACCTGTTGCGCTTTGGCGAATTGCGGGTTGAGGATGTCATTGTGCCGCGAGCCGATATCACCGCGATCGAGAACAACGCGACTTTGGCGGAACTTCTGCAGGTCTTTCAGGATGCCGGCCATTCGCGCATTCCTGTCTACGAAGGCACTCTCGACGACCCGCGCGGCATGATCCATATCAAGGATTTGATGGCGTGGATCACAGCCCAGGCAACCAGTGGTGGCAAATCTGCCGCCTCAAAGGCCAATAACGGCAAGAAACCTTCACGGAGCAAGCAGCAGGTGCTTCACCTTGGGAAGGTCGATCTTTCCTGCTCGGTCGCCGATGCCCACATACGCCGGGAGGTGCTGTTTGTGCCGCCTTCCATGTCGGGCCTCGATCTCCTGCTCAGAATGCAGACCACGCGGATCCATCTGGCCCTTGTGGTCGACGAATATGGCGGGACTGACGGGCTTGTCTCGATCGAGGACCTGGTTGAGGAGATCGTCGGAGAGATTGAAGATGAGCATGATCAAAGCGACATACCACTCATCGTTGAAGATGAGGGTACAGTCCTGATCGCTGATGCACGTGCGCAGATTGAGGAGCTGGAAGAGCGGCTCGGCACGATGCTTCTTTCACCAGAGCGCGAGGAGGATATCGACACCTTGGGCGGTCTGGTTTTTGTTCTTGCCGGTCGTGTGCCGGTGCGTGGTGAACTGGTGCGCCACGAAAGCGGTTTGGAGTTCGAAGTATTGGACGCGGACGCGCGACGTATCAAGAAGCTGAAAATTCACCGCAGTCGCGCCGCCGACAAAGCGTAAGTCCTGCGGGCACATGCAGCGCCTTATTCTCATTCTCAGCAGCCAGAAAGGCTGGCGGCGATGGATAATTGCCGTTCTCGCCGGGGCTCTCTCTGTGCTGGCTATGGCACCGCTGCATTTGTGGCCTGTGCTGTTTCTGACATTCCCTGTTCTGGTCTGGCAACTCGATGGTTGTTACCTGGACACTGACGGGCGCCCGAACATTTCGCGGGCTTCGCTGCGTGCGGGTGCCGCGGTGGGCTGGGCTTTCGGTTTCGGTTTTTTTCTCGCCGGTCTCTATTGGATAGGCTTTGCCTTTCTGGTGGAAGCTGAGGTGTTCGCCTGGCTTTTGCCGCTTGCCGTTACGCTGATGCCAGCCGGTTTGGCCATTTTTTTCGCGATTGCTGTCATGATGGCCGGAGCATTGTGGCGGCCGGGCCCCGCAAGGCTTGTCGCGTTGGCGGTCGCGCTCACCATGACGGAGTGGTTGCGTGGGAATATTCTGACTGGTTTTCCGTGGAACGTTCTGGGTTACTCGCTTACCGGTTCCGACGCGATGATGCAGTGGGCGTCCGTCTTCGGCGTCTATGGCCTCACGCTCTTTGCCGTTCTGATTTTTTGTGCCCCTGCAGCGGTGTGGACGCCGGGCCTCCGTCCCGCGCGGTTGACGATGCGGAGGTGCGCATACCCGGCTGTCATGGCGCTTGTTTTGGGCTCCGCGATAGCTTGGGGCCACTGGCGTCTAACTTCAGCGAATGTGGAGTTCGTTGACGGTGTCCAGTTGCGAATTGTTCAGCCGAACATCCCGCAAATTGAAAAGTGGCAACCGGAGAACCGCGCTGCGATCTTCGAGCGATATATGACTGTTTCCCGAAGAGGCGCGCCACGCGAACAAATCGAGGGTGTCACTCATCTCATCTGGCCAGAGTCAGCTTTGCCGTTTCTGCTGGAGGATACGCCGGATGCTCTGAATGCCATTTCGGCAATGATGCCGGACGAGGCGATCCTCATTACCGGTGCGGCCCGGGCGCAACGGGATGGGGATACACGATCGGTCGACCAAAACAGGCTTCGCATTTTCAACAGCCTGTTCGTGATGGACGATGATGCAAACTTGCTGTCGTATTACGACAAAGCTCATCTTGTTCCGTTCGGCGAATATCTTCCCTTTCAGGAAACTCTTGAGTCGATCGGGCTCGAGCAACTGACCAGAGTGCGTGGTGGATTTACGAGCGGCAGCGGACCACGTCTGACTTCTGCGCCGAATGTTCCGCCGTTCATTGCACTGATTTGCTATGAGATCATTTTTCCCGATGCAATCCGCGACGGCGAGGAAGAGCCTGGGTGGATGCTAAATGTGACCAATGATGCGTGGTTCGGGGATAGCGCAGGTCCCTATCAGCACTTCCACCAGGCCCGCGTCCGCGCTGTCGAGCAGGGGCTGCCGTTGGTGCGTGCCGCAAATACGGGCATCTCTGCGGTAACTGACCCGTTCGGTCGCGTCATTGCACGATTGCCACGCAACACTGCTGACGTTATCGACAGCGGACTTCCACATGCGGCATCAAGCACTATTTTCTTGAGGTTTGGCCCTATTGTACTCATATTTCTACTGTTAGTTGCAGTGGTAATGTGGGGAGCGCTGGCTCATTATCAGTATATGGATCATGATTGATGCTGTTTGTGCATACGGTATCTGTGGTTCATATTAGGTACAGCACTAACCATCGTTTTTGTCGATAAGACTTGTATGATTCACTGATAGTTCTTGACGCGTACAAATACAAAACATAGAACAATCGCGGCACAACCGGCCAGATTGTGACAGTTTTGTGATTCGGAATCTGGCGACCTACTGAGATTTTTTCATGCAAGATGGCGAGACGGCTACCGTGTCCAACAGGGCTCCGAGTGTTAAGGCAAAGGGGCCCAATCCCGTTGACGTTCATGTCGGCAGTCGCGTCAGATTACGCCGGATGCTTGTAGGGCTGAGCCAGGAGAAACTTGGCGACAGCATGGGACTCACTTTCCAGCAAATCCAGAAATACGAAAAAGGTGTTAATCGCATTGGCGCGAGCCGCTTGTTCAAGCTTTCTCAGGTGCTTGATGTTCCGGTACAGTTTTTCTTCGATGGCATGCCAGCCTCGGAGGACAGTAGCGTCGCGGGCGTAGCGAACAGGGATACCGAAGCGTTCCTGTTCGAGTTTCTCAATACGCGTGATGGCCTGGAACTCAACCGCGCGTTTATTAAGGTCAGCGATCCGGAAGTCCGCAGATCGGTTATCGATCTGGTGCGCTCACTGGGCCGCGGAAAAAAAAGCCGAAAATCCTGACATTTTAACGCGTGCTTGACACAGCCCCGCATTGGTTGCGAGAAAGCCACGCTTTCAAACAACCAAATGAGCTGATTCAGGGGGGCGTGTGACCCACAAAAATTATTTGTTCACAAGCGAGTCTGTTTCTGAGGGGCATCCGGACAAAATCTGTGATCGCATCTCGGACTCAATTGTTGATCTCTATCTGCAAGCCGAGCCGCAATCACGTGTTGCCGTAGAGACCCTTGCGACAACCAATTTGATCGTCCTCGCCGGCGAGACGCGGGGACCGGGGAGTGTCACTCCGGAAGCTATGGAGGAGGCAGCGCGGCGCTGCGTGCGCGAGATCGGCTATGAGCAAGATGGGTTCCATTGGCAGAACGCCGAAGTTCAGTGCCGCGTGCATGGCCAGTCGGTGGATATTGCGCAAGGTGTCGATTCAGCAGACGACAAGGATGAGGGAGCGGGAGACCAGGGCCTCATGTTCGGGTATGCGTGCAGCGAGACCGAACCATTGATGCCTGCACCCATCTACTACTCCCACCGCATCCTTCAGGAGATGGCCAAGGCCAGGCATGCTGGTTCAACGCCGGAACTGGGACCGGACTCCAAGAGTCAGATTACTTTGCAGTATGAAGACGGCAAACCGGTTCGGGCGGCCTCGGTGGTGGTATCGACTCAGCACAAGGAAGATGTTGCACCGGAACGCGTTCGCGAGATCGTGCGTGGTTTCGTTGAGGAGATATTGCCTGAGGGCTGGATGTGTCCAGAGGACGAGTTCTACGTCAATCCGACCGGACGGTTCGTTATTGGCGGTCCGGATAGCGACACGGGGCTCACGGGGCGAAAGATCGTCGTTGATACCTATGGCGGTGCTGCACCTCACGGTGGCGGTGCGTTTTCTGGCAAGGATCCCACGAAAGTTGACCGATCAGCTGCCTACGCGGCGCGATACGTGGCGAAAAATGTCGTGGCGGCAGGCCTTGCGGACAAATGCACTCTGCAGGTCGCTTATGCCATCGGCGTGTCCAAACCGCTTTCGATATACGTCGACCTACACGGTACCGGCAAAATCGACGAACAAAAATTGGAAGGCATATTGTCTGAGGTCGTCGATTTGAGCCCGCGTGGTATCAGAGAGCATCTTGCGCTGAGCCGACCGATTTACGAGCGGACTGCGGCATACGGTCATTTCGGACGTACACCGGACAATGATGGCGGTTTCAGTTGGGAAAGACTTGATCTGGTGGAGCCCATAAAGGCGGCAACAACCTGACAGGCCGTTTGGCTTGATCCAGGGTCGTTTGCCGTCGAAGCGACCTTTATCAGAAGCGATTGTGGCTAACGAATTCATGAAGCTGCGACCTTGGCAGATGAACGCACATCCATTCGCACTTTTGGACGGCGCAAAGGTCATCGCCTAAGCCCCAGAAAGCAACGTCTTGTCGATGAGGTGCTGCCGCGCCTTCGGCTGGATCTCGGTGCTCCCGCACCTCCCTCTCTCTTGGGCCTCTTTCCGCACACGGTTTCACACGTCTGGCTGGAAATCGGCTTCGGTGCCGGTGAGCATCTCGCCTGGCAGGCTGAAGCGAACCCTCAGGTTGGGCTGATCGGGTGTGAACCTTACGTCAACGGCGTGGCCGCACTGCTTGGCGCGCTTGAGGATCGCCAGCTCGCCAATGTCCGCGTTTGGGATGGTGACGCGAGGGAAGTGCTCGACTGGCTCGATGACGCATCCGTCGACCGCGTCTTCATCCTCCATCCTGATCCATGGCCAAAGCTACGCCACCACAAGCGCCGGCTGATTTCGCCCGAAACGCTTCATACGCTTGCCCGGGTCATGGCCCCCGGCGCCGAACTTAGAGTTGCAACTGATATTGGCGATTACGCGCGGAGCACTCTGGAAGCGGTTGAAGTGAGTGATGGCTTTCGATGGACAGCCGAGTGTGCGGACGATTGGCGGGCGCGCGCGCCGGATTGGCCGCAGACCCGATATGAAAAAAAAGCCCGCTCTGAAGGGCGCGAAGCGATCTACTTGTCATTCAGGCGCGTTTAACCCTTCGATACACAATTTCTCCCGATGTAGGAGAGTGCTTGCACCTCGCGGAAAGTCCCCTATATTAGCGCCATACTCATGGTTCGTAGGCGATCAGGAGTGGGCCCCCGGCCCGCTCTTTTTGTTTATGTGGCTTGTTGAAGCGGCATATGCTGCGGAGCCCGAATGTCCCATTCGTCGCAAGGTATGGATGAGCGATTTGTTCAGGAGACTGGGCCGGCGGCTGCGATTGTGGAATTGGTTCTGCCAATATTGGGAGAACTCGGGCTTGATCTGGTGCGTGTGAGGGTTACGGGTCAGGACGGCACGACCGTTCAGATCATGATTGAACGCCCGGAGGGAACTGTGACAGTTGAAGATTGTGCAGCAGTAAGCCGGCGCCTGTCACCGCTACTCGATGCTCACGACCCGATGCCGGGAGGATACAATCTTGAGGTGTCGTCGCCGGGGGTAAACAGACCGTTGGTGCGCCCGCGTGATTTCGAACTTTGGGCCGGACATCAGGCCAAGGTCGAATTGAAGGAACTGGTTGATGGCCGCCGCCGATTTAGAGGCGAAATCGAGGGGTTCGCGGAAGCAGAGTGCGAGTTGCGTCTCAAGGCGGTGCTTGAGGGATATGACGAACAACAGACCATCGGTCTGCCGCTCGAGATGATCGAGGATGTGCGACTGGTGACCGACGATGCAGCCTTGAAAAAGGCTCTTAAAAAGAAGCCGGCGCAATAGCCGCTGGTCAAATTTGAGGATTGGACGCGCAAACCCGCAGGGAAGGCGCGGATTGAATTGGAATAGTATCTGGAGGCTTTGAGATGACTCAGGCTGGCGTCAGTGCAAACAGGCTGGAACTTCTGCAGATCGCGGACTCGGTTGCGCGGGAAAAATCGATCGATCGAACGATCGTGATTGCCGCGATGGAGGATGCGATCCAGAAGGCAGCGAAGTCGCGCTACGGCTCGGAAAATGAAATTCGTGCAGAAATTGATCCCGATACGGGTGAGATTCAGCTCACCCGGTTGCTGGAAGTGGTTGAGAAAGTGACCATGGAGGCGACGCAGATTGACATCAAGGAAGCACGCCGCCGCAACAAGGCAGCCGAGCTTGGTGACTACATTGCTGAAGATTTGCCGCCGCTCGACTTCGGACGCGTTGCGGCCCAGAACGCAAAGCAGGTCATCGTTCAGAAAGTTCGTGAAGCGGAGCGCGAACGCCAGTTTGAAGAATTCAAGGATCGCGTCAGCGAGATCGTGAACGGCATCGTCAAGCGCGTTGAATATGGCAACATCATTGTCGATCTTGGGCGCGGTGAAGCAATCGTGCGGCGGGATGAATCTCTGCCGCGGGAAAACTTTCGTTACGGCGATCGTATCCGTGCCTACATCTATGACGTACGCCGTGAACAGCGGGGACCCCAGATTTTTCTCTCCCGCACCCATCCTGAATTCATGGCCAAACTTTTCTCGCAGGAAGTCCCTGAGATCTACGACGGCATAGTTGAAATAAAGTCGGTTGCCCGCGACCCCGGGAGCCGCGCCAAGATTGCTGTCCTTTCCAATGATTCTGCGATCGATCCTGTGGGTGCCTGCGTTGGCATGCGCGGCAGCCGCGTCCAGGCTGTTGTGAACGAATTGCAGGGTGAAAAGATCGACATCATCCAGTGGTCACCCGACGCGGCTCATTTCATCGTTAATGGGTTGGCTCCGGCTGAAGTCGTCAAGGTGGTTCTCGATGAGGAGGCGGAGCGCATCGAGGTGGTAGTTCCCGATGACCAGCTTTCACTAGCAATCGGGCGGCGCGGGCAGAATGTGCGACTTGCTTCACAGCTCACGGGCTGGGACATCGACATCCTTACCGAGGCAGAGGAATCGGAACGTCGTCAGGCGGAATTCGCCGAACGATCCAAGATGTTCATGGATACGTTGGACGTGGACGAAGTGATTGCACAGCTACTCACGTCGGAAGGATTTAGTTCAGTCGAAGAAGCGGCCTTTGTCGAGATCGCGGAGATTGCCAATATTGAAGGTTTTGATGAGGAAACCGCGCAGGAAATTCAAACCCGTGCCCGGGAGTATCTCGAGCGCCGAGAGAAGGAGCTCAATGACAAGCGGGTCGAGCTCGGGGTTGTTGATGAGCTGACGGAAATCCCGGGAATGACACTGGAAATGATGGTCGCTCTTGGCGAGAGCGAGGTAAAAACGGTTGACGACTTTGCAGGGTGTGCGACGGAGGACTTGATTGGCTGGCATGAAAAAGTCGATGGCGAGTCTGTTCGCCAGCCTGGATATCTCGACGGGTTCGGTCTCGCTCGCGCGGATGCTGAAAACATGATCATGAAGGCCCGCGTCAAGGCAGGATGGGTAACAGAAGAAGAATTGCAGGCTGACGCCGAGGGCAGTGAAGACGGGAATGCTGAGGCGGATGGCGGTTCGGAAGGCGCCGGCGAGACTGCCGAAACCGTCGCCGAGGCGCCTGAAGTGCCGGAAAAGCAAGAAACTGAAGAGCAAGCGGCTGCACCGACTACAGACGCATGATTCAGGCAGTGAATTGGAAGACAAAGGTTTCGCCACAATGGCAGAATGTGCAAAACGCGAGGGTCAAGAGCAGGAACGGCAGTGTGCCGTCACACGCATGCGCTGTGGCCCGGACCAACTGCTGCGTTTTGTCGCTGGCCCGGATGGGAGTGTGGTGCCCGACCTGAAGGCGCGTCTGCCTGGTCGGGGCGCGTGGTTAACCTGCTCGCGCGATGTCATTGACAAGGCGGTTGCAACGCGTGTTTTCAAGCGGGCATTAAGCGATTCCGTCGTCGTTTCGGATGAATTGCCGGAGAAGGTCGACGAGCTTCTGGTGCGAGACGCGTTGCAACGGTTGAGCTTGGCAAACAAGGCCGGGCTGGTCGTGTGCGGGTTTGACAAGATCGCCAAGGAACTAAGGTCCGGAAGTGTTACTCTGGTCCATGCGAGCGACGCTGCGGCTGATGGATGCCGCAAACTCGAAAAGCTCGCAGTCGCAGTCAAGGGCAATGAGCAGCCGGACATGGAAATGGGCCTGGCTCGCAATTTTAACGTTGAGCAATTGAGTTTGGCATTGGGCCGGCCAAATGTGGTACATGCAGCATTGAAACACGGCGCGCCTAGCCGGAAATTTCTGGAATCTGTTGCGCGCCTGGAAAGATTTCGCGCTGGCAGCACTGTGGAAGTCGCTGCGTAGCAGCCGAAACGTGGAAGTAGAATGAGCGAAACAAAAGAGACCGAAGACAAGACCATTCGTGGTTCGCGGACAATGACGCTGAACCTCAAGCGGACAGTGGATGCCGGCCATGTGCGGCAGAATTTCAGCCATGGCCGCTCGAAATCGGTACTGGTTGAAAAGAAAAAGAAGCGCACAATCACGACCGGCCGCGACAAGGGTGATGCGGATGCTGCTGCACCGGAAGAAGCGCTGCCAGCAGCTCCAGAGGCGGCAAAGCCGCAAGCTCAGGGCGACGGTATCCGCCAGCTATCCGCAGAGGAGCAAGATGCGCGCGTTCGGGCTTTAAGCGAAGCCAAGACACGCGATGCGGAGGAGAAAGAGCAGCGCGCTCGCGAGGAAGCCGAGCGAAAGGCTCAAGAAGCAATCCGCAAGGAAGAAGCTGCCAAGGCGCCCAAGCCTCAGGAAGCCAAGACCGATGTCGCCGCGGAGGCGAAGGCCGAGACCCTGCGAAAGTCTGAGGAAACCGGTACGCGCCGTCGTCCCGAGACAAGCGAAGCGGTGAAACAAAAAGAACGTGAGGAGATCCGTTCGAAGAAGGCCCGCGAAGAAACACGTACGCCAAAGCGTCGCGGCGACTCTCAGCGTGTGCGGGGCAAACTCACGATTACCAACGCGCTTGACGATGAGCAGAGGCAACGCAGTCTTGCGTCCTTGCGTCGGCGCCAGGAGCGGCAAAAGAAAAAGGTCACGGCGCATCCCGATTCAGGGCACAAGATTGCCCGCGAGGTCACAGTCCCTGAGGTGATCACCATTCAGGAATTGGCAAACCGCATGGCTGAACGAGCGGCTGATGTCATTAAATTGCTGATGAGCCAGGGGCATATGCACAAGATCAATGACCTGATTGATGCGGATTCAGCACAGCTCATTGCCGAGGATTTCGGGCACACCGTCAAGCGCGTTTCGGAGGCTGACGTGGAAGCAGGACTTGTCGGCGAGGAAGACGATCCTGAGACACTCAAGCCGCGCGCGCCGGTCGTAACGGTTATGGGGCACGTCGATCACGGCAAGACGTCACTGCTCGATGCTCTGCGTGAGAGCGACGTGGTTGCCGGCGAGGCCGGTGGTATCACCCAGCATATTGGCGCGTATCAGGTCAATACGGCGAGCGGGCAGAAGGTGACTTTCATCGATACGCCTGGTCATGAGGCTTTTACGGCAATGCGAGCTCGCGGCGCCGAGGTGACCGATATCGTTATTCTCGTGGTGGCAGCCGATGACGGTGTCATGCCTCAGACGGTGGAAGCGATCAATCACGCTAAGGCGGCGGAAGTTCCGCTCATCGTTGCCATCAACAAGATCGACAAACCGAACGCTGATCCCTCAAGGGTGCGGACTGATCTGTTGCAGCATGAAGTGATCGTGGAAAGCATGAGTGGCGATGTGCTTGAAATCGAGGTTTCAGCTATCGAAAAAACGAACCTCGACAAGTTGGTCGAGGCCGTTCTTCTGCAAACTGAAGTTCTTGAGTTGAAGGCTAATCCCGATCGTGTGGCAGAAGGCGTGGTTATTGAAGCCAAGCTTGAACGCGGACGCGGGGCTGTGGCCACCGTGCTTGTTCAGCGGGGTACGCTTGGTATTGGAGATATCGTCGTTGCGGGCGCGGCCTGGGGCAAGGTTCGTGCCCTGATCGATGATCACGGTGAGCAGGTGGACAACGCCGGACCATCGGTTCCAGTGGAGATTCTGGGCCTTGATTCAGCACCGGAGGCTGGAGATCGGTTTGCCGTCGTAACCAGCGAAGCGCGGGCACGGGAAATCACTGAATATCGAGAGCGCAAATACCGTGACGTGCGCGCGGCCGGCACCGGTATGCGTGGATCACTTGAGCAGATGATGAGCGACCTCAAGGAGGGCTCCATCAAGGAGTTCCCATTGTTGGTGAAAAGCGACGTGCAGGGGTCCGCCGAGGCGATCAATGCGGCGCTGCGAGGTATCGGGAACGAGGAAGTGCAGGCGCGCCTGGTCCATTCCGGTGTCGGCGGCATCACTGAATCAGACATCACGCTGGCGGCTGCGTCAAATGCACCGGTTATGGGATTCAACGTTCGCGCAAATGCGCAGGCCCGCCTCGCGGCAGAACAAGAGGGCATCGAGATCCGCTACTACGCGGTGATATACGATTTGATCGATGACGTGCGTGCCGTCATGTCGGGCATGCTGGACCCGACCTTGAGGGAGAATTTCCTCGGCAATGCGGAAGTGCTTGAGGTCTTCAATATTTCCAAGGTTGGCCGTGTCGCCGGTTGTCGTGTGACGGAGGGCAAGGTCGAGCGCGGCGCACATGTACGCCTCATTCGCGATAACGTTGTCATCCACGAAGGCAAGCTCAGCACGCTGAAGCGGTTCAAGGACGAAGTGAGCGAGGTCCCGGGCGGGCAGGAGTGCGGGATGGGCTTTGAGAATTATCACGACCTCAAGCAGGGTGATGTGATCGAGTGCTTCACCGTTGAGGAAATAGAGCGCACGCTCTAGCTGCCTTTTCTTTGATCGGGCGGCGGCGCTGATATCAGATTCATATCCGGATTAGATGATGACCAAAGGCCACGGCAAGAGGGCCCCCAGCCAACGGCAGTTGCGCATTGGTGAAGCTGTCCGCAAGGCGTTGTCGGAAGTGTTCCTGAAACAGGACGTCACCGATCCCGATCTTGAAGGCGTCGTTCTAACCGTCTCGGAGGTGCGTCCGTCACCCGATCTGAAAAATGCGACCGTGTATGTTCTTCCTCTTGGCGGCGAGAATCAGGAGAACGTTGTTGCGGCGCTGATTCGTCACAAACGGTACATCCGAGGCGAATTGGCGCGACTGGTGTCTCTCAGACACGTACCCGAGCTGGTCTTCGAACTCGACCCGACATTTGATCGAGCGGGTCGGATGGACGCGCTCCTGCGTTCGTCTGATGTGGCGCGGGATATCGACTGAATGCAACGCGGCCGCGTGGAGTAGCCGGAAGAAATGGCAAGAAGACGCAAAGGTAGGCTCGTGCACGGATGGGTAGTCCTGGACAAGCCGTCCGGGGTGACATCAACCGATGCCGTAACACGCGTCAAACGTATGTTTGACGCCTCGAAAGCTGGGCATTCCGGAACTCTTGATCCGCTGGCAAACGGCGTGCTTCCTATCGCGCTTGGTGAAGCGACAAAGACGGTTCCATTCGTTGTGGATGGGCTGAAAAGCTATCGTTTTGCAGTTCAATGGGGTGCGGACACGGAAACTGATGACGCCGAGGGCAAAGTGCTCGGGACGAGCGATGTGCGTCCTACACTCGAAGAAATCGAACTGGTCTTGCCCGAGTTCATTGGTGAGATAGAACAAGTGCCCCCGCGTTATTCGGCCATCAAGGTGGATGGCGCGCGTGCCTATGATCTTGCTCGTGACGGCGACACCTTCGAACTCAGCGCGCGGAAGGTTCAAGTGAACCGGCTTGAGGTCGTGGAAGTTCCCGATCGAGACCATTGCATTTTTGAGGCTGACTGCGGAAAAGGAACGTATGTCCGCTCGCTTGCCCGCGATTTCGGCCGTCGGCTTGGCACGCTTGGACACATCAGGGAGTTGCGGCGCACACGCGTTGGACCGTTCCACAGTAAGTCCACTATTTCTCTGGATAAACTGGAGGAGTTGAGCCATAGTGCCGCCGGCCAAGAAGGGCTTGATGCTGTATTGCATCCCGTAGAGACCGCGCTGGACGACATCCCGGCGCTGGCCGTAAGCGGAGACGATGCGGCGAAGTTGGCTCGGGGACAGGCTGTGCTTTTGCGCGGTCGTGATGCTCCGATCATAAGCGGGCCCGTTTATGCAACGTCACGTGGACATCTCGTGGCACTTGGCGAAGTGAAGCGCGGAGAACTAAGGCCAAAGCGCGTATTTAATTTACACGGCTGAGCCGCGCCCAAATTAATCTGAAGAATAGGAGTTAGACGATGTCGATTGCCGCTGAGCGGAAGAAAGAACTTATTGGCGAATATGCTACTGATAAGGGCGACACGGGTTCGCCTGAGGTTCAAGTTGCGATCCTGACTGAGCGGATCACAAACCTGACCGAACATTTCAAAACACATAAGAAAGACAACCACTCGCGTCGCGGGCTGCTCAAGATGGTGAGCCAGCGGCGCAGGCTCCTCGATTATGTCAGGACAAAGGACGAGGAGCGTTACAAGAAACTGATTGCAAGCTTGGGCATCCGCCGTTAGCCCGCGCAGAAATGCGTAAAGAACGGAACCGGGGAATCCGGACGCGCCGTCGAAATCCGTCGGCTGCGCGGTTCCAATATGATTGGTTCCCCTCGTAAGGAAAGACCGAGAAGATAGAATGTTTGATATCCACACAGAAGAAATTGAATGGGGCGGACGCACGCTGACAATCGAGACCGGGCGCATCGCGCGCCAGGCCGACGGTTCTGCACTCGTCAAATATGGCGACACCAGTGTGCTGGCGACAGCAGTCGCCGAGAGACAACCCCGCACCGGCATCGACTTTTTCCCGCTAATGGTCGATTACCGCGAGAAGACTTATGCGGCTGGCAAGATCCCTGGAGGCTTTTTCAAGCGCGAGGCGAGGCCTTCGGAAAAAGAAACGCTGACATCGCGGCTGATAGACCGGCCGATCCGCCCGTTATTCGTTGACGGTTTCAAAAATGAGACGCAAGTCCTCATCAGCGTGCTGAGCCACGACATGGAGAACGATCCCGATATGGTCGCCCTTGTCGCAGCGAGTGCGGCACTGACGTTGTCGGGCATTCCGTTCATGGGACCGATCGCCGGCGCGCGCGTCGGCTATATCGACGGCAATTATGCACTCAATCCAATGCTCGACGAGATGCCGGAGAGTAAGCTTAACCTGGTTGTCGCGGGTACGGGCGATGCGGTGCTGATGGTCGAGTCAGAAGCGCAGGAGCTTCCTGAAGACGTCATGCTGGGCGCGGTCATGTTCGGACACGAACAGATGCAACCTGTCATTAATGCCATCATCAATCTCGCCGAAAAGGCGGCAAAAGAACCCTGGGACTTTGATAATCCCGACAATGCCGACATGGAGGGCAAGGTCCGCTCGGCGGTCGAAGGTGATCTGGGCGCTGCCTATCAGATCTCGGCCAAACTGGAGCGCCAGGACAAGGTCTCCGAAGCCAAGACCAAGGCCAAAGAGGCCCTGGTGCCTGAGGAGGATGACGGCGCAATTTCCAGCCAGTTCTCGAATGCGTTCAAGACGGTCGAGAAGGCCGTCGTCCGCGGCTCCATACTCGAAACGTCCAAGCGTATCGACGGACGGGATCTGTCAACGGTGCGACCCATCAAATGTGAAGTCGGGATTTTGCCGCGTACTCACGGTAGTGCACTGTTCACGCGGGGCGAGACCCAGGCGCTTGTTGTGACGACACTCGGCACCGGCGAAGACGAACAGTTCGTGGATGCGTTGGAGGGAACCTACAAGGAAACCTTCCTGCTGCATTACAATTTCCCGCCCTACTCCGTTGGCGAGGTTGGTCGCGTTGGCTTTACCGGCCGACGCGAGATCGGCCACGGCAAGCTTGCCTGGCGTGCGATTCATCCAATCCTGCCGGATCGCGAGACATTTCCCTACACGCTGCGCGTGGTCTCCGAGATCACCGAGTCGAACGGGTCCTCTTCCATGGCCTCCGTGTGCGGTGCGTCGCTTGCGATGATGGATGCTGGCGTGCCGCTTGTGCGCCCAGTCGCCGGTATTGCCATGGGGCTCATCAAGGATGGCGAAAAGTTCGCCGTTCTTTCGGACATTCTGGGTGATGAAGATCATTTGGGTGACATGGACTTCAAGGTGGCCGGCAGTTCTGAGGGTATTACCTCGCTGCAGATGGACATCAAGATCACCGGCATCACCGAGGAGATCATGAAGGTGGCGCTGGAGCAGGCCAAGGGTGGCCGGATGCACATCCTGGACGAAATGTCCAAGGCACTGGGAACCGCCCGCGATGACCTTGGCGAGCATGCGCCGCGTATCCAGATGATCACAATCCCGACCGACAAGATCCGTGATGTGATCGGCACCGGTGGATCGGTGGTGCGTGGTATCGTCGAGGAGACGGGTGCCAAGATCGACATCAACGATGACGGAACGATCAAGGTCGCGTCAAACAGCGCCCAGTCGATCGATGATGCGCTCAACAGGATCAAGATGATCACGTCAGAGCCTGAGGAGGGTGAGATTTACCAGGGCACGGTCGTCAAGACCGTTGATTTTGGCGCTTTCATCAACTTCTTCGGTCCCAAGGACGGGCTTGTCCACATTTCCCAGCTTGCGCCTCACCGCGTCAAACAGACCACCGACGTGGTCAAGGAAGGTGACAAGGTGTGGGTCAAACTTCTGGGCTTCGATGATCGCGGAAAGGTACGCCTGTCCATGAAGGTCGTCGACCAGGAGACCGGCAAGGAAATTGAGGGCGACGAAGGCCAGTCGGAGGGTGCCAAGGAGGCAAGCTAGCGTCCACGCATTCTGTTCAAATCAATCGAGCGGCCCTCCTTTAGAGGGCCGCTTTTGTTTTGCGCGAAGGCAGAAAACGCCAGACAATAGGTCTATGAAAAACGCAAGGGAGCGGAGAACATGAAAGGCGTGGTTTTCACCGGTGACCGGCAACTCGAACTCCGGGATTTCCCCGATCCGGAGCCCAGCGAAGACGACGTCGTCATTGAAATCAAGGCCTCGGGGATGTGCGGCAGCGATTTGCACGTATACCGATCCAGCGACGAGGCTCTGGTAGGAAAATATATCGCCGGGCATGAGCCTTGCGGCGTGGTGCTTGGGAGGGGCGCGTCGGTGCCGGAGCGTGTCGCATCTGCTGGCGCCCGGGTCATGGTCCATCACTATGACGGATGCCGCACCTGTTCCAACTGCATGTCCGGCTGGACGCAACTGTGCGATGAAGGCTCTGTCGTATATGGCAAGTCCGGTCATGGAGCCCATGCACGCTACATGAAAGTGCCGGCACGCACGCTTGTTGCACTGCCTGACGCACTGACTTTCAAGACGGGCGCCGCCATTTCGTGCGGCACGGGCACCGCGTTTGGTGCCATCGAGCGCATGGGGCTGCGGGGCGGGGCAACGCTCGCTGTCTTCGGCCAGGGGCCCGTTGGCCTGAGCGCCACCATGCTGGGTGCTGCCATGGGTGCGAGGGTCATTGCAATCGACCTTGTTGATGAACGGCTGGAGCAGGCGCGAAAGTTTGGTGCGGATGAAGTGGTGAATGCGGGGAGGGATGATCCAGTCGAGGCCATAAGGGAACTGACCGGTGGCGGAGCGGACTATTCTCTCGAATGTTCCGGTGTTCCGGAAGCCTCAGCGGCGGCCGTGCGCGCCACACGCACCTGGGGCACGGTCTGTTTTGTCGGAATGGGCGCAAGGCCTGCCACATATGATGTTACCAATGACATCATCCGCAAACAGCTCACCCTGTTGGGGTCATGGACATTCAGTGCCGCGGGTCAGCGCGAGTGTGCGGCGTTCGTTGCGCAGAGGAAGTTGCCTGTCGATGAACTGTTCACGCACGAATTTGCGTTTGGCGAAGCGGAAGACGCTTACAAGCTGTTTGATACTCAGACCACCGGCAAGGCCGTGATATTCCCGAGCTAGAGAATACTCACCCCGCAGGTTCGAATATCTGCGGTTCAGGCCAGAAGATCTCCAGCGATCGCGCGACGGCATCGGGATCGCCGGTTGTCAGCAAGGACGTTTGCGACGTCTCCGGCGGATGATCTGCATAGTGTAAATGGCGGGCCAAATAATCCTCCAGGCTGTCCGCAACGACCTGTGGCTGGCTCAGAATCCGTGTCGACGGTGGCAAGTGACGGACGAAAAGATGTTCGACGAGTGGATAGTGGGTGCAACCAAGGATAACCCTCTCTGGCGCTTTACCACGCGTGTTCTCAAGAAGCATTGCGACGTATGAACCGATCATTGCATCCAGTTCTTCTTCCGGGCGCGCCTCCTCGATAGCGCCAGCGAGATCGGGACATTCCTGCTCTATCACAGTGACCTTGGGGCACCGCTTCAGGATTTCCTCCTGGTAAACCCCGCTGCTGATCGTACGCTCCGTCCCGAATACGGCGATCGAATCCGTGTTGTATTTCTGGGGGTATTGCGGAGAGGTCACGGCCCAGGGCATCTGGGTGGCGGCCTCCACCATTGGGGCAACAACGCCAAGAACATTGTGACCTGCATAACCCGCGTCAGGCAGCCATTCCTGCTGGAGGGTTCGGCAGGCAATTGCTGTTGCCGTATTGCAAGCCAGCACCACAAGAGGGCACCCCTGGGCGAACAACCTTTCAATGCCATCACGTGTCAGATTGACGATTTCCTCAGATGATCGATTGCCATAGGGCGCATTGGCATGATCGCCCAGATAAACGAAGTGCAGATGTGGGAAGCGCTGAACAAGCGCCCGGAAAACGGTGAGTCCGCCATGGCCAGAATCGAACAGCCCAATCATGTTGCCATGTTCTCGTACAATGGCGCGCTTGCGCCTTGAAACGCCGCCTGAGGGCCAGCCTTGCAGAAGGATACTACTCGGCTGCTTCCGAGCGCCCGTCCGTAACCAGCACGTCCTCATACACCTTGAGCGCGTCGAGGTCAGGCGTAGATACGACGTTGTAACCGCAATCGGCAAAATGTACCTCACCGGTCACAGCGCCGGAGAGATCAGAAAGCAGATACAGCGCCGCGCCACCGACCTCGTCCAGATGAGGCGTGCGTTTGAGCGGTGAATGCGCCTTCTGGAAATTGAAGATGCTGCGCGCGTCCGAAATACCCGCGCCCGCAAGCGTGCGCATTGGCCCTGGTGACAGCGCATTCACACGAATGCCGCGCGGACCAAAATCAACCGCCAGATATCGCACACTTGCTTCCAATGCAGCCTTGGCAACACCCATGACGTTGTAACAAGGCACCACTCGTGACGCGCCGCCATAGCTCAGGGTCAGCATGCTGCCCCCGTCATTCATCAGATCCGAGGCACGCTTGCAGATCTCGGTGAACGAGAAACACGAGATGACCATCGTCTGCAGAAAGTTTTCGCGGCTCGTGTCCGCATAGTGGCCCTTGAGCTCATTGCGGTCGGAAAATGCAAGCGCATGGACGACGAAATCGAGCGAACCCCATTTGTCGCCGATCACCTTGAATACATTATCGACGCTCTCAAGGTCTTCGACATCGCAGGATTCGATGATTTGTGCGCCGACCGATTCCGCTAGTGGAACAGCGCGCCTGCCAAAGGCGTCGCCCTGATAGGTGAAGGCAAGATCAGCCCCCTGCCCTGCAAGGACGCGCGCGATGCCCCAGGCGATTGACCTGTCGTTCGCAACACCCATGATTAGGCCCTTCTTGCCCTTCATCAAAGGTCCTGGAGATGCAATATCATTCACTGTCATAGCAATTCCTGGCAACTGGCCTGTTAGATCGAACAGCGGCTGCCCACACTCTCTTTCAATCCGCTATGCGTTGAAGCGTTTGAAGACAAGTGTGGCGTTCGTACCGCCAAAACCAAAACTATTGGACATGACACAGTTAACTTCTGCGTTGTCCACCCGCTCGCGCAAGATTGGCATATCCGCCATGTCCGGATCGAGCTCCTCGATATTCGCAGACTCACACAAAAACCCGTTGTTCATCATGATCAGCGAATAGATCGATTCCTGCGCGCCCGTGGCCCCGAGTGAATGACCGGTCAAGGACTTGGTCGCGCTGATTTTCGGAATATTGCTCCCAAAAACATCTCGGATGGCTTCGACCTCGCGGATATCGCCAACCGGCGTCGAGGTTCCGTGCGGGTTGATGTAGTCGATCTCGCAGTCGAGATCCTTCATCGCCATTTTCATGCATCGAGCCGCACCCTCACCGGAGGGTTGCACCATATCAAACCCGTCGGAATTGGCGCCGTATCCGGCGATCTCGCCATAAATTTTGGCACCGCGCGCTTTGGCGTGCTCCAGTTCCTCGAGCACTAGGACACCTGCACCTCCCGCAATCACGAAGCCGTCGCGGTTCGCGTCATAGGCGCGGCTTGCGGTCGCCGGTGTATCATTGAATTTTGAGGACATGGCGTTCATGCCGTCGAACAGGACGGACAATGCCCAGTCGAGTTCCTCGCTGCCACCAGCGAACATAATGTCCTGCTTGCCCCACTGGATGAGTTCTGTCCCATTGCCGATGCAATGGGCGGACGTGGAACAGGCGGACGAGATGGAGTAGTTGACGCCTTTGATCTGGAATGGTGTGGCCAGTGTCGCGGACGCCGTCGAGCACATCGCCTTGGGAACTTCGAACGGGCCGACCTTCTTGGGCCCGCGTTCGCGCGCGGTATCGGCAGCCCATACTATGGACTTTGTCGACGGTCCGCCCGACCCCATGACCATGCCGGTGCGTTCGTTGGAAATATCACTCTCTTCGAGACCCGAATCCTGGATTGCCTGCTCCATGGCAATGTAGTTCCACGCCGAGCCAGCGCCCATGAAGCGGCGCACCTTGCGGTCGAGCGCTTCCTCCCAGTCGAGCTGCGGAGCACCGTAGACCTGGGAACGAAATCCCATCTCCGCATATTCGGGCGCCTTGACGATACCGGACTTGGCTTCACGCAGTGATGCCGTCACCTCCTGGACGTTGTTACCGATGGAGGAGACGATCCCCATTCCGGTGATCACCACACGTCTCATGCAATTCGTCCTCTTAAAACCCTGCAACATTCCGCCGTGAGCAAACGCTGCGCTATACGCGTCAAAGCGTCGCGCGCGCCAAACTCATGCATCCGCGCCATCTGCAGGTTCTTCAAACAGCCCAACCCGCAAATCGGTTGCAGAGTAAATGGGTTCCCCGTCAGCCTTGAGCAAACCGTCCCCAATTCCAAGCGTAAATCTGCGCCGAATGACGCGCTTGAGATCGACGACATATTCAACCCGTGAGACCGTCGGCTCCACCATACCGGAAAATTTTACCTCGCCGACGCTAAGCGCGCGCCCGCGCCCGGGGGCGCCCAGCCAGCCAAGGAAAAAACCGAGCATTTGCCATAGCGCGTCTAGCCCGAGACAACCTGGCATGACCGGATCTCCCTTGAAATGACAGGGAAAAAACCACAGATCAGGCTTGATTTCGAACTCGGCAACAATGAGGCCCTTGCCGTGTTCGCCACCCTCTTCCTCAATCTTCGATATTCGGTCGAACATCAGCATCGGGGGCAATGGGAGTTGCGCATTGCCCTTGCCAAACAGTTCACCACGCCCACAGGCGAGCAAATCTTCATATTCGTAACTGGAACGGCGTTCTGACATTTTCTGTAATTTCGCAAATAGCGCGGTGTAGCCGAGACTGAATTGCCTGTTTCCTAACACACTCCTGAATGCATCAAAAGCCTGAGACGTAGCGAATCAGGAGGTGCGTCAACCATTGATGCGCGCCCGTATTGCAGGGAGAAGCGGAAAACTATATTGTTTGCACCGAAATTGAGTTTTGGGCTTGGATTTGAACTGCGATGACTCACGGGTCGGTGGAAAAAAATATACCGGATATTCTACGGGGTGCGGGAATGCGCCCGACGCGGCAGCGCGTGGCATTGGCGGAGTTGTTGTTTGCCAAAGGCGACCGGCATCTGACCGCAGAACGCCTGCATGAAGAGGCGGTAGGCGAGAACGTGCCTGTTTCTCTGGCCACTGTCTACAATACGCTGCATCAGTTTACCCAGGCTGGTTTACTGCGTGAGGTGGCCGTCGAGGGAGCCAAAACCTACTTCGACACAAATACATCAAATCACTACCATTTCTTCTGTGAGCAGGACGGCGGGATCCTGATGGATATACAAACGGATGAGCTGTTCGTGCAGGGTTTGCCCGAACCGCCCGATGGTATGGCGGTTTCGCGCGTTGATGTGCTTGTGAGGCTGGTTGAGAAGTAAGACTCAACCCATCGCCCTTGCCTGGTTCGTGCCCGGACTATTCCAACGCTTCGCCCCCATAGACGCCCCAAAGGCGCTCCTGTTGAATCCACCCCGTATAGTCTCCCACGCTAAAATGGCACCAGGCGCCGTCGCAGGTATGCACTGAGCCGAGAACGCCGGGTTCAAGTTGCGCAACGGCTTTCGAATCGCTTGACGTGCTTGCATGGAGAGGGATTGAGCGAGACTCCTTGGTCCACGGCATAATCAGGGCCGTCCGTCGTCCGGACAATAGGGCGTGGAAAACCCAGCCTTCAGAGCCTTCGCTATCGCGAATTTGGCGCCAATGCTCGAACTCCGCAATGATCTCAACAGGCAAGCCGGCGCGCGAGAACACCCATGCCACGGCGTGCTCCGTGCTCGGTCCTTTCCGGACATTGACGCGATTGGATTTGAGGCTGACAAAACGGGGAACCTGGAAGCCGCTTGCCCCAAGTTTCACCGATGCCGGGCGCTGCTTCTCCTGCGCGCTTACCGACAGTGTTCCCGTCAGCGCAAATAACATTGCGGCGGCACAAATCACCGACATCCATGCGTGCGCATATGCCTGCCAGCTTCTCATAAGTCGTTCATCCCGCGTCTCGCGAAACCAGTCTCAATTTCCGCCATCAAGGATTGCGATAAAAAGATGAACGGAACATGGCTAAGACGCCATAACTCATTTTGTTATATCGGGGCCGTTCTGATAGACAAGGCGGCATGTGGGAGAGGATTTCCGGCGATGAATCTGAATTTTGATGGTCGCCGCATGATATCCTCAGCCAAGACCAGTTGTTGAGCCGAGTGGAGAAGAAGAATGCCCGCAAAGAAACCGCTGATTGTGGTCACGCGACGGCTGCCGGACGTGGTCGAAACGCGTATGCGAGAGCTGTTCGATGCAGAGCTCAATATAGATGATCATCCCATGACCCGGGAGGAGCTCATTGCGGCAGCTGGCAAGGCGGAGGTGTTGGTGCCGACCGTGACGGACCGGATCGACTCAAGCGTGCTCAGCAAGGCCGGCGATCAGCTGAAGCTCATTGCGAATTTCGGCACCGGTGTCGACAATATCGATCTCGAAACGGCACGCAACCGCGGGATAATCGTCACCAATACGCCGGGCGTATTGACGGAAGACACTGCTGATATGACCATGGCACTCATACTTGCCGTGCCAAGGCGGCTGGCGGAAGGGGCTAGTTATCTCAAGGCGCCCAACAACAACTGGGACGGCTGGTCCCCCACCTGGATGCTTGGAAACCGCATTTTTGGCAAACGGCTGGGGATTATCGGCATGGGACGAATTGGCCAGGCGGTGGCGCGCCGGGCAAAGGCATTCGGCCTGCAGATCCACTATCACAATCGTCACAAGGTGGCGGCGGAAATCGAGGAGGAACTCGAGGCAACTTACTGGGATAGCCTCGATCAGATGCTGGCGCGCATGGACATCGTTTCGGTCAATTGCCCGCATACGCCCGCCACCTATCATCTGTTGTCAGCGCGCCGGTTGAAGCTGCTCAAACCCGATTGCTATCTCGTCAACACAGCGCGTGGTGAAGTGATTGATGAGAATGCGCTCGCGCGCATGGTCGAAGCCGGCCAGATCGCGGGTGCCGGTCTCGACGTGTTTGAAAATGAGCCGGCGGTCAATCCAAAATTGCTCCAGAGCGACAGGGTTGTCGTATTGCCCCATCTGGCCTCAGCGACCGTCGAGGGACGGATCGATATGGGCGAGAAGGTCATAATCAACATTAAAACCTTCCTTGATGGTCATTCCCCACCCGACCGTGTTCATCAGGCGATGCTCTAGGGAGCCTCGGTCGACAAGGGTTGTCCACCTTGTGTGACTGAGGAACCGGTATCCACGCTGCGCTAGACCTGTTCTTCACGCCGATCCGTTGCCGGTGGTGGGGTGCGGGACAATGCGGCGATTTCTTCGTGGAGCGCGTCCGTCATATCGATCTCAATGGACGTGAGAGATGGTTCGAGTTGCTCCAGGTTGCGAGCGCCGATTATAGGGCAGGTGACGGCCGGGTGTGCCGCAGCCCAAGCGACAGCCAGGCTGACAGGATGGTGACCCTTTTTGTTTGCTAAGGCTGTGAAATTCTCCGCCGTTTCAAACACCCATTCCTCGCCATAACGCTTTTCGTATTCCTTGTTGGTCATGATTCGCCCTGCGTTGGGTCGCGTCTTGACGCCATACTTACCGCTGAGAAGACCGCCACCTACGGGCGAATAGGTGATAACGCCCAATTCCTCGGCAATCGCCATTGGAAACATTTCCACTTCTGATTGACGTTTCACCAGCGAATACATGGGTTGAATCACATCGATGCGCGGCCAGCAATTTCGTTCTGAAATACCAAGTGCTTTGGAAATCTGCCAGGCGGCCCAGTTGCTGGCGCCGAGGTAGAGCACCTTGCCGTCGCTCACGAGCTTCTCAAGCGCGCGCAGCGTCTCCTCAAGGGGCACATTGTCGTCCCACCGGTGCATGAACAGGACATCCAGCCGGTCGGTGCCAAGCCGTTGAAGGCTGGCCTCAACCGCGCTCAGAATGTGCCTTCTGTTGCCACCACGGGCATTCATATCGTCGGCCATGGGGTTGAAGCATTTCGATGTGATGATCAGTTCATCGCGTTCAGCCCGGATCAGTTTGCCGAGGATCGTTTCCGCTTTCCCCCTGGAATAGGCATCGGCACAATCGAAGAAGTTGATGCCTGCGTTGCGGCAGGCCTTGTACATGTCAGCGGACTCTTCCTCGCTGGCGTCACCCCCGAATGACATGGTGCCAAAGCACAGTTGTGATACCTGAAGACCGGTGCGGCCAAGCCATTTGAACTTCATCATTTTCTCCCACGCGCGAACTCAAATCACGGGCTGAATTTCTCAAATGCCTTCTTATAACCCGGATGCCAGCGCGACAATGCGGGCCGGTTTGAAACTATATCTCCTGTCGCCCAGGCCATGCGCCTAGCATCCATTTGAAGCGCTATCGCATGTTCTCAATTGGTTGAATTCAGACATGGGCGCTCAGTATCCTTCGTCAACAAGCGGGAAGGCCGGGTGCCAGCCGCCGAAGTATGGCGGAGGTGCGGCTGAGACATAGCCTGAGTCCAACTCCCCATAGGATGTGACCCCCAGCATGCCAAGCGTTCCCTCGATCTCTTGTTCCAACAATTCCAGCATGCGCACGATGCCGTCCTCGCCTGCCGCTGCCGCCGCCAGGCCCTGCAGGCGGCCTATCCCGACAAAGTCGGCCCCCAAAGCCATCGCCTTGACGACGTCGGTGCCGCGCATGAAGGCACCATCGACGATCGTTTTGCAGCGTCCATCCAGCGCCTCGACGATTTGTGGCAACACAGCCGCCGAACCGAGGCAGTGGTCGAGTTGGCGTCCGCCATGGTTTGACACATAGACCATGTCTATGCCGCTATCGGCTGCGATCAACGCATCCTCGGGCGTGGCGATTCCCTTGATGATCAGCGGACAATCGAATTTTCCGCGAATTCGCTCGATATTGTGCCATGAGAACCGCCGCTGATCTTCATGCGGGACCTGGTGACGACGGGCGGTCGGCTTGTAGCGCTTGGCCTTGTCACGCTCGCGCCGCCCGTAATAGTCGAGATCGACGGTAAAACAGATCGCCGAGTAATCGAGATCGAGGGCTTGTGTCACAAGATCGTCGACCCATTGATCGTTGCCACGAACATAGATCTGGAAAATCTTCGGGTAGCCTTTCGCAGCCTTGGCCACGGCCTCGACGCCTGGTGCGCAGACCGAGCTCAACATATGAAGGCAGCCGAAGCGTGCTGCCGCACGGGCTGGCGCCGCCCCGCCATCTTCCACGAAATCCTGCATCGAGCCGATCGGTGCCAGGATGACTGGCAGGCGCAGCTTGTGCCCGAGAAATTCGGTGCCGCAATCCACGTTCACCACGTCGCGCAAGACGCGTGGGCGAAATCCAAGAGAATCAAGTGCAAGCCGGTTGCGCCTGTGCGTCGTCTCGGTCTCCGCCGCGCCCATGAGATAGTCCCAGCTGCCGTGAGAAATTTTCTTCCGCGCAGGTTCAACGAACTCATGCATAACTTCGAACGTAGTTTTTTCTGCCATTTACGAGGCTCGTCTGTTGTTAGGTGGCGGACTTCAGATTGGACGCCTAGGCGTCACAGGCTTCCGCCACAGGGTTGGTCATATGGATGGATAGATCCGTGATGGTAGGGTTTTCGCCCGAGAGCGGGTTGGCTGGATCCCAGGCGACATTCACGTTTTCAAACCGGCAGGCGCGCGCGTCGTAGATCATCAGCCGCCCCGCAAGCGTCTCGCCGATGCCAACCAGCTCTTTGAGCACTTCGACGGCCTGCAGCGTACCCATCACACCGGCGATAGCGCCGAGGATGCCGACTTCGGAGCAATTGGCCACCGTGCCTGGCGGGGGAGCTTCAGGAAAGATGCACCGGTAACTGGGATAGGGCTTACCGTCTTCGCCACTCTCAAATGCGCGGAAAGTGGTGAGGTAGCCGTCGAAAGGGCCAAGGGCTGCAAACACCAGCGGACGCTTGGCAAAGAAACAGGCGTCATTGACAAGATATCGCGTGGCGAAATTGTCGGACCCGTCAGCAACGATGTCGTAGCCTGAAATCAACTCAAGCGCGTTGTGAGCCGTGAGCCGCTCGGAGTGAATTTGCAGCTCGATATGGGGGTTGAGCCTGGAGATGGCATCCGCGGCACTCTCGGTCTTGAGCGTGCCCACTTGGTCGGTGTCGTGAATGACCTGACGCTGAAGATTGTCGAGGCTGACCCGGTCGTCGTCGACAATGCCGATCGTGCCCACCCCGGCGGCGGCCAGATACATAAGCAGCGGTGAGCCGAGACCGCCGGCACCGACAACCAGAACCTTTGACTCCTTCAGCTTCTGCTGGCCCTGTCCACCGACCTCGTGCAGCACCAGATGGCGCTTGTAGCGCTCGATTTCTTCCGGTGTAAGCTTCATGAGGAGACTCATACTCCATGGCGGGGTTGCTCGCCAGTATACACAACCCGCCTAACCGGTTCCGGTTGAACCGAACCCGCCTTGCCCCCTTGCGGTTTCGTTCAGCTCTTCAACTTCGACGAGAGTGACGCGGGGTACGGGCTGGACCACGAGCTGGGCAATGCGCATGCCTCGCTCAATCGCAAAGGGTTCGTCTCCGTGATTGATCAGCAACACTTTTACTTCGCCCCGGTAGTCAGCGTCGATTGTGCCTGGTGCGTTGAGGACAGTGACGCCGTGTTTGTGGGCGAGGCCAGAGCGGGGGCGGACTTGTGCCTCATATCCTGCGGGCAATTCCATAGCGAACCCGGTGGGTATCAGCGCACGTGCGCCGGGAGCGATAGTGAGTGGTTCGCGGTCTGGTGTTGCTGCCGCGAGATCCATTCCGGCAGCGTGATCGCTTTTCTGCTCTGGCAACGGCAATCCGTCGCCATGCTCGAGACGGCGCAGACCCACGCGCATCACGCCTGAAGGCGCCGCCGCAGTCACGCAGATGCCTTGTTTTGTGCGAGATGATCTCCCAAACGCGCAATCAGCCTCTCAGCCACCTCATCCTTGGTCATTTCCGGCCAGTCCTCGACTTCCCTTTCCGTCACCAGATGGACTGCGTTCACCTCGCCACCCATGACACCGCGTGCATGACCAACGTCATTGGCCACGATCCAGTCGCATCCCTTGTTACGCCGCTTTGTTTTCGCCGAATCTATCACTTTCTCGGTCTCCGCAGCGAAACCGATGACAAATTCCGGGCGCTCTGCGGCATTTGAGATGGTCTTCAGAATATCCGGGTTCTGCACCAGTGAAAGAGACATCTCTTCAATCCCGTTCTTTTTTTTCATTTTCTGCGTCGCCTGGTTTTCAGTCCGCCAGTCGGCAACGGCTGCGGTGAAAATTCCGACGTCTGCAGGAAGCGCGGATTGAACCGCGGCAAGCATCTCCTGTGCTGATTCCACATGGACCGCGTCCACGCCAGGTGGATCGGGGATCTGCACCGGCCCCGACACAAGTGTCACGCGCGCACCGGCTCGCGCTGCCGCTTCGGCAATGGCATGACCTTGTTTTCCGGACGAGCGGTTGGCGATGTAGCGCACCGGGTCGATCGGTTCATGGGTCGGACCTGACGTTACGATCATGTGTTTGCCAGCCAGGGGTTTTACGCCATGTGGGTCGAGGAGGCCCTCCACTGCCGCAATGATCTCCGGCACTTCAGCCATACGGCCAACGCCGGCCTCGTTTGCTTCCGCCATTTGCCCTTCGTTCGGTCCGACGACACTGAGCCCATCCGCAGCGAGCTGGCTGACGTTCCTTTGTGTTGCAGCATGGGCCCACATGCTTGGATTCATGGCCGGAGCAAGCAAAATTGGCGAATTTGTTGCCAAAATGACAGCGGTTGCGAGGTCACTGGCATGCCCGTTCGCCATTTTTGCCAGAAGGTCTGCTGTCGCAGGCGCGACAACTATGGCGCCGCTGTCGCGTGCAAGACGAATATGCCCCACGTCAAATTCGGTGTGTGTATCGAATAGATCGGTATAGGGGGCCGACCCGGCAATAGCACCAACGGACAAGGGGGTCACAAATTCCTGACCCGCACGGGTCAAGATGACGCGTATATTTGCACCACGTTCCCTTAACCGCCGGATCAGGTCCAGGCTCTTATAGGCGGCAATGCCGCCCGCTATGATCAGCAGGATGCGAGATCCTGTGAGCCTGTCTTCTCCCGTCTGGCCGGAAGGGCTGAAGTCGAGAAAATCATTCGGCGTTACCGCGCCGCCGGTTGCCGTCATGATCTTTTGCGCCAATTCCATGGACGGCTGTGCGCGGCCATTTCTGAGTCGGCTGACGGTGGCCTCGGTAGTTTTGACCCGCGCCGCAAACTCGCGCGCGGAGATATCGTTCGACTTAAGCCATTGAGCAAGTTTCATATTAAAAACTTACATCCAAAGGATGAAAATTGCTACTGAAGCTATAGATTGCGTTTGATGTAAGTTTCAGAACAACATGCTGAAGGCGATTGCGGCCAGTGAGAGTGCGCCAATCCACAAAGCTGTGCGTCCGGCCCGTCCCTGGCGGCTCTGCTCTTCGGCCATCCTGGCAATGGTGGCATCATCGAGCCTCAACCCGTCATGGGCCATGTCGGCGAAGGCTTCGGCCGCTGATTCCGCACTCGAAAGAAGGCGCGGAATTTCGCCTACAAAATGTCCGACTTGCCCCACACCGTCGGCTGCATCCTGCAGCTTCCCTTCGACGCCGAGATTTTTCTCCATCCATGCCGTGACGACGGGCTCCGCGGTGTTCCACATGTTGAGCTGTGGGTCGAGCATGCGCCCCACTCCCTCAACCACGACCATGGTCTTTTGCAGCATCAGCAGTTGCGGCTGGGTCTGCATGTCGAACACTTCTGTGTATTGCAGGAGTTGTCCCAGCAGGTGGGACATGGAAATTTCATCCGCGGTGCGATCCATCAGTGGTTCGCCAATGGCCCTGAGCGCCTGCGCAAACATTTCGACCGACTGACTGCGTGGCACATATCCAGCCTCAAAGTGGACTTCGGACACGCGGCGGTAGTTGCGGGTGATGAAGCCGTGCAGGATTTCTGCCAGAAACCGACGTTCACGGGGAGTGAGCCGGCCCATAATGCCAAAATCAACGGCAACGATGCGGCCCCTATCGTCAACGAACAGATTGCCCGGATGCATGTCTGCGTGAAAGAACCCGTCACGCATGGCATGGCGGAGAAACGACTGAATCAAGGTTGCGCCCAGCTTCTTGAGGTCATGGCCCTCCGTCTCAAGGGCGGCGTGGTCGGAAATCGGAATGCCATCAATCCATTCAAGTGTCAGCACACGCCGCGCGTTCCGCGTCCAATCCACTGTGGGTACCCGGAAGTCCTCATCATCAGCGGTGTTTTCCGCCATCTCTGATATAGCCGCCGCCTCCATTCGCAGATCCATTTCGACGGCCACAGATTTGGCGAGGGTATCGACGATCGCATAGGGGCGCAGACGGCGCGTCGGGGGATGAAACCGTTCGATCATGCGCGCAGCGAAATAGTAACTATCGAGGTCCTTGCGGAAGCGGCTTTCGACACGTGGCCGCAGGACTTTCACGGCAACGGGCTTGAGGGCGCCGTCTTTGTCCTTGACGGCTGCCTTGTGCACCTGCGCTATGGATGCGGCGGCGACAGGTTCTCCAAACTCCTCAAAAACGCTTTCAACCGGCTCCCCCAGGGCATCTTTGACGGCCGTGCGCGCCTCATTCATCGAAAACGGCGGCAGTTTGTCCTGGAGTTTCGCCAGATCCTGCGCAAGTTCGCGTCCGATAACGTCGTCGCGGGTGGCGAGAAACTGGCCGAGTTTGATGTAACTTGGCCCCAGCGCGGTCAGTGCGGCGGATAATTTTTGCTCATTGCCGGATTCCCGTCCTTTCTTGCGCAAGGGGGCAGTCATGCGCGCAAACAGCCTGACCGGTTCCGGCAGGTCGGCATTCTCCGGCACGACCCGCGCGCCATAGCGCAAAATTGTGAAGCCGGCCCGTGCAAGCCGCGCCAAGTTGAATATTGTGCCGATCATCTCGCCGCGAGCTTACCCTTTAAAGTTTCCAGCCTGAGTGGATTGCGGCAATGCCGCCGGTGAGATTGCGGTAACGCACCTGTTCAAATCCCGCGTCCCCCATCAAAGTGGCGAACGTGTCCTGATCGGGAAAGTTGCGGATGCTTTCGACAAGATATTTGTAAGAATCCCGGTCGCCAGCAACGATACCGCCGAGTGCAGGGATCGCCTTGAAGGAATATTGATCGTAAAGCGTATCGAGCAATGGCACGTCCACGTGTGAAAATTCGAGACAGAGAAACCGTCCGCCTGGCTTGAGCACACGGAATGCCTGCTGAAGAGCGTCTTCTATACGCGTTACGTTGCGGATTCCAAAAGCGATTGTGTAGGCGTCCGATGAATTGGCTGGAAATGGCAGTGCGGCCGCGTCGCCCAGCACAATCTGCAGCCGTGATGGTTCGACCCCCGCAAAGCGGTCCTGGGCAACCTTCAGCATTTCCGCGGAAATATCGCACAGTGTGCAGCTGGCACCTGCTCCCGCAGTCTTGAGAAACCTCGCGGCGATATCGCCCGTACCGCCTGCGACATCAATAAGGTGATAGGCCCGCGCATTCTTCGGTGGCGCGAGCCATGTGATCATGTCGTCTTTCCACAACCGGTGGAGGCCGCCGGACATGAGATCGTTCATCAGGTCGTAGCGATTGGCCACGCGGGCAAAGACCTGCTTGACGCGTTTCTGCCGTTCGCCATGAGCCACGGGCGTAAAACCGAATTGCTCGTCCTCGCTGTGGCCGCTATTTTCCGATGTTGATCCGCTCATGGGTCAACCATAGCGCAGCCCCAGATGCCAGGCTATGGTCGCGGCGCGGTCGGATGCGGCAATCGAAAAAGACGGTTTACGTACAATGCCTGAACTTCCCGAAGTTGAGACCGTACGCCGGGGCCTTGAGGGCGTTCTGGTGGATGCGCGTTTTGAACGGGTGGAACAACGTCGTCCGGATTTGCGCTTCCCCTTTCCGGATCGTTTTGTGGAGCGACTGACGGGAAAGCAGATTACTACGCTTGGGCGGCGCGCGAAATATCTGCTTGCACACGTAGAGGGCGGTGAAGTCCTCATAATGCATCTCGGTATGAGCGGGCGGTTTGTCATACGTCATGCTGGCGTCAACGCCCAGAAACCGGGGGAGTTTCTTCACGAAAATGGAAGTGATGGCCGGCATGACCATGTTGTGTTCGCGATGAGCAACGGCGCGACGATCACATACAATGACGCGCGCCGTTTCGGATTCATGTTGCTGGTGAAGGACGCTGAACTTGCAACGCACAAGTTGATGGCGGGGATTGGCGTTGAACCTCTGGGTGAGGGATTGACGCCGGGCCATCTCGCAGAACGGTGCAAAGGGAAACAGGCGAATCTCAAATCCGCACTGCTCGATCAGAGGATCGTCGCCGGGCTCGGCAATATATATGTGTGTGAGGCGCTATATCGTGCTGGTCTCTCGCCGCGGCGCAAGGCGAGTGTGCTGGCCACGCGGACCGGCAAGGCAACCTCTCAGGCGGAGCGACTGGTGCCGGAGATTAAGGCCGTGCTTGAGGATGCGATCGAGGCCGGAGGATCCACATTGAGGGACTATCATGCTCCGCAGGGTGACCTCGGCTATTTCCAGCATTCGTTTGCGGTCTATGGCCGAGAGGGACTAGAGTGCGCGCGGCCGGGCTGCGGAGGGACCATCCGGCGTATCAAACAAGGTGGGCGGTCCACGTTTTTTTGCCCACTCTGCCAACGCTAACCCCCGCCACCTTCGCCATTTTTTCGATCCAGTAACGCAGATCCTTTTTTTGAACCAGGGAATCGACATGGCCTACGAAAACATCATTGCAAAGAAGAAGGGTAAGGTGGGGCTGATAACCCTTAACCGTCCAGATGCGCTCAATGCGCTGAACACAGAGCTTAATCTGGAGATGGGAAAGGCCCTCGACAAGTTCGAAGCCGACGATCAAATCGGGTGCATCGTCATTACGGGAAGCGAAAAGGCGTTTGCGGCAGGAGCCGACGTCAAGGAGATGCAGCCAAAGTCCTACATGCAGGCATATAAGGAGGATTTCCTTCATCCATGGGAGCGGGTCGCGCGCTGCCGCGTGCCGGTGATTGCCGCCGTTTCCGGGTATGCGCTTGGTGGCGGCTGCGAACTTGCCATGATGTGCGATTTCATCATTGCGGCGGATACGGCGGTCTTCGGCCAACCGGAAATCAATTTGGCGATATTGCCCGGGGCCGGCGGTACGCAACGCCTTACCCGCCTCGTCGGCAAGTCGAAAGCAATGGAAATGTGCCTGACGGGGCGATTTATGGACGCCGAGGAGGCGGAGCGGGCTGGGCTGGTCAGCAGAGTCGTGCCGGCGGACACGCTACTGGACGATGCACTCAAAACCGCTGAAAAAATCGCGTCGTTTTCGAGGCCTGCAGTGTTCATGGTGAAGGAATCGGTCGACCGGGCCTATGAGACGACACTGGCGGAAGGAATTCTCTTTGAACGGCGGTTGTTCTATTCGACTTTCGCGATGGCCGATCAGAAAGAGGGGATGCAGGCCTTTATCGACAAGCGCAGCGCGGCATTCAAGAATGAGTAAGTCACAATCCGCTCCACACGGTCCCCAATCCCTTGCGCGCTGGAAGTTGACCGCGCTACGGGGCGGCAGTATACACGTGGCCAACAAACCCCGATAAAACCGAGAGACGGGCCAATTGGGCCCTTCAGGTGCCGGGTGTAAGCCTCAACCAAAAGGTTAGCGAAGCGATGGCGAATACAAGGTCCGCGAAAAAAGCCGTGCGAAAAATTGCGCGGCGCACCAAAGTCAACAACTCGCGGCAGAGCCGCATGCGCACCTTCGTCCGCAAGGTCGAGGAAGCGATCGGCGCTGGCGACAAGAAGGCGGCGGAAGAAGCCTTGAAACAGGCGCAGCCGGAGGTTATGCGTGCAGCTCAGAAGCGTGTCCTGCATAAGAATACTGCGTCGCGGCGACTCTCACGCCTTTCGGCGCGTGTGAAGGCTCTGGGCGCCTAGAGGCGCTTTCAGAACCGATTTTTTTTTCGATCTGTTGCAGTAAGGTAACAGCGGAACGACAGTTCCGTGACATATTGCCCCGCACACGCGAATCCCCACTAAATAGCCGCAGATTCAATAGCTTATTTGAAGCTCAGGCGCGCTGTTCCAGGCTGAAATTCGTTCAGCGTTGTGCGCATGTTGGGCGATCAGGATTGTCGGTGCGCCGGTCCTGATAATGGATTCCATCTTGAATCTCAGTCGCTTGAGAATTGGCCCGAGAGGCTGTAAGCGCAGACACGAATTTTAGGGTGAAAATGACGGATTTCAGTTCGCCCTGAGCGCAAAACCTGTTGCGTCTCAGACAACGGCTGTGGTATCAAATAGCCATCCGAACGGGGATGTTCCCCTCCAAATATAGTATAGTAAAAGTATTCGCTGGCTCCTGCCAAGCATTAATAGAGTATTGTCTTAAGTAACAAGTTTCTCAGTCGGTTGGCCGTTATCGTGTAATTGTGTTGAACGGGTCTCACGTTCTTGAAGAGGGAGGCTGCATCGCGTCGACGTTATTGACAGGATGTAATGGTCTTCTAAGAGCGTGTGTGTGTGTGCCGGTCCGGTTGCTCGCGAGTTTTAAGAATTAGAGGCTCGAGGTGGCTGAGAATAGTATGCAGGATGGCGTCGATGACGTCAGTGTAGAGGAGGTTTGGGAGAAACTGAAAAAGGATCCGGGTTCCGTGCTTATAGATGTGCGGACGCAGGCCGAATGGGCCTTTGTGGGGGTGCCGGACCTTAACTCTTTGGGTAAAGAGCTCATTTGTCTGGAGTGGCAGCATTTCCCGGGAGGTCAGTTAAACCCGTCCTTTACAAGTCAGTTACGGTCCGAGCTTGCTTTGAGGGAAGCTGGCGAGGATACGGAACTCTTTTTCATCTGCCGTTCGGGACACCGGAGCCTCCATTCTGCGGAGGCGATGGCGACGGCGGGATACCGTGCGTGTCATAACGTTGCAGGCGGTTTTGAAGGACCACTTGACAACCAGACGCACAGGGGTCTCGTCGCGGGCTGGAAAGCAGCCGGTCTCCCGTGGATCCAGCGTTAGCTCGATCCAAGTGACCGCAGAAGCTCTTCAGCTCCGAGGATGGGAGAGTGCGCTTGAATCCGCAACGGGCGGTTGCTGGTGTGCTTGGAGATTGACAGTTCGGCAGCGGTAAAGCGCGCGACAAGCGCTTAACTAACGCGCCGGACAAAGATCGCATTTGCTAAGCATGGCAGGTGCGTGGCGGGGCACAAAGGTGGACAAAAAAGAAAACGAACACGATCCGAAAAGCCTTCAGAAGAAATGGGACCGCACAAAGAGCAGGCTGCGTGCGGAGCTCGGCGAGGATATTTTCAAAAGCTGGTTTGCCCGGGTCAAGATTGAGGGGATTAAGGATGCAACTGCGCATTTCTCTGTCCCGACGCCATTCCTGAAGAAATGGCTTCGTTCACACTATACCGACCGGCTGTTGCATTGTTGTAACGCGGAATTCGGTGACGTTAAGCAAATTGAATTTCGCGTTCGCCGGCCGCATGACATATGCGACGTCGCGAACCAGCAGGTCGCAGCACCTGCACCAGACCAGTCGGAAGCAATAACGATTGCAAGCATTAGCTCTGGTATTGGCTCATCGGGATCTGATGTGGCGACCGGCTATCAGAATTTCGAAGGTTCGCCACTTGATCGGCGTCTGACGTTTGACGGTTTTGTCGTTGGCTCCTCGAACCGCCTTGTACACGCGGCAGCGACGGAGATTGCCGATTCTGTCGGACAGTCGCAGATGCGCTATAATCCACTGTTTATTCATGGATCGGTCGGCCATGGAAAAACGCATCTTCTGAATGCTGTTGCCTGGCAGGCCCGTATACGACAGCCAAATGCCCAGATTCTATACCTCACCGCCGAGTGGTTCATGTCTCGGTTCGTTCAGGCCCTCAAATCGCGTGCCGCGGTCGCCTTCAAGGAGAGCCTTCGCGGGATTGATCTTCTTTTGATCGACGACATGGAATTTCTCCAGGGCCCAGTCATTCAGCAGGAATTTTGCCATGCATTGAATTCCTTGATTGATGGCGGGCGGCAAATAGTGGTTGCTGCCGACAGGGCACCTGCAAAACTTGAGCGGCTGGATGCACGGATGCGCTCGCGACTTGCGGGCGGCCTCGTCGCTGAAGTCGGTACAATGGATGCTGAGCTTCGTCGGAAGATTCTTGAAAAGAGCATTACCGATGAACAGCGCGAGGATCCAAACTTCGCCGTGCCCGACACGGTCATTGATTTTCTTGCCAGCCGCCTGACCCAGGGCGGGCGCGAGCTTGAGGGAGCCATTATCCGGGTGCGTGCCGTCTACAGATTGACCGCAGAGCCGATCAACCTCGATCGTGCTGAATACATTGTGCGTGATCTGATGAGCACGACCGAGCCGAAACGCATCAAAATCGACGATATTCTGAAAATTGTTTCCAAGCATTTTGGCGTCAATCGGTCCGACCTTCTGTCAAGCCGGCGCAACCGTTCGGTGGTGCGCCCACGGCAGATCGGGATGTATCTTGCAAAGAAGCTCACTTCTCGGTCATTGCCCGAAATCGGGCGACGGTTTGGGAATCGTGATCACACCACGGTGCTGCACGCCATCCGCAAGGTGGAACAGCTGATGTCGGATGATGATGGGCTGAAGGGAGAGGTCGAGCTTCTGAAGCGGTTGTTGCGAGATTGAGGGGAAACTGGAGACCTGAGAAATGACCGGAAAAAAGTGAAAGCTTTTTTCCCGGCAAGACGGCTCTTGCCAAAGCGCGCCGCTCGCGCCACTTTTCATCTGGGGCGGGTTGATCCTTCCTTGCGAACAATAACAAACGGGCTTGCGCTTTTTCAGCCAGCTTCACACGGTCACACCAGGTCCACCCCGTGGCCATGCGAATGCCGGGACCGCGCGTAACAGGGAATATGCGTCCATGCGGTTGATTATAGAACGAAATGCCTTACTCAAGGCCTTGAGCCACGTCACCAGCGTGGTCGAGCGCCGTAACACGATTCCGATCCTGTCGAATGTGCTGATTGCAGCCGAGGGCAGCTCGGTCAAACTCACCGCGACGGATCTCGATATTCAGGTGGTCGAGACGGCGCCTGCCGACGTATCCCAGAAGGGCAGCACCACCGTTTCAGCACATATGCTGCACGACATTGTGCGCAAACTCTCAGACGGCTCGCAGGTTGAGCTTTCGCTAGGGCCGGATGAAGGGCGCATGGCCTTGACATCGGGACCGGCAAAATTTGCACTCCAGGTTCTGCCGCCCAATGACTTTCCTGATCTGAGCGCCGGCGAAATGAGCCATGCGTTTGATATTTCATCAGCGGATTTGAAGCGGCTTATCGACAAGACCCGATTTGCCATTTCAACGGAAGAGACCCGCTACTATCTCAACGGCATTTATCTGCATTCCGCTGAAACCGATGGCACAGAGTTGCTGCGGGCCGTAGCCACTGACGGGCATCGCCTCGCGCAGATCGAAGCGGATTTGCCGAAAGGCGCAAATGGGATGCCCGGCATCATTGTGCCGCGAAAGACGGTGTTGGAGGTATATAAGCTTCTGGAAGACGCGGATAAGCCGGTTAAGGTCGAGCTTTCAACCGCAAAGATACGTTTTTCGATCGGTGAAGTGGTACTTACCTCGCAGCTGATCGATGGAACCTTCCCGGACTATGGACGTGTCATCCCTCATGGAAATGACAAGGTTCTGAATGTGCCCAGCGCAATATTTGCGGAGGCTGTAGACAGGGTCTCCACGCTCTCGAGCGACAAGGGCCGTGCGGTCAAGCTCAAGATGGGAGATGGCAAGGTTACCCTTACTGTGAACAACCCCGATAGCGGCAGCGCCACTGAGGAACTGAGCGCAGCCTATGATGCAGAGGATCTGGAGATTGGATTTAATGCACGCTATCTGCTTGATATCACAAGCCAGCTTGAGAGTGACGATGCGGAGTTCGTGTTATCTGATCCTGGTTCCCCGACCATTGTGCGTGACTTGAGCGACAAGGCCGCGCTCTATGTGCTCATGCCCATGCGCGTCTAGGAACTTCGGTCTCTGCCGCGCGCTGAACACGGGATGAACGAACAGGCGGAAGCCGAGGCCATTTCTGAACCGCGTCGCATATGGATCGAGCGCCTCCGCGCGACGGATTTCCGCAACTATGAAGCTCTCTCCATTGATCTGGACAACCGTCCAGTCGTGCTCACTGGTCCCAATGGCGCAGGCAAGACCAACCTGCTCGAAGCGGTGTCTCTGCTGACGCCGGGGCGTGGACTTGGCCGTGCGCCGTTTGCCGAAATGACCCGCCGTGGCGCAGATGGCGGCTGGGCCATCAGTGCCAGGCTGCATTGCCTCCACGGTGATGTCGATATCGGAACGGGGTATGCGGGAGGTGATGAAACCTCCACCCGAGCTGTCCGGATCGACGGTGAGACAGCGCGCAGCGCCGGTGCTCTTGGCGACTATACGCGTGCTATTTGGCTCACGCCCGCCATGGATGGCTTGTTTGCTGGTTCCGCTGGGGAACGCCGGCGTTTTCTCGACCGCCTCATCCAGAGCCTCGACCCTGGCTATCGGACCAATCTCTCGAGATTTGAACGCGCCATGCGTCAGCGCAATCGGCTTCTGGAAGATTGGGAACAATCACCATCGCTTTATGACGGGCTTGAAACCCAGATGGCCGAAACGGGCACCGCCATTGCCGCGGCACGGCTCGACACTGTGACGCGGCTTGGTAGCCTCTGTGCGGCGGCCCGGGAACGTGAAGAAATAGCGCCATTTCCATGGGCGGAACTGGACCTTGAAGGGTTGCTTGAGGAGCGGTTGCGAAGTGAAGCTGCCGTCGACGTAGAAGACACTTATCGCGAAACGCTGGCGCGAGGGCGTGAACGCGATCGTGCTGCGAGGCGAACGCTTGAAGGTCCGCACCGCTCCGACCTCATCGTGGGGCATGGACCCAAGTCGGCTCCGGCCCGCAGCTGCTCTACCGGTGAGCAGAAAGCTCTGCTTATCGGGCTCATTCTGGCGCATGCAGCACTGGTGAAACAGCAGAGCGACGGCTATGCGCCCTTGATCCTGCTCGATGAAATCGCAGCTCATCTTGATGAGGTGCGCCGCGAGGGCCTTTTTGGTGAAATCCGGCGCCTTGAAGCGCAGGCCTGGATGACCGGAACGGACGCATCTGACTTCGAACCGATGGGCCAAAACGCGCAACACATTGGCATTGAGAGCGGTGGCGTTCAGACCTGAATCAAGGTATTGTGAGTCATCAGTTTTTTCACCGCAATATGATGGGATAAACCATGGCGAAATCGCCTGCGGAAAAGGGCGACGGCAACGGAGAATATGGCGCGGAGTCGATCAAGGTTCTTAAGGGCCTTGACGCAGTTCGCAAGCGTCCCGGCATGTATATTGGTGACACCGACGATGGGTCCGGCCTTCACCATATGGTCTATGAGGTGGTGGACAATGCCATCGACGAGGCCCTGGCCGGATACTGCGATCAGGCGGAGGTTACGCTCAATGCCGACGGGTCCGTAACGGTCATCGACAACGGCCGAGGAATTCCGGTGGAAGTGCATGCGGAAGAGGGCGTCTCTGCGGCTCAGGTCATCATGACCCAGCTTCATGCAGGCGGAAAATTCGACCAGAATTCATACAAGGTTTCAGGCGGCCTTCACGGGGTTGGCGTCTCGGTCGTGAACGCGCTCTCTTCCTGGCTCAAGCTGACCATACGGCGCGGCGGCAAGGAGCACTTTCTTGAGTTCAAGGACGGCGAGCCTCAAGGCGCGTTGGAAGTCATTGGCGACGCGCCAGAGGGCAGCACCGGTACGGAGGTGACGTTCCTGCCGTCGACAGAGACTTTCACGATGACCGAATTCGACTATGCAACGCTCGAACACCGGTTGCGCGAGTTGGCGTTTCTCAATTCGGGCGTGAAAATTGTGCTCACCGACAACCGCGGCGTGGAGAGCAAGCGGGAAGAAATGGTCTATGATGGCGGGCTGGTAGCGTTCGTGAGTTACCTCGACCGCAACCGTCAGGCACTAATCGGACAACCCATCGCCATCAAGACCGAACGCGAGGGTGTCAGCGTCGAGGCCGCCATGTGGTGGAACGACAGCTACCACGAGAATGTCCTGTGTTTTACCAACAATATCCCACAGCGCGATGGCGGTACTCATCTGGCCGGCTTTCGGGGAGCCCTGACGCGCACCGTAAACACCTATGCCAGCCAGTCCGGCATTGCGAAGAAGGAAAAGGTGGCGCTCACCGGTGATGACGCGCGCGAGGGGCTGACCTGCGTGCTATCCGTCAAGGTGCCCGACCCGAAGTTTTCCTCGCAGACGAAAGACAAACTCGTCTCGTCTGAAGTGAAGCCGATCGTCGAAGGCGCCATGGGAGAGGCGTTGTCGCAGTGGCTTGAGGAAAACCCGTCGGATGCCAAAAGCATCCTGCAGAAAATCGTGGAAGCGGCCGCCGCGCGTGAAGCCGCTCGCAAGGCGCGCGAACTCACCCGCCGCAAGGGTGCTCTCGACATAGCGAGTTTACCTGGCAAACTCGCCGACTGCCAGGAGCGCGACCCGTCGAAATGCGAGGTATTCCTGGTTGAGGGCGACAGTGCCGGAGGGTCGGCGAAGCAGGCGCGTAATCGCGAGTTTCAGGCCGTGTTGCCCTTGCGTGGAAAAATCTTGAATGTCGAGCGCGCGCGCTTCGACAAGATGCTCTCATCGGATCAAATCGGTACGCTCATTACCGCGCTCGGCACGGGCATTGGTCGGGATGACTTTGATATTGAGAAGTTGCGTTATCACAAGGTCATTATTATGACCGACGCCGATGTGGACGGTGCGCATATCCGCACGCTGCTGCTCACCTTCTTCTACAGACAGATGCCGGAGTTGGTGGAGCGCGGCCACCTCTATATCGCCCAGCCGCCGCTCTACAAGGTGAAGCGCGGTCAGTCGGAATCCTATCTCAAGGACGAGCGTTCCTTGCAGGATTTCCTTGTCGATTCGGGTCTCGAAGATGCGGTGCTCGTTACCGGCGAAAACGCTGAACGGGCGGGAAACGATCTGCGCGACATCGTTGAGAGCGCGCGCAAGGTGGTTTCGATTCTTGAGGGGCTACACAGCCGTTATCCGCGCTTTATCATTGAGCAGGCGGCGATTGCGGGTGCTCTCAATCCGGACGTTTTGAAGGATCAAAAACAGGCGCAGGCTGCAGCCGACTATATTGCCAGACGACTTGACGTCCTGTCTGAGGAAACCGAACGCGGATGGGAAGGTGAGGCCATGGAAGAAGGAGGGCTTTGTTTCACGCGCGAGTTGCGCGGCGTAAAGGAAGCGCACCTCATTGACGGTCCGTTCATCGCGTCGTCGAATGCACTCAAGCTGGACCAGTATGCGGCACACCTTCAGGAAGTTTATGCCAGACCCGCAGCGCTAAAGCGCAAGGATTCAGAAACGCCAGTTCACGCGCCCAGTGATTTGCTCACCGCGGTTTTCGACGCGGGCCGCAAGGGTATCAGCATGCAGCGTTACAAGGGCCTGGGGGAAATGAATCCGGACCAGCTGTGGGATACGACGCTGGATGTGGATACACGGACCATGCTGCAGGTGAAGGTCGGTGAACTCGATGAGGCCAATGAGATATTCTCATCGCTCATGGGCGATGTGGTCGAACCGCGTCGTGAGTTCATTCAGACCAACGCGCTGGATGTGGCGAACCTGGATGTGTAAGCGGCTGAGCCTGATTTCAACACAAACCAACGGCGAGGCAGGGTCCACCACCTCGCCGTTGCGAGTCTTATCGTTAGCCTGACTCACTGCGCTGTTTCAGGCCCTATTTCAGCGGGCCTGATTGCCAGTTTTCTGCAGATCTAGACTGAGATCAATCCGCCATAATAGGCGACAAGTGCCAACACTACGATCGCAGCTACGATGGAACCGGTCCACAAAAGCGCACGCGATTCCGGAGTGTGCGTATCCATACCAGCCTCCATGGGTTAGCGCTGGCCAACTTTTGGATGCGGCGTGACCGGCGACTTCTAAAAAACCGCGAGTCAGAACTCATGCGTGACTTGCGCGTAGTATACTACTTTCGTCTAGTGTTGGAAACACGAATCGCCTCTAGGCCATTTCCGCGGGCGTTCGATCGAGACAGGCGTCGAAATGGACGACGGTCTTGTCGTGATCAATCAGGACCACCCCATACATAGGCGGTTCAAGGCTGTAGGATCCGCCAACACTCTCTCCATTGAGCGGAACCTGATGGTTGGTGCCGGGAAGTGAGGTACATGGGATACCGCGCCAATTGATGAAAGCGGCGCGATGGACGTGGCCGAAAAAGATGTGGCGAATGTTGCGATGGGTTGAGATTACCTCTGTGAACTCGTCCGGCTCCTCGAGCTTGATTCTGTCCATATAGGGCAGGCCAACTTCAAATGGCGGGTGATGCATGAAGATCCACACCGGCTTGTCATTGGCGTTTGCCAGTGCCCACGTGAGCCACTCCCGCCGTGCGGCACAATACTCCCCTTCCGATACAGGACCTTTGAGCGTGTCTAGGAATAGAAAGACGCCGTGATTGGTCTCATGCGCCGACTGGACGAAGCCGTTCTCGTCGCGACCTGCGTTTGGAAATGCTTCCAGGAGCCCGTCACGGGTGTCATGGTTGCCCACCATCAGAAATGTCTTGAGCGGGAATGACTGGAGACGCTCCTTGAGCCACGCATAGGCCGCTGGGTCGCCGTCGTTGGTCAAGTCGCCCGACATGACACAGAAGGCCGCATCGCTGTGCCACTGCGCAATATCTGAGAGGCAACGATCCAGCCGGTCGTGAGGGTTCTCACCCCACAACGGCTCACCCGGCGCGACCAGGTGAAAGTCGGTGATGTGGATGATCTTCAAGAGCGTTCCCTCACATGCCGCTAGTCGTCAATCCACGCCACGGCGCGGATGGGGCTCGCTGTGCCGCCCTTGATCTTGAGCGGGAAGCCGATAAATCGAAACCGTCCCTTACCCGCGACCGCGCCAAGGTTTATCAATCCCTCAATGTGTGTAAAGCCTATGTCGCGGCACACATTGTGAACCTCGAAGTTGCTTTTGCCGGGTCTGCCCGGACTAATCGCCTCGACCCCAAACATCCTGATCCCCTTGGCGCCAAGCCATTCGGCGGACTCCTTTGTCAGTCCCTGGAAATCTGTGATGAAGGCGGGCGTGCCAAGCGTCTTCTCTGCAAAGCCGGTATACAGCAGCACCGTGTCACCTGTTTGAATCGTGACACCCGCTGCTGTTTCCGCTTTTTCGAGATCCTCAATCGAAATGTCGGTCTTCAGCGGTTTGTGAGAGAGATCAAGGCAGACAGCTTCAGTAAAGAAATCTTCCAGCGGCATTTCATCAACGGCCGCCGCATTGGGATCTGGATTGAAATGTGAGGGCGCGTCGACATGCGTCCCCGTATGGTCACCCAGCGATAGATACTTTGTGGCGGAAGAGTATTTGAGCCCATAGGTCTCGCGTACGTCGTCATGCTTAGCAAACTGGGAGATGATAACCGGCGGATGGGTTGGAAACCCTTGCATTCTGTGGGTGATTTCCCGCGATAAATCGATAAGTGTCATGGCCCTTTTTCCCTCGGGTTCTTGAAGCGGATAGTCCGCCTGATTGTGGCATTCTTTACGCCTGCCTCAAACACTCCCTTCTTAACTCAGCCTTAAAGCTGCTGAGCCTACTTTCAGTGGGATCGGAGATGGGTTGCTTCCGATATCACCAACGGTTTTCGTTTCCCGCTGGTACACGCGGAGGATTTGAGTATTGCGTACCCGCAAACCAGTTAAGCGGGCAAAGGGACGGACGCCCTCACGGCGCCCATCCCGAGCCACGTCGAGACGCCAATCACGCGCCCGGCCCCGAAATGGTATCGGCTGGTCTGCGCTGCGTGGTTTGGTCTACTGGGGCACGGTCTTTGGCGTTTGGAGCGTCATAATTCTCGGGGGTCTGGTCGCATATGTGACCTTCACCATGCCGCCGGATGTGATGGCCAATATCAAACAGCGCCCGCCCAATGTTACGCTTGTTTCAAGTGACGGCACGGTTCTGGCCGAGCGCGGATTGAGGCGAGGCTATATTCGGCTGAAACATATGCCGCGCCATTTGGTCGATGCCGTTCTAGCAACCGAAGACCGCCGCTTCCGAGCTCATTTCGGAATTGACCCGCTGGGGCTTGCACGTGCGATGTACAAGAATGTGCAGGCTGGCTCCGTTGTGGAGGGCGGCAGCACGATAACCCAACAGCTCGCCAAAAACCTGTTCCTGACGCCAGAGCGCACGGTAACTCGCAAACTTCAGGAACTGGTTCTGGCAATATGGCTGGAAACTCAACTCAGTAAGAATGAGATTCTCGAGTCCTATCTGAATCGTGTGTATTTTGGCGCAGGAACGCACGGGGTCGAAGCTGCTGCCAAGCGGTATTTCGGCAAGTCCGCGCGAAAGATCACCGTTGCCGAGGCGGCATTGCTGGCTGGCCTGCTCAAGGCACCGTCGAAATACGCCCCAACCAGGAACCCGCGCCTGGCCGAAGAGCGCGCCTCTATCGTGCTTGCCAACATGGTGGATGCAAATCTGCTGACGTCGGCCAAGGCCATGGCGGCCATATCATCGCCTGCCCGTGTCCGAAATCCGAGCGGCATCACCGGCTACGAATATGCGGCAGACTGGGTTGTCGAGATTCTTCCGCGGCTGCTTGGCGGCGAATGGCGCGCCGACGTTATCGTTGAGACGACCATAAACGCCTCCCTCCAGCGTGACGCTCAAACGATCGTTAGCCGGACTCTGGAGGCTCAGCCAAGAAAAGTGAATGTGCAGCAGGCAGCAGCGCTTGTGCTTGACATAAGCGGTGCGATCAAGGCAGTCGTTGGCGGAAAGTCGTACAAGGAAAGCCAATATAATCGTGTGGTGAAATCGCACCGTCAGCCCGGGTCCGCATTCAAACCTTTCGTCTATCTCGCGGCGCTGGAATCCGGTCTCACACCGAACACGATTCTCAAGGATGCGCCCATAAACATCAATGGCTGGCGGCCCAAGAACTATCGCAACAAGTACCGTGGCGCGATCACGATGCGGGAATCACTAGCGAACTCCGTGAACACCGTGGCCGTGCGGCTTACAATTGAAGCAGGGCGCTGGCGCGTTGCCCGTACCGCCAAGCGTCTTGGCATCGAATCGGATCTTCACAAGAACCTCTCCATTGCGCTCGGAACTGCTGAAGTCACCCCGCTTGAACTCGTTTCAGCCTATGCACCGTTTGCCAATGGCGGGTTTGTCGCGACACCACATATCGTGCAACGTATCCGCACACCAAAAGGCAAAGTTCTCTACAAGCGCCGCACCACGGGCCGTGTCCGAGCGGTCGCACTACCTTATGTGGCTGCGATGAACGACATGATGCGCGAAGCAATGGTGTCGGGCACGGCAAGGCGAGCGGCGCTGCCGGATCGTCAAGCGGCCGGAAAAACCGGTACGACACAGAACTTCCGCGATGCCTGGTTCGTCGGCTATACGGCGAACTATGTTGCTGGCGTTTGGGTTGGCAACGACGACGGTTCACCAATGAAGCGGGTTACCGGCGGTTCACTTCCGGCACAAATGTGGAAAGAAATCATGCTTTCCGCTCACCAGGAAAATCTTTCCGCACCGCTGCCCGGTGCGAAACAACCTGCCCTCGCCCAGACCCGCCCCGCGTCTGATCAGGCGTTGAGCCGAAAGCGTACTTTCTTCGACCGGGTTCTGGGTGTGCTCTCGCCGAGCGGCTAGCTCTCTTCAGCGCCGTACCGGTGTAGCTGCGCACCGTTCTTTCTGAGCCAGGATTTTGCTTTCTCCAAATGCGCGCAGGTCTCGCGCACATGGCTCCAGAAACGCGGTCCATGGTTCATTTCGCGCAAATGGGCAACTTCGTGGGCCGCCAGATAATCGAGCACGTCCGAAGGCGCAAGAATTAGCCTCCAGGAGAAAGAGAGAACTCCACTTGCGGAGCAAGAGCCCCAGCGGCTCGATTGATCTCTGACGGTGATGCGCTTGGGCCGAACCTGCAATGTTTCCGCATGTACATTGCAGCGCTCAGACAGATCAGAGCGTGCTTCGCGCTTGAGCCAGTCCTTCAGCCGCCGCGGCGCGTGTTCCTCTGAGCCCGCGATATTGATTGTTGGCAGATCGAATGACGCGATCTCAACCTTTTCTTCCAGCCACACGGCACCGCGTCGTTTTACATTGGGAGTGAAGTGGACCACATGGTCCCCGCCGCGAAGTGGCAACACGACACCGTCGCGGAACGGGACTGCGGAAGGCATCGCCGCGAGGCGCTTCTGAAGCCAGTCAAAATGCTGCGCGAGGAATCGGCCCGCCTCTTCCAGACTCGTGTGTCGCGGCACAGTCAGAACGGCACCGCGTTTTGCCTCGTTTACGCTGAGGGAAATCCGGCGCGCACGAGGGCTTCTCCGAACCTGTACCGGTGCGTCCAGCCCCGGCGTCTTCATCTGGAACGTTTCAGGCTTGGGTTTTGAAAACAAGGACAAGACCAAGACGGTGCGCCTCGCGAATCAATTGCGGCACAGGAGCCTATCACGAGGATGGTTGCAAAAAACCAATGCTTGTATGGAGATCAGGATTTCCGCAGCGAACGTACAGTTCGGCTCACAATGCCGGCTTCGCCATGATGAGTATTGATAAAATCGGAAATTCTTGGCGCAATCTCAGAACGGAACCGCGAGCCATTGAATACGCCATAGTGTCCCACACCCGTCTGAAGGTAATGCACGCGCTTTGACTTCTGCAAGGCCGAACAGAGTTTGTGTGCGGCTTCGGTTTGTCCCACGCCGGATATATCGTCCTTCTCTCCCTCCACCGTCATTAGTGCGGTCCGCTTGATCTTTGAGGGATCAACCCGCGTGCCGCGATGCATCATTTCGCCTTTTGGCAGAGCATGACGTATGAAAACCGTTTCGACCGTTTGCAGGTAGAACGCTGCATCCAGGTCCATGACGGCCAGATACTCATCGTAGAAATCCCGATGCTTGTCGGCGGAGTCTCCGTCACCCTCAACCAGATGGCGGAACAGTTCCTTGTGAGCGTCCATGTGCCGGTCGAGGTTCATGGTCATGAAGCCGGTGAGTTGCAGAAAACCGGGATAGACCGAACGCATCACACCGGGGTGTGGCCACGGAACCTGCATGACGACGTTGGAACGAAACCAGTCAATATTGCGGTGTTCGGCAAGCATGTTCACTTGCGTCGGGTTAACGCGGGTATCAATGGGGCCGCCCATCAACGTCATTGTTTGAGGCGAATGCGGATCGCCTTTAGCCTCCATCAGTGCCACCGCAGCCAACACCTGCACAGATGGCTGGCAGACTGCAATCACATGGACGTTGCCCTCGAACATGTGAAAAAGGTCCGTGACATAATCGATATAGTCATCGAGATCGAAGGTTCCTTTCGCCAAAGGCACCATACGCGCGTCGGTCCAATCGGTTATGTAAACGTCATGGCGCGGGAGCATTGCCTCAACCGTGCCACGCAGCAACGTCGCATAGTGGCCGGACAAAGGTGCAACGATCAGAACCCTGGTATCATCCCCACGGTGATTTTTCGGCATGGTGCGCCGGAACCGCCGCAGTTTGCAAAAGGGTTTGCTCCAGACAACCTCTTCCTGGACTTTGACCTTTTGTTCGCCAATGAGGGTATCGGTAATCCCGAATTCAGGTTTGGTGTAACGGCGCGTCGTTCGCTCGAATAACTCGCACGCGGCCACCATTGAGCGCCCGAGCGGCGTGTGGGCAATCGGGTTCAGCGGGTTCCGGAATGCAAGGGCTGCTATATCAGACGCGGCTCGCGCCGGCGCCATCGCAGCGTGGTTCATTTCGTAGAGGTGATAAAGGGGCAAAAGCGAGCCATCCAGGAATGTGTGATTGTTCGGCCGGACCCGGCCTATGTTGCAGTGCAGCATACTACGCCAAGGCGGCACAAATGGCAATACGTAGGCGGGAGAAACGCTGGGATATCCACACAGTGCTGCAGCGCCTTAAAGGAATTTCGCTATTCCTTCCGCCATCTTGTCAACGCCTGTTCCATAGGCGAAGTGGGCGAGATACTCACCTTTTGGGCTCATGAGATAGACGATGCTGGAGTGGTCCATCAGGTAGTCCGTTGAGCTCTCGTCTTTCGCTTTTGCGTAATATACGCGGAAGGCTTTGGCTGCTTTCTTGATGTCTTCGGGGCTGCCGGTCAGTCCAACCAGGCGGTTGTGAAAATTCCCGACGTAACTGTTCATCTGTTCGACTGTGTCTCGTTCGGGGTCGACCGTTATGAAGACCGGCGTCACCTTGCTGGCTTTATCACCAAGTGCATCCAGGGCAGCCGACATGACCTGCAACTCGGCTGGGCAGATATCAGGGCAGAAGGTGTAGCCGAAATAGACGAGCATGTGCTTGCCTGCGAAATCCTTTTCCGTGACCCGGCGCCCTGTGTGGTCAGTCAGGGCGAAGGGACCGCCGATAAGTGCCTTGCCGGAGACGATTCGTGGCTGACCAGACGGTGAATTGTTGAGGGCGAACAGACTGACCGCGATGGCGCCACCGACAAGAAACGCAGCAATGACAAGAATGATGAGGCGTGGTGACATATGGTTTGCAGTCGCCTTTTGTGAGGTAGGAAAATTGAGTCACCATCGGGTCTCACTTGGGCTCACAGGTCAACCCGCCTCGCGAAACTGTGACAGCGGCGTATTGTCCTTATAATGTCGAGAAAGGTCCTGTATTGGGACTGCCTCAATCATTGCCGGATAGCTCTGACGATGCCGCCTATGCCTCCGATAGCCGCAGATGAAAACGCGAGCCGCTTGCGGCTCAGAACGATCGTCCGTCTGCGCTGGATTGCTGTTGCTGGTCAGGCAGTAACCGCAGCACTGGTTTATTTTGGGCTTGGCTTCGACTTGCCGATCGGTTTGTGCGCATTGGTCATCTCGCTATCGGCCTGGCTCAATATTTTTCTGCGTATGCGCTACTCAGGTCGCCTGTGGCTCAGGAGCGAGCATGCGACGGCGATGCTGGCATATGACATCCTGCAGCTTGCGGCATTGTTGTATCTCACTGGGGGACTGCAGAACCCGTTTGCATTTCTGATCATTGCACCGGTAACCGTTTCGGCATCGAAACAGCCATTGGGGCATACGCTCGGGTTGGGGTTGCTGGTCATCGTCTGTACGACCTTGCTTGCCTTCTTCCATCAGCCGTTGCCCTGGTATCCGGGCGAAGCTCTAAACCTGCCACTTACGTTTGTGGCCGGTGTTTGGGCGGCCCTGGTCTCGGGTGCCATTTTCTTTGCCTTATACGCACAACGCATCGCCAAAGAAGCTCGGCAAATGTCCGACGCCCTTGCGGCCACCGAAGCGGTGTTGATGCGTGAGCAAAGCATGTCTGCGCTTGATGGGTTGGCGGCGGCAGCGGCGCACGAGCTCGGCACGCCTCTCTCCACCATTGCTGTGGTCGCAAAGGAGCTGCAACGCGAGTTGCCAAAAGACAGCCCCCACAGCGAAGATCTGGCGCTGTTGAAGACACAGACTGACCGGTGCCGGGATATCCTCACCAGGCTTACCGCGGGCTCAGATGAACCGGACGCTGTTTTCTCTCGTATGCCTATTAGTCAGCTTCTGGAGGAAGCCGCGGAACCACATCGTGTGTTCGATATTGAAATTGATATCAACGCGGGTCCTGCCCCGGACGCGGAAGAGAACGAGGATGTCCAGATCGAACCGGTCGGTGCGCGCAATCCTGGCATTCTTTATGGCCTGGGCAACTTGATCGAAAACGCGGCTGACTTTGCCAAATCCCGCGTTGAAGTCCTTGCGGAATGGGACCGGGACACGGTTTCCATCAGCATTTCCGACGATGGACCAGGTATCCCTGCGCCTGTTCGGGACAGACTTGGCGAGCCTTATGTAACGACGCGCGGATCGGATGAGGAAACAGAGAGCAAGGCGAATGGAGAAGGACATGGTATGGGGTTGGGGTTCTTTATTGCCAAGACCCTGCTGGAGCGCTCCGGCGCACGTCTTGAGTTCTCTAACCGAAAGGCACCTGATCACGGCGCGCAGATAGTGATTATCTGGCCGCGCGCGGCAATTGAAACGGGCGTTGAAGAAGAGGCGGTGTTGCCAAACTAGGCGTGTGCACCATGAATGAGCGCATGACCTAGTCGAACGAAGGCGGTATGGCTAAACTCCGTGCGGCTACGAATAAGCGAGTGAAAGAGACATGGACTCTCAAGAGACGCAGGGCACACAGGAAACCCAGGGCAAACAGCCGACTCTACTGATCGTCGATGACGACCGGCCATTCCTGCAACGTTTGGCGCGGGCGATGGAATCGCGCGGCTTCATCGTGGAGATGGCAGAGTCGGTGGGCGAGGGTCTTGGCCAAATTCACAAACAGCCTCCAGACTATGCTGTTGTCGATATGCGGCTTGAGGACGGCAACGGGCTCGACGTCATCGCGGTGTTAAAAGAGGTGCATCCCGATACTCGTGCGATTGTTCTCACAGGATATGGCAATATCGCCACCGCTGTAACCGCTGTCAAAATGGGCGCGGCGGACTATCTTTCAAAACCCGCCGATGCTGACGATGTCTACAAGGCGCTGATGGCGCCGCCTGGTTCTAAGGCACAGCCGCCGGAGGACCCAATGTCAGCTGACCGTGTTCGCTGGGAACACATCCAGCGCGTCTATGAACTATGCAACCGCAATGTGTCGGAGACCGCACGGCGATTGAAGATGCATCGCAGAACGCTGCAGCGCATCCTCGCCAAGCGCGCGCCGAGATAGGGTCGCGGGAATCTACTCCTGAAATCCGCTGGTGACGCCGGGATCCATGTGTCCGTGCAACCGTAACGCTGCCGCCCGGGCGAAGCGCAACGTCACGGCCTTGCGCGTGCCGCCGGCTAGCTTGTGCTCGGGCGCTTCTCGCATCAGCTCGGCGCCAAAACGGTCAGCAAGAATGAGGCCGGTTTCATCGGGCAGCACGTCCAGCGGAAAATCAGATGCCACTGCGAAGAAAAGCCGATCGCAATGGCCGCGGTATTCGGGCCACTTTGAATCCGCTTGAAAGTCGGCGAGAGATGATTTGATTTCGACGATCCAGAGTTCGCCCGTCCGCCCGAGCGATACGATGTCGGCCCGATGCCCGGTCGAAAGGGAAAGCTCGGTAACCACCGAATGGCCCAGCGCACACAAAAACCGGCAGGCTCCACGCTGTATCGCTGCTGCCTGCTCCGATTGACGCCCATCGAGAATTTCAAGTGGATCGGATTTGCTCATCTAATGTCCCGATTTCGTTACGGCACGCATCTTACTTTGCCCTTCGATCGTCACTATAACGTCTTGTTTGCGGGCAATGAATGGCCGGCAGGTGCATGGGTGGCCATCAAACAAATGGTCCCCTATGTTTGTGATTCGATCGTTGGAGGAAAAAATGTCCTCAGATAAAGCGGCGCCGGTTTCGGTTGCTGCATACAAAAAGGGGCGCGTTGGCGCGCTCCGCAGCCGTCTTTTTGATACGCGTGCCGTCTCACTTTCTCTTGCTGAACCGCTGAGCGATGAAGATCAGGTTGTCCAGGCAATGGACGATGCTAGCCCGACGAAGTGGCATCTGGGGCATACCACCTGGTTTTTTGAGTCCTTTCTGCTGTCGGAGCTGGACAAGAGTTACAGGCTGTTCGACGAAGATTTCGCATACTGTTTCAACTCTTATTATGAGGGCAAGGGCGAACGGCATCCAAGGACTTACCGGGGCCTGCTGACGCGGCCAGGCGCTGATGCTGTGCGTGCATACCGCGCTCATGTGGATGATGGGCTTGAACGGTTTCTTGACGCCGGTAGTGTTGAAGATATCGCACTCGACATCATTGAGCTGGGCATCAATCACGAGCAACAGCACCAGGAATTGTTGCTGACGGATATTCTCTCGTTGTTCGGCAGCCAGCCGTTGAGCCCTGCATACAAACAGGCGGTTATCTCAGAGGCGGACAAGTCCTACCCGGCGATATTTATCGCCTTCGATGGCGGGATTGCTGAAGTTGGACATTCTGGTGGAGGCTTTTCATATGACAATGAGGGGCCACGCCATGAGGTCTTGTTGCACCCGTTCGCACTCGCTGATCGCTGCGTAACCAAGGGCGAGTGGCTCGATTTTATGGACGATGGTGGCTACGAAACACCCGCACTCTGGCTCTCTGATGGCTGGGCAACGGTCAATTCAGAAAATTGGCGTGCGCCGCTCTATTGGGAAGATCACGATGGAGACTGGCGGCAGATGACGCTCGCTGGCATCCGCCCCATTGACCCGGCGGCACCTGTGACTCATGTGAGTTACTATGAGGCAGACGCTTTTGCACGCTGGGCTGGTAGGCGGTTGCCAACCGAATTTGAGTGGGAGCGTGCATCTTCGGAGCTCGCGGAGGAAGGCCGTACGCTTGGCAGCGCGGCCTACCGGCCGTCTCCGGCAGGTAAGTCAAACGGGTCCCTCCTGCAAATGTTCGGTGATGTGTGGGAGTGGACGCAGAGCCACTACAGCCCCTATCCGGGGTTTCGTCCTCCGCAAGGCGCCGTCGGTGAATACAACGGCAAATTCATGTGTTCTCAATTCGTGCTCAAAGGGGCATCCTGTGTGACGCCGGACGGCCATTCCCGGCACACTTATCGCAATTTCTTCTATCCCCATCAGCGCTGGCAGTTTATGGGCCTGCGCCTCGCCGAGGATCAATGACCTCCAGCATTTGCGAAATCGAGACTGCACAATTTTCCGATGAGTTTGCCGAAGCCGTACTATCTGGCCTTGCGCAGTCGCATAAGAATATCCCCTGCCGATTCCTCTATGACGCGCGGGGATCGGAGCTGTTCGAGGATATTACCGGGCTTGACGAGTATTATCCGACGCGTACGGAAATCGGCCTCCTCACCAAACACGGACCCGAAATCGCGGAACGGGTCGGTGCAGGGTGCGCCGTGGTCGAGTTCGGGTCCGGGTCGAGCCGCAAGACTCATATCTTGCTGGAGAACCTCACCGGTGCTTCCGCCTATGTACCTATCGATATCGACGACGCAGCGCTCAAGGAAGCTGCGGCGCGGCTGAGGGCTGATTTTCCGCGTCTTTCGCTCTATCCCGTCCATGCCGATTTCAGCCAGGGCATTGATCTGCCGGACGAGATCGCGAATGCGCGCAAGTTGGGATTTTTTCCTGGTTCAACGATCGGAAATTTCGAACTGGATGCCGCGATTGATTTTCTTTCCGACGCGGGTGATCTGCTCGGGCCTGACAGCGATTTGCTGATCGGGGTAGATCTGCAGAAGGATCAGGCAATTCTTGTGCCTGCTTATGATGATTCGGAAGGCGTTACCGCGGAATTTACGCTCAATCTCCTGCGCCGCGTTAACAGGGAACTCGACGGCAATCTCGTTATTTCACGCTTCGCCCACAAGGCGATCTATAATGACAAGATCGGCCGGATAGAGATCTATGTTGAATCACTTGCGGACCAGGCGTTTGAGATTCTCGGGCGAAAATTCTCACTGAAGGCAGGCGAACGTATTCACGTTGAAAACTCACACAAGTTTACGATTCCGCGGTTCAAAGCCCTCGCGAAAGATGCAGGATGGACGTTGGCTCAGGTTTGGACCGATCAGAACGATCTGTTCTCCATGCACTATCTTACCCGCGCCTGAGGCGGCATTTTGGAAGCAGCGTTTGCGCTCTGGCGTATGTGCATTGTTGCTCATGGGACTCGCTGGCTGTGAGGAGCAGTCTCAACTGTCGGCACTCGGCGCGGACATCACGCAGACGTCCGTCTCAGGCCTCTCCTCAGGCGCCTATATGGCCGGCCAGTTTCATTTTGCCTATTCGAGCCTGATCATTGGCGCGGGCATCGTTGCCGGGGGGCCTTACGGTTGCGCGGAGAGCGTATTCGGACGTTTTACGCCCGCCTGGGCCGTAGCACTCTCGCAAAACCTCAACCGGGCGATAAACGGCTGCACCGGAACGGTGATGGCGGCGCTCGGCGTGCCCGACGTTGCGCGCCTTGCGAAGCGTGTGCGCGAACGGGCAGAACAGAGCGTCATTGATCCGATCCACGGCCTCAAGAGCGACCGGATTTATCTCTTTGCTGGCAAGTCGGACCGAACGGTCGCGCCCTCACTGGTACGCAAGGCGGCACAGCTTTACCGGGATAGCGGAGTCAAAGAACAGAATATTGCACTCGAGACTGGTCTGGATGCGGGTCACGGGTTCATCACCGAGGATAGCGGCGGTTCCTGCGAAACGACTGCAAGCCCGTTCGTGAATGATTGCGACTACGATCAGGCCGGCGCCATCCTGAAGCACATATATGGGTCCCTGAAATCGCCGAGTGCTGAAAATAGAGGAGACATGTTGATTTTCTCTCAGGCAGAATTCGCAAAGACATCAGACCACGGCCTTGACGACGAGGGCGCGATTTTCATTCCTGAGAGCTGCAGCAAGGAGGGTGACGAGGCAAATGGAGCATGCCGTGTCCACATCGTTTTTCACGGCTGTCGGCAAAGCCGGGAGGCTGTTGGTGACGCATTCATTGCCGGCGCCGGCTACAATCGCTGGGCCGCTTCGAACCAGCTCATTGTCCTCTATCCACAAATCTCGAAAAGCACCGTGAACCCGCGCGGTTGCTGGGATTGGTGGGGCTATACCGGGCCTGATTTTCTCACGCGCGACGCCCACCAGATCAAAGCGGTGAAAGCGATGTTGGAGCGATTGGCACAAACGGGCGGAACATAGAGCGATGCGTTCCGGCTACAACGCCTATTCTGTATCGGTCAGACAATTGGACTTGTCAGCGCAACTCGCGGAGCTGGGAACAAAGAAACTCCGCTATCCGCTTGCTGCCAGCAGGTGTCGTATGAACAGCGTCATAGAAATCGCTGAGGTGTTCAAAATTTATCTCGCGCGCGAGATCGATGCATATACCGCTTTGTTCCCGACAAGCCTCCAGGATCGTGTCAGGCGCAAAACGGTATCGGTTCGGGCGATGCTCAAGCATTCGCTCCAGCAATAAGGCCAGGTCGAGGGAAGCTATCAAATTGCGTTTTGTCCCTCAATCTTGAGAGCGTGATCCGCTCCGAACAGGATGAAGGCGGTTGCAGCTTTACGTGCACACATGATTTAAGTGCGCACCGAATTCCAAAGAAATTGCCGTGGCTACCGTGCTCCGCAAATTATCATGACTTTCCTCGGTGCAGCTATCGTATGAGTCAAAGCCAGCCCAGAAAAATTTTCGACTGTTTCGTTTTCTACAACGAACTCGATATCCTTGAGATCAGGCTCCATACGCTTGACCCGCTCGTGGACCATTTCGTGCTGGTCGAGTCGACACGCACCTTTACTGGACAGCCCAAGCCTCTTGTCTATGAAGAACACAAGGCCCGTTTTTCTCACTTCCATGACAAGATCATCCATGTCGTCATCGACGATATGCCTGAGGTGGCCGAAAGCACATTCGTGCGCGAAGCCCATCAGCGTTCGGCAATCGGCCGGGGACTAGAACATGCTCAGGGCAATGACATCATTATTGTCTCCGACGCTGATGAAATACCCAAGCCTGAAGCCCTGACGGAAGCGCTCAAAACAGCAGCGGGCCACATCACCTATTTTGAAGGGGTCTACTACCACTTCAAACTGAACTGGCGGCTGATGGGTCGCAAGGATGTCATGACATCGCGAATGATCGAATACAGGAGTTTCCGCGATGGCTGGCTGGTGCGGACAACCAAGGGGCGCCGCAGCGCGTCTTTGCCGGCGTGGCTGGAAGGGTTGATGTGGCACCCCTATGCGGCCTGGCGGCACAAGGCGTTCCTGCGCCGGCGAACGATTCCGGATGGCTGCTGGCACTTTTCGTTCATGGCGGATCCGGAAACCATCCGGGATAAGCTAGCCGCGTATAAGGCACCAGACCGGCTCAAGCTGAAAGATCTCAGGGGAGAGGCTGTCGAGGAGCGTATCGACCAGCGCCGGTCCATGTTCGATTCCGAAATCGCGGTGGCACCGCTCAATGAGATGCCCGAATACATTCAGGACAATGTCGGAAAATTCAAATCCCTCCTGGATCTCGATAATGGCTCTTTGTGAATGTCAACAGAGCGTCGTGCCGACGCTAGACAACTGAGCACGGCATGTTTCCAATCTCCGACGACAATCCCAGCCACATCCGCCCCTATGTCACTTGGACATGCATCGGGATTTGCGTGGCTGTGTTCTTATGGCAGGCGTCGTTGGGCCAGCAGGCGGGTGAAGCCGCAATCTATCGGTTGGGTATGATCCCGGCGCGGCTCTTTGGCCTTGGCGAGTTGAGCCCGGAGCTGTCGACGGTGCCCACATGGGCGACGGTCTTCACCTCAATGTTCATGCATGGCGGGTGGATGCATCTCGGCGGCAACATGCTGTTCTTGTGGATATTTGGCGACAATGTAGAGGACTCCATGGGGCATTCCCGGTTCCTCGTTTTTTATCTCCTGTGCGGAGCGGCGGCGGCACTCTCACAAGGGCTGCTCAATACAACCTCCGAAATTCCCATGGTTGGCGCAAGCGGAGCGATTTCCGGAGTGCTCGGAGCGTATCTGTTACTCCACCCGCATGCGACCGTCAGGGTGCTGCTGTTCATTGGTATTATCTTCTGGATCGCCCATGTCCCGGCCATGATGGTTCTGGGAATTTGGTTCGTCATGCAGCTTGTGAGTGCCGCGATGGCACCGGCAAATGTGCCCGGCGTCGCATTCTGGGCCCATGTCGGCGGTTTTGTTGCCGGTATGGCGCTTGTGCCTTTCTTCAAGGACAAGTATGTGCAGCTGTTTCAGGGCGCGAACTCGCGGCCGTTCGGGATCGACAAGCGGCGCGGCCCCTGGGGCTGATGCGTATGCGCTGTAAGTCCATTATTCTCTGATCATGTCCTCGCATACAGGGACATTCAGGACCGAAGATCGCGACTAAGCCGAAACAAGAGCGATGGCCAGACAATGGAACTGGTTGAACATACGCCGGACACTATCTGGACTGCCGACTATCCGGTCCACTATTCTGGATTGGATTTTTCGGCCCGCATGACGATCATCCGGCTTGAAGATGGCCGCTTGTTGCTTCATTCGCCCTGCAATATCGATGATGCCGTCGTTACCCAAATAGCCAAGCTTGGGAGCTCCGCTTTCCTTGTGGCGCCGGGGTCGTACCACTATTTCCACATACCTTCGGCCCAGCAGGCTTTCCCAGACGCCGAGACCTATATTTGCCCTGGCATCGAACGCAAACGACCGGAGATGGAGTTCGATTGGTTTCTCTCCGACCAAGCACCGCCCGCCTGGGCGAATGAGATTGAGCAGGTTCTGGTCCGCGGGACGCGTTTCATATGGGAAGTTGCGTTCTTTCACAAGGCCAGTCGGACGCTCGTTCTGGTCGACCTCATCGAAAACATTGGCGATGCGACGCGGGGTACTGATTGGAGGTTGAAGCTGTGGTGGAAGGTTGTATTTCACATGTGGAACAAACCACGACCTGCTCCTGAATATCAGCTTGGCTGGGGAGACAAGAAGGCGGTTGGGACTTGCCTGAGCCGTATTATGGAGTGGGATTTCGACCGCATCATTATCTCCCATGGTGACAATATCGATGAGAATGCGAAAGTAGCTGCAAGGGAAGCTTGGAACGTACCGCTCGGCGGCAATTGAATATGGCGCGGCCTGTAGGACCGATGCATATGCATGGGCAATCCGCTATTCTCTGACAAGATACGAAGAGGGAGGAACTACCAATGAGCGTCGCGGAACAATGTGATCAATTGAACCAAGCGCCGTTTCCGGTAACCGCCGATGCCGCAGAGTGGACTGCGAGCGTTCGTGCAGAAGACATTCCCGCATCCGCCTACGAGCGTGCGAAACATGTGCTGCTCGATTCGATTGGTTGCACTGTGGCCGGACATGCTGAACCATTGGCCGCCATATTGCGCGATGAACTACTCGACGGAGGCGGAGGGCTGTGTACGGTTTTTGCGGATGGCACGCATGCGCGGTTGCTGGATGCCGCACTCGTTAACGGCGCTACGGCCCATGCTCTTGACTATGACGATGTCAATCGCAAGCTGCACGGCCATCCAACCGCATGCATTGCACCAGCAGTTCTGGCCCTGGCAGAGGTGCTTGGCACTAGCGGTCAGGATTTACTGACGAGTTTCATTGTCGGGACCGAGGTCGCTTGTTCGCTCGGCGAGATGTGCGACGAGGGCCACTACGAGGCCGGGTTCCACGCGACGGGCACCATGGGCACGTTCGGCGCGGCTGCAGCCTGCGCGCGGCTGATGGGCCTCGATGCGGTAGCGACGGCAAATGCGCTCGGCATTGCCGCGTCGCAGGCGTCAGGCCTCAAGGCCAACTTCGGAACCATGACGAAACCATTTCACGCAGGCAAGGCGGCCATGAACGGGCTGCTGGCAGCACGGCTTGCCGCGCGTGGGTTCACTGCGAGCAGTGAGGCTATCGAGGGTGCTCATGGTTTTTCTCAGGCCACGGCGCCGGGGTTCAATGCGGCCGCCATTCGCGGTAGCGACGATGCACCATATGCCGTGGAGGACATGCTCTATAAATATCACGCGGCCTGTTTCCTCACGCATTCCTCGCTCAATGCCATTCGCAGACTTCGCGACGAACATGACATTGGTCTGGATGATGTTGAGACAGCGAAGCTTAAATTCCGGGAAACGCATCTCTCGGTGTGTTGTATTCCGGAGCCGGCGACCGGTCTTGAGATAAAATTCTCAATCAATCATCTCGCGGCAATGGGCCTCGATGGCGCCGATACTGGCGCCCTGGAAACCTACAGCGACGCCAACGCCACCGACCCGCGCTATGTCGAGGCGCGCAAACGCATGTTGCTGGATCCGGTGCAGGAAATGGACCGTTCCGCCGCGGTGGTGACGCTTCAGCTAAAAGACGGGCGCACGCTGGCGGCGGAAGACAATGTAGGTGTGCCCGCCGCAGACACGGAAGAGCAGTGGCGGAGATTGTCGGAAAAATTCGCCTCTCTCGCCACGCCTGTTATCGGCGCCGAACGGACCGCAGAAGCGATTGCCCGCATTGACGCCCTTGAGAAAGAGGCGAATGTCTCCGCGCTCATGAAGGCAGTTGGCTAGCTTCCGTATTTGACCGAGCAGCCATAGGGGCGCGTCGAATCCGGGTCGACCGGCTTGCCCGTGCCAGCCGCCGCCAGCGCCTCGCGTAGGTAGTTCCTCGCAATCGGCACATCCGCATTGTTGGCGGAGGGTTTATCGTCGATTGCACCTTTGTAGACGAGGGTGCCTTTTTCATCGATGAGGAACATGTGCGGAGTCGTGCGCGCATTGTAGGCCCGACCGATATCGCCCTCCGCATCGAGAATGACGGCAGTGGGTGACGCGCCCCGTTCTGCCGTGAGCGCATCGGCCTTCTCCGCTTTCACATGACCCTGGAAGCCGGGCGCGGATGAAATGACGGACAGCCAGACCACGCCATTGCCCGTCGCCTCTTTCTGCAGCTTCTGCATGTTGCTTGTCGAATAATGCTTTTTGACGAACGGGCAGTCATGGTTGGTCCATTCCAGGACGACCGTTTTGCCTTTCAGATCGGAAAGCTTGTGGGTCTTGCCACTGCTGTCCACGCCCACGAAATCCGGCGCTTTCTCTCCGGTTCGCGGTTCAGCAGCAATGGGTGATGCGGCCAGGACAAGTGCCAGAGAAAATGCTGCGGCAAACGAGGAAATGGCATTGCGCGATGGCTTGGTCATGTAACGTCCCTTCGGGATTACAAAGGCTGAATTGCAGACCATTCAAGCACGGGATTGAGTCGTGTGTGAGACACATTTGCGTGCCTGTCACACACAATTGAAAGCCGGCAGAATTACTCCAGGCGCTCGAACATTTTGATCCACATCTTGGTACGCGGTAAGAGCGACGAGACCAGAATATGTTCATCAAGCGTGTGGGCGCCAGCGCCGTCGACGCCCAAGCCATCAAGAGTCGGGATACCCATTGCACCGCTATAGTTGCCGTCGGAACCCCCACCCGTGATAGGCGTGTATTGCAGATCAAGGCCATGTTCCTGGCAGGCCTCGCGTGCAAATTCGAACAACGCATTTCCGCCTTCGCTCATCTGGTAGGGCGGACGGTTCAATCCACCGGTAACCTCGATCTCAACGTCAGGATCGTGCGATTTCCGGTTCAGCAGCTTCTCGGTGAACTCTTCCCCGTCCTCTGGCGTGACCACACGCATGTCGATATGCACCTCGCATTCGCGGGGTACGACGTTGATGCCGGTGCCGCCCTTGATCATGCCGGCGTTGAAGGTCACACCGCGCTCGTAGTCGGTCATCTCCTCTATCTCCAGGATCTGGCGGGCGACCTCCTTGATTGCGCTGCGTCCATCCTGGTGCATGGCGCCGGCATGAGCCGGGCGACCCGTGGCGCGCATCACAAAATCCGCAACCCCCTTGCGGGCAACGACAACCTTGCCGCCATCGCGCGCGGGCTCGGCGACGAGAACATACTTTGCCTTTGCCGCCTCCGCCTCGATGTGCTTGCGGGAGAATGGGCTTCCCACTTCTTCTTCGGACATGAACATGAAGGTCACCGGCAGGCGTGGCTTGCGTCCAAGGCGTTGCAGGTAACGGTAGGCGTATGTGCTCATATAGGCGCCCGCCTTCATGTCGTATGAGCCCGGACCGTAGACCTTGTCGCCCTCCCGCCTGATCGGGTTGTCGCCCTCAATAGTGCCAATGGGTTGAACGGTATCAATGTGGGTGAGGATCAGGATGCCGGGTTCCTTGGTATTGGCATCTTCACTGCGGGCGATGACCAGATCACCCCATCCGTCTTCACCGGGGATACGCTCGATTGCGAGCCCGAGATCCTGACATTCCGCTACGACCTTGTCAGCCATGCGGTTGACGGCCACAGCGTCGCTGGTCGGGCTCTCTATTTCCACCCATTCGATTATGTTGCGGACCATTTCTTCGGCATCGATTTCCGGCTCGTTTGGAATGCTGTCGGACGGCATCGGCGTTTCCTCGTCTGTGTTCTTGATTGGCATTGGTCAGGCAGGTGGCAAGTGGAGGAGGATCATAACAGACCGTGCGTTTTGACTCATCCCGCACGAAATCGCCAGCCTATACGGCAAGTGGTTGCTGTCGGAGCAATTCCGAGTGAACTCTCGGTGCGCTAGCGATCAGGAAGCCGTCAGGCTGTTTCTTCTGTTGAGAGGCGACCAGACGCGCTATCTAGTCCTGGAGTGAATGGCCAAATTGCGCGCCCGGAATGCGCCATGACATCGAAAGGCGGATATCAGGTTCATGTTTGTCGTTGTTGTCGATTTCGAGGTTAAGCCAGAGACGGCGGATGAATTCCGCGCGGTGGTGCTGGCCCAGGCTGAGAATTCGCTGACCAATGAGCCTGGTTGCCACGTCTTTGACGTCGCGATGCCACCGGATCAGGACACACGATTTCTGCTCTATGAGATCTATGAAGACGAAGTGGCATTTCAGACCCATCTGAAGACCGCGCACTTCCTGCAGTTTGATCCTCTGGTAGGCCCCATGGTCATCTCGAAAGAGGTCCAGACCTATACGCTGGTGCCTCCACGGCGAAACCGCGAGGTGTGAGATGGCACTGCCCGAACCGAAAGTCATAAAGGCGGTTACAATTGGTGGTGCAATGCTGGATTCGATTGCCATTGTGGAGAGCGATCGCATCGAGCGTATGGCAATGCGCAACGCCGATTCCTCATTCCTTTTGCTCGAGGAAGGCCGCAAGACCGAAGCGACTGAAATCTCAACCCATTGCGGCGGCGGAGCGGTGAATAGCGCCGTGGCACTGGCGCGCCTGGGATGTGATGTTTCGACGGTCATCAAGCTTGGCCAGGATGCGCGGGCAGATCAGATCTTGTCGCGGCTGTCGGAGGAGGGTGTCTCCACGCGGTGGGTCATGCGTGATCCAAACGCACCGACGGGCGCCAGCGTCTTGCTCTCTTCCCATGAACGTGACGCGGCGATCTTCACCTTTCGCGGCGCGAATACGCTGCTGCGAGCCTCTGACCTGAAGGCAGACATGTTTGCGGTCGACCTGGTTTATGTCTCAAGTCTCAGCAATGAGTCCGCCGACTGCTTTCCCGAATTGATAGAGATCGCCAAAATGGATGGGGCCCTGGTCTCAACAAATCCAGGCATCCGGCAACTGTCGACGCGAGCGGACGGTTTTCACGCCTGCCTGCCCTTGATCGACATTTTGTCCATCAACAGTGCGGAGGCTGACGCCATGGTGCCGCACATGGTTTCGCGTTTCGGCGAAGGCGGGGCGGCTCTCGCGCTGAAACCCGGCGAAGCGCTGCCCGTTCTGGTCGCGCGCGGCCTTTCATCCGGTGGCTTTGAAATGACGCTCGCCGGATTTGTCAGTGCTCTTCTTGGCGTTGGGCTCAAGCATGTCGTCATTACAGCAGGTGCTGACGGCGCCTATGTCGGTTCACCAGATGGCATACGCTATTGCCCAACCGCGCCTGCGGACGTTCATGGAACCGCGGGCGCAGGCGATGCCTTTGCCTCCACATTTTCGGCATTGATCGCCATGGATCAGCCCGTAGAGCGGGCGCTTCACTTTGCGACCCTCAATGCGGCGTCGGTTGTCGCATATGCGGATACGCAATCGGGGCTACTCGGCCTTGATCAACTTGATGAGAAATTTCGCGAGTCAGAAGCTGATATCGCGATACGCTACTGGGATCTTTGAAACCTCTCAAGCCACTGCATTTGGCCACCAGGGTTGGCAATGTTGTGTGGGTGGCCAAGACGTCCCTTTGGCACTGCGCCCGCGATGGCGCGCAAAGTCCAGGCCGCGGTCCAAAGAGAACGCAGATTTCATCGACCCGCCATTTTTGAGCTGTCAGCGTCCGGATAAGGCACTGTTGGACGATTGCGGAATAATCGGCAGTTTCTATTTTGATACAGGTAAATCCTATTGTGATCCAGATTGTCGCAAGCAGATCGATTGGCTATTGTGCCGCGTGCATTTGGGGACATCGGTGGCTCATGGGGGAATAACAGATAATGTTCACCAGTAATCCATTCGCCGAACTTTCAGCGACCATTTCGCCAACCGTCATGCAGACTTACGTTG